>NNBV01004662.1_pt1:0-310000 | contig 464464 bp, 396 predicted proteins | sample 1173771 | NCBI WGS metagenome assembly NNBV01 (sample SAMN07173938, study PRJNA388173) | plant metagenome | isolation source: symbiotic tissue sample KVS11 | place: Norway: Troms, Kvaloya island | reverse complement strand
CTGCGCGACCGCGACATCGGGGCCGACGGAATCATCGGGCTCGATTCGCTCCAGGACCTGCGCGTCATCATCGATTTCCGCGCCGACTCGCTCACCGTCAGCGATGCCCCGGTGGGCGCGGGCGGCTACGAGATCGTCGTCCGCGCCCGGCGCAAGCTGGGCCAGATGATCATCACCGACGCCCGGATCGACGGAGTGAGGACCGCGGTGATCATCGACACCGGCTCGTGGCATTCGCACGGCAACATGGCCTTGAAGCGCAGGCTCAGGGCCAGGCAGTCCGATTCGATGATCTCGACCGATGTCGCCGGGGTTTCGCTCGAGAGCGGCATCGCGCTGGTGCGCGATCTCAGGATCGGTGCGCTGGGCCTCCGCGATCTGCCGGTCGGGTTTTCCGACAGCCCGGCGTTCGAGGCGCTGGGGCTCGCGCGCACGCCCGCGCTGATTCTCGGGATCGGGAATCTGCGGCCATTCGACCGCGTCGCGATCGACTTCGCCACCCGACGAGTGCTGTTCGACGTCCCCCGCGGCCGCGGCCGGGATCCTTTCGACGGCTGGCGCGCCCCCGCCGCGACCGGACGTTAACTTGGCAAAGGCGGCGCCAGCGCCCAAGTGAGGCGCGATGCCGCCGTCTTCTTCCGCCGACCCCCTCCCCGCCCCGGCCGATCCGCTTCCGCTCGACGGCTGGGGCGCGATGCGGCGTTTCCTCCCCTATCTGTGGCCCCCCGAACGGCCCGACCTCAAGCGCCGGATCGTGGGCGCGATGGCCTTCGTGCTGCTCGCCAAGGCAACCACGCTCGCGCTGCCCTATGTCTACAAGCGCGCGATCGACGCGATGACCACGCCGGCGAACGAAGCCGCGATGGCGGCGATGGCGCTGGTCATCGCCTATGCGCTCGGGCGGCTGATGGGCGTGGTCTTCGACAATCTGCGCAATATCGTGTTCGAGCGGGTAGGGCAGGATGCGACGCAGGCGCTGGCCGAGGACACTTTCGCGCGGCTCCATCAGCTTTCGCTTCGCTTCCACCTCGCGCGCCGCACCGGCGAGGTCACCAAGACGATCGAGCGCGGGACCAAGAGCATCGATACGATGCTCTACTTCCTGCTCTTCAACATCGCCCCCACGATCCTCGAGCTGACCGCGGTGGCGGTGATCTTCTGGCTCAATTTCGGGGCCGGGCTGGTCGGGGCGACCGCGCTCGCGGTGGTCAGCTACATTCTCGTCACCCGCTGGATCACCGACTGGCGCGCGAGCTTGCGCGAACGGATGAACGAATTGGACGGCGCCGCGCTGGCCCGCGCGATCGATTCGCTGCTGAATTACGAGACCGTGAAATACTTCGGCGCCGAGAGCCGCGAGCGCGCGCGCTACGCCCGCGCCACCCGCGCCTATGCCGAGGCGGCGGTTCACAGCGAGAACTCGCTGGGCCTGCTCAACATCGCCCAGGCGGTGATCATGAACCTGCTGATGGGCTTCGCGATGGCCTATACCGTCTGGGGCTGGAGCCAGGGACGGCTGACCACCGGCGATCTGGTGTTCGTGAACACTTACCTGACGCAGCTCTTCCGCCCGCTCGACATGCTCGGCATGGTCTACCGCACCGTGCGCCAGGGGCTGATCGACATGGCGGCGATGTTCAGGCTGATGGACACCGAGGCCGAAGTGAAGGACGCCCCCGGCGCGCCCGCGCTGATGGCGCGCCGGCCGAGCGTCACTTTCGATCATGTCGTGTTCGGTTACGAGCCCGAGCGGACCATCCTGCGCGGTCTCACCTTCGAAGTGCCCGCCGGCGCGCGCATCGCCATCGTCGGGCCGTCGGGGGCGGGCAAGAGCACGATCGCGCGGCTGCTGTTCCGCTTCTACGACCCGCAGGCCGGGCGCATTCTGGTGGACGGGCAGGATATCGCCAGGGTGACGCAGGAATCCCTGCGCGCCCAGATCGGCATCGTCCCGCAGGACAGCGTGCTGTTCAACGACACGCTCGGCTACAACATCGCCTATGGACGGGGCGGGGCGACGCATGACGAGATCGTCCGCGCCGCCCGGGACGCCGCCATTCTCCCGCTCATCGCCCGTCTGCCCGGAGGCTTCGAGACCGAGGTCGGCGAGCGGGGCCTCAAGCTCTCGGGCGGCGAGAAGCAGCGGGTGGCGATTGCCCGCACGCTGCTCAAGAACCCGCCGATCCTGCTGCTGGACGAGGCGACCAGCGCACTCGACAGCCGCACCGAGCAGGAAATTCTCGCGACTCTGCGCCGCGTCTCCGAGCGCCGCACCACCATCGCGATCGCGCACCGGCTCTCGACCATCGCCGATGCCGACCGCATCCTGGTGCTCGACCACGGCCAGCTCGCCGAAGCCGGCACCCATGCCGAGCTCCTCCGCCGCGACGGGCTCTACGCCGACATGTGGACGCGGCAACAGGCGGAGAGCGAGGCGTTGGGCGAAGCGGCGGAGTGATCAGGGGCCGGGGTAGCGGTCGAACCCGGGCAGGGCATCCAGCCCCGCCTCCCAGCCCAGCGCATCGGCCATCTGGACGTGGAGCTGCGGCGGGAAGGCCTCGGGATCGTCGAGCGTGGCGGTCTGGAGATCGACGAGGCCGGGCAGCACGTTCTCGTTGATGTAGTAGAGCCCCGTCCCGCAGGCGCCGCAGAACCAGCGCTCGGCGTCGGGCGAGGATCGGTACAATGCGGGCTGGCCTTGCCGAAGCGAGAAATCGTCCTTGCGGACCGCCATCCAGGCGACCGCTGGTGCGCCCGCGCAGCGGCGGCAATCCTCGCAATGGCAGACCGAGGAGTGCACCGCCCCGCCCTGGAATTCATAAACCACGGCGCCGCAATGGCATCGTCCGGTGGGCATGGCTCTCTCCTCGGCTTGGACGCGATATGCTATGAGATCGCGGTGCGAAACGCCACTGGTGCCCCGGCAGGCTAGAATCGGCGTGGTTCAGTTCACACGAAGACACGAAGACACGCAGAGGTCAGCGGGCGCCGCGGGCCATTCACCCGTCCCGCGGACAGACGATCGACATATGGGCTGGCAGCGTGGGCTGCCCTCTCCGTGCCTTCGTGCGGTCCAAGCCACGCATCGCCCAGTTGCCCACGCGACGACTGTGGCCTAGCGTCGCAGTCCAATCGCGGCGATTCACGACCGCACACCATGGGGATCGATGATGCTGACCAAGCGCTTGCTGTTTGCGCTCCTTGCCACCGCTGCCGCGCCCGCCCTTGCGCAGAACCAGCCCGCAAAAGAGCCTTCGGTCCCCATCCCCGCCGCGATCACTGCCGAGCGCGTGCCCGCGCTGCCGCTGAGCCTGGCCGAGCGCGCGCGGCCCTATTTGGAATCGCGCGGCGCCAGCTTTCAGGGGTGGGACCCCAGGCTCCGCGCGGTGCTGATCGCCACCCGCTTCGGCAATGTCCCGCAGCTCCACCGGGTCGCCATGCCCATGGGCGCGCGCACGCAGATCAGCTTCGAGGCGGAGCCGGTGGGGGGCAGCTACGCCCCCAGGTCGGGCGATGTGCTGCTGGTGGGCAAGGATCGCGGCGGCGACGAATATTACCAGCTTTATACCCTCGCCAACGGCCGCCTCGGCCTGCTGACCGACGGCAAGAGCCGGAACAACATGGGCGCGTGGAGCGCCGACGGGCGGCTGGTCGGCTACAGCTCCACCCGGCGCAACGGCCAGGACACCGACCTTTATGTCATGGACCCGCGCGATCCGAAAACATCGCGCATGGCGGCCCAGGTCAAGGGCGGCGGCTGGAACATCGCGGGCTTTTCGCCCGACAAGCGCACGGCCTATGTCATCGAATACAAGTCGGTGCAGAACGCCGATCCCTACGGGCTCGATCTCGCCAGCGGGCGGCTGACCCCGATCGGCGATCCGGCTCGCGACATCGCCTTTGGCGGGCTGGAGGTCGCGCCCGACGGCGCGCTGTGGGTGACCAGCGACGAGGGCTCGGACTTTCAGCGGCTCGGCCGGCTCGACCCTGCAACCGGAAAGTTCACGCCAGTTTCGAAGGAGGCGTGGGACGTCGACGGCTTCGATGTGAGCGAGGACGGCCGCACGATCGCCTATGTCGTCAACGAGGCCGGCTCGCACCGCCTGCGGCTCATGGACGCGCGAAGCGGGCGCGTGCGCAAGGTCGATGCGCTGCCCGCCGGCCTCATCGGCGGGCTCGAGATCGCGCCCTGGGGCGAGATCGGATTTTCGCTGAGCAGCGCCAAGAGCGCGAGCGATGTGTGGTCACTCGATCCGCGCACGCTCAAGCTCACCCGCTGGACGCAGAGCGAGACCGGCGGGCTGGATCCGAGCGTCAATGTCGAGCCGCGCATCCTCACCACCAGGAGCTTCGACGGGCTCGAGGTCTCGGGGCTCCTGTACCTGCCCGATCCGGCGAAGTTTCCCGGCAAGCGGCCGCTGATCGTCAACGTCCATGGCGGTCCCGAAGGACAGAGCCAGGCCGGGTTCCGCGGTTCCACCAACTATTACCTCAACGAGCTCGGCATCGGGGTGTTCTATCCCAACGTCCGCGGCTCGACCGGCTATGGGAAGACCTTCGTCAGCCTCGACAACGGGCCATTCAAGCGCGAGGATTCGGTCAGGGACATGGCCGCGCTGATCGACGCGGCGCGGGCCGATCCGCGCGTCGATGCCGACCGCGTGGGCCTGACAGGCGGCAGCTACGGCGGCTACATGTGCTACGCCGCGGCGGTGCAATTGAAAGCCAAGCTGCGCGCCACGCAGTGCACGGTGGCAATCAGCAATTTCGTCAGCTTCCTCGAAAACACCAATGCCTATCGCCGCGACCTGCGCCGGGTCGAATACGGCGACGAGCGCGATCCGGTTCAGCGCAGGAAGCTGATCGAGATCAGCCCGCTCACCCGCGTCAACGAAATCGAGAAGCCGATGCTGGTCATCACCGGCGCCAACGACCCGCGCGTGCCCAAGTCCGAAGCCGACCAGATCGTCGCCGCAATCCGCAAGAACGGCGGTGAGGCCTGGCATGTGGTGGCGGCCGACGAGGGGCACGGCTTCGCGAAGAAGGCGAACAGCGATTACGCCTTCCTCGCCACGCTCGCATTCTGGGAAAGTCACCTGCTGGGGCGGTGAGGGCGCCAGATCCTCCCCATTTTGCGCAGCCAAACGGGGAGGTGGCAGACGCCGAAGGCGGCTGACGGAGGGGTAACGGCGCAACGTCAGAACCCCTCCACCATGCTCCGCATGGTCCCCCTCCCCGTTTGTGCTTCGCAAAAATGGGGAGGATCGGCCTAAAGGATATACTTGCTGAGGTCGTTATTGCCCGCGAGGTCCGCCAGCCGCTCGCGGACATAGGCCGCGTCCACCGTCACCGTCTCGCCCTGGTGCTCCTCCGCCTCGAAGCTGATCTCCTCGAGCAGGCGCTCCATCACGGTCTGCAGGCGGCGGGCGCCGATGTTCTCGAGGCTTTCGTTGACCTGCGCGGCGATCCTGGCGATCTCGGCAATCGCCTCCGCGCGGATGTCGAGCGTCACGCCCTCGGTCCCCAGCAGCGCCTTGTACTGCGCGACCAGATTGGCGCGGGTTTCGCTGAGGATGCGGACGAAATCGGCCTCGGTCAGCGCGCGCAGCTCGACGCGGATCGGCAGGCGGCCCTGGAGCTCGGGGAGGAGATCGCTCGGCTTGGCGACATGGAACGCGCCGCTGGCGATGAACAGCACGTGGTCGGTCTTCATCGGCCCGTACTTGGTCGCCACCGTGGTGCCCTCGATCAGCGGCAGCAGGTCGCGCTGGACGCCTTCGCGGCTGACCGAGCCGCCGCGCACGTCGCTGACCGCGATCTTGTCGATCTCGTCGAGAAACACGATGCCATTGGTCTCCGCATTCTCCAGCGCGACGCGGGCGACATCGTCCTGGTCCATGCGCTTTTCCGCCTCTTCCTCGACCAGCCGGTCCCAGGCGTCGGGCACCTTCAGCTTGCGGCGTTTGGTCGGGGTCTTGCCCATCGCCTTGCCGAGCATGTCGGAAAGGTTGATCATGCCGACGCCGCCGGGCATCCCGGGAATATCCATCGCGGCGGGGGCCTCGGCGACTTCGATCTCGACCTCGGTATCGTTCATCGCATTGTCGGTGATGCGCTGCTTGAACGCCTCGCGCGTCGCCTCGCTGGCGTTGTCGCCGACCAGCGCCACCAGCAGCCGGTCCATCGCCGCCTTGCTCGCAGTCTCGCGCACCGCTTCGCGACGGCGGTCCTTTTCCAGCCGGATCGCTTCCTCGACCAGATCGCGCGCGATCTGCTCGACATCGCGGCCGACATAGCCGACCTCGGTGAACTTGGTCGCCTCGACCTTGACGAACGGCGCTTCGGCGAGCCTTGCCAGCCGCCGGCTGATCTCGGTCTTGCCGCAGCCGGTGGGGCCGATCATCAGGATGTTCTTGGGCGTCACCTCGTCGCGCAGCTCAGGGCCGAGGCGCTGGCGGCGCCAGCGGTTGCGCAGCGCGACGGCCACGGCGCGCTTGGCGTCCTTCTGCCCGACGATATGCTCGTCAAGGGCGGCGACGATCGCCTTGGGGGTCAGATTGTCCATCATCTCTTACTTTCGCCCTCCCCTTCCACGCAGGGGTCGGGGGTGGGGGTTGTGGGAAGGGTCGGGACAGGGCCCCACCCAGCCCCTGCCCTGACGGGGAGGGGCCTGAAGCACCTAGACGGACTCGATCGTCACATTGCCGTTGGTGAAGACGCACAGGTCGGCGGCCACCGCCATCGCCTTGCGGGCGATGGTTTCGGGATCGGTCTCGTAGTCGGCCAGCGCGCGCGCGGCGGCGAGCGCATAATTGCCGCCGCTGCCGATCGCGGCGATGACCGTGTCGTTCCTCGTCTCGGGCTCGAGCACGTCGCCATTGCCGGTGAGGACGAGGAGGTTCTCCCGGTCCGCCACGATCATCAGCGCTTCCAGATTGCGGAGGTATTTGTCGGTCCGCCAGTCCTTGGTCAGCTCCACCGCGGCGCGCAGCAATTGCCCCGAATACTGCTCCAGCTTCTTCTCCAGCCGCTCGAACAGCGTGAAGGCATCGGCCGTCGCGCCCGCGAAGCCGGCGACGACATGGCCGTCCCCGTTGGCGTTGTTCTGGCCGATGCGGCGGACCTTCCTGGCGTTGGGCTTCATCACCGTGTTGCCCATCGAGACCTGGCCATCGCCCGCGATGACGGTGACACCGCCGCGGCGCACGCCGATGATGGTGGTGGAATGCCACTGGGGAAGCCCGTGGCCGGCAGCGTCCAAGCTCATGCGCCGCGATATGGGGAGCACGCGGCCGCGATCAAGCGAGACCCCTGACCGCTAGCCGTTGGGGCCGCGGCCCGGCGCTGGCCCGGCGGTGCCGACCGCGCCGATGTTGCCGAACAGGTCTTCCAGGAAGCTGCGCTCGCGGCCCAGCGTCGGGGTCTCGTCGCTGTCGGGCGAGAGATAGACCACGCGGTCGAGGCCCGAGCGGTCGACCTGGGCGACATTGCCGGCGGTGTCGAAACGGATCGCCAGCACCGACTGGTCGGTGATCCTGGGTCGCCCGAACGGCTTCTGTCCGGTGGTGCTCGAGACATAATACCAGGTCGGCTCGCCGAACTGGCTCTTGAAGGTGGGCTGGCCCAGCGTCGCTTCGACCGAACGCTGGTTGTCGATTCCGGCGCGGATGGCGTTGTAGGTCAGGCTGTCGACGAGATAGCCGCGCTGGTCGCGGAGCGAGGAGCACCCCGCGAGCGTGCCCAGCAAGACGGCGAGCGCCACGCCCGCCAGACCCCTGCGACCCGAATTGCCCGATGTTGTCACGCTTGCTCCATGATTTGCCAGGCGCTGCCCGGCCGCTACGCTTGGCCCTGCCGCGGCTGCGCCCTATATGCCACGTCGCCGCCCTTAGGCTGCCCGTTCCCGGCGCGCAACCGGGGCGCGCGGAGGCGGGACCGGCTCGGCCGCGGAGATTGCGGCGCGGGATTGAATTGCCCCTGAACGGAACAAGCGAGGCGCAAGATACCATGACGCTGCTGGAACGCCTGTTCGCCGCCGCGCCCGATCCGCGCGAGGCGCTGCGCCCGCTGTGGGCCGCGGTGGTCGCCACCGCGCGGGCGCCCGAATGGTACCGCGACTGCGGCGTCGCCGATTCGCTCGAAGGCCGTTTCGACATGGTCAGCAGCGTCCTCGCGCTGGTGCTGCTGCGGATGGAAACCGAGCCCGCGCTGGCCGCGCGCACCGCGTTGCTGGCCGAAATCTTTGTCGAGGAGATGGACGGTCAGCTCCGCCAGACGGGGGTGGGGGATCTGATGGTCGGCAAGCAGATCGGCAGGCTGATGGCGGCGCTCGGCGGCCGTGTGGGCGCGCTTCGCGCCGCGCTGACGGTGGGGGGAAGCGAGCTCGAGCAGGCGGTCCACCGCAACATCACGCTCGCCGACGAGACCCGCGCCCACGCCGTGGCGGAGCGCCTGCGCGCGCTCGCCGACCGGCTGGCCGCGACCGGGGCGGACGCGCTGCTGGCGGGGAAAATCGCGTGACCGGGGGAGAGTTCGAGCGGCTCGTCAAGCTCGACCGGCTGCCCGCGGGCCCGCTGACGATCGTGGCCAGCGAGGCCGAACGCGCGGCGCTCGCCCGCCGCTTCTCCCTGCCCTCGCTCGCCAGCCTCGGCGCGACCGTGACGCTGACGCCCAGAGGCGAGGCGATCGAGGCGCGCGGCCGGCTCGAAGCCGCCTTCGAGCAGCAGTGCGCCATCGCCAACGAGCCCTTCGCCGCACGGATCGACGAACCGCTCGCGATCCGCTTCGTCCCTCGCCTCGCCGTTCCCGACGCGGAAGAGGACATCGAGTTCGCCGGCGACGAGCCCGACGAGATCGAATACCAGGGCGCGGCCTTCGATCTGGGCGAGGCGGTCGCCCAGAGCTTCGGCCTCGCGCTCGACCCCTACGCCACCGGGCCGCGCGCCGAGGAAGTCCGCCGCGCCGCGGGGCTCGCCGACGAGACCGCCCCGGGCGGCCCGTTCGCGGCGCTGGCCGCGCTCCGCAAGGATCCCTGAACCGATCCCCTTCGCGTTGGCCGCCGCCGCGCGCCCGCGAAGGCGCCTCGCCCGCGCGGGAATGCCCGATTTCAATTCACGATGTCAAAGAGCCGGCCGACGAATCGGCAGCTCGGATAATTGCAAACTGCGGATAGTTTGTCAAGATAAAAGTGCCAAATAGGAGTTACGGAGAAGAACTCCTACACCCCGCTCTCCAGCCCCGGATCGGCGCCGTCGGTTACGATCCGGTGCCGGATCAGCGCCTCGGGCATTTCGCGCCGCAACCAGTCGAGCATGTGCTCGCGCAGCGCGCAGCGCAGCTCCCACAGATCGCCGATGGTCGCGGCGCTGACCGACATCCTGAGCTCGACGCTTTCGGGCCGCGCCTCGGTCATCTGCAGCGAGGCGCTGCGCCGGTCCCATTGCCGCTGACCGGACACGAAGCGTTCGAACTCGGCGCGGATCGGGGCAATGTCGGTGGCGGGGTCGAGGTGCAGGAACACCGGCCCGGTGAGCCGCTCGCTGACGCGCGACCAGTTCTCGAAGCTGCCGTCGAGAAAACGGCTGGTCGGAACCACCAGCAGCCGCTCGTCCCAGGTGCGCACAGTGACGAAGCTCCAGCGGATTTCCTCGACGCGGCCCGCCTGGCCATCGACCTTGATCATGTCGCCCAGCCGCAGCGGCTGCGTCAGCGCCATTTGCAGCCCGGCGATCAGCGATTTGAGCGCGGGCTGGGCCGCCGCGCCCACCGCCAGCGCGGCAAGTCCGGCCGACGCCATCAGCGTCACTCCAATCTGGCGCACGCCGGGGATGTTGAACAGGATCAGCGAGACGGTGATGACCAGGATCGCGAGCTTGGCGGTGCGGCCCAGAATCGCCGCCCGCGTCCGCCGCGCGCGCAGCGCGGTCGGGTCCTCGCTCGCCGCGACCTCGCGCTCGAGCCCGGCGGTCACCCCGTCGACCAGCGCATGGGCGACCCAGCCGAGCAGCGCGGGAACCAGATATTTGGCCACCGCGGCCCAGCCCGCGCCGAGCCGCGCATCGACATCCGCGGCGATGGCCACGGCGATCGCCACCAGCGCCCAGCGCGCCGGCGTGCGCACGGCGCGCAGAACCGCATCGTCCATCTGCGTCGCCGAGGCGCGCGCCACTCGCCGCAGCAGCGCGAATGCCAGCCAGTGAAGCAGCAGCGCCAGCAGCACCGGCAGCGCCAGCCCGGCCGCGATATCGAGAGCGTCGCGCGTGGTGAGCTGCCACCCGCGCGGATCGTAGCGTTCAAACATGCGCCGCGCGGTAAGCGGCGCGGGCGCCGGTGGCAACCGGCTGGGGAGCGAGGCCGCGCGAGCCGCGGGCCCTAGGCCGCCGCGCGAAAGCGGATCGTCACGCGGGCGCCATCGGGAGCGAACTCGCGCTCGATGCTGCCGCCGAGCTGCCGCGCGGAGCTGGTCATCAGCATGGTCCCGAAGCCCTGCCGGCTCGGCGGCTCGACAATCGGCGTGCCGGTCTCGCGCCAGCTCAGGACGATCTCGTCGTCCTCGCGCGTCCAGCCGATCGCGATCGTCCCGCCGGGCTGCGACCAGCCGCCGTATTTGACGGCATTGGTGGTCAGCTCGTGAAGCACCAGCCCGAGCGGCGTGATGACGCCGCCGGCGAGCGTCACGGGCGGCCCCTCCACCCTGGCGGTCAGCGCTTCCGAACGGTACGGCGCGAGCGTCGTCTCGACCAGCGCGGCGAGCGATACCGTCTGCGTCCCGAGCTCGCCCTGGCTGACCTCGTGCGCCTTGAGCAGCGCCATGATCCGCTGCGCGATGCCCTGAGTCACGGCCCGCGCCTCGGGCGCATCGCGCGCGCTCAGCTTGACGATCGCCAGCACCACCGCGAACAGGTTCTTGACCCGGTGATTGAGCTCGCGCGCGAGCAGGTCGGCGCGGTCGCGGGCCTGGGCAAGCACCTGCGCCTGCGCCGCCTCGGCCTCGGCGCGGGCGCCGCGCGCGATCAGCCGGCCCGAGGCGAGCACCGAGATCGCGAGCAGGCCGAGCAGTCCCGACAGCAGCGGCACGAGCCGCCCCTCGGCAACCGCGACGACGCTTTCGGCGCGTTCGAGCACCGCGAGCTCGATCGCTTCCAGCTCGCGCAGCGCGCGGCGCAGCCGATCCATCGCCTCCTGCCCCTCGTCGGTCAGCACGCGCCGCCGCGCCTCGATCAGATCGCCTTCGCGGACCAGCGCGACGCCCTGCGCCAGCTCGGCGAATTTGGCCCGCGAGAGCACCTCGATCTCGTCGAGCAGCTTCACCTGCCGCGGGGTGGCGCCGGGGCCGATCAGATGGCGCAGCCGGCGCAGCGCCGGCTCGATGTAGTCGCGGCCGGTGAAATAGGGCTGGAGATAGCGGCGGTCGAGCGAGAGCATGTAGCCGCGCTGCCCGGTCTCGCCGTTGAGCGCGGCGCGATCGATTTCGCGCAGCTCGTCGATGATCTCGCTGGTGAGCCGCGCCTGCTCGCGCTGGCTTCGCTCGACCTCGACCGTGCGAATGGCGAGCCCGACGACGAGGATCATGGCGAGCGCGGTCAGCGCCACCAGCGCGGCGCTGAGGATGCGCGCCGATCGCCAGCCGCCACCCGGTGCGCTCGCGCCGGCCATCAGTGCGCCGCGCCCCAGCTCGTCCCCGTGCCGATGTCGATCCCCAGCGGCACGTCGAGCGCGACCGCCGGCAGCGCCGCCTCGGCCATCACGCGCTCGATGACGGGCGCGGCGGCGGCGACGTCGCTCTCGGGCAACTCGAACACCAGCTCGTCATGCACCTGGAGCAGCATCCGGACATGGCCAAGCCCGGCGGCGCCAAGCGCGGGCATCATCCGCGCCATCGCTCGCTTGATGATATCGGCGCTGGTGCCCTGGATCGGCGCGTTGATCGCCGCGCGCTCGCTGCCGCTGCGCTCGTTCGGATTCCTCGAAGCGATCCGGGGAAACCAGGTTTTCCGCCCGAACAGCGTTTCCGAATACCCCTTGGCGCGCACGCTCTCGAGCGTGGAGTGAATGTATTGCTGGATTCCGGGGAAGCGCTGGAAATAGGTGTCGATGATTGCCTGCGCCTCGTCCGCCCCGATGCCCAGCCGTCCGCCCAGGCCCCACCGGCTGATCCCGTAGAGGATCGCGAAATTGACCGTCTTGGCCCTCGCGCGCGTGTCGCGCGTGACCTCGCCGAACATTTCGCGCGCGGTGCGCGCGTGGATGTCCTCGCCGCTGGCGAAGGCCTCCTTGAGCTGCGGCACATCAGCCATGTGCGCGGCCAGCCGCAGCTCGATCTGCGAATAGTCGGCGGCGAGCAGGACATGGCCGGGCTCGGCGACGAAGGCGTCGCGGATCTGGCGGCCGATCTCGGTGCGGATCGGGATGTTCTGGAGATTGGGATCGGTCGAGCTCAGCCGCCCGGTCTGCGCGCCGACCAGGCTGTAGCTGGTGTGGACGCGGCCAGTTTGGGGATTGATCGCTGCTTGCAGCGCGTCGGTATAGGTCGATTTGAGCTTGGACAGCTGGCGCCATTCGAGCACCTTCGTGGCGACCTCGGCGCCTTGCCCCGCCAGCCCTTCGAGGATCGCCTGATCGGTCGAATACTGCCCGCTCTTGCCCTTGCGTCCGCCCGTGTAGCCCAGCTTCTCGAACAACACGTCGCCCAGTTGCTTGGGGCTGCCGATGGTGAACTCGAGCCCGCAGCAATCCCACACCTCGCGCTCGATGCGCGCGATCTCGGCGGCGAATTCCTCGGACAGCCTGGCGAGGCGCCCGCGGTCGACCTTGATCCCGTGCCGCTCCATCTGCGCCACCACCGGGATCAGCGGACGGTCGACGCGCTCGTAGACCCGCGTGCCGCCCTCCTGGGCGAGGCGCGGCTTGAGGTGCCGGTGAAGCCGCCAGGTCACATCGGCATCCTCCGCCGCATATTCGGTCGCGCGGTCGAGCGGCACCTCGCCGAAGGGAATGGCTTTCCGGCCCGCGCCGCAGATGTCCTTGAAGGTCAGCGTGGCGTGGCCCAGGTGGCGCTGCGAAAGCTCGTCCATCCCGTGCCCGCCGCCGATGCCCTCGGGGCTGCGCCCGGCATCGAGCGCGAAGCTCAGCACCATGGTGTCGTCGATCGGAGCGACGTGGATTCTGGCGCAGCGGGCAAGGATGTTCAGATCGTATTTGATGTTCTGGCCGACCTTGAGCACCTGATCGCTTTCGAGGAGCGGGCGCAGCGCCGCATAGGCGGCCTGCCGCTCCACCTGCGGCGGCTTTTCGGCGAACATGTCGCTGCCGCCGTGACCGAGCGGAATGTAGCAGGCATCGTTGGGGCCGAGCGCCAGGCTGATCCCGGCAAGCTCCGCCCGCATCGCGTCGAGCGCGCTGGTCTCGGTGTCGATAGCCACCAGCCGGGCCTCGAAAGCGCGCGCGACCCAGTGCTCGAGCCGCTCGAGCGTCTGCACGCATTCGTAAGCGCCGCGCTCGACCGGCGGCATTTCGGGCAGCGGCTGGCGATTGCCCGCGGCGCCGGCTGGCGCGCCCGCGGTCTGCGGCCTGGCGGGATTGAGATCGGTGGCGCGCTGCGGGCTGCCCACGCCGCTTTCGAGCCGCTTGAGCAGGCTGGTGAATCCGTGCCGGCCGAGAAAGGCGGCGAGCGGCTCGGGCGGGATGCCGCCCAGCTTCATCTCGTCGAGCGGCAGCGGCAGGTCGCAATCCTCCTTGAGCTGGACGAGCTCGCGGCTGAGCTCGGCCATGGCGCGCCCCTCGATCAGGCGGTCGCGCAGCTTGGAGGGCTTCATCGCCGGCGCCGCGTCGAGCGCCGCGGCGAGGCTGCCGTGGTCCTGGATCAGCTTGCTGGCGGTCTTGGGCCCGATCCCGTAAATCCCGGGAATGTTGTCGACGCTGTCGCCCATCAGCGCCAGCACATCGCCGACCAGCTCGGGCCTGACGCCGAATTTCTCCTCGACCTCGGGGATGTCGATGCGCTGGTTCTTCATCGTGTCCAGCATGTCGATGCAGCCCCCGCCGCTCCCGTCTTCCCGGCTCGCGCATCTGCCGACGAGCTGCATCAGGTCCTTGTCGCTGGACACGATGGTCACGTCCCAGCCGCGCCGGGTCGCCTCGCGCGCATAGCTGGCGATGAGGTCGTCGGCCTCGAGGTCGTCCTCCTCGATGCACGGCAGGCTGAAGGCGCGGGTGGCGTCGCGAATCAGCGGGAACTGCGGGATCAGATCCTCGGGCGGCGGCGGGCGGTTGGCCTTGTACTGATCGTAGATCGCGTTGCGGAAGCTGATCGCGCCCTTGTCGAGGATGACCGCCAGGTGCGTGGGCCCGTCGGCCTTGTCGAGATCCTCGGCGAGCTTCCACAGCATGGTGGTATAGCCATAGACCGCGCCCACCGGGGTTCCCGCCGGATCGGTCAGCGGCGGCAGGCGGTGATAGGCGCGGAAGATATAGGCCGACCCGTCGACCAGATAGAGGTGGTTCCGCTCGCTCATGAGCGCGCGCCCTAGCAGGGGCTTGGGCGATAAGGAAATGGGGGACGGCGCGGATGGCCAAACCGTGACGCCTGCCGAAGGCCGGTCTTGCATTGCCACATTCCTGCCATTATCTCGGCATGGTGAGTTCCATCATGGGCTCGCGCGGGGTCGCCAAAACGTCCCGCTCAGACCCGCACAAGGGGATTTAGTAATGCGCAAGATCGCTCTCTTCGCCGCCGCTGCCGGCACTGCCCTGACTCTCGCCGCCTGCTCGGAGAAGACGCAGGACGCCGCGGCCACCACCGCCGATTCGGCCGCCGCCGACACCCAGGCCAATATGGAAGCCGCCGGTGACACCGTCGCCGAAACCGCCGACCACGTCGACGCCGCGGCCAAGGATGCCGCTGCCAAGGCCGACGACGCCGCGGCGACCGTCGAAGCCGACGTTCAGCACGAGACCAAGGCCGAAGCCAAGGCCGACTGAGCCAGGCTTAGCTGTCAAACGGGAAAGGGCGGTGCCGCGCGGCGCCGCCCTTTTTGTTTCCGCCGCGAGCGCGGCTACTCGGTGAGGCCCGACCCATAGGTCGCGCTGGCATAGGCCCGGCCGGCCGCACGCTGCGGGGCCATTGCGCCATAGCCATCGTAGAGCGCGCGGGCGATCGCGGCGATCTTGGCGTCGCGCGCGGGCTTGGTGCCATGCCCGGTGACATAGATCGCGATCGCCAACGTGTGCCCGTCGGGCGTCTCGATAAAGCCGATATCGCTCGCGGTGCCGCTCAGCGTGCCGGTCTTGTGGAGGACGCGGGCCTGGCTGGGGATCATGGCCCGGATCCGGCGCTTGCCGGTGATCGTGCGGCCCATCGCGCCCAGGATCACGCGCCGGCTCTCGGGCCCGACCAGCTTGCCCTGATAGATCCCGCCGAGCAGGTGAACCATGGCGTTGGGCGTGGCGCTGTCGCGCCGGTCGATATGATTGGCGGGATTGTATTCGCCGTCGTCGCGCACCAGCGTCGCGATGTCGCGGTCGATGCTGAACTCGCGGATGCCGGCGCGCCGCACCCAGGCGTTGACCGCCCGGGGCCCGCCCACCACGCGCAGCAGCGCATCAGTGGCCGGATTGCTCGAGCGGGTGATCATCAGCTCGATCAGCTCGACCGCAGGGAGGCTCTGGCCTTCGGCGACCGGCGCCACGGCGCTCGAGAACGCCTTCGAGGCCCGGGGATGGAGCAGCGGGAAGCGCTGGTCGAGCCGCCACCGGCCCTGCTCGACGCCTTCGAGAAAGGTCGCCGCGATCGCGATCTTGCTGGTGCTGGCGAGCGGGAAGCGTTGATCGCCGAGCACGCTGACCGTTTCGCCAGTCGCCAGATCGACCGCCGCGACACCGATCCGGCCGCCCGAGCCGTCGGCGATCTCCGCCACGCGCTGCGCCAGCGCACTGCGCGGGACCTGAAACAGCTGCGCCACCTGCGGGGCGCGGGCCTGGCTGCCCAGCGTCTGATCGAATTGCGCCTCGAACGCCTGGGTGTGGGTGTGGTCCTGCGCATTGAGCTGCGCGGGGAGCGCCAGCGCCAGCGCCGCCGCGATGATGCCGAAGGCCGTTCTCGATCCCATGGCCGCCAAGCTAACCCTCCCTTGGTGTGCATAGGGTTAATGGCTTGCAGGGCGCGCCGGACGATAGCGAAAGGCGACGAGCCGAGTCCCTGGCGCGCCAGACGGAGCTGTAGGGGGCCCGGGACTGCCCGTCCCCCCCCCGTCAACGGAAAGGACAAAAGGCCCGGCGGGAAGCCGCCGGGCCTTTGCCAAGTGCCCAGGACGGACGCCACGGAGAAAATCCGTGACGTCGAACGGATGTGGCGGTTCCTCCGCCATTCCGTCGGCCGGTCTGATTTCGTGTCGGGCGCAGCTTTTCGCTGCGCCCTGCCGAAATCAGAAGTCCATGCCGCCCATGCCGCCCATGCCGCCGCCGCCCATCGGCATCGCCGGCTTGTCGTCAGGCTTTTCGCTAATCGCCGCCTCGGTGGTGATCAGCAGGCCCGCGACCGAGGCTGCGTTCTGGAGCGCGGTGCGCACGACCTTGGTCGGGTCGATCACGCCCGCGGTGACCAGATTCTCGTAGGTGTCCGTCGCGGCGTTGAAGCCGAAGGCGGTGTCGCTCTGGTCGAGCAGCTTGCCCGACACCACCGCGCCGTCATGGCCGGCGTTGGCGGCGATCTGGCGCACCAGCGAAGTCAGCGACTTGCGGACGATGTCCACGCCGCGAGTCTGGTCCTCGTTCGCCCCGTTGAGGCCCTCGAGCGCGCTCGAAGCATACAGCAGCGCGGTGCCGCCGCCCGGGACGATCCCTTCCTCGACCGCGGCGCGAGTCGCGTGGAGCGCGTCGTCGACGCGGTCCTTGCGCTCCTTGACCTCGACTTCCGAGGCGCCGCCGACCTTGATCACGGCCACGCCGCCCGCGAGCTTGGCGAGGCGTTCCTGGAGCTTCTCGCGGTCGTAGTCGCTGGTGGTGGCCTCGATCTGGGTGCGGATCTCGTTCACCCGAGCCTTGATGTCGTCATGCGAGCCGGCGCCATCGACGATGGTGGTGTTGTCCTTGTCGATCGAGACCTTCTTGGCCTGGCCGAGCATGTTCAGCGTCACGTTCTCGAGCTTGATGCCGAGGTCCTCGCTGATCATCTCGCCCTGCGTCAGGATCGCGATGTCCTGCAGCATCGCCTTGCGGCGATCGCCGAAACCGGGCGCCTTGACCGCCGCGACCTTGAGGCCGCCGCGCAGCTTGTTGACCACCAGCGTGGCCAGCGCCTCGCCCTCGATGTCCTCGGCGATGATGAGCAGCGGGCGGCCGCTCTGCACCGTGGCTTCAAGCACCGGCAGCATCGACTGCAGGTTCGACAGCTTCTTTTCGTGGATCAGGATGTAGGGATTCTCCAGCTCCACGGTCATCTTGTCGGGGTTGGTGATGAAATAGGGGCTGAGATAGCCGCGGTCGAACTGCATGCCTTCGACGACATCGAGCTCGAACTCGAGGCCCTTGGCTTCCTCGACGGTGATCACGCCTTCCTTGCCGACCTTCTCCATCGCCTCGGCGATCTTCTCGCCGACTTCCTTGTCGCCGTTGGAGGAGATGATGCCGACCTGGGCGATCTCGGACGAGCCGGTGACTTCCTTCGACTGGGCCTTGATGTGCTCGACGACCTTGTCGACCGCGAGGTCGATGCCGCGCTTCAGGTCCATCGGGTTCATGCCGGCGGCGACCGACTTCATGCCCTCGGTCACGATCGCCTGGGCGAGCACGGTGGCGGTGGTGGTGCCGTCACCGGCATTGTCGTTGGTCCGCGAGGCCACTTCGCGCAGCATCTGCGCGCCCATGTTCTCGAACTTGTCCTTGAGCTCGATCTCCTTGGCGACAGTGACGCCGTCCTTGGTGATGCGGGGCGCGCCGAAGCTCTTGTCGATCACGACGTTGCGGCCCTTGGGGCCGAGCGTGACCTTCACCGCATTGGCGAGAGTGTCGACGCCGGCGAGAATGCGTTCGCGCGCGTCGCGGCTGAAACGTACGTCCTTGGCAGCCATGATGAATTGCCTTTCCAGATTAGCTTAAAGTTGAGGGGAAGCTGACACCAGGAACCGGCTCAGCCGATGATCCCCATGATGTCGCTTTCCTTCATGATCAGCAGCTCTTCGCCGTCGATCTTGACCTCGGTGCCCGACCATTTGCCGAACAGCACGCGGTCGCCGGCCTTGACGTCGCACGGCGTGACCTGGCCCTGGTCGTTGCGGGCGCCCGAACCCACGGCGATGACTTCGCCTTCGCTGGGCTTTTCCTGGGCGCTGTCGGGAATGATGATCCCGCCGGCGGTCTTCTGATCGGCCTCGATGCGACGGACCAGCACGCGGTCGTGCAGCGGACGAAATGCCATGATGATGACCTCTCTACTCGTTGAGAATGGGATGATTGGCACTCACGCGGGGCGAGTGCCAGCGAGGCGCATATGTGGAGGCGGCGAGCCTTCGTCAAGCGGCATGCGGCGAGTTTTTTGTGCCTGCGTGCGAGCCGCGCGCCGGGAAACGGCGGCGGCGTCGACTTTGAGCCTGCAATGACCCTGGGGCTTTCCTGCTGATGGCGCAGGCGGCCGGGACACCGGTGGCCGCCCCCGCCGCGCGGCCCGATACCGCAGCGGCGGGCTCTACCGCCTAATCACCGACACCGCCGGCCGGATCGTCAGCTCGACCAGGTTCTGACGATGGGCGCGGGCATGCGGCGGACCGGCCCCATGCCAGCCTTGGCCTAGGTGCGCGTCAGCGCCAGGCGTTCGCGGCGGGCCCAGCGCCAGCTCAGCAGACTTGCCGCGAACACCAGCCCGATGGCGAGGCCGATCCACACGCCGGTCCCTTCGAGCGGAGTCCAAAAACCGAGCCACAGCGCGACGCCGTAACCGGGCACCCAGTAGCTGAAGATCGCGATCACCATCGGCAGCTTGGTGTCCTGAAGCCCCCGCAGCGCGCCCGCGGCCGCGGCCTGGATCCCGTCGAAAAGCTGGAATGCGGCGGCGACGGCCATATACTGGACCGCGAACGCCGCCATCGCCGCGTTCCTTGCATCGGCGGGATCGAGGTAGATCCGCAGCAGGAGTTCGGGCGCGAGCAGCATCGTCCCCGCGGTAAGCATCATGAAGGCCCCGGCCATCGCGATCGCGGCCCAGCCCGCGCGCCCGATCGCCGCGTGGTCCTGCGCGCCGAAGTGATACCCCACCCGGATCGTCGCTGCCTGGCCGATCCCGAAGGGAATCTGGAACGCGAGCGCGGCGATCTGGAGCGCCACCGTGTGACCGGCCAGCTCGGCCTCGCCGATGCGGCCCATCAGGAAGGCCGCGCCGCTGAACAGCCCCGCTTCGGCGATGATGATCATCATGACCGGCGAGCCGAGGCGGAGCAGCTCGCGCAGCCGGCTCCACTCCGGGCGCCACCAGTTGCCCAAGATGCGGTAGCGCCGCAGCCGCCGGTCGGTGAGGATCGCGACGACATAGCTCGCCAACTGGACCAGGGCGGTGAGCACGCTCGCCAGCGCCGAGCCCTCCAGCCCGAGCGCGGGCGCGCCGAGATTGCCGAACACCAGCGCATAGTTGAAAAGCAGGCTGGCGAAGAGTGCGACGAAGGTGATCGCGGTGGCGAAGATCGGGCGCCCGAGCGCGCTGACGAAGCTGCGCAGCACGCTGGCGGCGATCATCGGGATCATCGCGAACATGATCACGCGCAGGAAGTCGCCCGCGCGCCCCGCCAGGGCCGCCTCCTGCCCGGTCAGCAGCATCAGCCCCTCGCCCTGCCAGCACAGCGCCATGCCGAGAGCGCCGCTCGCCAGCGCCAGCCACAGCGCCATGCGGACCGACCGGCGCACCTCGCGCACCGCGTGGCGGCGGCGGCCGAGCTCTTCGGCAATCAGCGCGGCGACGATGCCGGTGAGGCCCGAGAGCGCCCACATCAACAGCCCGAACAGCGCGATGGCCAGCGCCGAGGCGGCCAGCTCGCGCTCGCCCAGCCGTGCGACGAAGATCACGTCGACCGCGTGGACCAGCATCTGCAGCAGATTGGCGAGCGCCAGCGGCCAGGCCAGCCGGAAGGTCGCGGCGATTTCCTCGCGCCAGCCATCGCCGCCGGGGGGCGGGGGCGTCAGGGCCGGCTCGCGCGCCATAAAGCCGGCCCGGATAGGCGAGCCGAGAGCGATGCTCAAACGCCTATTGGCAGCCCCCAGAGCTTTTGCGCCGGGGTGGGGCACCGCCGCAACAACCGAGCCGCCAGGGCTTAAGCCGGCGGAAAGCTGCGCCACCCCATAGCGGGCCGATGACACGCAAGATTGCCATCGCGCTTTGCACCTTGCTCGGCTGCGCCTCGTCCGCGCGGGCAGGCGAGATCTTCGGCGGCGTTTACGCGCACGCCGTCGATACGCCGCTGTCGCTCGACAGCGGGGAGAGCGGCGCGGATCTCGAGCTCGGCTTCCGCGGCGAGCCGATCGCGGCGCTGAGCGCTGTCGGCGGCCCGGCCCCCTATGCCTTCGTTTCGGTCAACACCGCCGGCGATACCGATTTCGTTGCCGCCGGCCTGGCCTGGAAGGTCGCCGTGGGGCCGCTCTATCTGCGCCCCGGCGTCGGCCTGTCGCTCAACAACGGCCCCGATCGCCGCGTCGATGCCGTGACCCGCGCCCGCACCGACCTCGGCAGCAAGGTGCTGTTCGAGCCCGAGCTGGGGATCGGCGTCGCGCTCGGCCGCGGCGCCTCGCTCGAGGCGAGCTGGGTCCATATCTCCGGCGCGCGGCTGTTCAACAAAGAGCAGAACCCGGGCGTGGACATGATCGGAGTGCGCTTCAACAAGCGGATTTGACCGGTCCCGCGCGCGGGTCTCACCCGCATTGCGCGCGGTGGAGCAGCTTGTGATCGGCGAGCACCAGCGCCATCATCGCCGCGACCACCGGGGCGCCGCGGATCCCGACGCAGGGGTCATGGCGGCCCGTGGTGCGGATCGTTGTGTTTGCGCCGTCGCGCGTGATGCTTTCGACCGGGGTCAGGATCGAGCTGGTCGGCTTGAACGCCACCCGGCAGACCACCGGCTGCCCGGTCGAGATGCCCCCCGCGATCCCGCCGGCGTGGTTGGCGAGGAATTCGGGCGAGCCCTCACCGGCGCGCATCGGATCGGCGTTCGCTTCGCCGCTCAGCCGTGCGGCGCCGAATCCGTCGCCGATCTCGACTCCCTTGACCGCGTTGATGCCCATCATGGCGGATGCCAGATCGGCGTCGAGCTTGGCATAGATCGGCGCGCCCCAGCCCGCGGGAACGCCCGTGGCCACGCATTCCACCACCGCGCCGAGCGAGGACCCCGCGCGCCGGGCCTGGTCGACCAGCGCCTCCCAGCGCCGCGCCGCCGCGGGATCGGGACAGAAGAACGGGTTGCGGCCGATTTCGAGAGGGTCGAAAGCCGCCCGATCGATGGCATCGCCGCCGATCTCGGCGACATAGGCGGCGATGCTCACCTCGGGGATTGCGCACCGTGCCACCGCGCCCGCCGCCACGCGGGCCGCGGTCTCGCGCGCGCTCGATCGGCCGCCGCCACGATGATCGCGCAGGCCGTATTTGGCGTCGTAGGCGTAATCGGCGTGCCCCGGGCGATAGCTTTGGGCGATTTGCGAATAGTCCTTCGATCGCTGGTCGGTGTTGCGGATCATCAGGCTGATCGGGGTGCCGGTCGTCTTTCCTTCGAACACGCCCGAGAGAAGCTCCACCGCGTCGGCTTCCTGGCGCTGGGTGGTGAACTTCGACTGGCCGGGGCGGCGCGCGTCGAGGAACGGCTGGATGTCACCCTCGGCGAGCGCGAGCCCCGGCGGGCAGCCATCGACCACCGCGCCGAGCGCCGGCCCGTGGCTCTCCCCCCAGGTGGTGAAGCGCAGCACGCGCCCGAAGCTGTTCCAGCTCATCCGCCGGTAACGCTCATATGGCGCGCGACCGCGGGCCGGACGCTGGCGATATCGAAGTCGTGCCGCGCGGGCTTGCCGGCGAGCAAGGCGTCGAGCGCGGCGTCGAGCGCGCCTGGCTCCCGCGCCCGCATGATCGCCCGCAGCTCCACCTTCTGGTCATGGCCCAGGCAGCCATACACCGTTCCCGTCGCCGCCACGCGGATGCGGTTGCAGCTTGCGCAGAAATTGGCGTTCACCGGCGAGATGAAACCGACGCGGGTGCCGGTTTCGACCACCTCGCAATAGCGCGCGGGGCCACCGGTGCGGTGAAGCGAGGGGACCAGCGTGAACACCCGACCGAGCGCGGCGCGAGCGACCGCGAGCGGGAGGTGGGTATCCTCGCGCCGACCCGCGACCGCGCCCAGTGGCATGGTCTCGATCAGCGTGAGGTCGAAGCCGCGTTCCCCGCACCAGGCGAGCATGCCAGAAAATTCGCCGTCGTTGATGCCCTTGAGTGCAACCATGTTGATCTTGACCGCGAGGCCCGCCTCCACCGCCGCCGCGATCCCGGCGAGCACCTGCGCCAGGTCGCCCCCGCGCGTGATGGCGGCAAACTTGCCGGGCTCGAGCGTGTCGAGGCTGATATTGACCCGCCGCATCCCGGCCGCCGCGAGCTGGTGCGCGAACCGCGGCAGCGCGGTGCCGTTGGTGGTCATGGTGAGCTCGTCGAGGCCCTCTCCCCGCAACCGCCCCAGCGCCTCGGCCAGCTCGCCGATCCCGCGCCGCGCGAGCGGCTCGCCGCCGGTCAGCCGGATGCGCCTGACGCCCCGCCGGACGAGATGTCCGGCCAGCGCGGCGAGCTCCTCGAGCGTGAGCAAGTCACGGCGCGGGAGAAAGGTCATCGCCTCCGCCATGCAATAGGTGCAGCGCAGATTGCAGCGGTCGGTCACCGACAGCCGGACATAATCGATGCGGCGGCCCCAGCCATCGACCAGGCCGTCGGCCGTCTGGGTGGGGGCGCAGGAAGTCATCGCGCGCCTTGGCTAAAGCGCGCGCGGGGTGTCCGCAAGCGGCTTAGGGCCGGGCCGAGTGGGAGGTCTGGGGATGGGCCGGCGCGACGAGCATTGCGGCAAGCGTCAGCAAGCTGGCTGGCCCGTGCGCACCCCGGCTTCCCCTCGTCGGATTCGGGCCATCCTGGCGGAGGAAATGCGCCTGCCAGACTTTGCGGCCTGCACACGGAAGGCCTACAGCCTGGCGCCATGAACCTGCGCCATATCGAAGTGTTCCACGCGGTCTATGTCAACGGTTCGGTCAGCGCCGCGGCGCGGATGCTCAACGTTTCGCAGCCTTCGGTCTCGAAAGTCCTGCGGCACGCCGAATCGCTGCTCGGTTTCGCGCTGTTCCACCGCACCACCGGTCGGCTGGTCGCGACCGAGGACGCGCATGCCCTGTTCGGCGAGGTCGCCGAGATCCAGGACCGGGTCCAGGCGCTGCGCGAGGCGAGCCGCAATCTGAAACGCGGCATCGGCGCGCTGCTCAAGGTCTCCTCGCTGCCCTCGATCGCGCTCGACGCGCTGCCGGTCACGGTGGCGCAGTTCCTGCGCACGCACCCGCAGGTCAAGTTCGATCTGCAGACGATCCATCACGAGGACCTGCTGCGCAAGCTCTACGAGCGCGAAACCGATCTTGCGATTGCCTACGAAGTTCCGCCCGGCGCGGCGCTGGGCCACAAGCGGCTGGGCGCGGGCGAGCTGGTGGTTCTCTACCGGGAGGCCGACATGCCGGGCATGCCCGCGCGGATCGATCTCGGCCAGCTCGCGGGCCGGCCGCTGGTCAGCCTGGCGGCGAGCGGGCCGATGGGCCAGCTCTTGACCGCCGAGGTTCAGGCGCGCGGGATCGCGCTCGAGGAGGTGGTGTCCGCGCGGACCTTCCACATCGCCACCGCGCTGGTGCGGCAGGGCGTGGGGCTGACCGTGGTCGACAACTTCACCGCCCAGGCCTCGCTGACGCCGGGCCTCGCCATCCGCCCGCTGGCCAACCCGCTGCGCTTCGATGTCAACGCCATCTACCTCCAGGACCGCCCCCCGACCGCGCTCACCACCGATTTCTTGAAGGCGCTGGAGCGCGAGATCGCGGCGATCTCGGCCTTGAGCGCATAACATCGGGCTATGGCACAGCCACGCCTCGCTCCTCGCGCCGAACGTGTTCGCGGGCTAGCACGGGGCGATGATCGAAGCGCCCTTCCTGCTTTACCTCGGCCGTTCGAGCGATCCGGTCGGCATCAAGACCTCGCGCGGGCTCGCCACCTTCCGCAGCGCCGATTGCCTGGGCGAGTTCCGCCACGACGACTGCCCGCTGACGCTCGGCCTGCCGCGGTTGTCGATGGACGATGCGGCGGCGCGCGGCGCCAGGACGCTGGTGCTCGGCATCGCCCATCCCGGCGGCGCGATGGCACCCGCGCTGATCGAGGACGCCCGCGCCGCGCTCGCCGCCGGAATGCACGTCGCCTCGGGCCTCCACCACCGCCTGCGCGACGTCCCGGACCTGGTCGCGCTTGCCGAATCGAGGGGTTTGCAGCTCATCGATGTCCGCGATCCGCCACGCAACCTCGGCGTCGGGACGGGCGCGTTCCGCCCCGGCCGGCGGCTGCTGACGGTCGGCACAGATTGTTCGGTCGGCAAGATGTACGCCGCAATCGCGCTCGCCGAGGGCCTCCGGGCGCGCGGCGCGCAGGCCGATTTCCGCGCCACCGGGCAGACCGGCATTCTCATTGCCGGGGCCGGCGTTCCGGTGGACGCGGTGGTGGCCGATTTCATCTCGGGCGCGATCGAGCAGCTCGCCCCGGCACGCCGCGACGGCGGCTGGGACGTGATCGAGGGCCAGGGTTCGCTGTTCCACCCCAGCTTCGCGGGCGTTTCGATGGGCCTGCTCCACGGCGCGCAGCCCGAGGCCATCGTGCTCTGCCACGATCCCTCGCGCCCCGAAATGCGCGGGCTGCCGGGCCGCCGCCTGCCCGATCTTGGCGAATGCCTGGAAATGAATCTCCAGGTCGCCCGCCTCACCAGCCCTCGGGTTTACGCAGCCGGGGCATGCCTCAACACCGCCGCGATGGAGGAAGGCACCGCGCGCGCGCTGTGCCGCCGGGTCGAGGACACGATCGGCCTGCCCGCCACCGATCCCTATCGCTTCGGAGTGGAGCCGATCCTCTCGCTGCTATGCACCGCGCCCTCTCAGCCCATCCCGCCCGCTTCGCGCTGAGCCGCCCGTTCCGCATCGCGCGCGGGGTCAGGACCGCGGCGGAGGTGGTGACGGTGGCCGTGGCCGAGAACGGTATCGAGGGGCGCGGCGAGGGGGTCCCCTACCCGCGCTATGGCGAGAGCGTCGAGAGCGTGCTGGCCCAGATCGGGACAGCGCGCGGCGCGGTCGAAGGCGGGGCGGGGCGCGAGGAGCTGCTGTCGCTGATCGCGCCCGGCGCGGCGCGCAACGCGGTCGATTGCGCGCTGTGGGATCTGGAGGCGAAGCTGGCGAGCTCCAGCGTGGCGGCGCTGATCGGCGCGCCCGAGCCGGAGGGGATCGTGACCGCTCTGACGGTGGGGATCGACACGCCCGAGGCGATGGGGCTGGCCGCCAGGGCGATCGCGAACGCGCCGCTGATCAAGGTCAAGGTGGACGCCGTCGATCCCGCCGCCGCGCTGCGCGCGGTTCGCGGCGGGGCGCCCCAGGCGGCGCTGATCGTCGATCCGAATGAAAGCTGGGACGAAGCGCTGCTGCGCGCGGCGATGCCGGTGCTGATGGAATGCCGGGTCGATGTCCTCGAGCAGCCGGTGCCCGCGGGAGCGGACGGATGGCTCGAGAGCTTTGACAGCCCGGTGCCGATTTGCGCCGATGAGTCGATCCATACGCTGGCCGAGCTCGACAGCGTCGCCGCGCGCTACGCTGCCGTCAACGTCAAGCTCGACAAGGCGGGCGGGCTGACCGCGGGGCTGGAACTGGCGCGCGCCGCGCGGGCTCGCGGCTTGAAGCTGATGAGCGGCTGCATGGTGTGCTCCTCGCTCGGGATCGCGCCGGCGCTGCACATCGCGCGCCTCGCCGATTGGGCCGACCTTGACGGACCGCTGTGGCTCGCCGACGATCGTCCTGGCGGCGTCACCGCCCGGGACGGCTGGCTGACGGCCCCGGCGAAAGGATTCTGGGGGTGAGGGCAATCGCGCTTGCGCGGGCGATGAAATGAATGCTCGACGGGCACGCTCGCAGGGCCGGCGGCTGCTGGCGGAGGCGAAATGCCGATCGCGGGGCCACCGGGCCGCTGACAGCGCGGCTTTTCCCCGGACAACCGGAATTGACGAGTCCTGCCTGCCGGTTTGCGGTAGGCGGCGGTCCGATCATGGCCGCGACCAACGCTCTCACCCATCTCCAGCGCCTCGAGGCGGAGGCGATACACATCATGCGCGAAGTGGTGGCCGAAGCAGCGCGGCCGGTGATGCTCTACTCGGTCGGCAAGGACAGCGCGGTGATGCTGCACCTGGCGAAGAAGGCATTCCACCCCGCGCGGCCGCCCTTCCCGCTCCTGCATGTCGACACCACCTGGAAGTTCCGGGCGATGTACGAGCTGCGCGAACGCGCCGCGCGCGAGGCGGGGATGGAGCTGCTGGTCCACCGGAACCCCGAGGCCCAGGCTCGCGGGATCAATCCCTTCGACCATGGCGCGCTCCACACCGACATGTGGAAGACGCAAGGGCTCAGGCAGGCGCTCGACCAGCACGGCTTCGATGCCGCCTTCGGCGGCGCGCGGCGCGACGAGGAGAAGAGCCGCGCCAAGGAGCGCGTGTTCAGCTTTCGCGGCAGCAACCACGGCTGGAATCCCAAAGCCCAGCGCCCGGAGCTGTGGAACCTCTACAACGCCAGGCTGGGGCCGGGCGAGAGCATCCGGGTATTCCCGCTTTCGAACTGGACCGAGCTCGATGTGTGGCAATACATCCAGCGCGAGGGAATCGAGATCGTCCCGCTCTATTTCGCCGCGCCGCGGCCCACGGTGGAGCGCGGCGGCATGCTCGTGATGGTCGACGACGAGCGCTTCCCCCTGCGCGGCGGCGAGAGGCCGGTCATGCGCTCGATCCGCTTCCGTACGCTCGGCTGCTATCCGCTCACCGGCGCCGTCGAAAGCCAGGCGGCGACGCTGAGCGCGGTGATTCGCGAAACGCTGCTCGCCACCGGCAGCGAGCGCCAGGGCCGCGCCATCGACCAGGACGACGGCGGCGCGGGAATGGAGCGCAAGAAGCAGGAAGGCTATTTCTGATGGCCGACAACGCCCGCTCCTACGCCCCGGACCCCTCGATCGCGCAGGACATCGACAGGTACCTCGAGACCCACCACCGCAAGACCCTGCTTCGGTTCATCACCTGCGGGAGCGTGGACGACGGCAAGTCGACGCTGATCGGCCGTCTGCTCTACGACAGCCGGGCGATCTTCGCCGACCAGCTCGCCGCGCTCGAAAGCGACAGCCGGCGGGTCGGAACGCAAGGGAGCGAGATCGACTTCGCCCTGCTCGTGGACGGCCTCGCCGCCGAGCGCGAGCAGGGCATCACCATCGATGTCGCCTATCGCTTCTTTGCAACCGAGCGGCGCAAGTTCATCGTCGCCGATTGCCCGGGGCACGAGCAGTATACTCGCAACATGGTCACCGGCGCGAGCACCGCCGATCTCGCGGTCATCCTGGTCGATGCGCGCAAGGGCGTACTGGTGCAGACGCGGCGGCATTCCTACCTGTGCCACCTGCTCGGCATCCGCCGGATCGTGCTGGCGGTGAACAAGCTGGACCTGGTGGGCTACGACGAGGCGGTGTTCGCGGCGATCGTCGAGGATTACCGCCAGTTCGCCGCATCGATCGGGATCGACGCTTTCACCGCGGTCCCGATCTCGGGCTTGCGCGGCGACAACATCGTGGACCGCTCTCCCGACACGCCGTGGTACCGCGGGCCGTGCCTCCTCGATCACCTCGAAACGGTAACCGCCGCCGGGGACGAGGCCGAAGGGCCGCTGCGGATGCCCGTTCAGTGGGTCAATCGGCCTAACCTCGATTTTCGCGGTTTCGCCGGTCTGATCGCGGCGGGGACGGTGCGGCCGGGGGATGCGGTGCGCGTGCTGCCGGGCGGGCGCACCAGCACGGTGCGCGAGATCGTGACCTTCGACGGCCCGCTCGCCAGCGCCGCCGCGGGGCAGTCCGTGACGCTTTGCCTGGCTGACGAGATCGACTGCTCGCGCGGCGACGTGATCGCCGCCGCCGACGCCCCGCCGCAAGTCGCCGACCAGTTCGAGGCGACGCTGGTGTGGCTGGGCGACGAAGACCTGCGGCCCGGGCGCGGCTACTGGCTGAAGCTCGCGGCGCAGACCGTCACCGCCACGGTCCAGCAGCCCAAGTACCAGATCGACGTCAACACACTCGAGCATCTTGCCGCCAAGACGCTCGCGCTCAACGCCATCGGCGTGGCGGAGGTGTTCACCGACAGGGCGCTGGTGTTCGAGCCCTACTGCGAGAACAAGGCTCTCGGCGGGTTCATCCTGATCGACAAGGAAAGCCACGCCACCGTCGCGGCGGGGATGCTCCATTTCAGCCTCCGCCGCAGCCAGAACGTGCACTGGCAACCCACCGACATCACGCGCGCCGATCATGCCGCGATGAAGAACCAGACTCCTCGCGTGCTGTGGTTCACCGGCCTGTCGGGATCGGGCAAGTCGACCATCGCCAACGCCGTCGAAAGGCGGCTGGCGCTGATGAACCGCCACACCTTCCTGCTCGACGGCGACAATGTCCGCCACGGGCTCAACAAGGATCTCGGGTTCACCGAGGCCGACCGGATCGAGAACATCCGCCGCGTCGGCGAGGTCGCCAAGCTGATGACCGATGCGGGGCTGATCGTTCTGACCGCCTTCATCAGCCCGTTCCGCGCCGAGCGGCGGATGGTTCGCGAGATGATGGCGGAGTGCGAGTTCATCGAAATCCATGTCGATACCCCGCTCGAAGTCGCGGAGGCGCGCGATGTGAAGGGCCTCTACCGCAAGGCGCGGGCCGGCGAGCTCAGGAACTTCACCGGCGTCGACAGTCCCTACGAGCCGCCCGAGGACCCCGATATCGTCGTCAACACCGTGACGATGAGCGTCGAGGAAGCCGCCGATCACATCATTCGCCACATCCTGCCGCTCAAATGAACGATAACGAGCTTGCCGCGCATCTTGCCCGGGAGGCCGGCCGCATCCTGATGGAGGTGCGCGCCAGCGATCGGCACCACCCGGAGGAGCTGGGCCGCGCCGGCGATGCCGAGGCCAATGCGGTTCTCACCAGGGCGCTGCGGACGCTGCGCCCTGACGACGGCCTGCTGTCCGAGGAAGAGGGAGATACCCTGCTCCGGCTTGGCAAGCGGCGCGTGTGGATCGTCGATCCGCTCGACGGCACGCGCGAATTCGCCGAGGGGCGCGACGACTGGGCGGTTCATGTCGCGCTCGCGGTCGACGGCGCGGCGAGCGTGGGCGCTGTCGCCCTGCCCGCGCTGGGCCTGGTGCTGCGCAGCGACCGGCCCGGCACGCGCCCGGCGCCCCCCGCGCGCCCGCGCCTGATCGTCAGCCGCACCCGCCCGGCGCGCGAAGCGCTTGCCGTCGCCGAGGCGCTCGGGGCGGACCTCGTCGCCATGGGAAGCGCGGGCGCCAAGGCGATGGCGGTGGTGCGCGGCGAGGCCGACATCTACCTCCATTCGGGCGGCCAGCATCAATGGGACAGTTGCGCGCCTGTCGCGGTGGCGCGGGCCCACGGCCTCCACGCTTCGCGTCTCGACGGCAGCCCGCTGGTCTATAATCGGCCCGACACCGCGATGCCCGACCTGCTGATCTGCCACCGCGATCTGGCCGGCGCAGTGCTCGCGCTCACCGCATCCCCAACCCGCTGACGCCAATCCGGAGCGTCCGCGGGAGGACCAGGCCGGGATTTGATCTTTGCCCCTCGAGCAATTCTGGTAAGCTGACGGGCTGTGCCGCAGGTAGAAATCATCGAAGGCGCGGACGACGCTGCGGTTGCCGGATGGCTCGCGGCCCGGCTGGCCCCCCGCTTCGCGGGCGCCGAAGGGCCAGTCACGATCACCGTTCCGGGCGGACGCACTCCGTTTCCGATCATCGAAGCGCTGGGCCGCTTCGACCTGCCGTGGCCAAGGCTGGTGGTATGGCCCAACGACGACCGCGCGGTGCCCGAGGATCATCCTGCCTCCAACACCGGCAAGCTGCGCGCGCTGTTCGAAACGCTCGGCGCCGAAGTGGTCAAGCTTACCGAGATGGAAGCCGTGCCACGCTTCGCGCTCGCTTGGCTCGGCATGGGCGCGGACGGGCATGTCGCCTCGCTGTTTCCCAACACCGACCCGCGCGCCGACGATCCGCGCCGGATCGTTCGGTTGACCCCCGATCCGCTGCCCCCCGAAGCGCCCTTCGACCGCATCAGCCTGACCTTGCCCGCGCTGCTGGCGAGCGACGAAATCGTGTTCGTGATCCGCGGCGCCGAAAAGCGCGCGATGTTCGCGGCGGCCCAAGCGGGCCAAAGCGACCTGCCGGTCGCGCGCCTGCTCGCCGCCGCCGCCCAGCCGGTCACCTGCTTCGCATGATCGACGCGCTGCAACGCCTGGCCCTCAAGGCGGCGCATAAGCTGCGGCACCGCTGGCGGCGCTGGCGCAAGGCGCCGCTCGAAGGCGTGACGATGATCGCGCGCGACCCCGAGGGCCGGCTGCTGATGGTCCGCCTCAGCTATGCCGAGGAGGGCTGGAGCTTCCCGGGCGGCGGAGCGGGACGCGGCGAGTCGATGGCGGCGGCGGCGGCGCGCGAGCTGCTGGAGGAAACCGGCTGCGAAGCGATGCAGATCAAGCTGGTCGGCTGCATCGAGGAAACCGTTTCGGGCAGCCCGCACACCGCGCACATCTACACCTGCCTGGCCAACGACGAGCCCAGGCCAGACGGACGCGAGGTGGTCGAGGCGCGATTTTTCCCGCCGCATTCGCTGCCGCATCCGATGACGCCGCGCACGCAGGGCCGGCTGGCGTTCTGGCGCGCGGCGCAGGCCGGCCTCACAACAGGCTGAGCTGACCGTCGGGCCGGGGCGCCTCGTCCGGCGCGTCGTTCTCCAGCTTGGACAGCGTCAACCCCATCAGACGGACCGGCATCGGCAGGGGCAGGGCCTCGTTCAGCAGCGCACGGGCAAGCGCGGCGAATTCCGCCTTCCCGGCAATCGGCGCATCGACCGTCCTGGCCCTGCTCATCAGCGTGAAATCGGTGTATTTGAGCTTGAGCGTGACAGTCCGGCCCCTCGCCTCGGCGCGCTCGATTGCGCTCCAGACGATCTCGACGATGTCCTCGAGCGTCTCGCGCAGCGCGGGGCCGCTCGAAATGTCCTCAGGGAAGGTCCGCTCGCCGCCCACCGACTTGCGGATGCGGTGGCTGCGGACGGGCCTGAGGTCGATCCCGCGCGCCGCGCGGAACAGGTAATCGGCAAGGCTGCCGAAATGCGCGCGCAGCCAGGCGGCGTCCCTGGCGGCCAGGTCAGCGCCGGTCTCGATTCCCAGCTTCGCCATCTTTTCCGCGCCGCGCGGGCCCACTCCGTGGAAGCGCCGCACCGGAAGGGTGGCGACGAATCTCGCGCCCTCGCCCGGGCGGATCACGCACAGGCCATCGGGTTTGTTCTGATCGCTGGCCAGCTTGGCGAGAAACTTGTTGTAGCTCACCCCTGCGCTTGCGGTGAGCCTGGTCTTGGCGCGGATTTCCTGCCGGATCAGCTCGGCGATGCGGGTGGCCGAACCGATGCCGAGCTTGTCCTGGGTCACGTCGAGATAGGCTTCGTCGAGGCTCAAGGGCTCGACAAGGTCGGTGTGGCGGTGGAACACGGCGCGGATCTGCCGGCTGACTTCGCGGTAAATCTCGAACCGGCTCTTGCAGAACACGAGATCGGGGCAGAGCCGTTTTGCCGTGATCGAGGGCATCGCCGAGCGCACCCCGAAAGCCCGCGCCTCGTAGCTTGCCGCCGCGACCACCCCGCGCCCGCCCGCGCCCCCCACCGCCACCGGCTTGCCCCTCAATTCGGGGTTGTCACGCTGCTCGACGCTGGCGAAGAAGGCATCCATGTCGACATGGATGATCTTGCGCAGGCCCTGCGCGTCCTCAGCCTCGTCGTCCTCTTGAGCCATGACGACAGACTAGCCTTCGCTTGCCACCGGGCAACAAGGCGTTGCGGTGAAGAGCCTTTCCCTGCGGCGGGCGATCGGCCATGGGCGCTCGCGATGACCGAGCCCGTCACCAACGCCGCGGCCCCCGATCGCGCGGGCGCCATCGCCGCCAGCGATGGCAGCGGCAAGGTCCTGCGCCGGGCCGAATTCGTCGCGCTGATGGCGGCGGTGATGAGCCTGGGCGCGCTGGCGATCGACGCCATGCTGCCCGCGCTCGACGCCATCGCGGCGAATTTCGGCGTGACCGATCCCAACCGCCGCCAGCTCATCGTGGGCATCTACCTGATCGGCAGCGGTGTCGGCTGCCTGTTTCCGGGTTCGCTGTCGGACCGTTTAGGCCGCCGGCCGGTGCTGTTCTTCGCGCTCGGAGCCTATGTGCTGACCGCGCTCGCCTGCGCCGCGGCGTGGAGTTTTGATGCGCTGCTGGGGATGCGCGTCGCGATGGGGCTGCTGGCTGCCGGGCTGGGGGTGCTGCCGGGCGCGATCATCCGCGACCGCTACGAAGGCGATGCGATGGCGCGGCTGATGAGCACGATCTTCATCGTCTTCATGGTGGTGCCGGTGCTGGCGCCGAGCCTGGGGCAGGCGGTGCTCGCGGTCGCGCCGTGGCGGTGGGTGTTCGTGACCGTGGCGGCGCTCGGCGCGGCGGTGATGCTGTGGGCCTGGTTGCGGCTGCCCGAAACGCTGGCCCATGCCGACCGCCAGCCGCTCGATTTGAAGAGCGTCGCGCACAATCTGCCGCTGACCTTCACCACGCGCTCGGCGGTGGGCTATGTGCTCGGCGCGGGGCTCACTTTCGGGGCGATGTTCGGCTACATCAATTCGGCGCAGCAGCTGGTCGGCGAGCATTTCGGCGCAGGCGCGATGTTCCCGGTCATCTTCGGCCTCACCGCCTCGACGCTGGCGGTGTCGAGCTTCGCCAATTCGCGCATCGTCGAACGCTTCGGGGCCCGGCGAGTCTCGCACACGGCGCTGGTGATCTTCATCGCGGTCGCCGCGGCGCAGGTGGCGGCGGCTTTCCTTGACGGCGACAACCTCTGGCTGTTCGCCCCGCTGATGAGCGCCAACCTGTGCCTGCTCGGCTTCATGGGCGCCAACTTCGGCTCGATCGCGATGCAGCCCTTCGCGCAGACCGCCGGCGCGGCCTCGAGCGCGCAAAGCTTCGTGCGGATGCTGCTCGGCGCGGGCGTGGGGATCGCGATCGGCCAGGCCTACGATGACAGCGCGCGGCCCTTGGCGCTGGCGCTGTTGGCGTGCTCCTTCCTGAGCCTGTGCCTGGTGCTGTTCAGCGAGCGCGGCAGGCTGTTCCACCGTCGCTACGAGCAGCGCAAGTTCCCCGACATGCCGGAGTATCATTGAGGTGGGGCGACTGATCTGGCCTTAAAGCTAAAAGCCCCTCCCCTTCAGGGGAGGGGTGATTTACACGCCACCGTCAACGGCCTCGACCACCGCAAGCACCGCCTCGACCTGCACCTGGCTCCCGGCGCCGACCGACAGCTCGGTCACGGTCCCGTCGAAGGGCGCGGTCAGGGCGTGCTCCATCTTCATCGCCTCGAGGACCATGAGCCGCTGCCCGGCCTTGACCGCGTCCCCCTGCGCCACATCGACCGCGATGACCTTGCCGGGCATGGGCGCGATTATGTCGCCGTCGTGGGCGTGGTGGTGGCTGGCGCCGCGTGCCGTCAGATCGAATTTGAATGCTCGTCCGTCATCGAACACCAGCACGGCTTCACCATCCAAGATGACCGGCATCGCAAGAGGCTCGTCATCATCGGGACTGACTGAGCGCGTCTCTTCGCCGAAACAAAGAGCCACCGTGTTGGACGCGGTGTTGTTCAGGCGAAAGCCAGCGAGACCCCCGAATTGTTCCTTGGCATCAGCGAGAACCGTTCGAGCCGCTTCTTCCCACACATGCGGAAAGGGCAAGGGATGGGGGACGAGATTATCGAGCCGCCGCTCGATGTAGGCGGTGTCGATCCGTTCCTCGTTGAAGAAATCTTTGTCGAGAATCAGATGATCGAGGAACCCCGCATTAGTTTTGACAGGCCAAACCACGACATCGCTCAACATGTCCGCCAGTTCGCGAATTGCGCCCTTCCGAGTTTCACCACGACCGATCAGCTTCGCGATCATCGGATCGTAGAACGGCGATACCTCGCCGCCTTGTTCGACGCCCGTTTCGATACGGCCGCCGTAACCTAGATTGAAGTGCTCCAACGGACCTGTGCTTGGCAGGAAGCCCTTTGCCGGGTCTTCCGCATAGAGCCGCGCCTCGATAGCGTGACCATTGATGCGGAGCTCCTCCTGCCTGAGCGGGATCGGCTCGCCGCTCGCCACCCTGAGCTGCCATTCGACCAGGTCGACGCCGGTGATCTCTTCGGTCACCGGATGCTCGACCTGGAGGCGAGTGTTCATTTCCATGAAGAAGATGCGGTCAGCGCGCAGGCCTGAGCCCCCATCACTTCTGTCAGACGTGTCGGCGATGAATTCGATGGTGCCGGCGCCCTCGTAATCGACCGCCCTGGCGGCGCGGACGGCGGCGGCGCAGATCGCCTCGCGCGTGGCCTCGTCCATGCCGGGGGCGGGGGCTTCCTCTATCACTTTCTGGTGGCGGCGCTGGAGACTGCAATCGCGCTCGAACAAATGGACGACGTTGCCGTGGCTGTCGCCGAACACCTGCACTTCGATATGGCGGGGCGAAGTGATCCACTTTTCGAGCAGGACCTGGTCGTTGCCGAAGCTGGCGGTGGCCTCGCGGCGGCAGGATCGCAGCATCTCCTCGAACTGCGCGGGATCGTCGACCTCCCGCATGCCCTTGCCGCCGCCGCCCGCGACTGCCTTGATCAGCACCGGGTAGCCGATCTTTTCCGCCTCGGCCTTCAGCCGCTCGACCGACTGGTCTTCGCCCAGATAGCCCGGCGTCACCGGCACGCCCGCCGCAATCATCCGCTCCTTGGCGGCGTCCTTCAAGCCCATCGCCTCGATACTGGCGGGTTTGGGGCCGACCCAGATCAGCCCGGCGTCGATCACGTTTTGCGCGAAACCGGCGTTCTCGCTGAGGAAGCCGTAGCCGGGGTGAATCGCATCGGCGCCGGTCTCCTTGGCGGCGGCGATGATCTTCTCGCCGACCAGGTAGCTCTCCGCCGCGGGCGAGGGTCCGATATGCACCGCCTCGTCCGCCTGGCGGACGTGCAGCGCCCTGGCGTCGGCGTCCGAATAGACCGCCACCGTTGCGATCCCCATCGCCCGCGCGGTGCGGATGATGCGGCAGGCGATCTCGCCGCGGTTGGCGATGAGGAGCTTGGTGATCATGCGGGCGGATTAATGCCGCCGGCGACAAAAAGAAACATGCCCCTGGTGCAGCGTCACGCGATGCGCCCTTCGACAGGCCGGCACTGAGCGGGATCGGGCGAAGAGGCAGTGCGTCTCGCGCCGCTCAATCGTAGCGGGCGCTGACCTCGTCCTCAGGCAGCGGGCCCATCGGTGGGGGCGGGATGGGGGCGTTCATGCGCACTTCGATGAGGATGTCGCCGCGAGTCCACTCGGGCATCGCCACGGGCTCCTCGGGCTGGTTGCGCCAGGCTTCCCACAACGCGCGGATGACTTGCCGCAGCTTCTCCCGCCGCCCGATCACGACGCGCTGGTCCCACGCGCGCGGGCCCCGAGCGACCACCTCGCGCCCGATCGCACCGTAGATGTTGGCCGCGGCGAGCACTGCCCAGCGGCGCCGGAACGGCAGCTTGGCCGCGCCCAGCCGGGCGGCGGCCTCATGCGTCTCCATCCGCGCGATCAGCCGCCTGGCCAGATCGGCCATTTCCTGGCGGTGGTGCGGCTTCATCTCCTGGCCGGGTTCGATGTCCTCCTCGGCCAGCCACTCCATCGGGATATAGCAGCGCCCGGCGTCGGCATCTTCGGCCATGTCACGCGCGATATTGGCGAGCTGGAAAGCGATCCCGAGGTCGCAGGCGCGATCGAGCAGCCAGGCGTCGTCCTTGTCGACCCCCATGATGCGCGCCATCATCACCCCCACCGCGCCCGCCACATGGTAGCAATAGCGCGCCAGGTCCCGCTCGTTGCGCGGGCGCCAGCCCTCAGCGTCGAGCGCGAACCCGCCGATCACGTCTTCGGCCATGTCGGGGGTGAAACCCACTTCGCGCGCCACCAGGCCGAAGGCATCGAAGGCCGCATCGGCGGTCGGGAGCCCCTCGAAGGCGCGCTCGGTCAGCAGGCGGATGGCCATGACGCGCCGCTCGGCGCCTTCCTGCTCGCCGAGCGTCCCGCCGCCCTCCTGCGCGTCGGTGAGATCGTCGCAGCGCCGGCACCAGGCATAGAGCATCCAGGTCTGCTCGCGCGCACTTTCGTCGAGCAGCCGGCTCGCGGCGGCAAAGCTCTTCGAGCCGGTTTGGATCATGTCCCAGGCATGATCGATCAGGTCCTCGCGCGCGCGGCCGCCCCCGGCACGCGCGGGCGTGGTGCGCAGGATGCGCGAGGGGGCGAGCATGCGGGGGGCGATACGCCGGGGGCGGGCCATGGGTCAGTGACCTCTTTTACAGATCGTCGACGGTCATCTCGAAGATCGGACGATGGGGCACATAGCTGGCCATCGCGTCAAGGAGTTCGCTTAACGTATCCGCAGCGATCATGATCCCCTGATGGGCGGGACGCACGAAGCCGGTCGCGGCCATATGGCGGTTGAAGGCAATCAGATGGTCGAAAAAGCCGAAGGCGTTGAGCAGGCCGACGGGCTTGCGGTGATAACCCAATTGCGCCCAGCTCATCGCCTCCCACAGCTCGTCCATCGTCCCCACCCCGCCGGGAATGGTGACGAAGCCGTCCGAAAGCTCGGTGAAGCGCAGCTTGCGTTCGTGCATGCCGGAGACGGTATGGAGCTCGGTGCAATCGGTGTTGGCGACTTCCGAACCCGCGAGAGCCTCGGGGATCACGCCGATCACCTCGCCCCCCGCCTCGAGCGCGCCCGAGGCCACGGCGCCCATCAGGCCAAGCCGGCCGCCACCATAGACCACCCCGATCCCGCGCTCCGCCAGGCCGAGCCCGACATCGCGCGCGAGTTTGAGGTAACGCGGGTCGGCCGGCGTCGCGGACCCGCAATAGACGGCGAGGCGCTTCAAACGCATCTCACTTCGCCAGATCCTCCAGCATCAGCCCCGCGGTGGCCTTGGCGCTGCCGACCACGCCGGGGATGCCCGCGCCCGGGTGCGTGCCCGCGCCCACGAGGTAGAAGTTCTCGATCACGTCGTCGCGGTTGTGGCCGCGGAAGAACGCAGACTGGGTCAAGATCGGCTCCAGCGAAAACGCGCTGCCGACATGCGCGTTCAAATCGCTCGAGAAATCGCGCGGAGTGTAGTGGAACTTGGTCACGATGCGGGCATGGAGGCCCGGGATCAGGCGGCGCTCGAGCTCGTCGAGAATACGCTTCTCGAGCACCGGGCCTTGTCGCTCCCAGTCGATCGCCAGCTTGCCGAGATGCGCCACCGGCACCAGCGCGTAGAACGTGCTCTTGCCCTCCGGCGCCATCGAGGGGTCGGTGACGCTCGGGTGGTGGAGATAGATCGAGAAATCCTCGGGCAGGACGCCGTGCTTGTAGATATCTTCGAGCAGGCCCGCATAGCGCGGACCGAACAGGATCATGTGGTGCGGGATGCCCGGCCACGACCCCTCGATCCCGAAATGGACCACGAACAGGCTGGGCGAGAAACGCTTGCGCGCGAGCCGCGCGCCTTCGGTCACCCCGCGCTTCGAGCCCGACAGCAGGGCCTTGTAGCTGTGGACGATATCGGCGTTGCTGGCGACGGCATCGAAGCGCTGGCGCCAGCCGCTCGCGGTCTCGACCTCGCTCGCGCGGGTGCCGAAGGTGTGGACCCGCACCACGGGATCGCTCATCCGCACCGCGCCGCCGAGCCGCTCGAAATGCGCGACCATGGCCGCCACCAGGCGGTTGGTGCCGCCCCGCGCCCACCATACCCCGCCGTCCTTTTCGAGCTTGTGGATCAGGGCATAGATCGCGCTGGTGGTCATCGGGTTGCCGCCGACGAGCAGGGTATGAAAGCTCAGCGCCTGGCGCAGCCGCTCGTCCTCGATATAGTGGCTGACCATCGAATAGACGCTGCGCCAGGCCTGGTTTCTGGCCAGCGCCGGCGCGGCTTTGACCATGCTCGCGAAGTCGAGGAAAGGCACGGTGCCGAGCTTGACGTAGCCTTCGCGATAGACCGCCGCCGAATAGGCGAGAAAGCGTTCGTAGCCCGCGACATCGACCGGGTTGAGCCGCGCGATTTCCGCCGCCAGCGCGCGCTCGTCGTTCGAATAGTCGAACTGGGTCCCGTCCGGCCAGGCGAGGCGGTAGAACGGGCTCACCGGCATCAGCTCGATATCCCGGGCCATCTCATGCCCGGTCAGCGCCCACAGCTCGCGCAGGCACGCCGGGTCGGTGATGACGGTCGGGCCGGCGTCGAAGGTGAAGCCGTCGCGCTCCCAGAAATAGGCGCGCCCGCCCGGCTTGTCGCGTCCTTCGACGAGCGTGGTCGCGACGCCCGCGCTCTGGAGCCGGATGGCCAGAGCGAGCCCGCCGAAGCCCGCGCCGATGACGCAGGCCGTCTTGCCGGTGGGGACGGGAAGCGATGGAGCGGCGGTCGTGTCGGGAGAAAGCGTGGGCATCACTGGCGCGGTCCTTGGACCAGCGGCGCCCCCTTGCCAAGCAATGCATTCACCGCGCGCGAAATGGGGACCGGCGGGCGGCCGGTCAGGATGCGCAGCTTGTCGAGGCGCGTCGAGCGTCCGGCGTAGAACCGGGCGATGACCGGCTCGGGCAGGCGATAGAAGCGCGCGAAGACGCGCCAGCGCTCTTCGGGCCGGGCCGCTTCGAACAGCATCCGGCCGAGGCCGCGATAAAAGCGCATCGCGCGCCAGTGCGCCGCCGCGCGCGCATCGAGCAGGGCGGCAAGCGCGGGCCCGTCGCGGGGAAGCGCGGCCGCGATCGCGAGCGCGGTTTCGGCCGCGAAGGGCAGCGTGTAGCTCGTCAAGGGATGGGCAAAGAGCCCGCCCGCGCCGGCCAGCGCGACGCCCGGCGTGGCGAATGCCAAGCGGTGCGCGGCGCCATCGCCGCCGGTGATGACCGGCAGGACGCCAGCCTCGGCGCCAAGCACTTCTCCTGCCCATCCGCGCGGCTGGCAATAGGCCTCGATTCGCCGGGCCAGCGCGCCGCGGTCGAGCACGGGGCTGTCGGCGTAATAGGTGTCCTCGACGAAAATCTCGTCGGCGTCGAGCGGGAGCGCATAGACGAAGCGATAGGCGCCGTGCTGCGGGAGATCGGCATCCATGATGACCGGCGCGCACAGGCCATGCGGGCGCGCGGTGCGGATGTGGTGGCCGGCGAAGACTTGCCAGCCGCCGGTGAGATGAGGCGAAGGGGTGAAGTCGCGGCAGTCGACGACCGCGCGCGCCGCGATTCGCGTGCCGTTCTCGAGCTCGACCCCCCCGGCGTCGAGCGCGGTTGCCCGGCAGCCGGTGCGGATCGCGCGCTGGGGCAAGGTCCTGCGCAGCACGCCGTCAAAATCGCGGCTCGCCAGCGAGCAGTAATTCGCCGCGAGGTGGCGCGCAAAGCCGGGGAAACGCACCGTGTGCCCGCCGCTCCAGCGCTTGTGCGGGAAACAGGCGAGAAGCGGCTCGGCGGCGGGGCTCGGATCGCCTTCGAACCAGCTCCAGCGGTGATTGCCGCCAAAGCTCTCGCCGGCCTCGATCAGCGCCAGCGACAGCGCGGGATGAGCGCGATGCACCGCGAGCGCGGTCAGCCCCCCCGCCAGCCCGCCGCCGACGATCGCCAGATCAAAAGCCTTTCCCGCCATGCGCCAATCGGCGTAGGCGAGGGGAACGCCACGGCGCAAGCACCGTTCACAGGGGACCTACAGGGGGACCCTCAGCATGCTCGACCGCTTTCTTCACGCCACCCCCGCCGCGCTCCTGCTGGTATCGGCGCCCGTGCTGGCGCAGGATCCCGGGGCTGCGTCTCCAGCACCCGAAAGCCCGGCCACGCCCGAGCGGGCAACCTCGGGTACGGTGTTCGACGGCGACTGGCTCACCCTGGGGATCGGAGCCGGCTATACCGCCTCCTACGATGGCTCGGACGATTATGTGATCAGCCCGCTGCCCCTGGTGCAGGGGCGGCTCGGCGGCGTTTCGATCAATCCGCGCGCCGCCGGCGTCGCGCTCGACTTCATCCCCGATCGGAGCGGGGAGACCGGGTTCAGCCTCGGCGTCGCGGCGCGGCTCAACCGCAACCGCGCCGTCCAGATCAAGGATGAGGTCGTTTCCGCTTACGGCAAGCGGGACACCGCGATCGAGGTCGGGCCGACGGCGGGCTTCACCGTTCCCGGGCTGCTCCACCAATTCGACAGCCTGAGCGTCAACGTGGATGCGCTGTGGGATATCGCCGGTGCGCATGGGGGGATGACGATCACCCCCACGATCGCCTATTTCACGCCCGTCAGCCGCGGCGCCGCGATCAGCCTCGCGCTTTCGGCCCGCCGGGTCGACGACGCCTACGCCGCCTATTACTACTCGGTGCCCGTCGCGCCCCCCGCGGTGCCGGCTGCGCAGCGGCTGCCGCTGTTCACCGCGAAAGGCGGGTTTGACAGGGTCGGCGCCAACCTGCTGGGCGGCTTCGATTTCGACGGCGACCTTACCAACGGCGGGCTCGCGGGCTTCGTCTTCGCCGGCTATGCCCGGATGGTCGGCGACGCGGCCAACACGCCCTTCACCACGCTCCGCGGCAGCCGGGATCAGTGGTTCCTGGGGGCCGGACTCGGGATTACGTTCTAAGCCCTTGCACCCCCGGGCGCTCGCGGGCATCACTCGCGCGCACCAGGGGAGAGATCTGATGCGCTTCGCCTTTCCAGCCGCCGCGCTCGCGCTCGCTGCCGCTTCGCCCGCGCTTGCCGGGACCACCGTCATCCACGCCGATGCGGTGGTCACCGATGCCGATTCGCCGGTGCGCGGGCAATCGACGGTGATCGTCACCGACGGCAGGATCGTCAGCATCGAGGACGGCTTCGTCGATGGCCCCGCGGGCGCGGAAACGATCCGCCTCGCCGGCAAGACGCTGGTGCCCGGCCTCACCGATCTCCACGTCCATCTGACCTTCGATCCGGGCGGCAACTATTTCCAGGAGCCGGCCGCGCCCGACGAATGGGGTGTCGTGACCGGCGTCAAGAACGCCGCTCTCACCGTCAGGGCCGGCTTCACGACAGTGCGGGATGCGGGATCTGCCAGATATACCGCCTTCGCGCTCCGCCGCGGCATCGCCGAGGGGCTGATTCCCGGCCCGCGCATCGTCACCGCTGGCCCCCCGCTCTCGATCATCGGCGGGCACGGCGACGTCACCGGCTTCCGGCCCGAGATCAACGCACTGCTCTCCAGTGGCTTCACCTGCACCGGGCCAGTGGAATGCGCCGCCAAGGTGCGTCGTGCCAGCCAGAACGGCAGCGACGTGATCAAGATCACCGCCACCGGCGGCGTGCTCAGCCAGCAGGGCCGCGGGCTCGAGGCGCATTTCACCAGCGAGGAGATGAAGAGCATCGCCGACACCGCCCATTCGCTCGGGCTCAAGGTCATGGCGCATGCGCATGGCGCGCGGGGCATCGAGGCGGCGGCGCGCGCGGGCATCGATACGATCGAGCACGGAACCTATCTCGACGAGCCGGCGGCGCGCGCGATGAAGGAGCGCGGGACAGTGCTGGTGCCGACGCTGATGGCCTTCCAGGGCACCTCCGAACGGCTCGGCAAGGGCATCTATACCCCGACCGTGGAAGCCAAGATTCGCGCAGTATCGGAGACCGCACGCGTGTTCATGGGCCGAGCGCTCAAGTGGGGCGTGCCGATTGCGTTCGGCACCGATGCAGGCGTGTTCGACCACGGCAGGAACGCCGGCGAGTTCCGTCTGATGCGCGCCCAGGGGATGAGCGACCGCCAGGCGCTCGCCAGCGCCACCACCGCGGCGGCCACGGTGCTGGGTCTGCAAACGGAGATCGGCCGCATCGCGCCGGGCTTTGCGGCAGACCTCATCGCGGTGAGCGGCGATCCCACCCGGGACGTGACCGTGCTCGAGAAGGTCGAGTGGGTGATGACTCGGGGCAAGGTGATCGAATAGAAAGGCCGGCCGGTGGGGGCACCGGCCGGCCTCCCGCCCGCCTTCCGAACGAGAGGAGGAGGCGAGTCCGAGAGAGCTCAGCCTCCCCGGCGGGGGCCGCGTCGATCGCGCACGAACGACCGCCGGTCCTCGCGGCGTTCCTGCCTGAAGTCGCGCCGGTCGTCGCGGCTGTCGGCGCGCGCAAAGTTGCGGTCGCCGCGGCGATCGCGCGCATATGCGCGCTTCGTCATATCGCCGCCGCGCAGATCCTGGCGATCGTCGCGCCTTTCCCCGCGGTAGGCGCTCTTGTCCTCGCGCTTCTCTTGGCGGAAATCCCCGCGATCGTCGCGCCGATCCGCGCGATAGTCGCGCACATCCTCGCGCAGACCCGAGGGAGCGGGATCCTGGATGGCGGCCAGCGCGGTGCCGCTCGAAAGCGCGGCGAGGGCGGCGGCGGCAAGGAAGATCTTCATGTCCGATACTCCAATCCGTGGGCTGGAAGCAGGCGGTGCGCCCGTCCCGGACCTGCAACGGAGGAGCGCGGCAAACCCTTCGCCGGGCAGTCAGAAATCCTGCGGCCCGGCTGCGGCGGCCCTGCGCTGCCGAAGCATCGCCACCAGCTCCTGGCGCTGCTCGGGGGTCAACTTCGCGACCAGCCGGCGACGCTGGCTGCGATCGAGCGGCTGAACCAGCGCCCGGCGCTCGGGCCATGACAGGCCCGCCCAGCGCTCCGCCAGGCGCGCCAGCTCGCCGTCGCCGGCCGCGGCGCCTTCGCCAAGGGCCGGTCGCGGAGCGGCGTCGTTCGAAGCGGCCTGTTGCCGGTCCTTGCGAATCTGCTGGACGCGCGCGACGATCTCCGCCCGCTCGGGTTGCGCGGCGGCGCGCTCGGGGCTCATCAACCGATCGGTGTCGCGCAGCCGCTCGGGGACCGCGATCCCGCGGGCCTCGGCCCGGGCGATGCGCCGATCGAGCCGGGCGGCAAGGACCTGCGCGAGCCGTTCGCGCCGGGGATCCTCGAGCCTGCCGGCCTCGGGCACGGGTCGGGGCGCGGGTTCGGGAGGAACGCTCGCTTGCGCGGGCGCGCGAACGGCAACGGCTGGCGGGGCGGGCCGCGCCTCGGCGCCTCGTCCAAGCCCGGGGACGGCCGCGGCCACCCGCTCGACCATCCGCTCGACCGGCTGCAGCGCCGCGCCGACATCTCCCAGCAGGCCGGTCGCCGCCGCGGCCGCGGTCGCCCCCGCGAACAGCAGCGCCGCGCTGCCCAGCACCGCGCGTCGGCCGCGCGTCCAGGCCCCGGCGCGCCGCCACACGGCGCGGCGCGCGCGCGGCAGGGCGGCGGGCGAGCGCGCCTGCGCCGCGGCCACGACCCGGTCGGCAAACCCCGGCGAAAGCGGCGGGGGATCGAGCCGGTCGAGCGCCTCGCTCAGCTCCCGGTCGCCCACGCGCATGGTATCGCGTGTCATGGCGTATCTCCTTGCGCGATCTCGCCCAAGAGTGGGCGCAAAGCTTCGGCGAGCGCCCGCCGTGCGCGCAGCAGCAGGGATTCGAAAGCCTTGATGTTCATGTCCATCGTCGCGGCGGCACGGGTGTTCGAAAGATCCTCGTAATAGGTCAGAACGATCGCCGCGCGCTGCCGGTCCGGCAAGGCTGCGATCGCGGCGCGGGTGGCCTGGGCGAGGCGCTCGCGCTCGAGCACGGCGTCGGCCAGCGGGGCCTCGTCGGCGCGCTCGGGCGGCTCGGCCGTGCTGGCGAACTTGCGCCGCCGCAGCCGGTCGAGCGACAGATTGACCGCGACCCGGGTCAGCCATGCGGCGACCCCGCTGCCTCCGCTGCGCCAGCGCGGCGCGTGGTCCCACAGCCGCAACAGGGCCTCCTGCGCGATATCCTCCGCCTCCGCGGCGTCACCGATCATCCGCCAGGCGATCCGGTGCGGAACGCCGGCGTGCGCGTCGACCAGAGCGCGAAACGCCGCCGCATCGCGCAAGGCAACGCGCGCGACCAGCGCATCATCGTCGCTTTGGCCCGCTTCGGACCACACGGCCTTGGTCGCCACCATCACCTCATTCGTGTCACGCGTGTGGAACTTGCTAACGCACGAAGATTGAAAACCCTTTGCACAAGCAGCGCGCTTGCGGCCGCGATCGGCGCGGTTCCGCTTTGGTCGGCGCGGGTTGGCGGTTCGTCGAGCGGAGCGCGCGCCAGGCTGCGCGGCTGCCAGCGTCGCGCCACAGCTTCAGGAGACCTGTGCCCATGACCGCGTTCCGCTGCGCCCTGCTGGCCGCCGCCGCGCTGCCGCTCGCCGCCTGCGCGACGACCGCCGGGACGCGAGTGGCGGCCCCCGCCGCTGCCCGGGCTGCGCCCGCCCCGAGCTCCGCCGCCATCGCGGCCTCGCCGCACGACCGGCTGTTCGCCCTTTTCGCCGCCGACGACGAAGCGACGCTGCGGCTCAACCCGATCGCCGCCATCAGCCGGGGCGATCTGCGTTATGCCGACAAGCTCTCCGACGCGCTGACGCCCGAATACACCGCCGCGATGAAGGCCAATGCCGAGGCGAATCTCGCCGCGCTGGAAGCGATCGAGCGCGCCAGCCTGTCCCCCACCGACCAGATCGCCTGGGACGTGTTCGCCTGGAACCAGCGCCAGGCGTTGAAGGGCCTCGCGCCCGAACGCCTCGCGCTCACCGAAGTGCGCCCGGTCAACCACTTCTTCGGCTTCCACACCTTCTACCCCAGTTTCTCGAGCGGCAAGGGCGCGGCCCCGTTCAAGACGGTCAAGGATTACGAGAACGCGATGGCGCGCCACCGCGAATACGCCAAGCTCACCGACCGCGCGATCGCCAAGTTCCGCGAAGGAATGGCGAGCGGCGTGCTGGAGACGCGGCTGACCATCGCCAATGTCGTTGCGCAGCTCGACACCCAGCTTGCGCTGCCGGCCGAAAAATCGCCGTTCTGGGGCCCGCTGGCGGCGTTTCCCGCCGATTTTTCCGAGGCCGACAAGGCGCGGCTGACGCGCGACTACCGCGCCTCGCTGCGCGAGGTCTATGCCGCAAATACCCGGCTGCGCGATTTCCTGAAGAACGAGTACCTGCCGGTTTCGCGCACCACCATGGGGCTGAGCCAGATGAAGGGCGGCGCCGGCCTCTACGCGGCGATGATCGAGAATTCGACCACACTGCCGCTGACTGCCGATTACCTGCACAATCTCGGTCTCAGCGAGGTCGCCCGCATCCGCCAGGAGATGGAGCAGGTCAAGGCCGAGGTCGGCTTCAAGGGCACGCTGGCGCAGTTCTTCGACCACATCCGCACCGATCCCCGGTTCAAGCCCAAGAGCCGCGAGGCGCTGACGCAGGGCTATTGCGAGATCGGGAGAAAGGTCGCCGAGCTGGTGCCGGAATATTTCGCGGTCGTGCCCAAGACCCCGCTTGAGATCCGCCCCTACGAGCCGTTTCGCGAGCAGTTCCAGGCCGGCGGCAGCTACGAGGCCGGCGCCCCCGACGGCAGCCGGCCGGGCGTGTTCTACTTCAATGCCTACGACCTTCCCAGCCGCACCACGCCGGGGATGACCACGCTCTATCTGCACGAGGGCGCCCCGGGGCATCATTTCCAGATCAGCCTGGCGCGCGAGAACGCCGCACTGCCGGCCTTCATGCGCTTCGGGGGCAACACCGCCTTCGCCGAGGGCTGGGCGCTCTATGCCGAGACGCTGGGCTATCCGATGGGGCTGTTCGAGGACCCCTATCAGCGGCAGGGCACATTGGACGACGAGATGCTGCGCGCGATGCGGCTGGTGGTCGATACCGGTATCCACGCCAAGGGCTGGAGCCGCGAGCAGGCGATCGACTACATGCTCGCCAACAGCGCGATGGGCCGCACCGATGCGACCGCCGAGGTCGAACGCTACATCGCCATTCCCAGCCAGGCGCTCGCCTACAAGGTCGGCGCGCTGACCATCCAGCGGCTGCGCAAGAAGGCCGAGGATGCGCTCGGACCCCGGTTCGACATCCGCGCGTTCCACGCCCAGGTGCTCGATACCGGATCGCTGCCGATGCCGGTGCTCGAGGCCAAGATCGACCGCTGGATCGCGGAGGGCGGACAGTGAGCGGCATGGCGCTGAGCTGTCGCCGCGGGCGGCCGGTGAACGGTGGTGCAGCGCAGCAATGCGCACGCTATCGCCTCCCGGAGGACGACTCCTCGTGGAAGCGAGAAGTTCCATATCGCGTGTGACATGTTGATGAGTCGGGTCCGAGCGGCGCTTCGTCGCGCCTGAACGACAATTTGTGCAGTGCAGCGGAACTGTCGTGCGAGTCATGCGTTGGGAAGACGACGCATGAAGCGGGAGCACTGCCGCCGATGGACTTCGATTCGGGAATTTTCCATTTCGCCGCTTCTGACGAGAGCGGCGGGCAGGCGGACGTCCCGGTTGCGGCTCCGCTCACGGTCGCGCTGGTCGGCACCTTTCCGCCGCGCCACTGCGGAATCGCCACCTTCACCGCCGACGTGCTCGAGCACACCGCGCGCCACCATCCCGAAATCCGCTTCGAGGTTTTCGCGCTCGAGGAGAGCGAGACCACCCGCGCCTATCCCGCGCGGGTGACGCCGCTTCGCGCCGACGATCCCGCCGCCTATCGCGCCGCGGCGGAGGCGATCAACGCGAGCGGCGCGGACGCGGTCTGGGTCCAGCACGAATATGGCATCTTCGGCGGTCCCGACGGGGCCATGGTCTGCGATTTCGTCGATCGGCTGGCGGCGCCGCTGGTGCTGACGCTCCACACCGTGCTGTCGCGGCCGTCCGAGGGGCAGCGGAGGATCCTTGAGCATCTGCTCGCGCGCGCCAGCCGGGTGATGGTGATGAGCCGCCATTCGCGCGATCTGCTGGTCGAGCGCTACCGCGCCGAACCCGCGCGGCTCGACGTGATCGAGCATGGCGCGCCCGATCGTCCGTTCGGCGGCACCGCCGCGGCCAAGGCCGCGCAGAACATCGGCGAGCGCCCGGTGCTGATGTCGTTCGGCCTGCTCGGCCCCGGCAAGGGGCTCGAGCATGTCATCGACGCGCTTCCCGCGATTCTGGGCCGGCATCCGGCGCTGATGTACCGCATCGTCGGCGCCACCCATCCGGTGCTGGCCGCGCGCGAGGGCGAAAGTTACCGCGAGATGCTGATGGAGCGGGCCCGCGCGCTCGGCGTCAGCCACGCGATCCGGTGGGAAAACCGCTTCCTCGATAACGAGGAGCTGCTCGACCGGCTCGAGGCCTGCGACATCTTCGTCACGCCCTATCCAAACCTCCAGCAATCGACCTCGGGCACGCTCAGCTATGCCGTGGCGCTGGGCAAGGCCGTGGTGGCGACGCCCTATATTCACGCCCGCGAGCTGCTGGCGGACGGGGTCGGCAAGCTGGTCGAGCCGCACAGCCCGTCCGCGCTCGCCGAGGCGATCGGCGGCCTGCTCGACGATCCCGCGGCCCTCGCCGCGATGCAGCGCCGCGCCTGGGAGCGCGGCCGGCAGACGATCTGGCCGCGCTTCGCCGCCGCGACCGCCGCGCTGGTGCGCACCGCAATCCCTCCGATCCGCGCGCGCGCGCCGCTGTCGGTGATCCCCAATCCGATGGGCGTGTTCGCGATGAGCGACGCCACCGGCATGCTCCAGCACGCCATCGGCACCGTCCCCGATCGCCGCCACGGCTACTGCCTCGACGACAATGCGCGCGCGCTGATGTGGATCAACGTCGCCGAAGGCGTCGAGCGCGGCGAGCGAATCATGCGCGCCGCGCAATACGCCAGCTTCATCCAGCACGCCTGGAACCCGGACCGGGGCGCCTTCCGCAACTTCATGGCTTTCGACCGCTCCTGGTGCGAGGAAATCGGGTCGGAAGATTCGAACGGCCGCACGCTGTGGGCGCTGGGCCAGACGCTCGAGACGAGCCGCGACCCCGATCTGCGCGGCTGGGCGAGAATGTGGTTCGACACCGCGCTGCCGCATCTGCGCGGCCTCCGCTCGCCGCGGACAGTGGCCTTCGTGATGCTCGGCGCGGCGGCCCGCTTGCGCCGCGAGCCCGGTCACGCGGCCTCGCGCGAGGTTCTCGCCGAGGGGGCGGAGTATCTGGCGGGGTTGCTGGCCGCGAGGCGCTCGCACCGGTGGACCTGGTTCGAGACTCGCCTTGGCTATGACAACCCGCGCATGCCCCAGGCCCTGATCGAAGCGGGCGAACTGCTCGACAATCGGGCCTGGCTGACCGCGGGGCTCGACAGCGCGCGCTGGCTCGCGGCGCTCCAGACCAGCGCGGGCGGCCTGTTCCGTCCCGTCGGCTCCGATGGGCTGGGCCGCGACCGCGACATGCTCCCCTTCGACCAGCAGCCGCTCGAGGCCCAGGCCGCGATCGAATGCGCCCGGGCCGCGCATCGCACCACGCGCGCGCCGTTCTGGATCGACCACGCCGAAGCCGCCTGGCGCTGGTTCTTCGGCGCCAACGACCGCGGCGCTCTGCTCGCCGATCTGGCCACCGGGCGCTGCCGCGACGGGGTTACGCCGCGCGGCCGCAACGAGAACTGTGGGGCGGAATCGATCCTCGCCTTGCATTTGTCCCGCCATTCCATGCTAGCGCTCGCGGCCGAAAGAGGCCCCGACACGGCGGCCGTTGATTCGGCGGGAGATGTGCGTGAACGGCAGCAGCAGTCTCAGGCAGACCCCGTTCCACATCTTTGACACGCGGCTGCATGCCGATCCCGCGCGCGTCGTCCTGAGGCCGTTCCATCTGGGCTGGCAGGCGCGCGGCGCGGAGAGCGGACGCGCTCTCAAGCTGGTCGAGGATGTCGTCATGCTGGGGGCCCAGGTGGCGGCGGAGGAATACGCGAGGGTCCGGCACGATTTCGCCGAGCGCCACTGGCAGATCGAAGCGATGTTCCGCGACCGCTTCGAGCAGGTCGCCGATGATCTGGACCTCGATCGGGATTGCTTCGACGACATCCGCAAGCTGCTGATCGGGGCTTATTTCTGCCACGAATACACCTATTCGGCGGCGGCGTTGATGAATCCCTCGATCGTGCCCCACCCCGACCAGTCGGGCCTGCTGCCTGGTGCGCGCCGCTTCGTGATGAGCCTGCGCGCGGTGGGCGAGGGGCACATCAGCTCGATCGCCTTCCGCGAAGGGATCGCCAATGCCGATGGCAGCTTCTCGCTCTGGCCGCAGACCGCCTTCGCCACCGCGGTCGATCTCGATGACGACAGCCTGCACGATGCCGACGACGCGGTGACGGTCCGCTGCCATCCTGACTCGACGCTGTCCAATTCGGTGATCTTTCCCATCACCGAGCAGCAGGCGGGCGGGCTCGAGGACTTGCGGATGGTGCGCTTCGAGCACGGCCCGCAGGATTTCGAATACATCGGCACCTACACCGCCTATTCGGGGCGCGCGATCCGCTCCGAACTGCTGCGCACGCGCGACTTCCGCCGCTTCCAGCTCGAGCCGATCCATGGCCAGGCCGGCCGCAACAAGGGCATGGCGCTGTTTCCCGAGAAGATCGCCGGGCGATATGCGATGGTTGGCCGCCAGGACGGCAAGAACCTGTTCTTCCTCACCAGCGACCGGCTCGATTGCTGGGAGGATGACGGCGCCCTGCTGATGGAGCCCGAATACCCGTGGGAGTTCATCCAGATCGGGAATTGCGGCAGCCCCATCAGGACCGAGGCCGGATGGCTGCTGTTCACGCACGGGGTGGGGGCGATGCGCAAATACGCGCTCGGCTGCGCGCTGCTCGATCTTGACGATCCCTCCAGGCTGATCGGGCGAGTCAGGGAACCGGTTCTGACCGCGGTCGATACCGACCGCGCGGGCTATGTCCCCAATGTCATCTACACGTGCGGTGCCCTGCGCGTGGGCGAGGCGAGCGACCGCCGGCTGCTGGTGCCCTATGGCATTTCGGACAGCGCCGTGGGCTTCGCGACAGTCGCGATCAACGACCTGCTCGATTTGATGGTGTGATGCAGCCCGTGGCGAGACGGGTCGCTGGGGCGACGACCATCGCGCGAAGCAGCCCGTAAAGGGGGGGTGGCAGCGGCGTCGGCTGCCAAGCGGACAGCCCGCGCCATGGATCGCTGTTTCTGCGGCGGCTTTCGGGCGCGCCACGCGCCTTCGCCTGACAGCAGCGTTCAGAGCGAGCTGAGCCACAGCGTCACGAACCCGCCATAGAACAGCGCGGTCGCAACCAGCGCGATGCGCCGCCACGGCGGGGGGCGAAGCTGGGGCGGGAGCAGCGTGGTGTTGATCCGCAGGATGTGCAGCGAGGCGAGCACCATCACCACCCCGCCGACATTCGCGCTGAGCTGGAGCAGGACGATCGGCTGCGCCAGGCCGAGCGCGATCACGCCCCAGCCGACGAACAGCGCCAGCACGCTGTAGTAGACCCAGCGCACGTCATCGCGGCTCCACCGGCGGGCGCGGCGGCTGCCGGTCCACACGATGTCGGTGACCGCGCGCACCGTGCCTTCGAGAATGTCGAGCTGCGCCTTGAACAGCAGCCACATGCCCATGAAGGCGATCGTGAAGGCGAGCCAGGTGCCCGGACCGAGGGCGTCGGCCAATCGGGCGGCGATGCCGGGGCCGCGGATGTCCTCGCCGGACGCGATCACGCTGGTGTAGAGGATCGCAGGCAGCGCCATGCCCAGCAGCGCCCCGATGAAGAACACCCCCCACTGGTCGGCGCGGACAATCCGCCACCATCCCCGCCAGCGCGCCATGCTGTCCGCGTCGGGGGCGAACACGCTGCCGCGATGCGCGAGCGGCACCGACCGCCCCGCCACCGCGGCGGGGATGAAGCCGACCACTCCGCCCATCCCGAAGCCCTTGTCGCGCGCCCAGTTCGAGAGCGTCAGATTGCCGACCCCCCCGACCCCCGAATAGGCGGCGAAGGCAGCGAGCAGGAACCAGTCGGCGCCTTCCGGCAGCAAGGCGAAGCTGCCCCGCTCGAGGTCCCAGCCGGCGAATCCGGCGGCGACGCCCAGCCACCGATCGGCCGGGGCGATCACGACGCACAGCACCCCCAGCCCGATCAGGATCGCGGCGACCATGACCCAGTTGAGCAGTTCGAGCGTGCGCTCGATCCGCCGGCCGACCAGCAGGATCCCGACGCACAGCGCGAAGATCGCGGTGCCTATGCCCTGGACCAGCCCCGCCTGAGCGGAGCCCGGCAGGCTGCCGCTCGCGATGTAGATCACCCCGCCCGCGGCCGCCCCCGCCCAGGCCGGCCATCCCGCCTGGAGCACATAGAGCGAGGAATAGATCAGCGCCCAGAACCGCGCGTGCGGGCGGGTGCGCATGAAGCCGACCGTCGCGGGTTCGCCGGTAAAGAGCGTGTAGCGGACGAGCTCGGTGTTGAAGACGGTCTGGAGGAAGATCGCCACGCTCGAGACCCAGAGCAGCGCGAGCCCGTATTTGATCAGCACCGCCGGGCCCAGCAGCCACTCGCCGCTGCCGATCGCGCTGCCGAGCAGGATCACCCCGGGGCCGATCACCCCGAATATCCTCAGCCCCTGGGTTGGCGGGGGCGCAGGCAGCGCGGCGCGGTCCCAGGCCTCAAGCCCGCTCAGGTCCTCGCGTGCGACAGCCCCCGTCATCCGCGCCCATCCCCCGGCGCGACCCCGCTGGACTATTAGCCAGGCGCTCCGTATTGTCCAGCGATCCCCGGGGAGCCGCCTGGCTGAGAGGGGCGCATGGCCGCGTCCGACCCGTCGAACCTGAACCGATTAGCATCGGCGGAGGGAGTGGGCGGCCGTCTGCAGGCAAAGTCCGCGCGCTCCGTCACCTGGAGACAAGCGCATGGCCGACATCAATTCCCCCTTCGAGGACAAGGGCTTCGACATCGGCGTGACCACCGGGCCGATCCGGGGCAGCCGCAAGGTCCACGTCGGGCCGCTGGGCGTCACCATGCGCGAGATCGATCTCGAGCCGTCGAGCGGCGAGCCCCCGGTGCGCGTCTACGACACCAGCGGGCCCTATACCGATCCCGCCGCCAGCATCGACATCCGCAAGGGCCTGCCGCAATTGCGGCGCGCGTGGCAGCTCGCGCGCGGCGATGTCGAGGAATACGCCGCGCGCGAGGTGCGGCCGGAGGACAATGGTTTGCGTCCGGGGGGCCAGCTCGGCCCTGACCGCTCGGGCGGCGTCCCTTCTTTCCCCGCTGTCCGCAAGACTGTGCTCCGCGCGAAACCCGGCGCCAACCTCAGCCAGATGCACTACGCCCGCCGCGGCATCATTACGCCAGAGATGGAATATGTCGCGACACGCGAGAACCTCGGCCGCGAGCGCCTCATCGCCGAGCGCGACGGGCAGGCCAGAGACGGTGAGAGCTTCGGCGCCAGCATCCCCGATTACGTCACCCCCGAATTCGTCCGCGACGAGGTTGCGCGCGGCCGCGCCATCATTCCCGCCAACGTCAACCACCCCGAGGCCGAGCCGATGGCGATCGGGCGCAATTTCCTCGTCAAGATCAACGCCAATATCGGCAATTCCGCGGTCGCCAGCGACGTTGCCGCCGAGGTCGACAAAATGGTCTGGTCGATCCGCTGGGGCGCGGACACCGTCATGGACCTTTCCACCGGGCGCAACATCCACGACACCCGCGAATGGATCATCCGCAACAGCCCGGTCCCCATCGGCACCGTGCCGATCTATCAGGCGCTCGAGAAGGTCGGCGGCGTGGCCGAGGAGCTGACCTGGGAAATCTACCGCGACACGCTGGTCGAGCAGGCGGAGCAGGGCGTCGATTATTTCACCATCCACGCCGGGGTGCGCCTGCCCTACATCCCGATGACCGCGAAGCGTGTCACCGGCATCGTCAGCCGCGGCGGAAGCATCATGGCGAAATGGTGCCTGGCGCATCACAAGGAGAGCTTCCTCTACGAGCGTTTCGACGAGATCACCGAGATCATGAAGGCCTACGACATCGCCTATTCATTGGGCGATGGCCTGCGCCCCGGCTCCATCGCCGACGCCAACGACGAGGCGCAGTTCGCCGAGCTCTATACGCTGGGCGAGCTCACCAAAAAGGCCTGGGCGCAGGATGTGCAGGTGATGATCGAGGGCCCCGGCCACGTGCCGATGCACAAGATCAAGGCCAACATGGACAAGCAGCTCGAAGCCTGCGGCGAGGCGCCGTTCTACACCCTCGGGCCGCTCGTCACCGACATCGCGCCCGGCTACGACCACATCACCAGCGGCATCGGGGCGGCGATGATCGGCTGGTTCGGGACGGCGATGCTCTGCTACGTCACCCCCAAGGAGCACCTTGGCCTGCCCGACCGCGACGATGTGAAGGTGGGCGTGGTCACCTACAAACTCGCCGCCCACGCGGCGGACCTGGCCAAGGGCCACCCCGCGGCCAAGCTCCGCGACGACGCGCTGAGCCGCGCCCGCTTCGAGTTCCGCTGGCGCGACCAGTTCAACCTTAGCCTCGACCCCGACACCGCGGAAGCATTCCACGACCAGACGCTCCCCGCGGAAGGCGCCAAGACCGCCCACTTCTGCTCGATGTGCGGCCCCAAGTTCTGCTCGATGAAGATCACCCAGGAAGTCCGCGATTTCGCGGCGAAACAGAACGCGGGGGTGGAGAGCTTCGTCGCGGCGGAGGAAGCCGAGGCGGGCATGGCCGACATGAGCCGCGTGTTCCGCGAGACGGGAAGCGAGCTCTACATGGGCGCGGGGGGGCGGAAGCCCGACTGACGAGAGCCGGAGGTCCCCTCCGAACCGCGCTGCGCCTCCGCCGTCGGCCCGCCCCCTGAGCGTGATTTAGGCGACCGCGCCAACGACTGATGCGGCATTGCAACAGCGCGGGGGAAACCGAGAGGCCGCTGTTGCCAAGCTGTCCCGCGTGGCTAACACAGCGTCTTCCGCGTCGCTTCGACGCGGGTGACGGGTCGATCTTACCAAGTCCGAAGGGGGACATAAATGAACAAAGCCGCTCAACTTGGCTCCACTGCCCTGGGAATCGTCGCCTCCGCACTGGTGTCCGCTTCGCCGGCGCTGGCGCAGCCGGCATCGACCCAGACCACGCAAGACACCACTGGCGCGCCGGAGCAGGAGGCGCACGTGGCGCCCGACGCCGCGGTCCAGACCACCGCGACGAGCCAGATCGACGAAATCGTCGTCACCGCCGAAAGGCGCGAGGAGAACCTCCAGGACGTGCCTCTCGCGGTCACCGCGGTGACCGGGGAAAATCTGGTCAAGACCGGAATTTCCAACGTCGAGGACCTTCAGTTCTTCGTGCCCGGCGTTTCGGTGACCAATGATTCGATGGCGATCATCAACATCCGCGGCATCGGCACTTCGGCGTTCGGCGTCGCCACGGACCCCAGCACCACGGTGCATTACGACGGCGTCTATATCCCCCGGCCCACGACCAGCTACCAGGACATGTTCGATGTCGAGCGGCTGGAGGTTCTGCGCGGCCCTCAAGGCGTGCTGTTCGGTCGCAACTCGGCGGGCGGAACGCTCAACATCATTTCGAAGATGCCGACGCGTGAACTCAGCGGCACCTTCGGCGTGACGCTCGGCAATTACAACAAGCGGACGTTCAGCGGAACCGTGGCCGGCCCTCTGGGCGAGACCGTGGGGGCGCGCGTGACCCTGGTCAAGAACGATCGCGACGGCATCTATAAAGACGCGGTGACGGGCCGCAAATACCAGAACGAGGACAATCTCGCCGGAAGATTGACTGTCGCGCTCAACCCGACCGACGACTTCGAGATCGTGTTTCGGGCCGATGCCAGCCGGGACCGCGAAACCGGCTACCCGGCGATCCGCGGATCCTATCCGCCCGGCTTCGCTCTAGCTGGCGCCACGATCCCGACCGGCAAGAACGAGATCGCGCTCGATACCGTTCCCGTGTTCAACGTGGATGCCGGGGGCGCCTCCTGGACGATGAGCTATGATGCCGGCCCTGTTGCCCTGAAGTCGATCTCCGCCTTCCGCGCGAGCGACGTCCGGCAGGTGCTTGACGTCGATGCCACCGACCTGTTCCTGCGCAACATCGTCTTCAACGAGCGGTCGGAGAGCTTGACGCAGGAATTCCAGGTTCTGAGCGACACCGATTCGCCCCTGCGCTGGATTTTGGGCGCGTTCTACCTCAACGAGAAGGGCGAGGATGAAATCCAGATCCTCGAGCCGGGCCGCACGATCGCAATCCCGGAAAGCAACACGACCAACGCCTACGCCCTGTACGGCCAGGGGACGTATTCGATCCTCGAGCGCCTGCGGCTCACAGCGGGCCTGCGCTACAGCTACGAGACGAAGGATTTCGACTTCCGGGTCTTCTTCAATGGCGCGGCGGTGGACGGGGCGAGCCCGACCGCATCGTTCAAGGCGTGGACGCCCAAGTTCAGCATCGACTACGACATCGCGCCCGACGTGATGGCCTATGCCTCGGCCACCCGAGGGTTCAAGTCCGGCGGCTTCCAGCTCGGCGACGGCCGGCCCTTCCTGCCCGAATATCTGTGGAGCTACGAAGGCGGGCTGAAGTCGACCCTGTTCGACCGGCGCCTGCGCGCCAATCTGGCCGTGTTCTACTACGACTACACCAACCTGCAGGTGGTCCAGTACATCAATGGCGTGGCAACCACCACGAATGCCGGACAGGCAACGATCAAGGGCGTCGAGGCCGAATTCCTGGCCAAGGCGTCGTCCCGCCTGTCGCTCAGTTCGACGGTCGCCTATCTGGATGCCAAGTATGACGTCTATTTCGATCAGCAGACTAGCCTGGCCGGAAACCGTCTGCCGAACGCGCCGCAATGGAACGTGACCTTCGGGGCCGAATACCGGGCGCCGCTTGGCGGGGGCGAGCTCCTCCTGCGCACCGATGTCGCCTATCGCAGTTCGGTGTTTTTCAAGCCCACCAACGACCCGCTCTACGCGGGCTCGAGCACAACGCTTGTCAACGGCCGGATCGCCTGGCAGCCGGCAAGTCAGCGTTGGGAGCTGGCGCTTTATGGCCGCAATCTCACCGACGAGCGCTATGCCAGCTACAAGGCGGTGGGCACCGACCCCACGGGCGTTTCCAATCCCGCCCTGCCGCTGACCGTCTTTGGCGAACCGCGCCAGTTCGGCGTCCAGCTGCGATACTTCCTGTTCTAGGGTCCTGAAGCGACCGCGGGCGGCGGGCTTCGGTCCGCCGCCCCGGCCATCCGCCCGCTGCACCCGGAAAACGGAAAACCCGCCGGCATTCCACGGACTCGGAAACTTCCGAAACCCTCTGGAAATTTCGGGGGAAATTGCCGGGGCCGATTTAGAGCCAGATGGCGCGGCGCGTTGGCCCGCGAGCGCGCCGCCGCTCAACCGCGCGCCAGCGCCACCAGCACCCGGTCGAGCGCCTGGAGAAAACGCGAACGGTCGGCCTTGGCGAACGGCGCCGGGCCGCCGCCGCTATTGCCCAGCGCCCCGTCCATCCCGGCGCGCAGATCGGCCATGATCGCGCGCGTGGCGATCGCGGCGCCGATGCTGCCGGCGTCGAAAGGCTTGCCGCTGTGTGCCAGCACGCGCGCGCCCGCCTTCAGGCAGCGGTCGGCGAGAAGGATGTCACCGGTGATCACCACCACCCGCGGGGCGAGCCGCGCCGCTTCCCCGGCGATCCAGTCGTCGGCGGCATCGAAGGCGTCCGACACCACCACGCGCCGCACCAACGGGCCGTGCGGGATGCGGAACGCGCTGTTGCTGACCACCACGACGCATGCTTCGTGGCGCGCGGCGGTGCGGTATATCTCCTCCTTCACCGGGCAGGCGTCGGCATCGACGAGCACGGCGATCGAGTGGCGGAAAGATGGCGGGACCGGCATCGCACGCGCCTATCGCGTCTTCGCGGCGCGCGACAGCCGGCGCGTCGCGCGCTACAGCGCGAATTCGCGGCACGATCCGCCCACCGCCCCCGTCTTGCAGCGCAGCATCCCGCGCTCGCCTCTCCAGCTCAGGATTACCCATGACTCGTTCCAAAGCCCCTTCGCCCGACACCTCCTGGCCCCAGCTGGCCTTCGAGAGCTGGTTGCTGATGGGGGAGGCCTCGGCGGTGATGTGGCTGCGCACGCTGCGGCTGATGACGGGCGGTCCGCTCGCCACGCGCGAGGCGCAGCGGATGGTGAGCGAAAAGGTGACCGCCAGCCTCACCCTGCTGCCCGCGCTGATGGCGGGGGGGATGGCGCAATCGGCCGAGGCGATCGGCGCGGCCGCGCTGGCGCATTACCGCGCGCCGGTGCGCGCCAACCGCGCGCGGCTCTCGCGCGGGCGGCGCTGAGCGATGGCCGACCTCTATCTGCGGGCGCTCGAATCGGAGCGCAAGGCGCTGTGGGCGGTCTGCCGGCTCAAGGGCCTGGCGCGCGGCACGCCCGAGCGGCTGCGCATTGCCGAGATCGACGAAGCGATCGCGGCGCAGGTCTCGCGGCAGAAGGGACGGCCGGAGCTCGCGCCCTAGTTGTTGCGCATGTTCTCCAGGCCCTTGATCCCGCCCGCCTTCAGGCTCGGCTGGCTCGCATTGGCCTTGGGCGCGTCCTTGTTCGCCTTGGGTTTGCGGACTTCCTTGTTCGACTTGCGTTGACCCTTGGCCATGGTGAATTTTCCAATCGGGCGGAAGGCCCGCGATCATTCTACACGCCTATGCGCAGGAAAGCGAACGCGGGGCGCGGCGGGGCGCGGCGGCGGCCGCGATTAGGCGTTTGGCGCAAAGCCTGCTACGAGGCGCCTGCTGACGTCGACATTTGCGACGGACTTCGGATTTTGACGACCGCCGCGCCCTGCCCACAGGTCCGGCGTAACCCAGACGACGACTTCCTTTTCGAGGACGATCTGACGCACGGCTCCCCGGCACGCCGCCGGTGGGCAACCATCGTTTCCCGAAAGGAACACCCCATGGCCAAATCAGGCACCGTCAAATTCTTCAACGCCGACAAGGGCTACGGCTTCATCCAGCCCGACGACGGCTCGGGCGACAGCTTCGTCCACATCAGCGCCGTCCAGGCCGCCGGCATGGACACGCTGAACAACAACCAGCGCCTCAACTACGATGTGGAGATGGGCCGCAACGGCAAGGAAAGCGCGGTCAACCTGTCCAGCGCCGACTGACCCTCATCAATCGGGACGGGCGCCGCGCGAGGTTCTGCCAGCGCGGCGCCCGGCTCGCTCCTTTCCCCCTCGCCCCGCGCCGTGCCGCGCCCTCAGGAGCCCTCGATGAGCCAGACCTACGAATTTTACGCCGAGCGTGCCCGCGAAGCCGCCGAGGAGGCCGCTGCCGCCACTCTCGAGAACGTCCGCGAGCGCAATCTGCGCGCGCAGAAGACCTGGGGCGCGCTTGCCGAGCAGGCACGCAAGGTGAAGACCGACCGTGTCAAGGCCGAGGAGGCGCGCGCCGCCGCCCGGGCCGAAGCCGAATCGACGGCGATGACCGCGTCCGCCGCTGTCGGCTGAGCTGCGGCAACTCCCGGGCGCCGCACGCTCCGGTCTGCCTATGAACCGTCCGGCTCCGATGCCCTGCGCCCTTCCGCTCCTCTGCGCCGTGGCGCTTGCCGCATGCTCGTCGCGCGAGGACGCCGCCACGCCCGGTCCCGCAGCGACGCGGAGCGCCGCGGCGACGACCGACGACGGCGCGCTGTCGGGCGATCGCGCCGCGCCGCCCGTGGCGACGGGCACATCCCCCTCGCCGCCCGCCGGCCCGACGCTCGCGCTCGAGGGCGTGGGCGACCTCGTCATCGGCCGGCCGGTTCCCGCCGGCAGCAGCTTCGCCGAGCGCGGCGCCCAGATCGGGGAGGACTGTCGCACGGTCAGCTCGCCCGCCTTCCCCGGCGTCTATGCCATCACCCGCGGCAGGGGCGGTCGGGTGCGCCGCATCACCGTGAGCGAGCGCTCGAAGGTCCGGCTGGCCGAAGGGATCGGGCTCGGCGCGATCGCGCAGGAGGTCCTGTCCGCCTTCCCCGGCTTGCGCGCCACCCCGCACAAATATGTCAGCGCGCCGGGCAGATACCTGACTCAGCCCGGCAGCGATCCCCGGCTGCGGTTCGAGATCGGCGAGAACGGCCGGGTCGGCGCGATTCACGTCGGGCCGATGCCCGAGCTCGGCTATGTCGAGGGCTGCGCCTAACCGCCGAGCCGGACCCCGGCCCACAGCGTGCGCGGCGCGCCCAGATCGAGCGAGCCGCCCTGGTTGCGGGTGACGATGCGGGCGCCGGTCAGATTCTCGGCCCGCAGCACCAGCGCGAGCTGGCCGGTCAGCGGCGCCGCCAGATAGGCATCGAGCGTGGTCGCCGGCGGCAGCCGGTCGGTCTCCCGATCGTCCTCGAACTGCGCGCCGGTGTGGCGCAGCGTCAGCCAGGCCTGCCACCGGTCGCGCGGCTGCCAGCCGAGCGTCGCGCTCGCGCTGGCCACCGGAGTCTGCGCCGGCCGCTTGCCGTCGAGCGCGCTTCCCCCGGCGCGCACCGCGGCATCGGTGAGCGCCAGCGAACCCTCGAGCCGCCAGGCGCCCAGCACAGCCCGCGCGCTCGCTTCGATCCCACGCGAGCGCACGGCATCGACATTGCGGCGCTGGCGCAGATTGGGGCCGAGGGTAACATTGGCGATCGCATTCTCGACTCGATTGTCGAACGCGGTGAGCGCAAGCGCGAGACTCTCGCCGCGGCGAAGATCAAGGCCCGCTTCGAACCCCACCAGGCGCTCGCTGCCGAGTGCGGGATTGGCCTGGGTGGTCACCGGGAACACCACGAACGGGCGGTAGAGCTCGTTCAGCGTCGGCAGTCGCAGCCCGGTATAGCCCGCCGCGCGCACCGCCAGTCCGCCGCCGAGCCGCAGCAGCGCCCCGCCGCGCGCGGAGCCTTCCCAGCCCGAGCGAGAAGGGTAGCGCGCGGCGCTGGTCACCGCGCCCGCCGGGCTCCAGGCGGTGAAGAACCCGTCGCGGATGGTGAACCGGTCGGCGCGCAGCCCCGCGGTCAGGGTGAGCCCGCCGCGCGTCCAGTCGCCCTCGACGAACAGCCCGAAATTGGCGTTGATCCCGCCCGCGCTGCGCCGCTCGGTCACGGCCCCGTTTGCGGAAAGCGCCTCCTCGAACAGCCGCCCCGAGGCGCGGCGGAAATCCGCGCCAACCCGGAGCACATGACCGCCTCCGACCGGCGGGCGCAGTTCGAGCTTGCCGCCAATCCCGGTGGAAGGAGTTGCGCGCTGATCGAGCGTGGGGGTAAAGCGCGCCGCGCTGACAACGACATTGGCGAAGTCGCGCGCCTGGACGTAGGCCAGCGCCTCCCACGCCCAGCGCCCGCGTCCGATCGCCCGCAGGCTCGCATCCTGCCCTTCGCTGAGGCTGTCGGCGCCGGCGAAGCGAAGCGTGCGCTCGTCCCGCCACGCCAACATCCGCGCCTGAAGCTCGGTGTCGGCGGAGAGAGCGGCAGCGCCGCGCAGCTGGACCGACCAGCTCTCGTAGCGCGCGCGCACGCTCGCCGGCACGCGCTGCTCGGGCGGAGTGGTGAAGAACCCGCGCCCCCGGTCCCAGCGGGCGGAGATCACCGCGAAACCCTCGCCCAGCCTGGGGGCGATGCTCGCCGCAAGCTCGCTCTCGCCGCGCGAGCCCGTCAGCGCCGAACCGCTCGCCGGCCCCAGCGTGTCGCCATCTGCGCTGGTCAGCTCGATCGTGCCCGCCAGCGCCCCCGCGCCGAACGGGCCCGAGCCGCCGCCGCGGGTTACCCGCGCCGACGCGAGGCGTTCGGGTGCGAGCGCGGACAGCGGGATGTAGCCGAAGAACGGGTCCGCCATCGGCACCCCGTCGAGCAACACCAGCGCGCGGCTGGAGGCATTGCCGCCAAGCGCGCGCAGCGTGATTCCCTGCGCGCTGGGGTTGGCCGAGCGGCTGTCGGAGCGGCGGAACTGCTGGAAGCCCGCGACCGCGGACAGCGCATCCTCGAGCCGCCCAGACGCCGCCCGCGCCAGCGCGGCACGGTCGAGCTCCACGGTGGCATAGGCGGGTGCGGCCGGCGTCTCGGCAAGGCCGCGCCCGGTCACCACGATGGAGTCCGCGGGGAGCGGCTCCTGCGCGGCGCAAGGCGCGGTCAACAGCGCCGCCAGCGCCAGCGATGCGGCAGGGCCGGCCATCGCGCTAGCGCCGCTGGTCGAAGCGGCGCCCGATCAGCGCGGCGGCGATGTTGGTCTTCTGGACATCGGTGGTGCCGCCGGCGATCCCCCAGGCGAAGCCGTCGCGCACGCGCTGCTCCATCGCGTATTCCTTGTGATAGCCATAGCCGCCCATGAGCTGCATGCCGTTGGCGGTGACCGAGCGGACGATTTCGTTGGCGAAGCACTTGGCGATGCTGCTTTCGAGCTGGCTCGGCAGGCCATCGCCCAGGTGCGCGGCATTGGCCGCGGCGCGGTAGATCAGCAGCCGCGCGGCCTCGACCTGCATCGCCATCTCGGCGAGCCGAAGCTGGACCGCCTGGAAGTCGGCGATCGGCTTGCCGAAGGCGCGGCGCTCCTGGACATAGTGGGTGGCCTGCTCGAGCGCGGCCGCGGCCAGGCCCAGGCTCTGCGTCGCATTGCCGCAGCGCTCGAGCCCGAAGGCGCTCATCAGACGTCCGAACCCGCCCGCCCCAACGATCAGGTTGCTTTTGGGGACACGCACCGTCTCGAACGCGATGTCGCGCGTGGCGATGCCGCGGAAACCCATCAGCGCCTCGCGCTTGCCGAAGCTGACGCCTTCCCACTGCTTGTCGACGAGCAGCGCGCCGATGCCCCTGGCGCCGGGCGCATCCGAGAGCCGCGCATAGACGACGTAATAGCGCGAATGGCCAGCGCCGCTGGTCCAGCGCTTGCTGCCCGACAGCAGGTAATGATCGCCCTGGTCGAGGGCGCGGGTGGCTAGGTCGGTCAGCGCGGTCCCGGCGTCGGGCTCGGACATCGCGACCGCCACGGTGGCCTCGCCCGCGGTGACCTGCGGGATGACCGCCGCCTTGAGCGCCTCGGAGCCGAACCGCTCGATCGTGCGCACCGGGCCGACCAGCGCTTCGAACACCGGGAAGGCGACGGCGTTGCTGACCATTGCGAACTGCTCGAGCACCAGCAGTGCTTCGAGATGGCCGAGGCCGAGCCCGCCGTAGCGTTCGGGCAGATTGACGCCGAGAAAACCGAGCTCGCCATAGCGCCGGACCATCTCGGCAGGCACCGGGATGTCCTTCTCCTCGAGCTCGCGCGCCAGCTGGGCGAGCTCGCCCCGCGCGAACCGCCGCGCCGCCTCCTGCAACTCGCGCTGCTGTTCCGAAAGTCTGAAGTCCATGACCGAGGTGCTGGACGAACGCGCCAGCGTTCGCAAGCGCGACTGCGCGCCCGCAGGCGTTCCGAACGAAGACAGGTCACAGCGCCGGCGGCGACCGCGCTGAGGCGCGGACGAAAGATCGAAAGATGGTGCTGCTGGAGAGGATTGAACTCTCGGCCTCACCCTTACCAAGGGTGTGCTCTACCACTGAGCTACAGCAGCGTGACCATCGGTCGGTACCTCGGCGCAGATGGCGCCAAGCGGGGAGCGCGCGCCCCTTGCAGCGAGGCCCCCTCTTGTCAAGCATTCCCGCTTGCCGCAAGCGCGGCGCGATGACTTCCGCCAGCGACAAGCCCAGCCGCGAGGAACGCCTGGCGGCCAAGCTGCGAGAGAACCTGCGCCGCCGCAAGGCGCAGGAACGCGCGCTCGGCGCCTGCCCTCCGTCGGGAGCGGCCGATTCGCGCGGGGATGCCCTTCCCAATCCGCGAGAGGCCGGCTAACGGCGGGTGCTCCCAACGCCGTCCGTCCGAGCCGGAGCCTTCATGCCCAAGCTGATCCTCGTCCGCCACGGCCAAAGCGAGTGGAACCTCGCCAACCGCTTCACCGGCTGGTGGGATGTCGACTTGACCGAACGGGGCGTGGCCGAGGCCCATGCCGCGGGCGCTCTGATGGCGGCAAGGGGGGTGCTTCCCACGGTTGCCTTCACCAGCCTGCAGACTCGCGCGATCAAGACGCTCCACCTCGCGCTCGAAGCCTGCGGCCGGCTGTGGATTCCCGAAACCAAGGACTGGCGCCTCAACGAGCGGCATTACGGCGGGCTGACCGGGCTCGACAAGGACCAGACGCGCGCGCGGCACGGCGAGGAGCAGGTCCGCATCTGGCGCCGCAGCTTCGACGTTCCGCCGCCGGATCTGGCTCAGGACAGCGAGTTCGATCTGGCGAAGGACCCGCGCTATGCCGGGATCGCGGTGCCCCGGACCGAAAGCCTCAAGCTCACCATCGAGCGCGTCCTGCCGTATTGGGAGCAAGCGATCCTGCCGCAGCTTTCGGCGGGCGAGACGGTGATCGTCTCGGCCCACGGCAACAGCCTGCGCGCGCTGGTGAAGCATCTCTCGGCGATTTCCGACGCCGACATTACCGGGCTGGAAATCCCCACCGGCCAGCCGATCGTCTACGAATTCGGCGACAATCTGCGGCCTTCGGGCGAACGCTATTACCTCAAGGACGCGTGAGATGGGCAAGGTGGCGATCGTCATGGGCAGCCAATCCGACTGGGCGACCATGAAGCGCGCCTCCGAGACGCTCGACGAGCTCGGCATCGCGCACGATGCTTTGATCGTCTCGGCGCATCGCACGCCGGAGCGCATGGTCGCCTTCGCCAGGGGGGCTGCGGCGAGCGGATTTTCGGTGATCGTCGCCGGAGCGGGCGGGGCGGCCCATCTGCCGGGCATGATCGCCTCGCTCACGCATCTTCCGGTGCTCGGTGTGCCCGTGCTCTCAAAGGCGCTGGCCGGGCAGGACAGCCTGCTGTCGATCGTGCAGATGCCCGCCGGCGTGCCCGTGGGCACGCTGGCGATCGGCGAGGCCGGGGCGGTCAACGCCGCGCTGCTCGCCGCCAGCATTCTGGCGCTTGGCGACGAGACCTTGACTCACCGTCTGCTCGCCTTCCGCCGCAAGCAGACCGAATCGGTCGCCGAGCGGCCGCAGGACTGATGCTCGAACCGGGCAGCACGATCGGCATCCTCGGCGGCGGCCAGCTCGGCCGGATGCTGGCGATGGGCGCCGCCGCGCTCGGCTACCGCTGCCTCGGTTACGCGCCCGAAGGCGACAACGTCGCCGCCCCGGTCAGCGCCGATTTCTTCGCCAACGCCTGGGACCACACCGCCGCGCTCGGCGCCTTCGCGGCACAATGCGACGCGGTGACCTGGGAATTCGAGAATGTCCCCCTCGGCGCCATCGACGCCATTCCGCCCGAGCGGCTGTTCCCGCCGCGCCGCGCGCTCGAAGTGGCGCAGGATCGGCTGAACGAGAAGCGCTTCATCGAGGACCTGGGCGGGCGAACCGCCCCCTATAGCGCGATCGACACGCGCACCGACATCGACAGCGCAACGCAGCGGATCGGCACTCCCGGCATCCTCAAGACGCGGCGCGACGGCTATGACGGCAAGGGCCAGTGGCGGCTCGGCTCCGACCGCGACATCGAGGCACTGCCCACGCTCCCCGCGCCCGCGCTCTACGAGGGGCTGGTGCGTTTCGAAGCCGAGTTCTCGGTGATCCTGGTCCGCAGCCGCGCGGGGGAGGTGCGGTTCTGGGATTCGCCGCGCAACGAGCACACGGGCGGCATGCTCGACCGCTCGCTGCTGCCCGCCGGCGCCGCGATCGAGGCGCAGGTCGCGGCCGCGCGCGAGCTGGCGCGCAAGGCCGCCGACCGGCTCGGCTATGTCGGCGTGCTGACGCTGGAGTTCTTCGCCACGGCGGACGGCCCGGTGTTCAACGAGATGGCGCCGCGGGTCCACAACTCGGGCCATTGGACCATCGAGGGCGCGGCGACGAGCCAGTTCGAGAACCACATCCGCGCGGTTGCCGGCCTGCCGCTGGGCGACACGCGCACGGTGGCGCGGGCGGTGGAGATGACCAATCTGATCGGCAAGGACGCGGCGGGCGCACAGGCGCTCCTCGCCGAGCCCGACACCCACCTCCATCTCTACGGCAAGAAGCAGGCGCGCGATGGGCGCAAGATGGGTCATGTGACCCGGCTTGTCCGATGATCTCGGCCCGCTGATGGCGCTGACGGCGATCTACGCCCGCGCGGCCAACGGCGTGATCGGCAGGGACGGCGCGCTGCCCTGGCATCTCCCCGCCGATCTGCGGCGGTTCAAGGCGCTGACCCTTGGACAAGACGGTGGGGGCAAGCCGATGATCATGGGGCGGAAGACCTTCGCCAGCTTTGCCCGGCCGTTGCCGGGCCGGCGCCATATCGTGCTCACCCGCGATCCGGACTGGCGCGCCGAGGGAGCCGAACGCGCGCCCTCGCCCGCCAAGGCGCTGGCAATGGCCGGGCCGGACGCCTGGGTGATCGGCGGCCGGGAGGTGTTCGCGCTGCTGCTGCCGCGCTGCGACCGGGTCGAGCTGACCGAGGTTCACGCCGATGTCCCCGGCGACACGGTCATGCCCCCGCTGGGCCCGGAATGGCGCGAGGTTGTCCGCATGGAGCATCCCGCCGCCGGCGGCCGCCCCGCCTTCGCCTTCGTCACGCTCGAGCGCGGCGGCTGAATGAGGTGGCTCGACCACCGCGAGGCCATCCCCGCGAGCCTGCGCGGCGCGGTGATCGCGCTCGGCAATTTCGACGGCTTCCACCGCGGCCACCAGGCGGTCGCGCGCGAGGCGATCGAGTGGGCGCGCGCCGAGGGGCGGCCGAGCATCATCGCCACCTTCGACCCGCATCCGGTGCGCTTCTTCCGGCCCGATGTGCCGCCGTTCCGGCTGACCACGCTCGAGCAGCGCCAGGAGCTCTATCTCGCCGCGGGCGCGACCGCGATGCTGGTGTTTCACTTCGACGCCGCGCTCGCCGGGATGAGCGCGCAGGACTTCGTGAGCGGCCTGCTCGCGCGGCATATCGGGGCGGCGGGAGTGGTGACCGGCGAGGACTTCACCTTCGGCAAGGGCCGCGTCGGCAACCGCGCGCTGCTCGAGGCGCTGGGCCGCGAGGCCGGCTTCGCCTGCCGGACGGTTGCCCCCGTCCTCGACGAGGGCGCGCCGGTTTCCTCGAGCCGCATCCGCGACGCGCTGCGCGCCGGCGAGCCGGAGGTGGCCGCGCGGCTCCTCACCCGCCCCTTCGCGATCCGCGGCGTGGTCGGGCACGGCGACAAGCGCGGGCGCGGCATCGGCTATCCCACGGCCAATTTGACCATCGAGAGCTATCTGCGCCCACGCTACGGCATCTATGCCGTGACCGGGCGGGTGCTGGCGACCGGACGGGAGCTGCAAGGTGCGGCCAACCTCGGCGTGCGCCCGCAGTTCGATCCTCCCAGCGAGCTGCTCGAGCCGCATTTCTTCGACTTCGACGGCGATCTCTACGGTCAGGAGATCGAGGTCGCCTTTCGCCACTTCCTTCGTCCCGAGGCAAGGTTCGACAGCCTCGAGGCGCTGGTGGCGCAGATGGATGAGGATTGCATCGAGGCGAGGCGCCTCCTCGACCTCTCAAGTCCGGGCCGACCAGTGCGGTAAGGTGGCCCTTTGCTACCGGCGCGATTTCGCCTAACGGCGCTCGCTCCATGTCCGATGCCGAAACTCCTGCCCGCGACTATCGCGACACCGTCTTCCTGCCGAAGACCGATTTCCCCATGAAGGCCGGCCTCCCGCAGAAGGAGCCCGCCATCGCCGCGCGCTGGGCGGAGGAGAAGCTTTACGAGCAACTCCGCGCGGCGCGCCGTGGCCGCCAGAAGTTCATCTTCCACGACGGCCCGCCCTACGCCAACGGCGACATGCACATCGGCCACGCGCTCAACCACACGCTCAAGGACATGGTCTGCCGCACGCACAACGCGCTGGGGCTGGACGCGCCCTATGTGCCCGGCTGGGACTGCCACGGCCTGCCGATCGAGTGGAAGGTCGAGGAGCAGTACCGCAAAAAGAAGCAGGACAAGAACGCCGTCCCGCCACGCGAATTCCGCGCCGAATGCCGCGCCTATGCGGCGCATTGGGTGGGCGTGCAGCGCGAGCAGCTCAAGCGCCTCGGCATCCTCGCCGACTGGGAAAACCCCTACCTCACCATGGACTTCCAGGCCGAGGCGACCATCGTCGCCGAGCTGATGAAATTTGCCGAGGCCGGCAGTTTGTATCGCGGCTCCAAGCCGGTGATGTGGAGCCCGGTCGAGGAAACCGCGCTGGCCGAGGCGGAGGTGGAATACGAGGACATCACCTCGACCCAGATCGACGTGGCGTTCGAGATCGTCGAGAGTCCGATCCCCGAGCTGGTCGGCGCCCACGCGGTGATCTGGACCACGACACCGTGGACGATCCCGGTCAACCAGGCGATCGCCTATGGGCCGGAGGTTGAGTATGTTCTGCTTGCGACAGATTTGGTGGACCTGTCCACCGGCGAAGAAGGATCAAATTACTGGCTGGTGGCGGCCGACCTTGAAGCAGCGTTCAAGTCTCGATGCTTCCCACATGCCGCGTTGCGGCTGATCAAAAAAATCAAAGGCTCGGACCTTGCCGGAACCCTCGCCCGCCACCCGATGGCGGGACGCTTCTCACCCCTCCCCTTCAGGGGAGGGGACGGGGGTGGGGCTTGTGCGCCGGACCAAGGGCTCACCGACAGCCCCCACCCCAACCCCTCCCCTGAAGGGGAGGGGCTTGCGGAGTTCTATGCCCGCCCCCGCCCGTTCCTGCCGGGCGCGTTCGTCACTACCGACAGCGGCACGGGGCTGGTCCACATGTCGCCCGACCATGGGGAGGACGATTTCGAGCTGTGCAAGGCGCACGGCATCAACCCGGTCTTCGCGGTGATGGCCGACGGGCGCTACCGCGACGACTGGCCGTGGCTCGGCGCGGCCGACGAGCGACGGCGCAGCGTCATCAGCCCCGGCTTCAACGCGCCCGACGGGCCGATCTGCGCCGACCTTCGCGAGGCCGGCGCGTTGCTCGCGGCGAGCGCCGACTACGAGCACTCCTACCCCCATTCCTGGCGCAGCAAGGCCAAGGTGATTTATCGCTGCACCCCGCAGTGGTTCGTGCCGATGGACAAGCCGGGCACCGTCAATTTCGCGGAAACCCGCGCCGAGCAGCGCTGGGACAACGAGGGCGGCACCCCCGAGCATACCGGGACGCTGCGCCAGGTCGCGCTCGAGGCCATCGCGGCCACCCGCTTCGTGCCCGAGAAGGGCCGCAACCGGCTTGCCAGCATGGTCGAGGGGCGGCCCGACTGGGTGCTCAGCCGCCAGCGCGCCTGGGGCGTGCCGATCACGCTGTTCGTCAAGCGCGGGACCGGGGAATATCTCCAGGACCCGGTGGTCAACGCCCGCGTGATTGCAGCCGTCCGCGAGGAGGGGGTCGATGCCTGGGACGACAGCCGCAAAGCCCAGTTCCTCGGCCCGGACCATGATCCCGACCAATACGAGATGGTCACCGACATTCTCGACGTCTGGTTCGACAGCGGCTCGACCCACGCCTTCGTGCTCGAAAGCGGGCGCTGGCCGGATCTGCGCTGGCCGGCCGACCTCTATCTCGAAGGCTCCGACCAGCACCGCGGCTGGTTCCAGTCGAGCCTGCTCGAAAGCAGCGCCACGCGCGGCCGCGCGCCGTTCGACACGCTGCTGACGCACGGCTTCACCATGGCCGCCGACGGACGCAAGATGTCGAAATCGCTCGGCAACACCGTCGATCCCTTGAAGATCATGGAGACCTATGGCGCGGACATCATCCGGCTGTGGGCATTGAGCGTCGACTTCACCGAAGACCACCGCATCGGCGAGGAAATCCTCAAAGGAGTCGCCGACCAGTACCGCAAGCTCAGGAACACCTTCCGCTACCTGCTCGGCGCGCTCGACGGGTTCGAACGGGAGCGCGAGGGGGTCGAGGCGGGCGCAATGCCCGAGCTCGAGCGCTACATGCTCGCCCGGCTGTGGCAGCTCGACGCCAGCCTGCGCGCGGCGATCCATGCCTTCGACTTCAACAGCTACACCCGCGCGCTGATCGACTTCTGCAACGACGATCTGAGCGCCTTCTACTTCGACATCCGCAAGGACCGGCTCTATTGCGACGCTCCGGGCGATCCCGACCGGCGCGCCTATCGCAGCGTGCTCGACATCCTGTTCCAGGCCCTCGTCCGCTACGCCGCGCCGGTGCTGGTGTTCACCGCCGAGGAGGTGTGGACCACGCGCTTTCCCGACAAGGGCAGCGTCCACCTGCTTGAATGGAGCACCCTGCCCGACTGGCGCGACGAGGCGCTGGCCGCGCGCTTCGCGGTGCTGCGCGCGCTGCGCGAGCGGGTGACCGAGGCGATCGAGCCGCTGCGCCGCGACAAGGTGGTGCGATCCAGCCTCGAGGCGACGGTCGTGATCCCCGACAGCCTCGTCCCGGCAGGCGTAAGCGACGAGGCGCTGGCCGAGCTGTTCATCACTGCGTCAGTGGCGCGCGGCAATGGCACCGAAGTGACCGTCATCCCCACTTGCCACCACAAATGCGGCCGCTGCTGGCGGCTCCTGCCCGAGGTGCCGGACGACGGGGCGTTGTGCGCCCGCTGCGACGCGGTGGTCGCGCAGCTGGAGGCATTGGCATGACCCCGCGCTGGATCGGCGCCCTGCTCGCCTTCGCCCTGTTCGCGCTCGACCAGCTCGCCAAGTGGTGGATCACCGGACCGCTGGGGATCGACCGGCTCGGCGACGTGGTCGAAATCGTGCCATTCTTCGACCTGCGCTACACGCAGAACTTCGGCGTCTCGATGGGCATGTTCCAGGCCACCAGCGACACGATGCGCTGGGCGCTCGTCGCGCTCACCGGGGCAATCGCGCTGGTGGTGACGGTGTGGATGATGCGTGAGGACAAGCTGGCCGACATCGTCCCGCTGGCGCTGATCCTGGGGGGCGCGCTCGGCAATATCCGCGACCGGGTCCAGCTTGGCTATGTGGTCGATTACGCCGATCTCCATTTCGGCGACGTCCGCCCGTTCTTCATCTTCAATCTCGCCGATGCCGCGATCTCGATCGGGGTCGCAATCATGCTTGCGCGCGCGCTGCTGGTGCGCGACAAGCCCCCCCGAACCCCTGACGAGGCCCCGGACGGGCCCGCGGAGACGACACCATGACCAAATCGATGACCTTCGCTGTGGCCGGCGCCGCGCTGCTGATGACCAGCGGTTGCGCCAGCGGCGGCCTCCTCGGCCGCGACCGGCCCGACGAGTTCGCCGTGCAGCGCCAGGCGCCGCTGGTGGTGCCGCCCGATTTCAACCTCGTGCCCCCCGCCCCCGGCGCGCCGCGCCCGGCCGAAGGGACCGCCGCGCAGCAGGCGATGGAAGCGCTGTTCGGCGGCCCCGCGCCGCGCAGCGCGGTGGAGACCAGCGCGCTCGACCGCGCGGGCCGCGCCGACCCCGGCATTCGCTCCGCCGTGGGAGACGCCGGGACCAACACGGTCGCCAAGGGCAGCGTGACGCGCGACATTCTCGCCGCGCCCGAAGGCCCTGGCGGCGCGGCTCAAGCGGTGATCCCCTCGGCCTGACGGCCGGCTAGACGCGGCTCAATGCCGCCGCCGTCACGAAACGGCGGCCCGGCTGCATCGCGAAGTTCGGGTCGAATTCGCCGTAATCGCAGGTGATCTCCTCGCCCTGCGCGATGTCGCGGATGGCCCAGCCGACCTCTGGACTGGTGAAATCGGTGTTGGGGCTGGGATCGTGGTTCATGAAGCGGCCGTTGTCGAATTCGAGCACGGTCAGGCCCGGCCGCGTCATGTGCGGATAGCCGTAGCGCTCGACGAAATCGCGCTGCAGCGCCGGAAGCCGCGCCAGCTCCTCCGCGCTCAGCAGCAGATCGAGCGCTTCGGACAATTGCCAGATCGCGGTGCCCGAGCGGATCGGCGCGGCGGCGAAAACTCCCACCCCTTCGATTGCCGACGGGCCGACGTAGTTGGGCACGATCATCATTGCAGGCAGCTCCCCGAACGCCGGCGCCAGTGCGGCCGGCGCCCTCTCCAACGCAGCAACCGCCGGCCGGGTTGCAATCTTACATTTGCTTAGCGCCGAAACGCGAAGTGTCACGGCGCGGGAGCGGCGGCGTCGGGGCCTTTTCCCGGGCTGTTCGAGACCAGCAGCTTGTCGATCCGCCGCCCGTCGAGATCGACCACCTCGAAGCGCCAGTCCTGATAGTCGAAGAACTCGCCCTCGGCCGGCAGCTTCTTCAACACCGAGAGCGCGAAGCCCGCGGCGGTCGCGAACTCGCGGTCGGCTTCGTAATCGATTCCGATCCGGTCCGACAGGGCGTCCGCCGAAAGGCTGCCCGAGACGAGCAGCGAGCCGTCCTTGCGCTCGACGATTCCTGGCGCCTCGCCATGCTCCTGATCGCTCGAGAAGGAGCCGACGAGCGCGGTGAGCAGGTCCACCGGGGTCACGATTCCGTCGAGGTGGCCGTATTCGTCATGCACCATCGCCATCGGCACCTCGGCCTGCTGGAGCACGCGCAGTGCATCGACCGCGTCGAGCTGGTCGGGGACGACCTCGGGCTTGCGCATCAGCGCGACCAGGTCCGGCACGCGGCCCGCGGCGAGCTCGGCATAGGCCTCGCGCACCTTGATCACGCCGAGCACCTTGTCGGGCGAGCCGTCGACAACCGGCATCAGCGAATGCGAGCTGGCATCGAGCGAGGCGCGAATGCCTGCCTCGTCAGCGCCCACATCGACCCAGTCGAGCTGGTTGCGCGGAGTCATCATCTCGCGCACCGGGCGCTGCGCCAGGCGCACCACGCCCGCCAGCATCTGGTGCTGCTCGCGCTCGATCACGCCCGATCGCGTCGCCTCGGCGAACAGCATGTGGAGCTCTTCGGCCGTGACCGCGCCGTGCCCGGTCGGCTTCACTCCGAGCAGTCCGATGATGAGGCCCGAGGAGACGTCGAGGAGCAAGACCAGCGGCTTGGCCACCTTCGCCAGCAGCGCCATCGGCCGCGACATCACCACCGCCACGGGAACCGCGATCTGAAGCGCGACCTGCTTGGGCACCAGCTCGCCGACCACGAGGCTGAAATAGGTAGTCACCGCGATCACCACCGCGAATCCGGCCTCGGGCGCGTATTCGGGCGGCAGGCCCAGCAGCTCGAGCCGCTCCCCCACCGGGCCGCCAAGGCTGGCGCCCGAGTAGGCGCCCGCGATGATGCCGATGAGCGTGATTCCGATCTGCACCGTCGAGAGGAACTTGCCCGGATCTGCCGCGAGCTCGAGCGCAACCCGCGCGCCGGTGCTGCCCTTGTCGGCCGCGGTGCGGAGCCGCGCGGTGCGCGCCGACACGATCGCCAGCTCGCTCAGCGCGAACACGCCGTTGAGCAGGATCAGCGCGGCGATAATGAAGAGATCGGTCCAGGGAAAGGGCGTCACGATGCCAACCGCCTAGCAGAAAACATCACTCGCGCCAGCCGCCCGCGGGACGCGCAATGGAACATATCGCGCGATCGGGGAGTTTGCCTTTTGCCGGTGCGAGGGTGGACGCGCCACACAGACCATTTCGGGGGCGCCTGGCAGGCGCAAACCGCAACGCAAAGGATTTTGTCGATGAACACTCCGCGTATCGTCGTGGCCGCGCTGGCCTCGGTATCAATTCTGACGGTCACCGCCTGTGTCACCGACCCCAACACCGGCGAGCGCAAGGCGTCGCGCACCGTGATCGGCGCGGGCGGCGGCGCGCTGCTGGGCGGGCTGCTGGGCGGGGTGATCGGCGGCCGGACGGGCCGGATCATCGGTGCGGTCGCGGGCGGGGCGGCGGGCGGCTATGTCGGATACCGGATGGACGACCAGATCAAGGAACTCAAGGAAGGCACCGCGGGCACGGGCGTCGATGTGACCGAGACCGACAATGGCCAGGCGATTCTCGTCAACCTGCCCGACGGCGTGACCTTCGCGACCGGCAGCGCCTCGATCAACGCCACCTTCCGCGCCACGCTCGACAAGGTTGCCGCCAGCCTCAGGCAATATCCCAACAGCCTCGTCGATGTGTACGGCTACACCGATTCGACCGGGTCGGACTCGTTCAACCAGCGCCTCTCGGAGCAGCGCGCGCAGGCTGTCGCCAGCTATCTGACCAGCCAGGGCGTCGCCAGCTCGCGCATCCGCTGGCAGGGTTTCGGCGAGAACCCGCAGTACTTCAAGGGCGACAACGCGACCGAATACGGCCGCGCGCTCAACCGCCGGGTGGAAATCAAGATCGTGCCCTTCACCGATGCCGACGTCCAGGCAGCGCGCCAGCAGGGCCAGTAACGCTCGAATCGGGGTCGCGAGGATCGCAGGAACGGGGTCGGCGAAAGCCGGCCCCGTTTCGCGCATCATGGAGCGCGGTCGGCGATCTCGCGCGCGCGCCCGGCGAGGCGCGCGAGGGCGGCCTGGTGAATCGCCGGGGCCGAGACCAACACCCCGAACGCGCGCGGATCGCGCTTGTTGTAGGCCAGCGGAGCCCCGAAGGCGTCGGTGGCCGCGGCGCCCGCCTCGCGCGCGATCAGCGCAGCGGCGGCGACATCCCATTCGAAGCCCCAGCGCAGCGTGGCGCACAGGTCGGCCTCGTCGGCTGCGACCATCGCGATCCGCAGCGCGATCGAATTGGGGCGGGGGACCGGCACCAGGTCGGCATCGATCTTCGGCAGGGTGTCGGCGGGCACGCGCGCTCCGCGCAGAGCGCACCGGCGCGAGGCCGCAAGCGTCGCGCCGTTGCGCTGCGCCCCCGCGCCCGCTTCGGCCGACCAGTGCTCGCCGCGCGCGGGCGCCTCGAGAATGCCGATCAGCGGGCGCCCGGCGCTCACCAGCGCCACCGACACCGCCCAGCCCGGGCGGCCGCGCACGAAATCGCGCGTGCCGTCGATCGGATCGACCAGCCACACCAGATCGCGCTCGAGCCGCAAGGGCGCATCCAGCGTTTCCTCCGACAGCCACCCGGCCGCCGGCAGCAGCGCGCCGAGCTCGCGCTTGAGAAACACATCGACCGCCATGTCCGCATCGCACACCGGGTTGCCGGGCGTCTTTTCCCAGGCCTTCACGTGATTGCCCGCCCCCGGCCACATGCCATGCGCGATGCGGCCCGCGGCTGCGAGGATGGAGCGGAGGCGGGCGCGGTCGATCATCCGGGTGGCCACCGGGACTGGACCCGGCGCGGCCCCTTTTCAAGTCGCTCCATCCATGCTTATGCCCGCGCGAACCCTTCCCCGGCCCGCGTGCCCGGCCCGCTTGACCTCAGGACCCAGCCTCAGATGAACATCCACGAATATCAGGCCAAGGAATTGCTCGCGCGGCACGGCATCGCGGTTCCCGCCGGCCATGCCGCGTTGAGCGTCGAAGAAGCGGTCGCTGCGGCGAAGCAGCTGCCGGGCCCGCTCTACGTGGTCAAGGCGCAGATCCACGCCGGCGGAAGAGGGAAGGGCAGGTTCGCCGAGCTCGGGCCGGACGCCAAGGGCGGCGTGCGCCTGGCCCGGAGCCTCGAGGAGGTCGAGGCCCATGCGCGCGAGATGCTCGGCAACACGCTGGTGACGATCCAGACGGGGGAGGCCGGCAAGCAGGTGGGTCGCCTCTACATCACCGACGGGGTCGACATCGCGAAGGAATACTACCTTTCGCTGCTGGTCGATCGCGCCACCGGGCGGATCGCCTTCGTGGTTTCGACCGAGGGCGGGATGGATATCGAGGCGGTGGCGCACGACAGCCCCGAGAAGATCACCAGTTTCTCCGTCGATCCCGCGCAGGGCTTTCAACCCCACCACGGTCGCGCGGTCGCCTTCGCGCTCAAGCTGAGGGGCGAGCTCAACAAGCAGGCGCAGACGCTCGCCAGGCAGCTCTACGACGCCTTCGTCGCCACCGACTGCTCGATGCTCGAGATCAATCCGCTGGTCGAAACCGAAGACGGCAAGATGCTCGTGCTCGACGCCAAGATGAGCTTCGATTCGAACGCGCTCTACCGTCACAAGGATATCGAGGCGCTGCGCGACGAAACCGAGGAAGACCCGGCCGAGGTCGAGGCGAGCAAATACGATCTCGCCTATATCAAGCTCGACGGCACCATCGGCTGCATGGTCAACGGCGCCGGGCTCGCCATGGCGACGATGGATATCATCAAGCTCAACGGCGCCTTCCCCGCCAACTTCCTCGATGTCGGCGGCGGCGCCAGCCGCGAGAAGGTGACCGCGGCCTTCAAGATCATCCTCAAAGACCCCGCGGTCGAGGGCATTCTCGTCAACATCTTCGGCGGGATCATGAAGTGCGACGTGATCGCCGACGGCATCGTTGCGGCCGCCAAGGACGTGAACCTTTCTGTCCCGCTGGTGGTCCGGCTCGAAGGCACCAATGTCGATGAGGGCAAGGCAATCCTCAACACCTCGGGCCTCGCCATCGTCAGCGCCGACGATCTGGGCGACGCGGCGCGCAAGATCGTCGCCGAGGTGAGGAAGGCGGCGTGATTGACGTTTACGTAAAGGTTAGATAACGGGCGTCGAACTGGCGTGGAAGGAAGCGATGCGATGAAGGTGCTGGTGCCGGTCAAGCGAGTGATCGACTACAATGTGAAGCCGCGCGTCAAACCCGATGGCAGCGGGGTCGATCTCGCCAACGTCAAGATGAGCATGAATCCCTTCGACGAGATCGCGGTCGAGGAAGCGATCCGCCTGAAGGAGAAGGGCAAGGCGAGCGAGATCGTCGCGGTCAGCATCGGGCCCGCCAAGGCGGCCGAGACGCTGCGCACCGCGCTGGCGATGGGCGCCGACCGCGCGATTTTGGTCGAGACCCCCGACGACATCGGCTCCGAGGTCGAGCCGCTCGCGGTGGCCAAGATCCTCAAGGCCATCGCTGACGAGGAACAACCGGGGCTGGTGCTGCTGGGCAAGCAGGCGATCAGCGACGATTCGAACCAGACCGGGCAGATGCTCGCCGCGCTGATGGGGCGGCCGCAGGGCACCTTCGCCAACACCATCGAGATCGAGGGCGATTACGCAACGGTCAAGCGCGAGGTCGACGGCGGGCTCGAGACGGTCAAGCTCGCGCTGCCCGCGATCGTCACCACCGACCTTCGCCTCAACGAGCCGCGCTATGCCAGCCTGCCGAACATCATGAAGGCGAAGTCCAAGCCGCTCGCGCAGAAAACCCCCGCCGATTACGGCGTCGACACCGCGCCGCGCCTCAAGACGCTCAAGGTCTCCGAGCCGCCGGTGCGCCAGGCCGGGATCAAGGTCGCCGATGTCGACGAGCTCGTCGCCAAGATCAAAGCCCTCGGGATCGCCTGAGATCCCGCAAATAAGGCACGGGCATCGCCTGAGCTTCACCCTTCGAGGATTGCACAGATGAAGACGCTGGTTCTGGTCGAGCACGACAATTCCGCGGTGAAGGACGCCACGCTGGCGACGGTCACCGCCGCCGCGAAGCTGGGCGAGGTGCACCTGCTCGTCGCGGGCAAGGGCTGCGCGGGGGTGGCCGAGGCCGCCGCCGGGATCGCGGGCGTGGGCAAGGTCCATCTCGCCGACGACGCCGCTTACGAGCATCAGCTTCCCGAGAACGTCGCGCCGCTGGTGGCCGGGCTGATGGGCCACCACGATGCCTTTCTCGCCCCCGCCACGACGACGGGCAAGAACATCGCCCCGCGCGTCGCCGCGCTGCTCGACGTGATGCAGATTTCCGAGATCATCGGGATCGAGGGCGAGCGCACCTTCACGCGCCCGATCTATGCCGGCAACGCCATCGCCACGGTCGAAAGCTCCGATCCCAAGCTGGTGCTCACCGTGCGCGGGACCGCCTTCGAGAAGGCGGCGGGCGAGGGCGGCAGCGGCGTGGTCGAGGCCGTGAGCGGCCCAGGTGGCCAAAGCGCCGACGCGGGGCTTTCGACCTTCGTGGGCAGCGAGCTCGCCAAGAGCGAGCGCCCCGAGCTGACCAGCGCCAAGGTGATCGTCTCGGGCGGCCGCGCGCTGAAGGATGCCGAAACGTTTCAGCAGATCATCCTCCCGCTCGCGGACAAGCTGGGCGCCGGGGTGGGCGCGAGCCGCGCGGCGGTGGACGCGGGCTATGTCCCCAACGACTATCAGGTCGGCCAGACCGGCAAGATCGTCGCCCCCGAAGTCTATATCGCGGTCGGCATCTCGGGCGCGATCCAGCACCTGGCGGGCATGAAGGATTCCAAGACCATCATCGCCATCAACAAGGACGAGGACGCCCCGATCTTCCAGGTCGCCGACATCGGCCTCGTCGGCGATCTGTTCAAGATCGTGCCGGAGCTGACGGGGAAGCTGTAGGACAATTGCGTCAGCGTTTGGCTGCGGACGGATTGATCCGGTCGCCGCGGACCGGCTCCCCGCGGGGGACGGGTTGGCCGTTGCGCTCGAAATTCACGAACTGAGCGGGCAACCCCTTAGCGCTTCGGTCAGCGGCGCCGTCTTGCAGGTGATAGTGCAGGTGCGGCTGACTCGACCGGCCGGAATTGCCGCAGCGGCCGACGAGCGCGCCCGACGCCACCTGCTGACCCGGTTTTACCGCCAGCGAACCCTGGCGGAGGTGCGCGATCAGCGAATACTCGCCGCCGCCATGATCGACGAGGACGTGGTTGCCAGGACCAGTCGCGCCCTCGGCGATCGATCCGGCGGCCAGATTATCGGGCTGGTCGCCGACTGCCCGGACCACCCTTCCGGCCGCGGGACTCAGCAGTGGCTGGCCCCAGCACAGGTGGTTCTCGCTCCGGGTGCCATCGCCGGAAGAGGCCTTCCCGTTCCGCGTCACGATCAGGTCAAGCGCAAACCGCTGGTCAGGCGCGACCGCATGATAGTTGGCGATGGGATCGCGCCCGCCCCACACGACGGTCCACTCGCCCGCCCCAGGCCGCGCGAACGGCAATCGCAAGGACGCCCTGGTTTGGTAATCGAGCTTGTCGGACGCGGCGGCGGTGACTGTCGGCTGAAAGCCCATGCCCACCACCGTGCCGTCGCCTGTCCATGAATACTGCGCGGTGACGCTGGGCAGGTTGGCCGCCTTGAAAACACGATAATAGGTCGTGCGCCCCTCATCGGCATAGACCCGCTCTTCGATTAGCGCGGTCTCGGGCCCGATCTGGTCGCGCAGTGTCTTGAGCGCTGTGGGCGCCCGTTCCGCCCCGCCCAACAAGGCGAGCATTTCAGGCGACAAACGGCGGGCAAGCGCTGTATCCGCCGCCGCGAACTGCCCGGTCAGTGCGCGCCCGCGATCGAGGGCAGCCTGCTCTGCGGCCGGCGTGTTTGCCAGGAATAGTGGCACGAAGGCAGCGTAAACATATCGGCGCATTGCTTGAGTCCCGTTCGCTTGAGGGTAAGGCATTACGAGCATGCTCCGGCCGAAAGGTAGCATACTGATCAGAGAATTTGCGAAGCCCCATAAATCGCCACGCCCACCAGCCCGCCGACCAGCGTGCCGTTCATGCGAATGAACTGGAGGTCGCGGCCGACGGCGCTTTCGATCCGGTTGGTCACGGTCCGTGCATCCCAGCGCTTGACCGTCTCGGACACGAGCTGGACGATCTGGCCGCCGTGGCGCGTGGCGATACCGGCGGCGGTGCGGCGGGCGAAGCGGTTGACCTGGTGCTGGAGGCGCGGATCGTCACGCAAGGCCGCGCCCATCTCGGTGATGCTGTCGGCCAGCGCCGAGAAGCTCGCGTCGAGCTCGCCCTCGCCGCGCACCGCCGCGATGAGGCCGCGCCGCAGCCGCTCCCACACGCCGGTCCACCATTCGGCCACCGCCGGATTGGCGATCAGCTCGCGCTTCATCCGCTCCACCTTCTCCTGCGTCTCGGGATTTTCGACGAGATCGCGCGCGAGCCCGGCGAGCCCCTCCTCCACCTTGGCGCGCAGCGGGTGGTTTTCGTCCACCAGCACTTCGGCCAGCAGCTTGTAAAGCCCGTCGAGCACCGAATTGGCGAGCCGCTCGTCGAGCCCGGTGAAGCGCAGCAGCGCGTTGGCGCGTGCGTGGATCATCTCGCGCACCATCGCCTCATTGTCCTCGAGCACCAGCCCGGCCCAGCGGATCAGGCTGTCGATCACCGGGCGGTGGCGCCCGTCGGCGATCATCGCGGCGAGCATCCTGCCGATCAGCGGGGCGACCGGGAGCCGCTCGATCCCGGTCGCCAGCGCGGCGCGAACCTGGGTGCCCAGGCGCTCGGGGTCGAGCGACTGAAGCACTTCGACCAGCAGCTCGCCCGCGCCCGCGCGGATGCGCGAGCCGCCCCCGCTGCCCGGCTGCGCCAGATAGCTTCCGACCGCGCGGGCGAGATTCATCTCGCGCATCCGCCGCGCCACCACTGCCGGGGTGAGGAAGTTTTCCCGCAGGAAACCCGCCATGGTCTCGGCGATCCGGTCCTTGTTTTCGGGAATGATCGCGGTGTGCGGGATCGGCAGGCCGAGCGGACGGCGGAACAGCGCGGTCACCGCGAACCAGTCCGCCAGCCCGCCCACCATCGCGGCTTCGGCGAAGGCGTGAACATAGCCCCAGGCGGGATGGAGCGCGAGGAACTGGCCCGAGACCACGAACACGCCGGCCATCAGCACGAGGAGGCCGGTGGCGGTGCGCCGCATCGCGCGCGCGCGATCGGGCTGCGCCGCCGCGCTGCGCCGGCGAGGCCCCGGGCGCTCCGGCAAGCTCACTCGGCGGGCACGGCCGCCCCGTCGCGGTGTCCGTCACGCTGCGGATCGTAGGACAGGAAGGTCCGCCGCAGCTTGGGCCCGAGCCGCCGCTCGATCCCCACCGCGAGGCTGAACCCGGCCGGCACGATCAGCAGCGTCAGCAGCGTCGAGAGGATGAGCCCGCCGATCACCACCGTGCCCATCGGCGCGCGCCAGGCGCCGTCGCCCGAAAGCGACAGCGCGGTCGGGATCATGCCCGCGGTCATCGCCACGGTGGTCATCACGATCGGCTGCGCGCGCTTCTTGCCGGCCTCCACGATCGCCTCGAACCGGGTCTTGCCCCGCTCCATCTCCTCGAGCGCGAAATCGACCAGCAGGATCGAGTTCTTGGCGACGATCCCGAACAGCATCAGGATGCCGATGAACACCGGCAGCGAGATCGGCTGACCGAGCAGTTTGAGCGCGATCAGCCCGCCCAGCGGCGCGAGCAACAGCGAGCCCATGTTGACGAGCGGGCTCATCAGGCGGCGGTAAAGCAGCACCAGCACGGCGAAGACCGACAGCACCCCGGTGACCAGCGCGATCGCGAAGTCGCGCATGAGCTCCTCGAGGAACCGCTCGGACCCGGCCTTCTTGTTGCTGACGCCCGTGGGCAGATTTTGCATCAACGGCAGCTTCGCGATCTGCTGGTCCACCACGCCCTTTTCCGCGCCGGGGGCAAGGTCGGCGCCGATATAGACGCGGCGGAGGCGGTCGTAGCTCTCGATCGCGGTCGGGCCCGCACCGAAGCGGATCTCCGCGACACGCGACAGCGGCACCGAGCCGCCGCTGGCCGTGGGCACCGGCAGGTTCTGAATCGTCGACAGCTGGCTGCGCGAGGTTTCCGGCAGCATCMCGCGGATCGGAACCTGGCGGTCGGACAGCGAGAACTTGGCCGCGTTCATGTCGATCTCGCCGATGGTGGCGATGCGGATCGCCTGGCTGAGGGCTGCGGTGGTGACGCCGAGCGAGGCGGCCAGATCGGTGCGCGGCGTGATGATCAGCTCGGGCCGCTTGAGATCGGCCTCGACTCGCGGGGCGCGAATGGTGTCGAGCGTCTTCATCTGCTCCACCAGCTGAAGCGCGGTGCGGTCGAGCAGCTCGGGATCGCTGCCCGAGAGCATCACCGAAATGTCGCGTCCCGAGCCGCCCGGCGGGCCGTTCTGCATCTGCTGGAAGTTCACGCGGGCGTCGGGAATCTGCTGGAACTTCAGCGACACCTCGCGTTCGAACTGGATGCTCTTGCGGACGCGGTCATCTCGCAGCGTCACGTAGAGCGAGCCGCTGCCCTCGCCCACGTTCTGGAGCACGCTCTCCACCTCCTGCTCCTGGCGCAGCATCTGCACCACACGGTCGGAAACCTCCTCGGCTTGCTTGAGCGTGGTGCCGGGGACCATTTCGATGCGAACCATGCTGAAGTCGAGATTGGTATCGGGAAAAAACTGCTTCGGCGTGACCGCGAACAGGAAAATGGTAAGCAGGAAGGAGACCAGCCCGACCCCCATGATCCAGATGCGGTGGTCGAGAAGGCGGGCCTTCAGGCGTCGCAGGATGCCGAGCCTGGGCTGCGTCGCGAGCGCGCGTTCGCGATAGGCGACGGCTTTGCCGCGGTCGATCGACCATTCGAGCAGGCGCGCATAGCGCTGCATCCACGGCCCGCTGGCGTGCTCCTGCTCGCCGTGCTCGCGCAGGAAATAGGCCGCGATCAGCGGGGTGACCATCCGCGCCACCGCCAGGCTCACGAGCACCGCGGCCACCACGGTCAGCCCGAAGTTCTTGAAGAACTGCCCCGCGACGCCGGGCATCAGGCCGACCGGGAGAAACACCGCGGCAATCGAGAACGTGGTCGCCACCACCGCGATCCCGATCTCGTCGGCCGCGTCGATCGCCGCCTGGTAAGCGGTCTTGCCCATCCGCATGTGGCGCACGATGTTCTCGATCTCGACGATCGCGTCGTCCACCAGCACACCAGCGACCAGCCCGAGTGCGAGCAGGCTCATCTGGTTGAGCGTGAAGCCGAGCAGGTCCATGAACCAGAAGGTCGGAATGGCCGAAAGCGGAATGGCGATCGCCGAAATGATCGTCGCGCGCCAGTCACGCAGGAAGAAGAACACCACCACCACGGCAAGAATCGCGCCCTCGATCATCGCGGCCATCGAGCTTTCGTACTGGTCCTTGGTGTAAGTGACCGAATTGAACAGCTCGGTGAAGCGTATTCCGGGGTTCTCGGCCCGGATCTCGTCAAGCACCTTGATCGATTGGTCATAGACCGACACGTCCGATTCGCCGCGCGCGCGCTGGATGCCGAAAGTCACCACGGGGCGCCCGTTGACCTTGGCGATGGCGCGAATCTCGCTGGCGCCGTCGGTGACGGTGGCGACATCCGCCAATTTCACCGAGCGCCCGCCGCCCAGCGAGATCGGGCGCTGGCTCAGCTGGTAGGCATCGCGAGCATTGCCGAGCACGCGCACCGACTGGCGCGATCCGGCGATCTCCGCCTGCCCGCCGCCGGCATCGACATTGGCCTGGCGCAGCGCGGCGTTGATCTGCGAGGCGGTGACGCCAAGCGCCTGCATCCGCGCGGGATCGAGCGTGACGCGAATCTCGCGATCGACCCCGCCGCGGCGCGAGGCTGCGGCCACGCCCGGTACCGCGAGCAGGCGTTTGGTGACGACATCGTCGGTGAACCAGCTCAGCTGTTCCATCGTCATGTCATCGGCGCTCACCGCGAAATTGACGATATCGTTGCTCGAAGTCGCGGCCTTGAACACGCGGGGCTCGAGAATACCGTCAGGCAGATCCCCCCGGATCTGATCGACCGCGGCCTTCGCCTCGTTCACTGCGACGTCAACATCGGTTCCGATATCCAGCCTGACCTGCGTCTGCGAAACCCCTTCGCGGGCAGTGCTGGAGATCACGTCCACGCCTTCGAGCGTGGCCAGCGATGCTTCCACCTTTTCGGTTATCTGCGTGTAGATCTCGCTGGGCGCCGCGCCCGGCTGCGAGATGACGACGAGCACCACCGGGAACTCGATGTCGGGATCGTTCTGCACGCTCATCCGCGAAAAGCTGAGGAAGCCGGCGAACAGCAGGCCCACGAACATCACCAGCGGGATGATCGGGTTCCTGATCGACCAGGCGGAAAGATTGCGCAGGCCCATGCCCGATTACCGTTCGATCTTGCCGGCTTTGGGCCTGACCTTGTCGCCCGGGTTGAGGAAGCCGCCCGCGCGCAGCACCACCCGCTCCTCGCCGCTCAAGCCCGCGGTGATCGCAATGCCGGCGTCGGTTACCAGCCCGGTGGTGACGTCGCGGCGCACCACCTTGTCGTCCTTGCCCACGATATACACGTAATTGCCCTTGTCGTCGGACATCACCGCGCTCTCGGGCAGCATCGGGGCCACGATGGTTCCGGCCTTGATCACCGCGCTGGCGAAGCCGCCGGGGCGCAGGCCCGGGGCATAGGCGAGCGCGACGCGCGCCGTGCCCTGCCGCGTCTGCGGGTCGATGGTCGGCTCGATCTGCCACACCTGCCCGGGATAGGCGCGGTCCGACCCGGCGGGAGTGACCTCGACGGGAGTGCCGACCGTGATCCTGGCGAGGTCTTCCTCGCCGAGCCGGGCGAGCAGCTCCATCTCGCCCCCCTGCGCCATCGTGAACAGCGGCTGCGAGGCGGCGCCGACCGTCTGGCCGGGCTGGACCGCCCGGGTCAGGATCAGCCCCGAAACCGGAGCATGCACATTGAGCCGGGCGTTGCGCGCCTGGAGCTCGCGCAGGCTCGCCTCGGCGACGCGGACGCGCGCCACCGCGGCATCGCGCGTGGCGGTGAGGCGGTCCACGTCGGCCCTGGAAACGAAGCCGCGAGCGACGAGCTTGAGCGCGCGGTCGAGATTGGCCTGCGCCAGACTGGCGTCGGCGCGGGCGACTCCGATCTGCGCCGCGGCGCCGCTGGCCTGCTGATTCTGCACCGAGCGGTCGACGGCGACGAGCAGCTGGCCTTGCCGGACCCAGCTCCCCTGATCGACCGTCACGGAAATGACGCGGCCGCCTTCGCCCACGACACCGACGGGGATTTCGCGGCGCGCGCCGATGGTGCCGGTGGCCGAGATCGTGCCCTCGACGGTCGCCCTTCCGGGCGAGACGACCGTGACCACGGGAAGCTGCGAATCCTTGTCGGCCGGGGGGGCCGGCTCGCCGCCGCGCATCAGGAACCAGGCGGCAAGGGCGATGAAAAGCCCGATCAGCCCGCCGGCGATCCAGCGCCTGCGCGCGCGCCCGCCACCCTCGGCGGTCCCGGCCCGGGTGTCGTGAGCGCCTGGCATTTCGCCGCTCCGCTCCGCAACAACGGTGGTTTCGTAGTTCATGTCTTGCGCCGCCCCGGCAGGAAGTTTCCACGCGAACGAAGGCCGCCAGGCGGCCGGCTTTACCATCCTCGAGGCCCTAGCCCTTCGCGTATGTCAGGGCAATCGATCACTCGACCGGAGACAGACCGCGGCTGACCAGCGGCGAGGCCGCCAGCCCGGGAAGCGCGTCCGAATCCAGGCTATCGGGAGAGGATGGGACCGGGCACCGGCTCGCATCACCGATTCGCCCCAGCTTGGCCCTGACTAACCAACCAGCGTTACGCTGTCAAGCGAAAAAACCGTTGCGGCGAAAATTGTGGCGGTGGGCCCCGGACACGGAAAAGGCGGACACGACAAGGCGGACACGAAAACGCGGACACGAAAAGGGCGGCCCGACAGCCGCCCTCTCGCATGTTTGATTGGCGGCGCCGGTTAGCGCACGCGGCCGCGCTGAACCAGATTCACAATGGCCAGGAGGACGATCGCGCCTACGATGGCGACGAGGAATCCCGGGAGATTGAAGGTCTGGATCGTGGTGTCGATTCCGAACAGCGGACCGGCCAGCAGATTGCCGATGATCGCGCCGACAATACCCACGACAATGTTGAGGAAAATACCCATCGAGGCGTCGCGCGCCATGACCATGCTCGCGAGCCAGCCGGCGACGCCGCCGACGATGATTGCTACAATCCAACCCATCATGTGATTATCCTCCTGTTTTTCCGACCCCATTATCCCGTCGCATCGAAAGACGAGGCGCGGTCGAGGGCAGTTCCTCTAGTGTGGAACATGAACAGGTATCGCGCAAGTCGGGACAAAGTTCCCGAACCGCTGCGCGCGAGGGGTCAGTATTTGAGCTGGCGCTCGTAAAGCTCGCGGTAATGCTGGATGCGGGTGACTCTGAGGCCCTGCATGCCCGAGCGGTCGACAGCGCGCTGCCACGACGCGAATTCCTCGAGCGTGAGCGTGTAGCGATCGAGCACTTCGTCGATGCTGAGGAGCCCGCCGTTGACCGCGGCCACCACCTCGGCCTTGCGCCGCACGACCCAGCGCCGCGTGTTGGGCGGCGGGAGGTCGTCCAGCGTCAGCGGCTCGCCGAGGGGGCCGATGACCTGCGCGGGGCGGATGTCCTGGTTTTCGATCATTGGGTCTCTCGGTCGCCATCGCCCGCGGTGTTCGCGGCGTCCGGTTTGCTTAGGCGGTTGGATTTTCCATGCATTAAAGCATCAGGGTTAACGCTCTGTTGACCGTCGTGGCCGCTGTCGAGGTGGAAGGAGGCAAAGCTGGCCGGTCGCTCGGACGCGCCGCCGTCGGGAGCGGGGCGAACCTCGCGCGTGGCCGCGATCCGCGCGACGAGATCGGTCCAGCGCAACTGGCGCAGGATCGGTGCCTCCTCGCAGCCGGCGAAATCGATCGCCTTGATCGGACCCTCGTACATTGCGCCCTGATAGCGCCCGCCTGGTAAACACTCCGTGAAACATGAAATGCGCCCTTTCGCGCGCCTGCTGGCCTCGGCGCGGCGCGGCGGCTATGGGCGCGGGCATGAGCCAGTCGACACTCGCGCCCCGCATCCCCGCGCTGACCGCGCCGGCGGAAGCCGCGCGCCTGTTCGACTTGCCGCGCCCCGCCGCCGGCTGCCGGATCGTCGTCGCCATGTCGGGCGGGGTCGACAGCTCGGTGGTGGCCGCGCTGGCCGCCGCGAGCGGAGCGCAGGTCATCGGCGTCACGCTCCAGCTTTACGATTACGGCGCCGCCACCGGCCGCAAGGGCGCCTGCTGCGCCGGCGACGACATCCGCGACGCGCGCGCGGTGGCCGAGCGGCTGGGCATCGCGCACTACGTCTTCGACCACGAGAACGCCTTCCGCGACGAGGTGGTCGCCCAGTTCGCTGACGAATATGCGGCCGGCCGCACGCCGGTGCCGTGCATTCGCTGCAACATGGGACCCAAGTTCACCGATCTCCTGCGGATGGCGCGCGAGCTCGATGCCGATTGCCTCGCCACCGGGCACTATGTCCGGCGAGCGATGGCGGGCGGCTGGCCCGAGCTTCGCCGCGCGGCCGATCCGGCGCGTGACCAGTCGTATTTCCTCTACGCCACCAGCGAGGAACAGCTCGCTTTCCTCCGCTTCCCGCTGGGCGGCCTGGCCAAGCCCGCAGTGCGCCGCCTTGCCGAAGCCGCCGGCCTGCGCAACGCCGCCAAGCCCGACAGCCAGGACATCTGCTTCGTCCCCGACGGCGACTATGCCCGCATCGTGACGTCGCTGCGGCCCGAGAGCGCACGGCCGGGCGCGATCGTCCACGCCGAGACGGGCGAGACGCTGGGCACGCATCGCGGCGTCATCCACTTCACCGTCGGCCAGCGGCGCGGGCTCGACATCGGCGGACAGGCCGAACCGCTCTATGTCGTGAGCGTCGATGCCAGCTCTGCCGAAGTGCGCGTCGGTCCGCGGCGCCTCCTCGCAGTCAGCGCCGCGCGGCTGATCGAGACCAATCGGATCGGGCCGCTGCCCGACCTGCCGCTGACGGCCAAGGTGCGCAGCCTGGCGAAGCCGGTGCCGGTCGCGCTGGAGGGTCCGCTGGGCGAGGGCGGGGCGGCGAGGATTCGCTTTGCCCAGCCCGAATACGGCGTCGCACCCGGCCAGGCGGCGGTGCTCTACGCCGGCGAGCGCGTGGTCGGCGGCGGCTGGATCGACAGCACCGAGCGCTAGCTTTCGCGCCGCCGCCAGTTTTCCAGCACGCAGCCGTAACCCTGGCGCAGGCGCGCGGTGTCGCGCGCGATCAGCGGCACGCTGGCGGTTACGCTGCGCGCATCCTCGTCGGCGGAAAGGGTGATCAGCGCCATTCCGGCGAGCTTGTCCTTCTCGCAGTCTGCCAGGCTTCTCCCGGCGACGAAGCGGCACGAGCAGGCGACGCGCGCGGCATAGGCCGTCCCCGCCACCGCATCGCCCCTCAGCCGCGCGCCCGGCGAGGAGAACCACAGCGCCGCGAGCGCCGCCGCCACCAGCGCCAGCGCGAGCGGCAGCCACCGCCAGCGGCGCTTCGATTTTGCATTTGCCAAGCCCGAAATCCCCGTGCGAGTGGACGGCCATGCCGCCGCCGTTTCGCCCCCATATCCTCGCACTCGCCCTCACCTCAAGCCTCGCGGCCTGCGGCTCTCCCGCGCCGGTCGGCCCGCAGCCGCTCTCCCGCGAGGCGCTGGCGGCGGTTTCCGCCGATGCCGGGGCCCCGCGCGAGGAGCTTGCCCGCGCCGTCGACACGCTGTTCTCGGATCCCGCTTTGGGCGAGACCCGCGCGGTGGTGGTGATGGCGAACGGGCGGATCGCCGCCGAGCGCTACGCGCCCGGTTACGGCCCGCACACGCGCTTCGTGAGCTGGTCGATGGCCAAGACCATCACCGCGGCGATGATCGGGATGCTCGTCGCCGATGGCCGGCTGACGCTCGATGCCCCCGCGCCCATCCCGCATTGGCGGCGCCCCGGCGACCCCCGGGCCGCGATCACGCTGCGCCATCTGCTCCAGATGCGCAGCGGGCTCGATCACACCGAGGCGGGACCGGTCCCGGTCGAGAGCAGCGAGGTCCGCATGCTGTTCCTCGACGGGCGCGACGACATGGCGAAATGGGCCGAGGAGCAGCCGCTCGAGGCCGAGCCCGGGGCGAAGTTCGAATATTCGAGCAACACGACGGTGATTCTCGCCGACATCGCCGCGCGCGTGCTGACCGACAACAGCCGCGACCCCGAAACCCGGCGCCGGGCGGTCAGCGAATTCCTCCACGCGCGCCTGTTCGAGCCGCTCGGGATGCGCAGCGTCGTGCCCGAGTTCGACGCCGCGGGCACGCTGATCGGCGGCAGCCTGATGCATGCGAGCGCGCGCGACTTCGCGCGGTTCGGCGAGTTCCTGCGCAACAAGGGCGCTTATCGCGCCGCGCAGCTGGTGCCGCGGCAATGGATCGAGGCCATGATCACGCCGAGCCCGCGAAGCCCGCACTACGGCTTTCAGACCTGGCTCAACCGCCCCACCGGGAACAGCCCGCTGTTTCCGACCCGCGCGCCGCAATCGCTGTTCGCGATGATCGGGCACATGGGGCAATATGTGCTGATCTCGCCGAGCCAGCGGCTGACCGTGGTCCGGCTCGGGCATTCGGACGATGGCCAGCGCCAGGCGCTGCTGCCGCGGCTGGCCGATCTGGTCGAGATCTATCCCGCCAGGTAGAAGGTTCCCTCGACCACGGTGACGCAGCCGCCCTCCAGCCAGACGCGGCTCCCCTCGAGGCGGCAGACCGCATCGCCCCCGCGCGCCGAGGCCTGATGCGCGGTGAGCTGGCCGCGTCCCAGGCGCGCGGCCCAGAACGGCGCCAGCGCGGCATGGGCGGAGCCGGTGAAGCTGTCCTCGTCCACTCCGCCGCCGGGCACGAACACGCGGCTCGCGATATCGGCCGATTCGCCTGGTGCGGTGCAGATGAACTGGTCGTTCCCGAGCCGGGCGAGCCCGCGCAGATCGGGATCGAGCGCGCGCACCTCGGCCTCGCTGGCGAACAGGTAGATGCCGTAGCCCTCGGGGCTGCGCCAGACCTCGCGCGGCTCCGCGCCAAGCAGCGCGACCGCCTCGGGCCAGGCGGAGCGGGCCGTCGGGATCGCGGGCAGCGCGAGCGCATAGTCCGCGCCCGCCCGCCGCACCTCGAGCGTGCCCGCGCGCCGCGTGCGGAAGGTGACGCGCTCGCCGCCGTCGCGCGTGAGCAGGACATGCCCGCTTGCCAGCGTCGCATGGCCGCACAGCCGCACTTCCTCCGCCGGCGTGAACCAGCGCAGCTCCCAGTCGGCCGCACCGCTCCCGTCGCGGACCATGAAGGCGGTTTCGGCGAAGAGATTCTCGGCCGCGATGGCGAGCAGCGTCTCGTCGCCAAGCCAGCTCTCGAGCGGCATCACCGCCGCCTGATTGCCGGCGAAGGCGCGGGCAGCGAAGGCATCGACATGCCAATAGGGCAAAGGGGTCGCAGCGGTCACGGGCGGTTGGCCTCCAGCCTGGAGAATTCGTCTTCCTCGACCAGCGGATTGTCGGGTTCGTCGACATGGCCCGCGGGGTCGATATGGATCAGGACCTCGGCGCCCGGGAAAGCGGCCTGGAGATCGGCCTCGACTCGCTCGATGACATCGTGCGCCTCGCGCACGGTCATTTCCGGCGGCAGGCCGACATGAAACTGGGCGAAATCGTGCACCCCGCTGGTGCGGGTGCGCAGATCGTGGAGATGGGTGAGCTGGGGATGGCGCGCGGCAATCTCGACGAAGCGCTGGCGCTTTTCCTCGGGCCATTCGCGATCGAGCAGCTGGTCCACCGCCGCGCTTGCCGCGCGCCACGCACCCCAGGCGAGCCACAGCCCGATGCCCAGCCCGAACAGCGGGTCGGCCCTGGCGAAACCCGCATATTGATCGAGCGCGAGCGCAGCGATCACCGCGAGATTGAGCAGCAGGTCGGACTGGTAATGCACGTGGTCGGTGCGAATCGCCACGCTGCCGGTGTGGCGAATGACGTGGCGTTGCCAGGCGAGCAGCGCGAGCGTGGCCAGGATCGCGACCACCGAAACCCCGATTCCTTCGGCGGCGGCGCTGGTCTGCGCGCCGCCGAGGAGCTGCGAGACCGCGCGCAAGGCGATGCCCGCCGCCGAAACCGCGATCAGCATCACCTGGACGATCGCCGCCAGGGCCTCGGCCTTGCCGTGCCCGAAGCGGTGCTCGCGGTCGGCGGGCTGCGCGGCGAACCTCACCCCGATCAGCGTCGCGACACTGGCGACGAGATCGAGCATGGTATCGGCAAGGCTGCCGAGCATCGCGGTCGAGCCGGTCCGCCACGCCGCCCAGCTCTTGAGCAGCGCCAGCGACACCGCCACCGCGATCGAGGCGACGGCGGCGCTGCGCGTCAGCCGCGCCAGATCGGCATGGGCGCGGCTCATGGGTAAAGCAGTGTGCTGGTCCAGCCGCCGTCGCTCGCCCGGGTAAAGCGGCGGCGATCGTGAAGGCGGTGGGCGCGGTCGAGCCAGAATTCGATCCTCCGCGGGACAAGCCGAAAGCCGGTCCAGTGCGCGGGACGGGGCAAATCGCCCACGGGATGGCGCTCGGCCAGCGCCGCCACGCGCGCGAGATAGGTCGCGCGGTCGGGCAAGGGCCGCGACTGGTCCGACGCGGCCGAGCCGAGCTGCGCGGCGCGCGCCCGTGAATGGAAATAGGCCTCGGCCTCGGCCGCGCTCACCTCGCCCAGCGGACCTTCGATGCGGACCTGGCGGCGCAGGCTCTTCCAGTGGAACAGCAGCGCCGCCTGCGGATTGGCGCGGATTTCGGCGCCTTTGCGGCTGTGCGCATTGGTGTAGAACACGAACCCGTCGGGGCCGTGGTCCTTGAGCAGCACCATCCGCACCGACGGCGCCCCCTCGCGCGTCGCGGTGGCGAGCGCCATGGCGTTTGCGTCGTGCGGCTCGCTCGTCTCGGCCTCGGTCAGCCATTCGGCGAACAGCACGAGGGGATCGCGCTCGGGAAGCGCGCTCTGCGTCTCGGCGAACGGGGTGTCTGGCGGGGGTGGCGGCACCTGGCGGTCCTGTTCTCGCATTGTCGACCGCCGCAGCCCCTACCGCGCCGAAGCGGCCGTGGAAAGCGCTGCGCTTGCACGGGGCAGGCGTTCCACCTAGCTAGCACGCCCGATGGCTACACCTCCGTCCGATCCCTATGCCACTCTGGGCGTGGCCCGCGGCGCGTCCGAGAAGGACATCAAGAGCGCCTACCGCAAGCTCGCCAAGGAGCTCCATCCCGATCGGAACCGGGACAATCCGCGGGCGGCCGAGCGTTTCAGCAAGGTGACGCAGGCTTACGACCTCCTGTCCGACAAGGACAAGCGCGCCCGCTTCGACCGCGGCGAGATCGATGCCGACGGCAATCCCGCCAACCCGTTCGCGGGAATGGGGGGCGGCTTCAACGGAGGCTTTGCGGGCGGCGGCCGGGGTGGCGGCGGGTTCCGGCCCGAGGATCTCCAGGGCCAGAACCCGTTCGGAGGCGGCGCCGAGGGTATCGACCTGGGCGATCTGTTCGAGGGCCTGTTCGGCGGCGGCGCGCGTGCACGGGGAGGGCCGGGCGGCGCCGGCGCGGGCCCCGGAGGGGGATTCGCAGGCGGATCCGGGGGCCAGCAGCGCCGCGCTCCCCCGCCCAGGGGCGCCGATATCGTCTATCGCCTGCGCGTCCCCTTCACCGATGCCGCCACGCTCAAGCCGCAGCGGATCACGCTCGCCGACGGCAAGACCGTGGACCTGAAGTTGCCCGCGGGGGTCGAGTCCGGTACGCAGATGCGGCTCAAGGGCAAGGGCCAGGCCGCGCCGGGCGGCGCCGGCGACGGGATCGTGACCATCGAGATCGACCCGCACAGGCTCTACCGCCGCGAGGGCGACGATGTTCGGCTCGATTTGCCCATCACGCTCGACGAGGCGGTGAACGGGGGCCGGATTCGCGTGCCCACCGTGGACGGCCCGGTGATGATGACCATCAAGCCCGGTTCCGGCGGCGGGACCGTGCTGCGGCTCAAGGGCAAGGGGTTCAGCCGCAAGGCCGGCGGGCGGGGCGATCAGCTCGTGACGCTCGAGATCGCATTGCCGCGAGATCTTGGCGAGCTCGCGCGGCGGCTCGATGGCTGGCGCGACACGAGCGACCCGCGGGCCGCCCTGGGAGCCTGACGCTTGTCCGACATCCCGTTGCCGGAAATCGAGGAGCGAGCGGTCGAATCGCTGTCGCCCGAGGCCCGCCGCCGTCAGGCGCGGCGCGAGGGGTTCCGCGGCCGGGTGGCGAGCCGCCTGGGCCCCGGGTCGCGCGCCTTCGAGATCGCCAAGCGCGTCATGGTCGGCGCCTACAACGATGGCTTCATCCACGCCGGCAACCTCGCCTACATGGCGCTCATCGCGATCTTTCCCTTCTTCATTCTGGGCGCCGCGATTTTCTCGGCCATCGGCGAGGAGAGCGAGCGCGCCGCCAGCGTCAATGCGGTGCTGTTGGCCCTCCCGCCCATCGTTGGCGAGGTGATCGAGCCCGTCGCGCGCAGCGTGGTGAACGGCAAGAGCGGCTGGGTGCTGTGGCTCGGTGCGCTGGTGGGGCTGTGGACGGTCTCGAGCCTGGTCGAAACCATTCGCGACATCCTGCGCCGCGCCTATGGTACCCAGGCGACCCACGCCTTCTGGAAGTATCGGCTGTTTTCGGCCGGGGTGATCTTCGGGGCGGTGGTCCTGCTGATGCTCAGCCTGCTCGCGCAAGTCCTCATCGGGACCGCGCAGGAAGTGATCGACGCCTATGTCCCGCGCCTTGCCGATGCGATCGGCCGACTGCGCGTCAGCCGGATAATCCCCGCGCTGGGCCTATTCGGGTCGCTCTATCTGCTGTTCTTCACGCTGACGCCCAAGGCCTATCGCAAACGCCGCTATCCCAAATGGCCAGGCGCGCTGGTGACGACTGCCTGGTGGATCGCGGTCACCGCCGCGCTGCCGCCCGCGATCCGCAGCTTTTTCAGCTACGACCAGACCTACGGCAGCCTGGCCGGGATCATGATCGCGCTGTTTTTCTTCTACCTTGTCGGGCTGGGGATGGTGGTCGGCGCCGAGCTCAATGCGGCGCTTGCCGAAACGCCCGAAGAAGCGGAAAACCGCATCGGCCAGGCCGATGACCGCGCGCGCAGGGACGCCGCGCGCGCGGCGGCGGCCGCAAGGGCGAAACAGGAGACCGGGGCGTGAGCGAATTGATGGCGGGCAAGCGCGGGCTGATCATGGGCCTCGCCAACGACAAGTCGCTGGCCTGGGGGATCGCCCGCAAGCTCGCCGAGCACGGCGCCGAGCTTGCCTTTTCCTATCAGGGCGGCGCGCTGCGCAAGCGCGTCGAGCCGCTCGCCGCCGGGCTGGGGAGCGATTTCATCTTCGACTGCGACGTCTCCGACATGGCGCTGCTGGACGGCGCGTTCGAGACGCTCAAGGACCGTTGGGAAACGCTCGATTTCGTGGTCCATGCGATTGGCTTTTCGGACAAGAACGAGTTGCGCGGGCGCTATGTCGACACCAGCCTCGACAATTTCCTCATGACGATGAACATCTCCGCCTACAGCCTGGTGGCGGTGGCCAAGCGAGCGGCGGCGATGATGCCTCCGCTGCGCGAGGACGACACCGGCGCCCGCAGCGGCGGCGGATCGATCCTCACGCTAAGCTATTACGGCGCGGAGAAGGTGGTGCCGCACTACAATGTGATGGGCGTGGCGAAAGCGGCGCTCGAAAGCAGCGTGCGCTATCTTGCCAACGACCTCGGCCCCGACGGCATCCGCGTCAACGCGATCAGCGCCGGCCCGATCAAGACGCTCGCCGCGAGCGGCATCGGCGACTTCCGCTACATCCTCAAGTGGAACGAGCTCAACGCCCCGCTGCGCCGCAATGTGACGATCGAGGATGTCGGCGGCGCGGGGCTCTATTTCCTCTCGGACCTCGCGTCGGGCGTGACGGGCGAGGTGCATCATGTCGACGCCGGCTATCACACCGTCGGGATGAAGCAGGAAGATGCGCCGGACATCGCGCTGGGGTGAACCCTCAGGCCAGCTGGCGCAGGCACGAAACGCCCATGCGCGCCAGTTCGTTGGGGTCCTCGGCCTCGGACCGAGCCTTCTCTAGATCGGCGGAAAGGACCGCGGCGTCGGGCCGGGCGGCGGCCGCCTTTCGCTCGTAGATTTGCCGGGCCATCACGATGGCGCGCTTCTGCTCGGCGCTCATTCCTATGGCCTGGCTCAGCCGTTGCTGCACCGAATCGATGGCGACCACGCAGGCGACGGCTCGCGCGTAGGGATCGGACTTCGCATCGAGCGAGCTGTTGTTGGCGAGCGACAGCAGCCGCGCCGCGCGGCGCTCCGCCGGGGTGGGGGAGAACTGTGCGGGCGCGGCGATGACGCGGGCGGGGTCGGGCGCGTCGGCCGGGCCCGAGCAGGCGCCGAGCAGCGCCAGCGCCGCTCCACAGGCTGCCAGGATGCGGATCGGGTTCAGCGCGTCGGCCACTCGCGGGCTCCGGAAATCAGCGGGTTTCAACGCGATCCGAATCCGGTCAGGACGGTTCGGATCGTCTTGAGGACAATAAGCAAGTCGAGCCAGGGCGAGAAATACTTAATGTAGAAGAAATCGTACTGGAGCTTGAAATCGACTGCGTCGAGGTCCGCGACATGGCCCTGGTTGACTTGCGCCCAACCCGACAGTCCCGGCCGCACGATGTGCCGGTAGGAATAGAACGCCAGTTCCGAATCGTACCACTGCGCGAGCGGGATGGCTTCGGGACGCGGCCCGATGAAACTCATCTCGCCTTTCAGGATATTGAAGATTTGCGGAAGCTCGTCGATCCGATAGCGGCGGATGAAGGATCCGAAGCGCGTGATCCGCTTGTCCCGGTCGACCGTGATCGCGGCATCGCGGATCTCGGTATCCGCCGGATCGCACATGGCCATCGAGCGGAATTTGTAGATCGTGAACGGCTTGCCGCCCAGGCCGACACGGCGCTGGTTGTAGAAGATGCTGCCCCCATCCTGGAGCTTGATGATCACCGCCACGCCGATCAGCAGCGGCGCGATCAGCGGCAGGAGGATCAGCGCGCCGATCCGGTCGGCGATCGATTTGATGTCCTTGTAGCTTTGGTCCGGGATCAGCGAGCCGAGCGTGTTTTCCGACAGGTGCTCGATCTTGACCTTGCCCGCGATCGATTCCTGCAGAAGCCTGAAATGATAGACGGGAATGCCGTTCAGGGCCGCGACGGCGAGCATGCGCTCCCACTCGGGGGGCAGGTCCGACCGCAAATCGGCCACGATGCTGGCATCCTTGGAAGCCGGCAGCTCGGGCCGTTCCATGGGGACCAAAGTCACCGATTCCAGCTCGTTGAGCTGCTCGACGTCGCCGAACGGCACGAGGTGGAAGGCGTTGCGGCTGCGCGTGGAGAAGAAGCCGCGCCAGGCCACTCCCAGCAAGGCGGTCGCCACCAGGCTGTAGCCGAACAGCACCACGCTGTACTGGATGCGCAGGAGGAAAAGCGCCGCGGCCACGACCACGAAACCCGCAAACACCGCCCAGACGCCCTGGGTCAACCGCCGCGTTCCTGGAAAGGCGAACAGCTGGCGCGAGATGTGCAGCCCCAGAAACAGCGCGATGCTCGAGGCGATGGTCGTGTTGATCGCCGCGACGTCGCGAGCGATCACGATGTTCTCGACGTAACGAAGGTAGAACAGCGGCGCCAGACAGACGATTGCCCAAGCAAGCGCGAAGCGCAGGAGGGTGGCGGCGAATTTTTCCATCGGTTTCGGGCGGTTACTCGATCCGGAGCCACGCGTCTCGAATAGAGAGTCGCGGGGGTCGCATGCTGAGTGAATGGGTCGGCCGCGCTCCTATGCGCAGTCAGGTGAACTTGCAATTGACCATCGGCTGCCGTGCCAATGGCCCGACTGCGGTCTTGCCGAGTTCAGGGGGTCAGGGCCAAGGCGTCAAGGCGCCAAGGCCAAGGCTTGCCAACGGAGGTGTCCAACCCTATCCCCCGCGCTCAACGCGATCAATGCGCGAGCGCAAACGACTGTCATGCCCCAATCCGTTCGAAGCCGGCGGCCCGCATCGCTGCGGACGTTTCGTCAGCGTTCGAGCGCGTTCCTCTCGGGCGAGCGCCCGAAGTTCGTGGCGCTGTGTCTGTTCGTCGCCTGCGTGTTCGCTCTGGGGGGCGGTTCGCGCGGCGACATCCAGTCACTGATCGTGCTTCGCCCGGCCGCGTTCCTGTTCGCCGCCTACGCAATCCTGGTCATCCGTCCGGACGAGCTGCGCGCGGTGCGCTGGCCGCTGATCCTCGTGGGCCTGCTCGCGCTTCTTGCCGCCGTCCAACTGCTTCCGCTGCCACCGGAGGCATGGACGCGGTTGCCGGGCCGCGCCCTGTTCGCTGAGATCGCCCGCGATGCCGGGCTCCCGCTCGGCTATCGGCCGCTGACGCTGGCTCCCGCGCGCACGCTCAACATGGCGCTGTCGCTCTGCGTCCCGCTCGCCGCCGTCCTGCTGGTCGCAATCCAGAGCGAGCGCGGACGAAGGCGGATCCCCGTCATCCTCCTCGTCGGCGGGATCATGAGCGCGCTTGTCGCGGTCGCTCAGGTCGCGGGCCTGGGCGGCGGCTCGCTTTATCTTTACCGGGTCACAAATCCCGATTTCCCCGTCGGCCTGCTCGCCAACCGCAATCATCAGGCGCTGTTGATGGCCATCGTCCTCATTCTGATCGCCGAAACGGCGCGCCGCTCCGGCGAGTCGGGGAAGCAGCGGCCGCTCGTCTCAATCGGGTTGCTGATCGGGAGCCTGGTTGTCCTGGCGCTCTTGCTGGCGTCCGGCTCGCGCGCCGCCCTGTTGTTCGCGGCGATTGCGGCCCCCGCCGCCGTGGTGATGGTCGCGCGCGGGCGATCGCCGGGGTCCGAAAAGGGCCGCGGCGGGATTCGCAAGTTCCGGTGGGCCGCCGCGATCGGCGCCGCGGCCGTCGCGGTCAGTGGAGCGATGGTGCTTTTCTCGCGAGCCGAATCGATCAAGCGGTTGTGGGCGAGCGACGCGCTGGAAGACTACCGACTCCAGCGGTTTCCGCTCCTGCTCGACATGGTGCGCGATCATTGGCTGGCCGGCATCGGCTTCGGGGCCTTCGAAGGCGCCTACAAGCGCTACGAAACGGTCGATGCACTGACGCCGTTCATCTTCAACCAGGCACATAACGACTGGCTGCAGTTCGCGATGGAGGGCGGAGTGCCTGGTTTGATCATCCTTGGCCTGACGCTGGCGGTGGTGCTGAGCCGCGCCAAGGTCGTGGTCGCGGCAACGGTCCGCTCCGGGGCGAGAACCGATTTCGCCCTGCTGGCAATCGTGATCATGATCGCCGTGGCGAGCGTGGTCGATTACCCCTTGCGCACGCCGATCTTCATGATGCTGGGAGCGATCGTGGCCACTCTTCTCATCATGGGCGACCGGGCCGGAGCGCCGGGCGACGGGCAGTCACACCCCGGCTAGCGCGTGATCCTGTTTACTCGCCTGGTTGCTTCGCCTAGGTTCACAAGCCATTTTTTCGAGGAATTCTTACTGTGATAGCCTTCGTTCGCCTCCTCGGGGTGGCGGTCGCATTGACCTTGGGAGCATGCTCGACCCCGCAAATCGGCACGACCTCGGGGCTTACGCTGACCCAGGGATCCGAGCTTCCCGCGCCGACGCGCGCGGATGTGGTCGCGGCGGAGCGCCCCTATCTGGTGGGCCCGTTCGACAAGCTGAAGATCGACGTCTTCGGTGTCGAACAGCTTCAGAACAAGGAATACCAGATCGACGCGAGCGGCCGCCTCTCGTTTCCCTTTGCCGGAACCATAACGGCGGGCGGGCGAACCCCGCAGGAAATCTCGGACGAGTTGTCGGGCCGGCTGCGGGGCCGGGTCATCCGCGATCCGCAAGTAACGGTTAACCTGATCGAAACGGTAAGCCAGCTGGTGACGGTGGATGGCGCGGTGAAGAAGCCCGGCCGTTATCCGGCGATCGGCGCGATGACGCTGCTTCGGACCATCGCCGTCGCCGAAGGCACGACCGATGTCGCGAAGCTCGACAGCGTCCTGATCTTTCGCACCGTCGGCGGAGACAAATACGTCGGCGCCTACAATCTCAAGGCGATCCGCCTCGGCAACTATCCCGATCCGGCGGTCTATGCCAATGACGTGATCGTCGTCGGCGATTCGGCGACGCGCAGGCTTTTCCGCGACCTGTCGCCATTGCTGGTGTCCCCGTTGGTCGTCCTTCTTCAGAGACTATGACCATGTTCAACGTGCAAAATTTTCCGGCCGCGAACCCGGAACGCTTCGGCGCAGCCGTGGACGGGGTGGCCGTCGCAGAATTGCCTGGCGCCGGCGAAATGCCCGCGATCGAACGTGTCTGGCTGGCGCTCAACAAGTACCGCATCGACATCGCGGTCATCATCGTGCTGGCGTTTCTGACGGCGCTGCTGGCGACCTTGCTGACCACGCCCAAATACACCGCAACCTCGCGCATCGAGATCAGTCGCCAGCAGGAGCGGGTGACCAATGTCGAATCGCTGACCCCCGATACTGCCGGCCAGGATCTGGAATTCTATCAGACGCAGTATTCGCTGCTCGAGGCGCGCTCGCTTGCCGAAAGGGTGGTGCGTTCGCAGCGCCTGACCAGCGATCAGGCGTTCCTGGCAGCCTATGATCTGGACGAGGGCAGTCTCGTTTCGGGAACCGCCCGACGCACCGCCGACGACCGGCGCGCGCTCGAGCAGACCATCGTCGAAATCCTGATGCGCGACATCGACATTGCGCCCGTCAGGAACTCGGCTCTGGTGGATGTGAGCTACAGCAGCCCCGATCCCGCGATTTCGAGGAAGATCGCGGATGCGTGGGTCGGTCAATTTGTCGAGGCCACTCTCGCCCGTCGTTACGATTCCACGGCGGACGCGCGCGCGTTTCTGACCAATCGCCTGGCCGAGCTGCGGGCGAGGCTCGAGCAGTCGGAACGCGAGTTGGTCCGCTATGCCGCCGAAAAGGATATCCTCCCGATCGAGACCACCGTGGATGCGGAGGGTCGCACGACCGGAATGCGCACTCAGGCGGCGAGCAACCTGCAGGCGCTGAGCGAGGCGCTCGCCAAGGCGAGCGTGGATCGGATCGAGGCCGAATCGCGGTTGTCCGGACCAGGCTCGCATATCGCGGGAGAGGCAGGGTCGGTGCTGCCCGGTCTGCGCCAGAGGCGGGCCGAGGTGGCGGCGGAATATGCCAACCTGCGCGCGCAGTTCGAAGACGGATACCCGCCCGTGCAGTCGTTGAAGTCCCAGGTGGCGTCGCTCGACAACGCGATCGCCCGCGAAGAACAGCGATCGTCGAGCGGTGCCCGCCAGGAATACGCACAGGCCGTGGAGCGGGAGAACGATTTGCGCGCGCGCGTCCGCCAGCTCGAGAGCGAGCTGTTCGGCCAGCGCTCGGACTCGATCCAGTACAACATCAACCAGCGCGAGGTGGACACCAACCGCGAGCTCTACGACGGGCTGCTCCAGCGCTACAAGGAGATCGGTGTCGCCGGCGTCGGCTCGAGCAATATCGCCATTGTCGATCGCGCCGCCCTGCCCGAGGGGCCCTCGAGCCCGAACCTGAAGCTGAATCTCGCGCTGGCGCTGATTGCAGGGATCGGTCTGGCGTTCGCCTATACCTTCGTCCGCGAGCAGATCGACCAGAGCGTGTCCGACCCGGCGGACGTCAGCAAGTTGCTCGGCTTGTCGCTTCTGGGCCCGGTTCCCCGGCTGCACAACGAGGAGGCGGCCGATGCCCTCGCCGATCGCAAGTCGGAATTGTCCGAAGCCTATTCGTCGATTGCGACCAGCCTGTCGTTCCTCACCGATCACGGAATCCCGCGCTCGATGATGTTCACCAGCACGGTGGCCAACGAAGGCAAGAGCACCTCCGCCTATGCGCTGGCCGAAATCATCGGCAGGCTGGGCAAGCGCGTGATCATTGTCGATGCCGACATGCGCAATCCCACGGCGCATAGCTTTTATGGCGTTCCCAACGAGCAGGGGCTCAGCAACTACCTGGCCGGAGGCGAGCTTGGGCCGGCACTGGTGCACAATGCGCCGGGCTCGAACGTGCATGTGCTGCCGGCCGGGCCGACGCCGCCGAGCACCGTCGAGCTTCTGAGCAGCGAGCGCATGGTCCAGATCGTCCGCGAACTGGGGGTGAATTACGATCATATCCTGATTGACGGTCCGCCGGTGCTCGGCCTGGCGGACGCCCCGCTGCTGTCGCGGGTCGTCGAAGGGGTGGTGCTCGCGATCGAAGCCAACCACATCCGCGTCCGGCGAATCAAGGATGCGGTCAAGCGCATCCAGGCGGCGCACAGCCACATCTTCGGCGTGATCCTGACCAAGATCGACAAGCGCAACTCCGCCTATGGCTATGGCTACGGCTACGGCTACGGACAGAATCAGTTCGAGTATGGGGCGAGGAGCGCCTCGACCAACCCCTGAAACGGCTGACCGAAAGCGCACGGTAATGGTAAGACCCTTCCGGTTTATCCTTGCGGCGGTGGTCCTGCCGGCGTTGGCAGTGTTCGCGGCGCTGTTCTCGCTGTCGTCGGTCGCGACGGCGCTGATGCCCGAGCGCGCGACGCAGCTCCCCGTGCTCAATCGCAATGCCTTTGCCGCCGAAGCGGTCGCCGGGCTCGCCGGCCTCGGCGCGCCGCAAGAATCCGACGCGGCCCGGAGGCTGGGGCGCGCCGGGCGCGAGACTTTCCTGAGCGAGCCCACCAACGCCAACGCTGTCAGCCTGCTCGCAATGGCGCGCCAGCTTGCCGGCGACACCCCCGTCGCGCGCGCGCTGTACGAAGATGCGCTGCGGATCGACAAGCGCAACCGGATGGCCAACCTCTGGCTGATCGAGGACGCCAGCGCGAACGGGCGGGTCGGATACATCCTGGATCGTTATGACGTGCTCCTGCGAACCGGCGGCCCCACCTCGACCGCGCTTTACGATACCCTGGCGACCGCGCTCAGGGAGCCCGCGATCATTCCGCATCTCGAGGCCCGTCTGGCCCGCAACCCGCCGTGGGCGGAGCAATTCTGGCTCCGCGTGGCCCCGAATCCGGGGGCGATCGCCAATCTGGGCGAATTGCGCATTCGGCTGCTTGACAGGACAATCGCGAATCCCGCGAACAACGATGACGACATCACCCGCAGGCTGGTCGGGGTAGGCGCGCTCGACATCGCCGCGCGGCTGGTCGAGCGCCGCCTTGGCCCCCCGCCCGCCGATCGAATGGAGATCCGCAACTCGCGCTTCGCCAGGAAGCCTCAGGCGCCACCCTTCGACTGGGAAACCTACTCCGGCGCGGGCTTCGGCGGGGAGATCGATCCCGCCGGTCGCGCGCTGAGCTTCTTCGCGGAAGCCGGCGTCGATAACCTCGTGGCGCATCAATTGCTCGAGGCCAGGCCGGGCCGCTATGCGCTGGCATACCGCGTCCGCAATCCCGGCGCCCTGGCTCCGCTCGATTCCGCCCTGAGAGTGAAATGCGCCAACCCGTCGTCGCCCGCGCTGGGCACGCTGCCGATGCGCGGAGCGACTGGCGAAACGACTCTCAGCGTGCCTTCGTCCTGCCGGTACCTTTGGGTCGAGATCTGGGCCAGGCGAAAGTCCCCGACATCGGACTATTCCGACGACGTGGAGATCGACAGTATCGTGCTGCGAGCAGCCGCGTGACCGGGCCAGGTCCAGGAAGCTGGCCAGCCCCGGGCGGCGGCAGGCGCCGAAGGCGGGCCGCGAGCGGCGCGATCTAGATGGCTTCGCGGCAATTCGGTCACCCCCCAGCGGTGCTGTCGAGCACCGGGCAGCTGGCGCGCGGAAGCATCGTCACGGGACTGCTGTTCGTGGCGGGCGCGGGGCTTCTCGTCTTCACCTTGGACAGCGCGCTCGCGCTGCTGTTTCCCGTGCTTCTCGCCTTGCCCTTCGTCTTTATGTTGATGGTGAAGCGCGACCGCTATGCCGCCGAATTGCGCGTCTTCCTGCGCAGCTTCGCCACCGGCATATTCGCCGCCGGGATCGCCGCCTATTACGCGATCGTTCTGCTGGACCCGTTTCAGCTCGGCTCGGACGCGTGGTCGTTCTATGAGCTGTCCAGCCAGGCGGGGCCGCCGCGGACCCTGCAGGACCTCCAGACAATCACCGAAGGCGCGGGCGCCGTCGTCCTGTGGACGTGGGTCTACGATGTCGCCGCGCTGCTCGGCTTCCCGCGCGAACCCTATATCGGGATAGCCGTGAACATCGTCCTTGTCGCCGTGTCGGCCTTGCTGACGACGCGCGCGGCGCGCAGGCTCTACGGCGACGACGAGTATCGCCTCTCGCGGCTGGCGCTCTTTTTCACCGTTTCGGGTAACATGTACCTCTTCGCCGGACTGCATATCCGCGACAGCAGCATCCTGCTGGTGATCGCAGTGCTCAGCTACGTCTGGCTGGCCTATCTCGCGCAGCTCGAGCATCGGCGAGTGTTCCTGGCGATCGCCGTGACGCTGGTCGCGATGCCCTTGCTCGAAGTGCTTCGCAAGGAGTTCTTCTATGTGCCCCTGCTGATCGGCTTGATTGCCCTGGCATGCCTCAACTTTTCGCGCGGCCGGGGCGACCATCGCTTCATCACGCTGGTGTCCCTCCTCTTCGGCACGACTCTGGCGGTGATCGCAGTGGTGGCCTTCGGCGAGCAGATCGTGGCCTTGTTCCAGACCGGGCAAGAGGGCTACACCGACCTGTCGCTGGCCGAGGCCCGTTCGGGCTCGCTCGGGACCTCGCTGATCGTCGAACAGCCCGCGCTCATTCGCATCGCGCTGGGCGTGCCCTATCTCTACTATTTCCCAATTCCCGTGTGGGCGGGATTATTCGACACGACCGCAATTCTCCTGTTCAAGTCGCTCAACGCCTTCTCATTCTATTTCATCTCTGCCTTCGTCTTCGCGGGCGCCTTCATGATCTTTACCAACAAGCGCCTGGCCAGCCCGGCGTTTCTGTTCGCCCTGGCGGTTCCGGTCGTCTTTAGCATGAGCATCGCGCTGACCAGCCTCGAAAGCCGCCATATCGGCGTTTTTCTTCCCCTGTTCTTCCTTGTCGGTCTGATGCCGGATTTTCGCGATCCGCAGCAGCGGCGGCTGCTGCGCTTCGTTCTCAGCCTGATGCTGGTGGCGTTCGTGTTCATCCATTTGACCTGGTCGGTGCTGCGCTATGCCTGAACCGGAGGCAGCGGGCAGCCGTGTCATCCCCTTGCGCATGCTGCTCTTCATCGATGGTCTGGGGTCGGGTGGAGCGCAACGCCAGTTCACCCACCTGGCGATCGGGCTCGCCCGGCGTGGGCACCGGGTGAGCGTCGCGGTCTACAACGAGCAAGATCATTTCGCCGACCAGATCAAAGCGGCGGGCATCGATATCTCCCGCCTCGACAAGCCGAGCCGGTTCTCTCCCAGGCCGGTGTTCGGGCTGGCGCGGCTCTATCGCGAGCGGTCCTTCGACGTCGTGATCGCGTTCCTGCGCTCGCCCGCGATCAAGGCCGAGCTAGCGCGGCTGCTTGTGCCGCGCATGACCGTGATCGCCGCGGAACGGTCGGCTTACCCCGTTCTCCCGTTGCCAGTCGGGTTGCGCATGTCCCAGTTCGTTCACCATCTGGCGCGGTTCGTCACCGTCAATTCGGCCCATCAGGCCTTGGTGATGAAGCAGCAGTTTCCAGGCCTGGCCGACCGCGTGGTTACCATTCGCAACGGGGTGGACCTGGCGCCCAGGCCGCGGGCCGCGCCCGCTTCCCCGGGCCGCGAGCTGAGCTTGCTCGCGGTATCCAGCCTCATGCCGTACAAGAACAGCGTCCGGCTCGCTAAGGCGCTCGCGCTGCTGCGCAACGAGCATGGGCTGCGCGTTTGCGTGTCATGGCTTGGCGAGACCTTCGAAGGAAAGGGGCGCGGCTACGGCGCCTATGGCGAGACGCGCGCGCACATCCGGGCGCTCGCGCTCGAGGATCAGTGGCACTGGCTGGGCGTGACTCAGGACGTCCCGTCGGTTCTGGCGCTGCACGATGCCCTCGTTCACCCCTCGCTTTACGAAGGAACCTCCAATGCCGTGTGCGAGGCCATGGCTTCCAGCCTGCCGGTAATTGCCGGGCGGATCGCCGATCATGCCGAGATGCTGGAGCAGACCGGTGCGGGCATCACCTTCGATCCCCTCGATGTGCGCTCGATCGCCGATGCCATCGCCCGATTCGCCTCGCTCGACGCGTCGGAACGCGAAAAAATGGGCCGACGGGGCCGGGGGGTGATCGAAGCCCGGTATTCCTTCGAAAGCATGGTCGCCGCCTACGAGCGCCTGGCTATTGCGGCCGCAACCCGCGCCGCGCCCCTGCACACCGCGGTCACCGACCCAGGCGGGAGGGCGAGCCCGTGTGCGGACTAGCAGGCTACTGGACGCCGGCGGGCTTTCGCCGGGAGGAGGCCGGCATGCTCCTTGCGCGCATGACCGATAGGATACAGTCGCGCGGCCCTGACGATTCGGGCGGCTGGCTGGATCCCGACGCCGGCATCGCCCTGGGTCACAGGCGCTTGTCGATCCTCGATTTGTCTCCCGCCGGGGCGCAGCCGATGGTCTCGGATTCGGGACGCTACGTGCTGGTCTTCAACGGCGAGATTTACAACCATCTCGCCCTCCGCCGCGAGCTGCCGGCAGGCGCACCCTATCGCGGCCACGCCGACACCGAGACCTTGCTGAGAGCCTTCGATGTCCTGGGCATCGACGCCGCGCTGAAGGGGTCGGTCGGAATGTTCGCGCTGGCTTGCTGGGACCGAAGAGACCGCGTCCTCGTCCTGGCGCGCGACCGGATGGGCGAAAAGCCGCTGTATTACGGCTGGCAGGGCAGCGGCGCAGCCCGAAGCCTGCTGTTCGGCTCCGAGCTCAAGGCGATCGCCTGCCACCCGGCTTTCGAACGCAGGGTCGATCCGCGCTCGGTGGCCGGTTACCTCGAACGTCTGTGCGTGCCTGGGGCGGCGAGCATCTGGCAAGGCATCGGCAAGGTCGCACCCGGCACGATCGTCCGCTTGCGCGCGGAAGCGGACAAGGCCGAGGCCGACGTAAACACTTACTGGAGCGTCGGGGAAGCGATCATCTCGGGCAAGCAGAACGTCGTCGAAGACCCCGATGACGCGCTGGACCTGGTCCATGATCGGTTGGCCGACGCCGTCCGGGGGCAACTCCTGTCCGACGTGCCGCTGGGCGCATTCCTGTCGGGAGGGATCGATTCCTCGCTGATCGCGGCCCTGATGCAGCGCACCGGCGGTGGCGGGTGCAGGACATTCTCGATCGGGTTCGAAGAAGAATCCTTCAACGAAGCCGACCACGCAAGGGCAGTCGCAGCCCACCTGGGGACGGCCCATACCGAATTGATCGTTTCCGCGGCGCATGCGCAGCAGGTGATCCCCGACCTGCCGCGCATTTATGACGAGCCCTTTGCGGATTCGTCCCAGATACCGACCTTTCTGGTTTCGCAGATGGCGCGGGAGCATGTCACCGTCGCGCTTTCGGGCGACGGCGCCGATGAGCTCTTCGGGGGCTACACGCGCTATGGCAAGGCGCTGCGCGCCTGGGCCCGCTTGCGAGGCGTGCCCAGGCCGGCCCGCCGCCTTGCCGGAGCGCTGGCCGGAGCCGCGGGTCCCTACCTCCCGGCGCGATTGGCGCGGGCGGCAGGGATCGTCGATGCCGCCGATGTGATCGCCTTTTATCAGCGCTTTACCAGTCATAATCCGGCGGCGCGACAAGGCTTGTCCCCCTCGCCGGCGGTTGGCTTCGAGCAACTATCGCCTGCCGAGCACCTCATGGCCAGCGATCAGCTTGGCTATCTCCCGGATGACATCCTGGTGAAGGTCGACCGCGCGGCAATGGCGGTCAGCCTGGAAGTGCGCACCCCGTTCCTCGATCATCGCGTTGTCGAAGCGAGCTGGCGGTTGGCCTGTGGGATCAAGCGGCGCCGCGAAATGGGCGCGACGATCGGGAAATGGCCGCTTCGGCGCTTGCTGGACAGATATGTTCCCCGCTCGCTGACCGAACGCCCCAAGCACGGCTTCGGCATTCCGGTGGGCGAATGGTTGCGCGGTCCGTTGCAATCTTGGGCCGACGACCTGCTCGCGACCGAACGGGTGAAGCGCATCGGCCTGGTCGACGCGGGCTTCGTTTCCGCAGCCTGGCGTACGCACAGGTCAGGCCGGGCCGATCTCACCGAGCAGGTGTGGGCGCTCATCATGCTGTCGGCCTGGCACGGCGAACACGCCCACCCTCACTGAATTTTGCCGCATTCGCGCCCCGGCGTTGCCGGGCCGCGACGTTCGTCGGCCATCGTTCGAAGGGTGCGCTGGGAAGTTGCGAAAACGCGGCTACCGGCGGGTTCGGCAGTTGCCTGCGTGAGCGGTTCAATCGATCCTGTTGCCATGTCAAACCCCGGAAACTGGTTTCACAAATTTCGAGTCCTCCAGCGCTTGGGCATGACTCCGGGAACCCGCGTGCTCGATTATGGGTGCGGCGCGGGCGGAACGGTGCGCAGCCTTGTCGTCGCAGGGTACGACGCCTTCGGCTTCGACATTCTCGATTATCAGGACGAACCCAGCAACCGCATCACTATCGCGGCGCCCGGACGGCTGCCCTATCCCGACAACCATTTCGATGTCGTGTTCAGCGACCAGGTCTTCGAGCATGCCGCCAGTCAGGATGAAGTGTTCGCAGAGCTGTATCGGATCACCAAGGCTGGCGGCGTCCATCTCCATGTCATCCCGGCCAAATGGCAGCTTATCGAACCGCACATCCACGTCCCGCTTGGCGGGCTAATCGGATTCCGCTGGTGGTTTCTGATGTGGGCCTCGCTGGGCGTGCGCAACGCCTTCCAGAAGGACTTGCCGAGCGACAGGGTGGCCGAGCTCAATCGGACATACTTTCGCGAGGGGCTCAATTACGTGTCGACCTGGCGCTATCGAAAGCTTTGGACACGCATTGGATTTGGGGTGCGCTTCGTCGAACGGGAATACATGGCTCTGAGCACCAAGCGCCGCATTCGCAGGCTATCGAGCATAGCGGCGTTTCCAGGAATCCTGACGCTCATACGAACCTTCTGGGTGCGGATCGTGGTCCTCCAGAAGCCGCGCGACGGGCACGAAGCCCCTCGGCCCTGCTGACCGCGTAATCGAGCGGGACCGGCGTTCCCGCGGCTGCGAGCGCATCCTCCAAAGCGAGTCTGCCGCGCGACTGGGAATGGCTGCGCCTGGCCGGCTTGCGAGGGGCGGCAAATTGTTGTCGCCAGCGCGCAATGCTCATACGGGGCGGGCTTTGGATCGGGTTGGTTGACGAATGTGCGGATTTGTTGCGGCAGTGAATCTCGATGGCCGGCCAATTTCCGCCGCCAGCCTGACACGCGCCGCTGGCGTCCAGCGCCACCGGGGCCCCGACGATCAGGGCTTCGTCCTGGCTTCGTTGAGAGATGGCTCTGCCAGCTCCTTTGAGGTGCACTCGCCCCCCGCCGGCCATGGGATGGAGGTCGGGCTCGGCTTCAACCGGCTCAGCATCATCGACCTGAGCGCCGCCGGACATCAGCCGATGGCGACCGACGATGGCGCCTGCTACATTGTCTTCAATGGCGAGATCTACAACTTCGAGGACCTGCACCGGGAACTCGAGGCCGCGGGCGAATCGTTTCGGAGCGGCACCGACACCGAGGTAATCCTGCGCTACTACGAGCGCCATGGCATCGAGAAAACTCTCGGCGCTCTCAACGGAATGTTCGCCTTCGTGATCGTCGATCTGCGAAGCCGAGTCATCCACGTCGCGCGCGACCGGTTCGGGGTCAAGCCGCTGTATATCGGCCGCAGCGGAGAAACGCTGGTCTTCGCCTCCGAAATCAAATCCATCCTCGCCTTCCCTGAATTCACGCCCGAGCTGGTCGAGGACAACCTCGATGAATACCTGCTCTTTCGCTATGTCGCGGACAACCGCACTCTGTTTCGCGGCATCGAGCAGGTCCGGCCGGGCACTTTCCTCTCCGTCGAGCCGGACGGTTCGATCCGCAACGGCACGTTCTGGCGCTACCCCCCCCAACAGGATCGCGGACAGCGCGCGGAAGAACTCGAGGGCTGGCTGGAAGAAGCTGTCCGCCGCCAGCTCGTGGCCGACGTGCCGGTGGGATGCCAGCTTTCCGGTGGGATCGATTCTTCCCTGGTCAACCTGCTCGCGCGCGGCGCCGCGGGAAGCAGGCTCGAAGCCTTCTCGGTTGTCTTTCAGGACCCGGCCTATTCGGAGGAACCCTGGATCGACGCCGCGGCAAGCAAGGCGGACGTCAATCTTCACAAATATACCTTCGCGCCTGACTATTTCAGTCGCAACTTCGAGCGGGCTGCCTGGCATCTCGAGGCGCCGATCAATCATCCCAATTCGCTTGGCCTCTATCTGCTGACGCAGAACGCGGCGCGCAGCGTGAAGGTGCTTCTCAGCGGCGAAGGCGCCGATGAGGTGATGGGGGGCTATCCGCGCTTTTTCTATGCGCGGGCGCGGCAGTCATTCCGCCCGCTGTTGCCATTGCTGGCTCTTTCCCCCCGCCTGCGGAGACGGCTTCTGAGCGGTCACGCCGGCGAGGACGATCTGGCCTGGTTCGTCAATTCCAGCGCCTTCTCTACGCCGAGCAGCGCGGCGACATTGATGCCCGGCTTCGATCTTGAAAGGGCAACCGCGCAACGCCGGGCGCTTATTGCCGATGGCTCGGGCGACACGATGTCGCGGTGCTTGAACTTCGAGGCAAGGACATATTTGCCCGAGCTTCTCCTGCGGCAAGACAAGATGACGATGGCGCACTCGGTGGAAAATCGAGTGCCGTTTCTCGACAACGATTTGGTCGATAAGGTCCGGGGCCTGAGCTCGCGTGACCTGGTTGGCACCAGTCCCGCCAGACATGGGATGATCGAGCGCAACACCAAAATTGCGCTCAAAATGGTCGCTCGGCGGCATTTCGGCGAGGATTTCGTCTATCGGACCAAGGCTGGATTCGGGGTGCCGCTCCACGCTATGTTCGCGCACCCTGCGATGGCCGAGCGCGTGAATGACCAGTATCTGCCGGCGATCCGCCGCCGCGGAATGTTCGACGCAGCGCATGTCGACGCGCTGTGGTCGCGCAGGGCCGACTTGGCCCACCCGGACATGAATCTTCTGTGGACGGCCGTATCCTTCGAAGCCTGGGCGCAGCTGTTCCTCGAGGGCAAGGCAACGGCCGCTCCATGACGCGCGGTTCTGCCGATATGCTTCGCATCGTCCAGGGCGTGATAGCGCTTCGCCAGCCGGTCCCCGAAGGAGAGTGTAAAGCCATTTTCGCCGACCAGTTCGGCGGTGAGCCCGGATCGGTCACTCGCGAACTGGCGATATCGGCATCAAGCCTCGTAGTAGGCCGGACGGCCAGCCTGTGGTCGCAGAGTCGGCCGATCCTGTGGGACCGCCTGCGGGGCGAGTACGCGCGAGTGGACGACGGCGCGGCCTTGGATGCTCTCGCTCCGGCGATCAGAGCGGGCACCGCATGGCCGGCGCTCGACGATTGCGCCGTGTTCCAGGACCAGCACGGGACCCTGCTGTTTGCGAGCGGGTCCGGTGCGACCACCTTCTTTTATTCCGAGCACCGGAACGCGGTGGTGTTCGCCAATCGTCCCCAAGCCATCCGTTTCGTGCGCGGCGCACCACTCGACCGTCTCGGCGTCGGCGAGATCGTTCGCTTCGGCGCCAACTATGGGCAGCGGACGATTTTGCGAGGGCTGAAGCGCATCCCGATCGGCCACGTCCTCGATTGCGCTGCCGACAAGCCGCCACGCCAGCGTTCCTTCGTCGACTATTCGCACCGCCCCGTGTCTCATCTGGATGAAGTCGAGACACGCGAAGCAATCGGCGCCGCGATCGACCGCAACCTGGCGCTCATCGAGGGGCCGCGTGACCTTCTTTTCAGTGGAGGCGTCGATTCGGCGCTGCTCGCGCTTCGCGGCGTCGAGAACGGCACCGTGGAAACCGGCTGGTTTTACGCGGTCGGCCCTGGCGACTCCGAACTTGACCCTGCGCGGCATTCGGCTGCCACGATCGGCCTCCACCTGGAGACCATTCAAGACCGCACCTCGCCCGAGGACATCGCCAGGCGAATTGGCGCCTACACCCTGCCGACGCTCGATTTTTCCATCCTTCCGACTTTCGCGCTCGGTGCGGCGGTCCTCGCGAGCCGAGGGCGGACGACGTTCGTGGATGGAACCGGCGGCGATGCCTGGTTCGGATTCGGCAGCCTGGCGCACGCCGGAACGTGGCTTTCGCTCCATCGCCTTCGCGCGTTTTCGCCGCTGGCGCGCCGAGCCTATTGCGCCGCGCTACCTTGGGAGGAGTTGCCCTATTTGCGCCCCATCAAGGGCCTGGCGCGGACACCGGTGAGGCCCAGCACGGCGCTGGGCCACATGTGCGCCAACCCTGTCTATTCGGTCTTGCTCGACCTCTCCGCGGAAGAATGGCTGACGGTCGAGGAAGAGGCGCTGGCAGTGATGCGCTCTCTCACCGGCGGTGAGCTGGGGGACGCCACCAGCGAGGCCATCGTCTCCGACGCCTGCCTGATCGCGGTCGCCCAGTTCGCTGCCAAGACGAGCCAATGGACGCTGGCCGGCCAGGCAGCCACTTTTTATCCGTTCCTCATGCCCAACATGGTCGCGATCGGGCGCACCATGCCGCCGCACTTGCTGATGCGCGACGGCCAGGCCAAGCCCTTGCTCAAGGATATGGTCGCCGCCAGCGCGCTGGGCCGGAACTTCGCCAATCGCCGCAAGAGCGGGTTCCAGCCACCGCTGCAGAAGCTTCTCCAGGACGAGCGTTCGCGCGAGGGCCTGATGCTGGATCGCGAAGCGGACGAAGGGCCTTGGACGCAAACCGCGCGCGAAATGCCGCAGCGGCTGCTCCGGGACAAAAATTCCTTGCGCATAGGTGGGCTCTACGCGATTTGGTCGCGACTTGTGATCGAATTCTGGCTCAAATCCCTGCGCCAGTGAGGGCGGTTAGGGTACCATTCATGGAAGTCTTACCGAAAGTGCGCGCCATGTATCTGGCGCACCCCTTTCCGCAGTGGACGCGGGAAGAACGGAAGCGCCGGTTCGCGCTGGAACTGTGCCGCTATCGTTTCCTGGGGCTCGAGCAGGCCATGAAAGGCGCCCGTTTCCTCGATGTCGGGTGCGGCACGGGCAATCGCAGCATGCTGGCCGCCAAGAACCTCGGCGTTGCCGAATTCGTCGGGCTCGACGGCAGTGATGCCTCACTCGAAACAGCGGTGCGAGTGGCCAAGGAGGAAAGCTTCGACCGCTTCACGCCGGTCAAGGGCAATCTGCTGGAAATGCCGTTTGCCGACAATTCGTTCGACGTCGTGGTTTCGTGGGGCGTGCTCCACCATACCGACGATCCCCTGCGGGGCTTCAGCGAGATGGTGCGCGTGTGCCGGCCCGGGGGATATGTCGCGATATTCCTTTACAATGTCTTCGGCCATTGGCGGCACAATCTCCAAAAGGACAAGGTCAGCCGGATCGCGGGCGAGGATTTCGAGAAGCGCTTCGAGGTCGCGCACCGGCTCTACGGGACCAAACCCGAAAGCGAGATGACTCCGGAAGAGATCGCGGTGTTCTACGATCAATACTGTCACCCGCACAAAAGCGATCACACCTTCGGCGAGACGCTGTCCTGGTTCGACAGGTTCGGGCTCGAGCCGGTGGGAAGCTACCCCCCGCTCGGCTTCCGCGACGCGCTGGCCTGCGCCAAGTATCGCGCGGAGCTGCTCGACCAATATCCGCTGCGCCACAAGAAAGCGGCGGCCGCGTTGGCGAGCGCGAAACACCTGCCAGTCGATGACAGCTTCGGCGGTCCCAGCCGACCATCGCGGTTTCACCGGTTTTTCTGGCAGGCATTCTATGCCTTCCTCGGACGGAGCGGCAGCTACTCCCACGGTGCGGCAATGTCCGCACGCAAGCCCTTGTCCGCGCAGTAGACGGTGGCAGGGGATCGTGGGCGCCATGGACTGTTGATGCTCACCCCGGCTCGGCGCGGCGCATGGCCCTGATCTTCGTTGGTCCGCAACCCGGCTCCCCCCATATCGCGCACGCCGGGGGACAGTTGACCGCAACCACCGGATTTGCCGACTACGCGGCGGAGAACGGCTTCGCCATCGCGTGGATCGACACCGCCCAGTCCAATTTCCCGGTCCCGCCCCTTTGGCGGCGAATGGCGCGTGCTGCGGGGCGGCTGATCCACTTCGCGCATGCCGCTGCGGCCCCGGCAAGCCGGGGCGCGATCCTGTTTGCCGGCGCGGGCGCCAGCTTCGTCGAGCGCTCGCTGATGGCGATCATCGCGCGTCTGTTCGGGAAGCCTGTGGTGCTGATGATCAGATCGGGCCACTTCCAGACGCATTATCGACGGTCCGCGATATTTCGCTGGCTTGCGCGATGGCTGCTGCGAATTCCTGCGCGGATCGGGGTTCAGGGAGAGAGCTGGGTCCCCTTTCTGGAGGACGCCGGCGTCGATCGCGGCCGCATCGTGATCGTTCCGAACTGGCTTGGTCATCCCGCCGCCGCACCCCGGGTTCGCAAGCTGCGGTCCGACCGCCCTGTGCACTTGCTTTTCGCCGGCTGGATGACCGCCGCCAAGGGTTTGCCCGAACTGATCGAGGCGGCGCGGCTGCTGGCGGCCGGAAGATGCGACTTCGTCCTGACCATGGCGGGCGGGGGAGACCTGCTCGACCAGGCGCGGGCGGCGGCCAGCGAGCCGCTGTTGACGGGCAGGCTCGTCGTGACAGGCTGGCTGGATCGAGAGGCGCTGGGCGCCGCAATGGAGCAGGCGGATCTCCTGGTCCTGCCCTCCCGCGCGGAGGGCTTCCCGAACGTGGTGATGGAAGCACTGGCGGCGGGCCTGCCGGTCATCGCGACGCGCGTCGGCGCCATCCCCGACAGCGTGACCGAGGGTGCCAACGGACGGCTGGTCCCGGTCGGCGACGCCGGCGCGATCGCCGATGCCGTGCGCAGCTACCGCGACACCCCCGGAGCTTTGGCAAGCCATTCGCAAGCCGCGCTGGCCACGGCTGCCAGACGGCATGGGCGCGATGCGAATTGCCGGGCCCTGCTCGCCGCTCTTTCCCTTACCCCGGATGACTTCGGCAATATCAGCCGATAGGGCTGCCGGACCTTGCACTCCCAGGCTTTCGAGGACCTATGCTAGTCGACGTTATCGCGGGCGCCCGCCCCAATTTTGTCAAGGTCGCGCCCATCATCGCCGCGATCCGGAAACGGGCAGACGAGGGAGCCGCTATCGGCTATCGCCTGATCCACACCGGGCAGCATTACGACCCGCGTCTCTCCGCGATGTTCTTCGAACAGCTCGCCATCCCCCTTCCCGATCACAACCTCGAGGTCGGATCGGGAACCCAGGCGGAGCAGACCGGGGCGATCATGCAGCGATACGAAGCGGTGCTCATCGATCGCCCGTCCGATCTGTGCCTCGTGGTCGGGGATGTCACCAGCACCATGGCGTGCGCGATTACCGCGCAGAAGCTTCATGTCGCGGTGGCGCATGTGGAGGCTGGGATACGCTCCGGCGATTGGACCATGCCGGAAGAGATCAATCGCCTCGCAACCGACGCGGTGACCGACTGGTTCTTCACCACGAGCGAAAGCGCAGGCGAGGCGCTGCGCCAATCGGGCGTGCCGGCCGGCGCCATCTTCTTCGTCGGCAACACCATGATCGATACGCTGCTGGCAAACCGTGCTCGCTTCACGGAGCCTGTCTTCTGGCGTGAACTGAGCCTGGCGCCCGGCGGGTATATCGTCGTGACGATGCATCGCCCGGCAAACGTCGACGATGCAGGACAGCTCGAAACTTTCGTGCGAACGATAGGGGAAAGCGCACAGGGCCTCCCGGTGGTTTTTCCTGTTCACCCCCGGACGGCGGGCACCCTCGCGCGGCTTGGAGGCCTGCCCCCCAACATTCATCCGGTCGAACCGCTGGCCTATCTGGAATTCAACTATCTGGTCGAAAGGGCGCGCGCGGTGATTACCGACAGCGGGGGCATCACCGAGGAAGCGACCGTACTTGGCGTTCCCTGCATGACGCTTCGCAACACCACCGAGCGCCCTGAAACGGTAACCATGGGGACCAACGAGTTGATCGGCACCGATCCGGCGGCGATCGCGCCGTGGATGCGGCGGCTGTTCGCGGGTAAATGGAAGACCGGGTCGGTTCCCCCGCTATGGGACGGGCAGGCAGGGGAACGCATCGCCGAGACCCTGCTGTCGCTGCCGGATCGAGCCCTGCTTGGGCGGCCGGGAGCCTCGCTGCGGCCCTCCCCGCCGCCGCTTTAAGGGTTGAAAGCGGTCGATGAAAGACTATTGAGCGCCGCTTAACGAAAGAAGAAGCCAAGTGAACCCCATTTCCTTTGGGCTGGTTGGGTGCGGCCGGATATCCGAGCGGCATGTCGCCGCTCTGCAAGCGCATGCCGGCATGGCGCGCATTACCGACGTCTGCGACATCGCTCCCGAGGCACTGAGCGCGGCCGCGGATCGCACGGGCGCGCGCGCGCACGCCAGCCTTTCGGATCTGCTCGTCCATGGCAGCTGCGAGGCGGTGATTCTCTGCACACCGTCCGGGCTCCATCCCTGGCAGGCCATCGAATGCGCCCAGGCGGGCAAGCACGTCGTGACCGAGAAACCGATGGCGACGCGCTGGCAGGACGGCCTGGCCATGGTCAAGGCTTGCGATCGGGCCCGCGTCAAACTGTTCGTCGTCAAGCAAAACCGCAAGAATGCGACGCTTCAATTGCTCAAGCGGGCGATCGGCGAAGGGCGCTTCGGCCGAATCTACATGGTCAACGTCAACGTGTTCTGGAGCCGCCCCCAGGAGTATTACGACAGCGCCGATTGGCGCGGAACCTGGGAAATCGATGGCGGCGCGTTCATGAATCAGGCCAGCCACTATGTCGATCTTCTCGACTGGCTGATTGGCCCGGTCGCGAGCGTGAATGCCATGACCGCCACGCTTGAACGCAACATCGAGGTCGAGGATACCGGCGTTCTCAATATCCGGTGGCGTTCGGGCGCGCTGGGCAGCATGAACGTGACGATGCTCACCTTCCCGCAGAACCTCGAGGGGTCGATCACGATTCTGGGCGAGAAGGGATCGGTGCGCGTCGGCGGCGTCGCGGTGAACGAGATCCAGCATTGGCAGTTCGCTGACGCCCGGGATTACGATGCGCAGATCGAAAGCACCAATTACGCCACCGAAAGCGTGTACGGATTCGGACACGGGGCCTATTACGACAACGTTATCAAAACCTTGCGCGGAGAAGCCGAAGCCGAAACCGACGGGCGCGAAGGTCTCAAATCGCTCGAGCTGCTGATCGCGACCTATCTGTCTGCGCGCGACGGCCGCACCGTTTCGCTGCCGCTGGAATACTAGGCGAAAACATGCCCGCCAGGATCCACGAAAGCGCGATTGTCGATGCCGGCGCCACTCTGGGCGAGGGAACGCGGGTCTGGCATTTCTGCCACATTAGCGCCGGCGCCGTGATCGGCGAACGCTGCTCGTTCGGGCAGAACGTGTTCGTTGCCGACAACGTCATTATCGGTGACAACGTCAAGGTCCAGAACAACGTCTCGATCTACGACAATGTGCATCTTGAGAGCGACGTCTTCTGCGGACCGAGCATGGTCTTTACAAACGTCTACAATCCGCGCAGCCACGTCAGCCGCAGGGACGAATACCGCGATACGCGCGTGAGGCGGGGCGCAACGCTGGGAGCGAATTGCACGATCGTCTGCGGCGTTACGATCGGGCGCTACGCCTTCGTGGGCGCGGGCGCGGTGGTCAACAGCGACGTGCCCGATTTCGCGTTGATGGTTGGCGTTCCCGCCCGGCGAATCGGTTGGATGAGCGCCGCGGGCAGGCGGCTCGCATTGCCCGTATTCGGAGAGGGTGAGGCCCGCTGCCCGCAAACCGGCGCGCGGTATCGCCTGACAGGAGAGCTGCTCGAGGAGATCGCGGCGTGACGATGCCGTTCATCGACCTTGCAAGCCAGTTTGCCGTCATCGAGCCCGAGGTTCGGAGCCGGATGGACCGCGTGCTGGCGCACGGCCGTTTCATCATGGGCCCGGAAGTTGAAGAAATGGAGGCTGCGCTGGCGGCCTTCGTTGGGGGCGGGCGCGAATGCATCAGTTGCGCCAGCGGCACCGAAGCCCTGCTCATCGCACTGATGGCGCTGGGCATCGGGCCGGGCGATGAAGTCATCACCACGCCGTTCACCTTCGTTGCCACGGGAGAAATGATCGCGCTGCTTGGCGCGACGCCGGTGTTTGTCGATGTCCGTCGGGAAGACGCGAACCTTGACGAGCGCCTCATCGAGAGGGCGATTACCCAGCGCACCAGGGCAATCGTTCCGGTCAGTCTTTACGGTCAACCCTGCGACATGGAGGCGATCGAGGAGATCGCCGCGCGGCACGAGCTGACAGTGATCGAAGACGCGGCCCAGAGTTTCGGCGCCGAGCAAGGGGGTCGCCGGAGCTGCGGCCTGTCGCGTATCGCCACGACGAGCTTTTTTCCTTCCAAGCCGCTAGGCTGTTACGGCGATGGCGGAGCCATTTTTACCGCCGACAGCGATCTCGCCCAAGCGATGCGAGAGATCCGGGTGCACGGGCAGAGCCGCCGTTATGTCCACACGAGAATCGGTGTCGGCGGCCGGATGGACACGCTTCAATGCGCTGTGATCCTCGCCAAGTTGACACGGTTCGCCGAGGAGCTCGAGATGCGCAAGGCGGTATCGGACCGTTATATCGCCGGCCTCGCGGGTCTCGATCCCGCGCTGCGCCTGATCGAGGTCGCGGACGATCGAACTAGCGTCTGGGCGCAATTCACCGCGCGGGTGTCGGATCGCGATACGATGGTCAAGGCCCTGGAAGCAGAAGGGATTCCCACCGCAGTGCATTATCCCGTGCCTCTCAACGAGCAACCCGCATACCGTCACCTGGCGGGCGGAGGCGCGACCCCCAATGCCCTCGAGCTTGCCCGCACGGTCATGAGCCTGCCCATGAGCGCCGACCTGTCGATGCAGGATCAAACCCGCGTCATCGCCACGATCAAGAGGACTTTGCAGCAATAATGGACATCAAGGGCAAGAAATTGGTGGTCGTCGGCGGCGCCGGCCTGATTGGCTCGCACACGGTCGACCGGCTGACCCAGGAGGACGTTGGCGAGATCATCATTTACGACAACTTCACCAGGGGCAGCGCGGGCAATCTCGAGCGGGCGCTGCGCGACCCGCGCGTGAGGATATTCGACATTGGCGGGGACATCACGCAGCCGGATATTCTCGAGCGGGCTCTTCAGGGCGCGGACGGGGTCTTTCACTTCGCGGCGTTGTGGCTCCTGCAATGCCATGAATTTCCTCACAGTGCTTTCAAGGTCAACGTCGAAGGAACTTTCAACGTCCTGCAGGCCTGCATCGCTCAGAAGGTTTCGCGGCTGGTCTATTCCTCGTCGGCCAGCGTCTATGGCGATGCCGTCAGCGAGCCCATGGCGGAAGACCACCCCTTCATGAACAAGAACTTCTACGGCGCCACCAAGATCGCCGGCGAAGCGATGGCAAGCGCCTTCCACCACCGCTACGGCCTCGACTTCGTGGGCCTGCGCTACATGAACGTCTATGGCCCGCGGCAGGATTATCAGGGCGCCTATATCGCCGTAATCATGAAGATGCTTGATGCCATCGACAGGGGAGAAGGGCCGACGATCATGGGCGATGGGTCCGAAGCCTTCGACTTCGTCGCTGTCGAGGACTGTGCCCATGCCAATGTCCGGGGCATGAAATCATCGGCGACGGGCGAATTCTACAATGTCGGAACCGGGACGCGCACGAGCCTGAAGGAGATTGCCGAGAAGCTGCTCGACCTGACCGGCTCGAACCAGGCCATCAACTTTGCCCCGCGAAGCCAGGCGACGCTGGTGCGCAATCGAATCGGCGATCCCACGAAGGCTACGCGCGACCTCGACTTCACGGCCGAGATCGACCTGGACGAAGGGCTGCGCCGCCTGATCCAATGGCGCGCTTCACACAAGGAAGCCGTCGCCGAGCGACGCGCGAAGACCCGCAACTGACCCCGGTTTTGGAAAGGTCGCCCAGAGTGCAATCCACCCGCATCGTCCACATCGCCTTGCCCATGATCGGCGAGGAAGAGCGCCGCGCGGTTCTCGAGCCGCTCGAAAGCGGGTGGCTCACGCAAGGGCCGAAGGTCGCCGAGTTCGAGCGCATGTTCGCGGTTCGGCACGAGGTGCGCCACGCTTTGGCGACCACCAGTTGCACCACCGCGACTCACCTCGCGCTGGTCGCAGCCGGGATCGGGCCTGGCGACGAGGTGATTGTCCCCGCTTTCACCTGGGTCTCGACCGCCAACGTGGTGGTCCACTGCGGCGCAACACCCGTTTTCTGCGATGTATCGACCGACGATTTCAACATCGATGCGGCGCAAATTGGCGAGAAGGTGACCGAAAGAACCAAGGCGATTATCCCCGTACACCTTTTTGGCCTGGTGGCGGACATGGACGCGGTGAAGGCCGCGGTACCCGATCACGTGACGATCATCGAGGACGCCGCCTGCGCCGCGGGCGCGGCTTACAAGGGCACGCCCGCGGGGGGGCTCGGCGATATGGCCGCGTTCTCCTTCCACCCGCGCAAATCGGTCACCACGGGCGAGGGTGGCATGCTGACCACCAACGATGCGGCCCTTGCAGAAATCGCCGACCGGCTGCGCAACCACGGCGCGAGCGTTTCGGAGGAGCAACGCCATCACGGTGCCCGCCCCTATATCCTGCCCGATTTCGACCTGTGCGGTTTCAACTATCGGATGACCGATCTTCAAGGCGCGGTGGGCGTGGAACAGCTCAAGAGGCTCGACGGCTTCATTGCGGAACGCGATCGGCGGGCGTCCTGGTATGCCGAGCAGCTGTCCGACATCGCGTGGCTTCGCACTCCCGTCGTGCCTGCCTGGGCGAGCCATGCGTGGCAATCCTATGTCACTTATGTCGACCCGAAGCTGGCCCCGATGCCGCGCAACGGGATCATGGATCGCCTCAAGGAGCTGGGAGTCGCAACACGTCCGGGGACTCACGCGGTCCACATGCTCGGCTACTACCGCGAGCGCTTCGGGATCGCGCCGGACCAGTTCCCCGGCGCCCGCGACAGCGATCTCAACTCCATGGCCATCCCGCTTCACAACCGAATGGACGGCGACGACTACGCATACGTCGTGGAGGCACTGCATTCGCTGGACCGCTGATCCTCGATCGCGGCCGGCCGCCGCTTCGGGAAGGGGTTGGACCCTAGGCCAGATTTGCTAAGGCGCCGGACGCGGCGCAATTTCCGACGCTGGAGTCCTCGATCATGTGCGGCATTGCAGGCATCCTCCACCTGGATGGGGAACCGGCTTCTCTCGTCCATGTGAAAGCGATGGCCGACGCGGTCAGGCACCGCGGCCCCGACGGCGAAGGGACATGGGCACAGGGCGCGGTCGCGTTCGGCCATCGGCGCCTCGCGATCATCGACCTGAGCGAGCATGGCCGGCAACCGATGGTGAGCCGGGATGGTCGCCTGGTGCTGACCTACAACGGCGAAATCTACAATTTCCGCGAGTTGCGGACCGAGCTCGAGGCGCTGGGCTACCTGTTCCGGTCCGATACCGACAGCGAGGTCGTCCTCAACGCTCTCCATGCCTGGGGCGAGGCGGCGATCGGGCGCTTCAACGGCATGTTTGCCTTTGCAGCGTGGGATTGCGAGCAGCGCCGCCTCATGCTCGTGCGTGACAGATATGGGATCAAGCCGCTCTATTGGGCGCAGTTCGGCAACACCCTTCTGTTCGGCTCGGAACAGAAGGCCATCCTCGCCCATCCCGCTGCGCGCCGCACACTCGACCGGGAAGCGCTGGTTGAGTATTTTACCTTCCAGAACATCTTCACCGATCGTACGCTCCTCAAGGGCGTCCGGATGCTTGCGCCGGCCACGATCGCCACGATCGATCTGGGCGCTGCCCGCGAGCCTGTGCAACGCCGGTATTGGGATTACCGCTTTCGCGAACCCGATCAGCCCGCCGATCCGCGAGCCTACCGCGAAGAGCTCGACCGGCTGCTGCGCCAGGCGGTTTCACGCCAATTGGTCGCCGACGTCGAGCTGGGCTCCTACCTGTCGGGGGGCATGGATTCAGGGACCTTGACCGCGCTCGGCGCGCGGCAATTCCCGAATATGAAGAGTTTCACCTGCGGGTTCGACATTTCCTCGGCCTCGGGCCTGGAATTGGGTTTCGACGAACGCGTCAAGGCCGAGGCGATGAGCGCGCTCTTTCGCACCGAACATTACGAGATGGTGCTCAAGGCAGGGGATATGGAGCGATGCCTGCCCGCGCTGGCGCGCCATATCGAAGAGCCCCGGGTGGGGCAGAGCTACCCCAATTATTACGCCGCCAAGCTCGCCAGCAAGTTTGTCAAGGTCGTGCTCTCGGGCGCGGGCGGCGACGAGCTGTTCGGCGGTTACCCGTGGCGCTATTATCGGGCGGTGAACTGCAAGAGCTTCGACGAATACGTCGGCGACTATTACGGCTTCTGGCATCGGCTCATCGACCATGCGGACCGCGCCGCCCTGTTCGCGCCGATCGCCGATACGGCCCGGGAGGTGGACCCCAAGGCGATCTTCCGGACGGTCTTCGAACACCATGACAACGAGCTCGAAAGACCGGAGGATTTCATCAATCACTCGCTCTATTTCGAGGCCAAGACGTTCCTGCATGGACTTTTCGTCGTCGAGGACAAGCTGTCGATGGCGCATGGCCTGGAAAGCCGTGTGCCCTTCATGGACAACGATCTGGTCGAGTTCGCGATGAGCTGCCCGGTCGGGCTCAAGCTCAACAATCTCGCCGAAGTGGTGCGGATCGACGAGAACGAGCCCGCCAACAAGCAGCACAGCTATTTCGAGAAGACGCGCGACGGCAAGCAGATCCTGCGCGACGTGATGGCCAACTACATTCCCGCAACCATCACCGGCGCAACCAAGCAGGGCTTTTCTGCCCCCGATGCGAGCTGGTTCCGCGGCGACAGCATCGATTTCGTGCGCCGCAAGCTGTTCAACGGCAACTCGCCGCTATACGATTTTCTCGATCGCGCGACTGTCCAGCGCATCGTGCAAGGCCATCTCGACGGCAGGGAAAACAGGCGTCTGTTCATCTGGTCGCTCCTCAATGTCGATTCCTGGATGGAGCAGGTGCTGTGAGCTTGCTCGAGGATCTCCGCGCACTCTGGGCCGACCGGCGCAAGGCCGTGGATGACGCCTACAGACGCACCCTTCCCTTGGGCGACTACGTGGTGGACCGCTGGGCAAAGGCCCAGGCGCTCGGTTTCGGAGACGGCACTTCCATTTACGACACCGCCCACGTCTTCGGAGAGGTGAGCGTCGGCAGGAACACCTGGATCGGGCCTTTCACTGTGCTCGACGGCTCGGGCGGCCTGCGCGTGGGCAACAACTGCACGATCTCGACCGGGGCTCAGATCTATTCGCACGACACCGTCGCCTGGGCCACCAGCGGAGGGACGACACCCTACGAGTATGCAGCCACTCGCATCGGCGACAATTGCTATGTCGGGCCCAACACGGTCGTGGCGAAGGGCGTCACCATCGGCGACGGCGCGGTCATCGGGGCGAACTCGTTGGTCCTTTCCGATGTAGCGCCAGGCGCGCGCGTGGGCGGGTCGCCCGCTCGCCCGCTTCGTCCGGATGCTGCGTGATGACCCGGCGATCAGGGGGAAACGGCGGATTGCCGACCAACTATCGCGTCTGCACCCGCTGCATCTACGACGAACGCGTCCCCTCGATCCGCTTCGACGAAGAAGGCGTATGCAACTACTGCCATCAGGTCGATAGTTTGGTGGAGGAATACGGGACGGGTCAGACCAAGGGCCGGGTCAAGCTCGAACAGACTATCGAGAACATCAAGCGTGACGGCCATGGCAAGCGTTACGATTGCGTGATCGGCGTCTCGGGGGGGACCGATTCAAGCTATATGCTCTACCTCGCCAGGCAATACGGCCTCCGGCCTTTGGCTGTTCACTACGATAATACCTGGAATGGCTCAATCGCGACACTGAATATTCATCGCGTTTTGAAACACTTGGATATTGATCTGTTCACGTGGGTAGTGAACAACAAGGAAGTCGATGACATTTTTCGCTCCTTCATGCTCGCGGGGGTGCCGGAGGTAGAAGCGTCGACGGACCTGGCGCTTGCCGAAGTGATGTATCGTGCAGCTCATCGCCATGGCATCAAGTACATTCTGGAGGGCCACAGCTTTGTCACCGAGGGGATTTCGCCACTCGGAAAGAACTATTTCGATGGAAAGTACGTCAGTGCCATCCATCAAAAATTTGGACTTCGCAGGATGGAATCTTATCCTCTTATGACGTTCAATCGATTTATATATTGGTCCAGCATCGCCCGGATAAAGAAGATCCGCCCGTTCTGGTATCTCAATTATTCGAAGGAGGAGGCTCGCGCATTTCTGGAACATGAATACGGCTGGCAATATTACGGAGGACACCACCTCGAGAACCGCATGACCGCCTTCTTTCACGGGGTTTACGCGCCCCAGAAATTCGGTGCCGACTTCCGAAACAACACGCTGGGCGCTTTGGTGCGCAACGGAAAGCTTGACCGTAAGGCCGCGTGGGCAACCTACAACCAGGCGCCGCTCGTCGAGGACGAGCTTGTCGGCTACGTGCGCAAGCGATTGGGTTTTAGCGAATCCGAATATAATGCGATCATGGCGGCGCCACCGAAGAGCTGGCACGACTATCCAACATACAAACAACGCTTCGAAAAATTGCGACCGCTTTTCTACGTTTTGGCAAAGGCCGAGCTCGTTCCGATGAGCTTTTATCTGAAGTATTGTTTCCCGGCGCCAGGCGATGAACAGGCCACATGACTGCTGTCGCCCTGATCGGGAACATGAACAACAACCATTTCGCGCTGATGCGGCATCTGCGCGATCTTGGGGCCGACGCGCACCTGTTCCTTTACTCTAACGAGCATCCGCATTTCCTCCCCCAGTGCGACACGCTCGACTGGCTGCGGTGGAAACCGTTCGTGCACGAGCTGGGCGTCTCGAACGGGGGGCGTGACGCATTCCACCGGCCAATCCGCGCCACTGCCTCGCGGCTCGAGGGGTTCGAGGTCTTTCTCGGAAACGGAATCGCGCCCGTCCTGTTTGCGCGGATGGGCAAGCAGCTCGACGTCTTCGTGCCCTATTGCGACGGGGTCGAGTTCGTGGTCGAGCACGAGTGGAAGTGGGACAAGCCTCTGGCATCGGCCTACACCGCGCTGCGCAAGGCGGCGATGGAGCGGGCCTTGCGCCGTAACGTGGACATCGCCGTCACGGCCAACATGCACGATCATTCGCTCGCCACCTTCCGGAGGTTGGGCAAGCCCGTCACCAACATGTTCATCCCCATGCTCTACGAAGAGCGGGCCCCTGGCGAGGTGGCGCTCCCCGACGAGCTGCGCGCCGCCGCGGCGCGAATGAACGCGGCGAGCCTCGCGGTATTCAGCCACGTTTCCCATTTCTGGAAATCCCTGCCGGTCGCGCATTACATGGGCGGCGTGGGCAAGCGCAACCAGTGGCTCATCGAAGGGTTCGCACAATATGTTCGCGACAGCCGCGACCGTGACGCGGTGCTCACGATGGTTGAGTACGGTCCCGATATCGGCGCCTCGAAAAACCTGATCGGCGCCTTGGGCATCGGCGCGCAAGTCATGTGGTTGCCGCTGATGACCCGCGTTCAGATCATGCAATTGATCGCCCATGCCGATATTGGCGGCAGCGAGTTTGCCGGTATGCTATGGGGCGGGGCGGGCTGGGAGTTCCTCTCGAAAGGTGTGCCGATGCTGCATTACCTGGACGATCCGGGCGCCTACACCCTGCCGGACCGTCCGCTGCCGCCCTTCTTCAACACCGCGTCTCCGCAAGAGGTCGCGGCGGTGCTGCGGGATCACGACCGGGAAACATTGAAGCGCGTCGGTGCGAGCGCGCGCGCTTGGTATGACCGCCACCAGGGACGGGCTCTGGCGGCTCGCTATCTCGCGATGCTCGAAGCGCGGCGCGCCGACGGGTTGGGCGGAGGACAGCATGACTGCCGTTTCTGACTGCATCGGGATCGTGGACTACGGGGTCGGCAACCTTGGCTCAGTGCGCAACATGTTGCGCCGGATCGGCTGCAACGCCGCGATCGTCGACAATCGCGAAGAGATGGCCGCTTGCGGAAAGCTCATCCTTCCCGGTGTGGGCGCCTTCGACCGCGCGATCGAGCGCCTCGATGCTTCGGGCCTGCGCGGCCTTCTTGACGAGATGGTGCTGGTCAGGAAGGTCCCGACGCTCGGCATCTGCCTCGGCATGCAATTGCTGACGCGCGGAAGCGAGGAGGGCAATCGGCCGGGTTTGGGCTATGTCGCGGCCGAAGCGCGCCGTTTCCCCCGCCGGCCAGGGCTCACAGTGCCGCATATGGGGTGGAACGTCGTGAGCGCCCCGCAACCGACGCCATTGACCTGTCACTTCGTTGGCGAGACCCGGTTCTATTTCGTGCATAGCTACTTTGTCATGGTCGACGATCAGTCCAACTCCCTGCTCAAGTGCACCTACGGCCATAGCTTCGACGCCGGGTTGGTGGCGGGAAATGTCTATGGCGCCCAGTTCCATCCGGAGAAGAGCCATCGCTTCGGCATGGCCTTCTTTTCGGCGTTCGGTGCGCTCTGACCATGCTGCGCACACGGATCATACCGTGCCTTCAGTTGCGCCACGGATCCCTGGTCAAGACCCGGCAGTTCGGCAAGTTCGAGTACATCGGCGATCCTGCGAATACCTGCCGCATCTTCAACGAATGCGAAGTCGACGAACTGGCCATCGTTGACATTGCGGCGAGCGTCGACGGGCGTGGACCCGACTTCAAGGTGCTCGAGGAACTGGCCGACGAGTGCTTCATGCCGGTGGCTTATGGCGGTGGCATAACCGGCATCGACGAAGCCGAACGCGTGCTTCGTCTGGGCATGGAAAAGGTGATCATCGGCACTGCCGCTTATGACCGGCCCGCGCTAATGACCGAGATTGCCAAAGCATTCGGCAACCAGTGCCTGATCGCCGCGATCGACGTCACCGGAGCCGAAGGACATTGGCGGTGCCGTTCGCGGTCCGCGACCAGAGCACACGCCCACGCCCCGGTGGACTGGGCGCGCCGGATGGAAGCTTCGGGCGCCGGAGAAATCCTGCTCACCTCGATCGATCGCGAAGGCACCTGGAGCGGGCTGGATCAGGCGCTGATCGCTGCCGTCAGCGGCGCGGTGAGCATTCCGGTGATCGCGCATGGGGGCGCTGCGACCGACCGCGATATCGTCGATGCCGTTGACCGCTCGGGCGCTTCGGCGGTGGCCCTGGGAAGCCTGGTCGTCTTCCAGAAGAAGGGCATGGGGGTGCTCGTCAACTTTCCCGAACATCTCGCCGAATGGAGCGCGGGCGCGGGACGGCCTTACGCTGCGGACAACGCATCGCCTCCGGGGGTCTAATGCGCAGAGCAGGGCCCGATCCGCGACACGGAGGCACGCTGCACCGCCTGCGTCTGCTTGCGACCGACACCGCCGTCTATGGATTGGCGTCCGCCGTCAGCAGAAGTTTTTCGCTCATCCTGTTTCCGCTGCTGACACGAAGCATGAGCGTGGCCGATTACGGCCGGCTGGATTTGGCGCTCTATGCCGCGATGCTGTTCGGGCTGATCATGATCTGGGGGCAGGATTCGGCAGTTGCCCGCCTTTTCTTCGAGAGCGAGGACCACGAGGACCGTCGCCAGACGGTCTCGCAGGCGCTGCTGCTGGTGTCGGCGAATAGCGTGCTCATTATCCTCGTCATGCTGGCGGTCGTGCGAACCCCGGATGTCGAGGGATATTTCGGACCCCAAACCTGGCGCATCGCGGCGCTGCTGCTGTTCTTTGCTCCTATCAGCGGCTTGCTGTCTTTTGCACAAAGCTTGCTGAAATGGACGTTTCAGCGCAACCGCTACATCGCGATCGCGCTGGGCATGCCGGCGGCCAATCTGGTGTTGTTGCTGGGTTTCAGCCGGGCGGACAATTTCGGGCCCGTGACTGCGCTGGCAGTAATGACGGTCGTCGGCGCCCTGTTTGCGGTAGCGGCGCTGACGATGGTTCGCGAATGGCTCACGATCCCTCGCGACGCGTCCTTCCTGCGCAAGCTCGTTCCCCTGGCGCTGCCCTATGGCCTGATTTCGGCGATCGCCGCCTTATCCCCCTTTATCGAGCGCGCGGTGGTTGGGGAGCGGTTTGGCGCGGCCGAGCTGGGTCTTTACGCGGCAGCTGCGAAACTCGCCTCGATCGCAACGATGCTGGCGATTGCATTCCAGATGGGGTGGGGCCCTTTTGCGTACGCCCTGTACAAGGAAGCCGATGCGGCCAGGACTTATAATCTCGTCCTGCGGGCCTTTTCGGCGCTTATGTGTGTCGCGGTTCTTTCGCTCTCGGCGGCCGCGGATCCGCTAGCCAGGTTCCTGGCCGGCGAGCGCTACCAGAACGCGGCACTCTATGTGTTTCCGCTGGCGATGGCGTTCGGCGTGCAGGCCATCGGCTGGATCACCGAAATCGGCATCCATTTGTCGAAACGGTCCTATCTCAGCCTGCTGGGTCTCGCGGCCTTCTTCGCCATCTCGGTTACGGGCATTCTGGTCCTGTCACAGTGGATCGGGATGATCGGCGTCCCGCTCGCCGCGCTGGGGGGGCACCTTGCGATGATGATTATTTCGGCAATCGTCGCGCAAAGGGCGTTCCCGATAGGATGGGAATTCGCGGTGCCTGCGGCCTCGATTGGAGTGACCCTGGCGAGCGGACTGCTGGCGTTGGGCGCGGGGTTGAGGGAGACCGGACCCGATCCGCTCGCGTTCTTCCTCACCGGGATTGCCGTCGTTGTCGCGATCAATCTCCTCTTCGGGTTCAACCCCGGCGAGCGGCGCAAACTGCGCGGCGTATTTCGCGCGATCGCGGACCAGTTCAGGGCGCCGCGCGGCTGAGCTGCTCGCATCCGACATCGTATGCGATGCGACCCGGTTCGGGGCGCCGAGGCGACAGAATTCGAGCGGGCCCGCGGCCCATCGTGCCGGAACGTGCCGGAGGACTGAGCCCCCTGCCGCAAAGCCGGCCTCTGCGCGAGAAAGGCTCTGCCATCGTCGACTGCCTCGCTCTAGGTCACATACCCATAAACAGGATTCCCATTGGGCGTGATTTGTGATTCAGTCTTGCTGCGAAGGGAGACTGATGATGGCGCGTTTCGATTTGTCGGATTTCGAGTGGTCGGTGATCGAGCCGTTGTTGCCGACGAAGGTTCGCGGGGTGCCTCGGGTCGATGACCGGCGGGTGTTGAACGGGATTTTCTGGCGGCTGCGGACGGGGGCCCCTTGGGCCGACATTCCGTCGCGCTATGGGCCGCACACGACCTGCGTGAACCGCTTCAACCGGTGGCGCAAGGCGGGTCATTGGGCGCGGATATTGCAAGCAGTGTCAGCGGCTTACGAGGGCGACATCCAGATGATCGACAGCTCCTCGATCCGCGTTCACCAGCACGCCGCCAACGCCAAAAAAAAGATGGCCGATCCCGTTGCATGGGTCGCTCGCGCGGCGGCCTGACGACCAAGATACATGCCCTGGTCGATGCCCTGGGCCTGCCGATCGGGCTCAAGCTGACCGAAGGCCAGGCGCACGACGGGCGCAGCGCCGCCGACATGCTCGACGGCCTTGGTGAGGGCTGCATCCTGCTCGGCGACCGCGCCTACGACAGCGACGCCATGCGCGCCGCGCTGGCCGAGCGCGGCGCCTGGGCCTGCGTCAAACCGATGCCGGGCCGGGTGCGTATCCCGGCTTTCAGCCCGTTCCTCTACCGCTATCGCAATCTCGTCGAACGCTTCTTCAGCAAGCTCAAACACTTCCGTGCCGTCGCCACCCGATACGACAAACGCGACGACAACTTCCTCGCCTCCGTCCAACTCGCCTCAATCCGTATCTGGTTGCGGCATAACGAGTCGGTGACCTAGCGCCATGCGCTTCGCGACAGATTTCGCACCCGTCCAAGGCGCAAGGTTGAACAGGAAGCGGCCTTCCTCCTCCGTGTAGAGGTCGCGCAGGTCCCGAGGGGGACGATCATCGTCAGCGATGAACGCGCTGAAATCGAGCGTGGCAAGTGGGTGATGCTTCTCAAACCAACGCGCAAGCTGACGTAGAAAACCCCAGTGGCGGTTGGTCGTCGAGATGCCGAGACCGAGATCGGCATGTGTAATCGTCTGCGGGGCATCTTCCGCCGTGGCGAGCCCCTTCTTAAAGCGCTTCTCCCAAGCTTCCGTCGCTTTCCTGCCCTCCTCAATCTTCCGCTCAGTCTCGGCAACGATCTCGAATATCGTCATCGCGCGTTGCCGATCCGACTTGCGGAAGGTGGAGCCGTGTATCCGGTCGAAGCAACGATCAAGCGCGACCAAATCATCGTGGGTGACGGTAGCAAGGGGCCGGCCGTGCATTATCTGTTCGAGCAACAGAGCTGGAAGGCGGAATTGCTCGCGTGTCTTGAGGACCCAGGCCTTGCCCTTCTTGTGGCTCTCCCCATCGCTACCGCCCGTGCGGGGATTTTGGTCGAAGAACTTCTCGGCGGCTTCGGTGGGAGTCATCGAGGCCCAGGGCCCTGGGTCCGCGACTGCTGCGGCGGGGGAAGGCGTCGTCGGTGCTGGAGAGGCGGGGACGGCATACCCGTCAAGCGGAACGGGCGGATAGGAGGCGGCAGGGTCGAGAAGGCCTTGGCGAAACTCGCCGATCGCCGTCAGCCGCGCCTGGTGGACGACCTTGCGAGCCAATGCCGTCCGAAGCTGCGTTTCCTCGACGCCAATCTCGGCAAGCCTCGCCGTAGCCGCAGACTCCGGGCTCTCCTCGGTGATCGATGCCGCTATGTCCGACCAGGCAAGCACCAGAATGTCGGCGTCGTCGTCGTCAGGATCGATGTGGGCCACGAGGAAGTCGTCGACCGCGCCGCCGACCAATCCGTCCTTGGCGGCCATCTCGCTCGCACCGAGCCGGAGAGACAGGGCCTTGCCGATGTCCTCGTGGTCATCGCGCGGGAGATATTGCAGCGTCGCGTGCATCGCTTCGAGCCGATCGCGCTCGACCAGCATCTGGCGCCGGTAAATCTCCGCGCGCTGAGCTGCGGTCAGGCCCTGGGCCACAATGCTCGCCATCATCGTCATCGCCAGCCTCTCGGCAATCAGGGTGAGGGCCGGGGCGAGCAGGGCAGCTCGCCGGCGGCTCGTAGTCCGGAGCGAGAAGCGTAACCGAAAAGGCTTATCGCGGCCTAAACGGATGAGACGGCGGTAATAGTAGAGCCCGTCGGTGCGGGCCACGTTCTGTATCTTGCACATTGCGCGTGGCACCCTGTCGTGGCACCCTTCCGTGGTCATTCACGGCAGGGCAGGACAGAGAAACCTAATTTCCTCAAGTGCTTGCGTCATTCCCGGCTGGGGCTCCTGCCGCCCCAGCCAGCATCTCGGACCTTTCCAGGCACCCGGCCCAGGCAGGTTCTCACCACCCCACCACCGCATGTGACCATCAGAAATAGCGCGTTAGCGAGACCCGCAGTCGTGCGCCGCGTGTTCCGGTCTCGTAGCGCGGGCCGGACAGAGGGGCGGCAGCCTCGAAACTCGCGTCGGTTCGCTTGTCGACGTCGAAGCGAAATCCGCCTCCGGCCGAGAGCAAGGATCCGCCCCCCCGGCCGCTCGCCAGATTGGTCACCTTGCCCCCGTCGACGAAGGCATAAGGCGTCAACCCGTTGAAGGGGCCGACTTTTCTGGCGATATCGTAGGACAGCTCGAGATAACCCAAGGTTCCCTGATCGCCCGATCGCTCTCTGTAGTCATAGCCGCGCGCGTAGCGGGCGCCCCCAAGGCCGATTTCCTCCGACACAAGCAGCGGCCTGGTTGCGATCTGGCTTCTGACGCCCAGGGCGATCCCGAGCGGCCCGGCAATGGGCCTGGACCATTGCCCATCCAATTGCAGGGCGGTGAATACCCCGTCGGCGTCCGAGCGCGACGACCGCGGGTCGCCATTGCGGGTTGCGCCTAAAATCCCCAGGCCACGAGAGAGCGTGGCGCTCGAGCGCAAGGTTCCCCCGCCGAGTCGCGCGCTTCCCAGCAGCCGCGCGCGGGCGACAGCGAGGCGATCGAGCCGGGCAAGTAGCCCGGCAGCATCCTGCCGAAACTCTCGAAAGGAGAGGCTCCCCTCCAGCCAGACGCTGCTGCGGACGGATCGCTCGAGTGGTCGCGAAATGCGGACCGAAGCCCATCTGCTGTTCCCATCGAGCCTTAGAGGAGATAGGTAAGAACCAGGTCTGCTTCGGGAAAATGATCCGGCAACCGACATCTCGGTCCCCGCGCGATCGACGCGCCTGGCATAGCCCAGGCGGAGGAATGCGAGCTCGTCTGGTTGCGGCGCTGCCACCAGGAAATAGGCCTGGAGGCTATCGTCTTCGGTGAGCACGCCATTGGCGCGGATAGACCCGAATATTTCGAAGGGTCCGATCGGCCTGGTCGAATCGTTGTCTATCGCCACTTGTCCGCGAAACCGCGCGTAGGAGCCCTTTACGAAAAGGATGTTCCGCTCGCCCTTGCGCTGGATCGTTGTCTCGCGAATGGAGATGCCGTCGATGTCCCGCGCCAGGAGCAGGGCACGCTCCAGCGCCTCGGATGTAACCGGGCGGTCCGTGACGAGGCTCTCGAGGATCGCTCTGACCCGCCGATTCGCAAATCCCTCCAATTCCACGCCGTCGATCCGGCCCTCGTCGAGGTCGACGCGAAGCATATCTGCCGCAATCTCTTGCGGAGCAATACGCGCAGTCGCGAGCGGGTAGTTCTGGCGAGCTCGCTCCGCCAGCTTCTCGACCAGAGCAGTGATGTCGGCTCGGTCTAAGGAACGGCCTATATATATCTGTATGATATCGGAAAAGTCTGAATTACTGAGCTGCTTCAAGCCCCTGATCTCGATTGCCCCGATCGTGCAATTGACGTCTTCGGCCATGGCTGCGCCAGGGGTCTGGGGTGCGGAGCGAACAGTGGCCGCCTTGGCCGCCGCATCCTCGACCTTGTTCTGCTCCAAGCGCGCGGGATCGACCCGATCGAGCGCGCTCTGCGCCCGCGCCGAGAAGGAACCCATTAACAGGATTGGCACGAGAATTAGGCTCACAAGCCAGCGCATGGCGACCCCTGGCATCGAAAAATCTAGCTCGGCGTATGGCGATTAAAGCTTTCAAAAGCATAAACTTCCGCGAGCGATTAACTGCTTCTGCGAACGAAGCTGAGTGACATTGCGGGCTATTGGAGAGGAGAGTCGCCTGGAGTCGCAAAATGCCGAAACTGCTTAGTCGCTTGGTTGTGGGGGTCTTCCTCGGCACAGCCAGTCATCAAGTCCTCGCCCAATCCGCCAGCTGGACCGTCAGCGAGGCGCGCGGGCCCGTCACGATCGAGAGGGCTCAGGGGCGGCAGGCCGCGACCCGCGGCGCCGTGGTCCAGCCCGGCGATGCCATCGTCACCGGCGCGGGCGGACGTGCGGTCCTGGTCCAGCAGAAGGACTTCGTCACCGTGGCGGCGAACAGCCGAATTAGGATCCCGCGCCAGGCGGGCGAAAGCGGCCTCACGCGATTTTTCCAGGAAATCGGCAACGCGGTGTTCAATGTAGAGAAGCGCGGCACGCCGCGGTTCTCGGTCGATACGCCGTTTCTCGCCGCGGTCGTCAAGGGGACGGTCTTCTCTGTCAGCGTGAAGGCTGACAGCAGCGCGCTCCAGGTCACCGAGGGCGTTGTCGAGGTGGCAACCACCGATGGCGGAGCCCGCGAACTGGTCCGCCCGGGGTCCATCGCCTTGATCACGGCAGGCGACCGCCACCGGCTCATCATCAGCGGCGATCGGGCGGCAACGATCGATTCCCCTGCCCGCAGCAACGCCCCCGTCGTTGCGCCGGCTGTTCCAGCCCAGTCACCTGCCGGAGCGAGCGAAGAGACCCCCGTCGAATCACGACCGGACCCGACGGGAGGCGAGACCGTAACCGTTCGGATGGATGAGGCGGTGGTCAGCAAGCCTGTCGATCTGGCGAAAGCGACGAACGGCATCCTGACCGGAATGTCCCCTGTCCCAATGGTCGCGGCGTTCGCCTTGATCAGCACGGTTGCGGAAAAGACTGTGCGAGACCCGGTGCCGACCGGCGCGACGGACGCCGGCAGGTCCGAAGTCGCGTCCGACACTAGCAAGTCCGACGCCACCCCGGCCCAGGAAAAGCCCGTTACCGCCAAGCCAGAGGACACGTCCGGTTCCGGCAAGTCCGAGGATAAACCCGACGCCGACAAGTCCGGCGGCGGCCAGCCCGGCCCCGGCCAACCCGAGGGCAAGCCCAACGAGGGAAAATCCGATAAGGACAAGTCGGAGGGCAAACCCGACGGAGGAAAGGCCAACGACGGCAAGCGCGCCGACAAGCCTGACGGCGGCAAGCCCGAGGAAGGCAAATCCGATGGGGCCAAGGCCGATGACGGCAAATCCGATGCCGGCAAGGACAAGGGAAAGGCGGATCAGGGCAAGCCCGACGACGATAAGTCCGACGAAGGCAAGCCCGACGGAAAATCGGACCAGGGCAAGGCCGACGAAGGCAAGCCCGAGAGCAAATCGGATGAGGCGAAGCCCGATAAGGAGAAGCCGGAGGGCAAACCCGACGACGGCAAGCCCGAGGGCAAATCGGATGAGGCGAAGCCCGATAAGGACAAGCCGGAGGGCAAACCCGACGACGGCAAGCCCGAGGGCAAATCGGATGAGGCGAAGCCCGATAAGGACAAGCCGGAGGGCAAACCCGACGACGGCAAGCCCGACGGAAAGTCGGATGAGGCGAAGCCCGATAAGGACAAGCCCGAAGGCAAGCCCGAGGGCAAATCCGGTGGAGGCTAGCCCGGTGACGGAAAGTCGAAATCAGGCAGGCCCGATGCCCGCGAGCTACGAAAAGCACCCGCTAAACCTGTGCAAAGCGCTGGCGCCCACAAAGTCGAGGCTCGGCTGGGGGTGAGGCCTTCGCTGACCCGCGCGGCGGTTATGGGAGCCCTTTCGGTCGCTGCCGCTGCCGCGCTGTGGCTGGCGGGCGTGCTCGTGCCCCTCGACCGGAGCCTCCAAACGGCATTCTTCGGAATGCAGACCAGGAACGCGAGCGGCGGACTGGTGGTGGTCGAGATGGACGCCGCGAGCCTAGCGGCCATTCGTCGCTGGCCCTGGGACCGCGCGCATTACGCGAAACTGGTCGACGAGCTCGATGCGGCGGGGGCGCGCTCGATTGCCTTCGATGTCGACTTTTCGGCGCCTTCGAATCCCGCCAGCGATAGGCGTCTTGCCCAATCCTTTGCCGCCGCCCGGAGCCAGATCGTGCTCCCAACATTTTCGCAAAAAGCGGCGCACGGATCTCAGCGGGTCCTCGACGCAGTCCCCATCGCGGCGCTCCGGCGTTCCGCGACGCTCGCTTCGGTATCGGTCGTCCCCGATAGCGATGGGCAAGTGCGCCGCATGCCGCTCGGCACGATCACCGCCGCGACCCCGAGACCATCGCTATCGGCGCAGATTGCCCAGCGCGGCGGCAGCGTCGATGGCGACTTTCCGCTCGATTTGTCCATCGATCCCGCCAACATTCCCCGCATCAGTTTCATCGCGGTCGAGCGCGGAGAATTCGACCCCGCGCTGATTGCAGGAAAAGACGTGCTGATCGGCGCGACGGCGGTGGAAATGGGGGATCGCTATGCGGTGCCCGGGCGCGGGGTTCTTCCCGGCGTGGTGATCCAAGCCGTCGCGGCGGAGACGCTGAGGCGCGGAGTTCCTACGGAGGCGAGCGGCGCCTTGGCACTGCTTCTGGCCCTTCTTGCCGGACCCTGGGTATCCCGCTCACGATCGCGTTCGGAGATTGCGGCGCGGGCTTTGCTCGGCGCGGTCGGACTGGTGCTTGTGTGGCAGGCATGCTGGTCGGCCTTGCAGGTCCTGGTGGAAATCGCACCGGGAATTGTGGCGCTGGCTGCAATGGCCGGCCTGCGGCTGCTGGCCCTGTTGCGGGCCGAGCGCATATTTCGCCGGACCCATGACGCGGAAACCGGGCTGCCCAACAAGCATGCCATGAAGCAGGCCGGCGCGGTGGGCAGCTTTACCGTGGCCGCCTCGGTCACCAACTTCGAACGGCTCCACGCCGTGCTGGGCGAGGACGGAAGCGCGGAACTGCTTCGCAAGCTCGCCCAGCGTATCGGCATGGCGAGCGGAGGTTCGGCGGTCTATCGCATCGAGGACAAGGTCCTCGCGTGGACGTCGGCTGCCGACGACATGGCGCCAGAACGGGTCTTGCCGGGGCTCGGCAATGTCCTGAGGCAACCGGTGGAGGTGAACGGGCGGCACGTCGACGCTCATGTCGCGTTCGGCATTGCCGCAGCGAACGCGCTGTCCGAGGCTTCGCTGGCCGCCAGCGAGGCGGCCCGCAGCGGCGCGCAATGGCATTATCACGAGGCAGCCGAGAAAGCCGTGCTCGAACAGCAGGTGTCCCTCATGGGCGAGCTCGACGCGGCGATTTCGATGGGCCAGCTGGAGGTGGTTTATCAGCCGAAGTATCACCTGCCGTCCGATCGAATCGACGCGGTCGAGGCCCTCGTGCGCTGGAACCATCCGGACCGTGGCTACCTCAATCCTGATCTGTTCGTTCCCCTGGCCGAAGAGGCAGACCGGATCGACGACCTGACGCTGTTCGTGCTTCGGCGGACGATTTCCGACCTCGGCGCATGGTGCGCTCAGGGCCTCGTCATGAGCGCCGCGATCAACATTTCGGCACGGCTGCTTTCCTCGCCGCATTTCCTCGCGGCGGCAAAGGCGCTTCTTGTCGGCACCGGCGTGCCGCGCGCTCGCTTGATCTTCGAAGTGACCGAATCGGCGGCCTTTCTCGACGCCGATCGGGCGACCGAGGCACTCAAGGCCTTCCACGCAATGGGCGTGGCGATTTCGATGGATGACTATGGCACGGGGCAATCGACCCTCAGCTACTTGAAGCGCCTGCCGCTTTCGGAACTCAAGATCGACCGAAGCTTCGTGCAGTTCGCGCATCGCGACCGGAACGATGCCCTGCTGGTCCGTTCGACTCTGAATCTGGCTCACGAGCTCGGGCTCAAGGTAGTGGCCGAAGGTGTTGAAGAGCCCGAGTGCCTCCAGTTTCTGAAGGATATCGGCTGCGATTATGCGCAAGGCTATCTGATCGGGAAACCCATGCAGTCCGACGCCCTGATCGCGGCGGTCAAGACAGCATTGCCGGCCGCCGCATAGCTTGTCGGGGATTCGAGGTGTCGAGCCTCGTGCCGTCGTAGCCGGCATTGGTCCTCCCCGCCCGGGCGTCCCACCCGCTTCGCGCAGACGCGAGAAGGGGCGGCACCCTGCCGGATGCCGCCCCTTCCATTCTTCGCCCTCGCGATCTTCGGGCGGTCAGTAGCCGAACAGCAAGGAGATGCTCGCCGCACGGGGCGGCCCGATCTGGACGAAGGGGCTGGCGTAGCGGTCACCAGAGCCGCCGAAACCGGAGACATGGAGCTCGTCGAGCAGATTGGTGACATTGAGCTGGATCGCGACATCGCCGCCGGTGGGCGATTCCGCGATCTTGTAGCGGATGTCCAGATCAACGAGCGTGTAGGCGGGCGTGAACGCCGGGTAGAGGATCCTTGTGGTCGGCACACCCCCCACAGCGGCCGCGGACTGGATCGGCAGGTTCTCGTCGTTCACATAGCGCTTGCCGGTGTATTTGACCTGCGCTCCGAACGAGAAATCTCCGACATTCGCCTGCGCGCGGCCACCCAGCGTGAATACGGGCGAGCCGCTCTCGCGCTTTCCGCCAGTCAGGATGTCGTATGGTGCGCCGGCCACGGTGCAGCCATACTGTCCCGAAGCGGCCTGCCCGGCGGTGCAGTTGCCGCCCTGGAGATTGTCCTTGATCTTCGATTCGAGCACCGAGCCGAAGACATAGAGCGTCAGCTCGGGGATCACGCGATAGGAGACCGAGGCGTCGAGACCGTATTTGTCGACCACGCCCAGATTGCGGAAAATCGATGTGTCGAGGATCGGATCGTAGAACGAGGCCAGCCGGTTGGAGTAGCGGGTGTACCAGCCGGCGAGCTGCGCCTGTATCCTGCCGGTCTGGTAGCGCAGGCTCAGATCGAAACTGTCGGTGGTTTCGGGCACGGGCTGGGTCCCCGGAGCGTTTGCCGGGAAATAGATCGAGGCATACAGCGGGTCGGTCCCGGGGACTGAAAGCCCCTTGGCATAGCTGGCCGCCACCGAGGCCTCGCCGAAGCGATAGATCAGTCCCAGGTTGGGAAGGATCGCATTGTATTTGTAGATGCGCTGCTGCGGAAGCGCCGCGCCGGTGGGCCGGCCGGTGGTGGGATTGATGACGTAGGGGTTGTTTGCCTGATAGGCGGTGGCCGCTGCCCCATAGGCGCAATCGACAAACGCCCGGTTGGCGTCTCCCGTGGTTGTGAAGCAGAACTGGTTGAGATCGCGGGTGAAGAACGGCGCTCGAAGGCCAAGGACCGCGGTCAGGTCGCCGAAGGTCCCGCGATATTCGCCCGAAATCTGATCGAGGATTGCGAGCGACTGACGATCACGCTTTTGCAGGACGTTGCCGTTGGCGTCGATGATCGGATTATTGATGGGAAAGACGTCGAAAGGCTCCCCGTTCTGCTGCAGGAAACCCACTTCGCCGGTCTGCCGGTGGTTGGCGTAATCGCGCGTGAAGCTGAGACGCACCGAATGATCGGGCGCGATCTCGTAAGCAAGGTTTGCGATCAGGCCGTAGCGGCGCGTGCGGGTCTGGCTGGGCGCGAGCAACCGCACCTGATCGAGCAGGTCGCCGTCGCCATTGAGGTCAATCCCGGCGTAGGGGCTGCCGCCGAAATAACCGAGCTGACAGTCAACCGTCGCGCTCATCGCCGGATTGGTCGCGCAATTCGCGCGGCCGCTACCGCCATTGACGTCGAAGCCGAATTCGCGTCCGATCACCGCGCCGCCGCCGTTGGCTTTGACATACTGGTAGCTGGCATCGACCGTGAGCACGAGCGCGTCGGTAATGGTGAAGCGGCTTGCGGCGCGCACGTTGCCCGTGTTCGAGGGGTTGAAGCGCCGGTCGAATTCATTGCCGCAGCCATTGGGAACGTCGGCCACGCCCGCTTGGGGTGCGTCGGTCTGGCAGGGGGCGGAGATGTTGTAGAAGCGAGCCGCGCGCGTCGTCGGGAAATTGGGGAGCGAGAACGAGCCGAAGAAGTTGTTGCGGTTCTGGTTGTAGTGGCCGGCGATGGCGACGAAATCGCCATTCGAGCCGATGTCCTGCCAGATGCGCGCGTTGAGCTGCTTCTTTTCGACCTTGCCGTAATTGTTGAACGGGTTTTCGTAGGTCGTGTAACTGCCAGCGAAGAACGCCTTGGTGCCGAAGCCGGTAAAATCGCCGGTGTCGATCATGGCGAAGCCGCGCATGTAGAGGCGGCTGTCTGGCTTGCCCGAGGCGAACACGTCGCCCACCGAAGTCGAAGCGGTGATCTTGAAGCTGTCCTCGGGTTCCTTGGTGCGGATGTTGATGGTCCCGCCCACCGCCGACGCAGTGGGGCTGTCGACATCGGTGGAACCCAGATTGACGTTCACCGAGCGGAGCGTCTCGGGGTCCTGCTGCTGGTTGGTGTAGAGCGCGTAATTGCCAGAATCGTTCAGCGGGATGCCGTCCACGGTCTGCGAGATGCGGTCGGAACTGAATCCGCGAATGGTGAAGCTGCCGCCCGACGAACCCCACGGGTCGTTGTTCTGGAAGCTGACCCCGGGGACGAGGTTGACGATGTCGTTGACCGTCTGGCCGGGGCGCTGGCGGCGGATCAGCGCCTCGCCGATCTCCTGCTTGGCCTTGGGCGTGTCGGGAATGCGCACACCGCCCACGTCGCCGACGCGCGCGCCGGTAACCACGATCTCGGCTTCTTCCTCGAACTCGACCGAGCCGGTGGACTGGGCAAAGGCGGGCGCGGCCGCCATCATTGCGGATAGGCCGACCGTCGAAGCGGTCAGCAGGTATTTGATCTTCATCGAGAGCCCCTCGTAACAAAAGAAGAAAGCTGAACAGGTCTGCCGGATACGGCGCGGCCCGCCCTAGCGGCGGTGCGCGACGCTCAAGTGTCCGTTATGTGACGAAGCCATTACAGCAAAGCCCACCCTCAGCACCCAGCCTTGGCCCGAACGGTTAAGGTACTGGTTTCATGTCGCAAAACCCTGTTGCAGCTGGGCAACAGTGCAAAAGTTTCTTCGCAGGCGCGCTGAGCTGTAGAAGTCCCATCCCATCAGCGCGGGCGGCTTGGGCAATAATCGAATCGGAACGAGCCCGCGGCCCGGGTGTTGCCCTTGAATGGATACGCTCATCTATGTCGACGACGGCCTACCCGGGATTACGCGGCGCAGAGTGGGCAAGGGGTGGGCTTACTACGACCCCAAGGGCGCGCGCATCGTCGACCCGATTGAGCGGATGCGGCTCAATGCCATCGCGCTCCCGCCCGCCTATCGCGATGCCTGGTTCTGCCCCGCGCCAAACGGCCACATCCTGGCGACCGGGATCGACGACAAGGGCCGCAAGCAGTATCGTTACCACCCCGACTTTCGCGCCGCGCGCGAAGCGGAAAAGTTCGGCGGTTGCACCTCCTTCGGCCGGCTCCTGCCTCTGGTGCGCAGGCGTGTGGACGAGGACCTCGCGGGCAGCGCGTTGACGCGCGAGCGGATCGTTGCCAGCGTGATCCGATTGCTGGATCTGGGCGTCATCCGCGTCGGCAACGAGCAATACTCTCGTAGCAACAGGAGCTATGGCGCGACAACGCTGCGGCAGCGGCATGCCGAGGTTACCGGCAAGACGCTCCGCCTCCGCTTCCGCGCCAAGTCGGGCAAGCTGCGCGAACTGTCGCTGACCGACGGGCACCTCGCGCGGCTCGTCCGACGCATGCAGGATCTGCCGGGCCAGCACCTGTTCCAGTATGTCGACCGCGATCAGGAGTATCACCCAGTCAACTCGGGCGACGTCAACGACTACCTGGCCGAGACGATGGGCGAGCGCTTCACCGCAAAGAGCTTCCGGACTTGGCATGCAAGCGTGCTGGCGTTCGACATCCTCGCCCATGCGAGCGAAAGGGTTGGGATCAACGCGCTGACCGGCGAGGTCGCCGAACGCCTTGGCAACACCCCGGCGGTGACGCGCAAGAGCTACATCCACCCCGCGCTGTTCGAACTCGCCGAACGGCAGGCGGAGTGGCGAGAGCGCCTCAAGCTGCCGCGCGCGACGCAGTGGCTGAGCCGCGAGGAGCGAGGACTGATCGAGTTCCTCGAAAATCCCCAGCCGGTGCGTCGTCGCCGCACCGCCGCCTAGCCGCGCCGCGCTGCCAGGTTCCCGTCGCCAACTCCCGCTTATTGGTCGCCATACATGTCGCCATACATGAGGAAACCGGGGCGCACTCGTGCGCTCGGGCGCCAATTCGGCGCTGTCCATCACCGGCTTTGCAGGACCCGGCGGCAAGAAAGATGAGGAAGGGCTGGTGCATTTCGCCGCCGGCCATGCCAACGGGAAGCCATGCAATGGCAAAGAGCATTTTGACGCAATCGGGCCCGACCCTGTAAGGCTGGCAGCGCTCGAGATCGTGCTGGCGATGATAAAGGAGCTGCTGGAAGAATGAGCGCGGCACGGGGGCACCCCTTCTTCGACCGGCGTACGCACGGTTTCGTGCGGGTCGCCGCCAGCACCCCCACGGTGTGCACTGCCGATGTTGCCCGCAATGCCGCCGCCATTCTCGCCGAGGCGGCCAAGGCGCACGCGGCCGAGGTCGACCTGCTGCTTTATCCCGAGCTGTCGCTGTCTTCCTACGCGATCGACGATCTTCACCTGCAATATGCGCTGCTCGACGCGGTCGAGCGGGAGCTTGCGACAATCGTGGCCGCGAGCGCCGGGCTGGCGCCCGTTCTGGTGATCGGCGCGCCGCTGCGGCGCAATGGCCGCCTCTACAACTGCGCCGCGGTGGTCGCGCAGGGCAAGTTGCTGGGCGTGGTCCCCAAAAGTTTCCTGCCCAATTATCGCGAGTTTCATGAAAAGCGCTGGTTCGCGCGCGGCAACGGCCTGACCGGGCAGAACTGGGAATTTGGCGGCGAGACAGTGCCCTTCGGGACCGATCTGATCTTCGCCGCCCGCGGCCAGCGCGGTTTTGTCTTCGGGGTGGAGATCTGCGAGGATTACTGGGCCCCGATCCCGCCCGGAACCTATGCCGGGATGGCGGGCGCCACGATCCTGCTCAACCTCTCGGCCTCCCCGGTCACCATCGGGCGCGCGGACGATCGCATGTTGCACTGCCGTTCGATGTCCGCCCGCTCGGTTTGCGCTTACGTCTACTCCGCCAGCGGGTATGGCGAGAGCACGACCGACCTCGCCTGGGACGGGCAGAGCCTGGTCTACGAGCTGGGCGATCTGATGGCCGAGAGCGTGCGCTTCGATCGCGAAGCCGAGCTGGTCCTGTGCGACATCGACACCCGGCGCATTCTTGCCGAACGGATGCGCAACGGCACCTTCAACGACGGGTGCGAGGACGCCGGGCGTCCCGAGGCTCGGTTTCGGCGTATCATCTTCGATCACGTCGCTGCCGGGACCGGAACCGATCTGTTGCGTCCGATCCGGCGCTTTCCCTTCGTGCCCAACCGGCCCGATCACCTCGACGCCGATTGTTATGAGGCGTTCAACATCCAGGTCGATGCGCTCACCCGGAGGATCGAATCGACGCAGGCCAAATGCCTCGTATTGGGTATTTCGGGCGGGCTGGACAGCACCCATGCGCTGATCGTCGCGGCCAAGGCGATGGACCGGCTCGGCCGCCCGCGCACCGACATTCGCGGCTATACCATGCCTGGCTTCGCGACCTCGGAAGGGACCAGGTCGAACGCCTGGCGGCTGATGAAGGCTTTCGCGATCACCGCCGCGGAAATCGACATCCGCCCCGCGGCGGAGCTGATGCTGGCCGGGATCGGCCATCCCTATTCCCAAGGGAAGCCCGTCTATGACACAACCTTCGAGAATGTTCAGGCTGGCCTGCGCACCGATTACCTGTTCCGCCTCGCCGGGCAACAGGGCGGCTTCGTGCTGGGCACCGGCGACCTTTCGGAGCTGGCGCTGGGGTGGTGCACCTACGGCGTCGGCGACCAGATGAGCCATTACGGGATCAATGCCGGTATCCCCAAAACCCTGATGCAATATCTGATCCACTGGGCCATCGCGACCGACCAGTTCGATGCCGCGATTGACGCAGTGCTCGAGGATGTTGTGGCAACCGAGATCAGCCCCGAGCTTGTTCCTCCCGGGGAAAGCGGTGCGATCCAGTCCACTGAATCGCTCATCGGCCCCTACGAGCTCAATGACTTCTTCCTTCACCACACGATCCGCTGGGGGCAGAATCCCAGCCATGTCGCGTTCCTGTGCTGGCACGCCTGGAAGGATGCAGGCGCGGGGGCCTGGCCGGCGGGTTTCCCTGAGGAGGCGAAGCACGAATACCAGCTTGAAACGATCGCGCATTGGCTCGAGAACTTCCTCAAGCGGTTCTTCGGTTTCAGCCAGTTCAAGCGCAGCGCGCTTCCCAACGGCCCCAAGGTCAGCTCGGGCGGCGCACTCAGCCCCCGCGGCGACTGGCGCGCGCCGAGCGACGCGGTCGCCGAAGTGTGGCTGGCGGAACTGCGGGATGCGTTGCCCCCCCCGCCGTGAGAGGTGCGGTGAGCCCGGCCACCCTAGGCCTGATGGTGCTGGTCAACCTGGCCTGGGCGCTCAACACGATCGTCAGCAAGCTCGCGGTCGCCACTCTCGGCGCACCACCGCTGTTCTATGCTGCCGCCCGAGGTTTGCTGGTGGCGCTGGTGCTCCTGCCTCTGCTGCGCCCGGTACCGGGCAAGCTGGGCGCGGTGATGCTGACGGGTCTCGCGGTCAGCGGCGGCTCCTTCGCGCTGCTCTACATGGGGCTAATCACTTCCACGCCCTCGGCGGCGAGCATCGTGGCGTTGTCGGGCGCGCCGCTGACGGTGCTCTTCGCAATCGTGCTGCTGGGCGAGCGCGTCGGCTGGCGGCGCTCGCTGGGCATCGCGCTGACATTCGCGGGCGTCGTACTGGCGATGTCGGGGGGCGGGGTGTTGTCCTGGGACGCGGGCCTCTGGCTGGTGTTCGCCTCGGCAGCCGTGGGCGCGCTGGGCTCGGTGTTCGTGAAGCGGCTCGAGGTGGATTCGTTCGGGCTTCAGGCCTGGGCCTCGGTGGCTTCGGTGGCGGCGCTGACCCCTCTGTCGCTGGCGCTCGAGCCCAGTCCGCTGCCGGCAATGACCGCCTCGCCTCTGGCGCTGGCCGGATGCCTGCTGTTTGCCGCGCTGGTCGTCTCGATCGGCGCGCATGGCACCTATTTCCATCTCCTCCAGCGGCACGACGCCAATGTAATCGTTCCGCTGACGCTGCTCAATCCGCTGCTCACTGTCGGCCTCGGGGCCTGGCTGACCAACGATCCCGTGGGGCCGCGCCTGCTTATTGGCGGCACGGTGGCATGCGCGGGGGTGGCGATCATCCTTCTGCGGCCGAGCGCGACAATCCCCAAGCCCGCGCTGACTCCAAAGGATTAGGGAGGACGCCGGGCTGGAGCGCAATGCGGTGGCGGGGCCAGCCGCGGTCCTCTAGATCCTGACGACCCAGCCGTGCGGATCGGGGCGGGTGCCGGTCTGGATGCCGGTGAGCATGGCGCGCACCTTCTGCGTGACCTGGCCGGGGCCGCCGCCACCGATGGTGAATTCGCCGTCCCGGTCGAGCACCGTGCCCACGGGGGTCACCACCGCGGCCGTGCCGCAGGCCATCGTCTCGACCAGCCGGCCGCTGGCCGCGTCTGCGCGCCACTGGTCGATAGCATAGGGCTCCTCGCGCACACTCAACCCTTCGCCGCGCAGCAACGTCATCAGGCTGTCGCGCGTGATGCCCGAAAGTATGGTGCCAAGCGGGGGGGTGATCACGCTGCCATCGGCGAACACGAAGAACAGGTTCATGCCCCCCAGCTCCTCGACCCATCTTCGCTCGACCGCGTCGAGGAACACGACCTGGTCGCAGCCGTGCGCAATACCTTCGGCTTGGGGGACCAGGCTGGCGGCGTAGTTGCCGCCGGTCTTGGCCGCGCCGGTCCCCCCGGGCGCGGCGCGGACATAGTCGCGGCTGACCCAGATCTTCACCGCCGCATGGCCCGATCTGAAATAGGCGCCCGCGGGCGAGGCGATGACGATGAACTTGTATTGCCGGGCGGGCCGCACGCCGAGAAAGGCCTCGCTGGCGAACATGAAGGGGCGCAGATAGAGCGAGGTGCCCTCGCCCCCGGGCACCCACTCGCGGTCGGCGGCCAGCAGCTCGCGCAGGCTATCGAGGAACAGCGCCTCGGGCAACTCGGGCATTGCCATGCGCCGAGCGCTCTCGTTGAAGCGACGGGCATTCTCCAGCGGGCGGAACAGCGCCACGCCGCCGTCGGGATGGCGGTAGGCCTTCATCCCCTCGAAGATTTCCTGGGCGTAATGCAGCACGCTAGCTGCAGGATCGAGCGCGAGGGGGCCGCGCGGCAAGACCTCCGCCCGATGCCATCCGCCCTTTTCGGCATCGTAATCGACCACGACCATGTGATCGGTGAACACGGTGCCGAATTTGGGGTCGGCAATGGCTTCGGCGCGGGCTTCGCCGGGAACAGGGGCGGCGTGGGGCGTCCGGGCAAATGAAAGCGCGGCGGGTGGAACGGACTGGTCGGCCATGTGCGGCCCGATATGCTCAAGCGGGATATCGAGCAAGTCGCCGCGTCCCCGCGGAAGCGGGGACCTCAGTCGAGAGAGCGCCAAGCCGAACGAGGCCCCCGCTTGCGCGGGGGCTCAGCGAGTCCCTAAAAAAAGGGCAGATCCCTCCGAAGCCCGAACTGCCCCCCAATTCGCTCAATATGAGAAGGGTGGCTTCCACGTCCGTGGAAACCACCCTTCGCATGGTCAGCGGCGGGAAGTGCCGCTCACGAAGCCTCTATCGGCGGTAAAATCGTGCTTACCGATAGTGCTCCGCGCGGAAACTTGCCGACCTCTCTGCTGAACCATGAGACATCGGATCACCTCCTTTCGCGCTTGTGAGCCAGAGCGATGTTTCACCACCGCCCAAGACCGCGTTCGCCGCTGATCTTGAGTGCGAATGTGATTTCGCGGCCGCGCAAAAACAAGCCTTGTAAAAAAGTTTTCCCTCGTCAGAATCGGGCGCTTCGGGCTGGGCGATTGCCGGGCCTTTTGCGTTCTAACGACAGTCCTCGATCACCCGTGTCACCTCCGCCCAACTCGGCAGATAAAGCGTCGGTGCGCCCGCCACCTCGACCGCGAATCGGCCCTTGCTGAGCGCCATGGCATCGAGCAGCCGGTCGGAAGCCGGAAGCGCCGCGCTCACCCCATCTTGCGAAATTGCAGGCTTTATCGGCAGCGTACGGGTTGCCGTTTCGGTTCGCACCGTCATCGAGGCTTCCGCCCCGCCTTGCCCGCCGTAGCGGATCAGGACGATCCGCCTGCTATTGGCCATGCAGCCAATGCCGAATTGTCCTTCGCCCGCAGTCCGCTCGAACCGGGCGAGCGATCCGCCATCGACCCGCTCGTAGCGCCAATCCCCCGGCGTCTGCGGCGCATCCATCCAGCTGTCGTAGACCGGGGCGATTGTTGGGACCGCCACCGGCGCGGGCCTGAGACCGGCGCGCGCTTGGACGGGCGGCGCCGGGCGTGGTGCGGGGACACAGGCGGCGATGCCAAAGGTCAGCGTCAAGCCGCAGGCGAAATGGGAGATTGGTTTCATGCCCGCACAATGGCCGCTAAGCGGAATCTTTCCAATGCCTGCCCAGAGACCAATCAAGCGCCGCCTCGACCACTTGCTTGCCGACCGCGGGCTCGCCGAAAGCCGCACCAGGGCGCAGGCGCTGGTGATGGCGGGGCTCGTGTTCTCCGGGGAAAAGAAGCTCGACAAGCCCGGCCAGCAGCTCGCCGAGGACGCGCCGCTCGAGGTGCGCGGGCGCGACCATCCGTGGGTTTCGCGCGGCGGGATCAAGCTGGCGCATGCGATCGAGCACTTCGGGCTCGATCCGGCGGGCGCGGTGGCGATGGACATCGGCAGCTCGACCGGCGGGTTCACAGATGTGTTGCTGGCCAAGGGCGCGGCGCATGTCTTCGCGGTCGATTCGGGCACCAACCAGCTCGCCTGGAAGCTGCGCCAGGACCCACGCGTCACCGTGCTCGAGCAGACCAGCGCGCGCGTGCTGACGCGCGAGCTGATCGACCGGCCATGCGACTGGGTGGTGTGCGACGCCAGCTTCATCGGGCTCGCCAAGGTGCTCGAGCGGCCGCTTGAGCTGGCGGCGCGGCAATGCCGACTCGTCGCTCTGATCAAGCCGCAGTTCGAGGTTGGGCGCGAGGAGGTCGGCAAGAAGGGCGTGGTCAGCGATCCCGCGCTCCATGCTCGCGTCTGCACTGAAGTGCGCGAGTGGGTCGAGGGGTTCGGATTCGCCGTCCAGGGTATCGCCGAAAGCCCGATCACCGGCCCGGAAGGAAATATCGAGTTCCTGATTTCGGCTCTGCGTTGATCCCCGCGAAGGCGGGTCTCATGCGTGGGCGCTCCACTGACTGAGGTCCCCGCCTTCGTGGGGACTCGCTTGTGCGCAAGAGCCAGGCTGGCTAACCGCCTCGCAACAATTGCTGGGAGAACCCATGTCCGCCAATATCGCCGAGCTCGAACGCCGCCGCGCCGCGGCGAAGATGGGCGGGGGGCAGAAACGCATCGATGCGCAGCACGCCAAGGGCAAGCTGACCGCGCGCGAGCGGCTCGAGGTGCTGCTTGACGAGGACAGCTTCGAAGAGCTCGACGCCTATGTCGAGCACGACTGCATCGATTTCGGGATGGAGACCCAGCGCATCCCGGGCGACGGCGTCGTCACCGGAAGCGGCACAATCAACGGCCGGCTGGTGTTCGTGTTCAGCCAGGACTTCACTGTTTTCGGCGGTTCGCTGTCCAAGCGCCACGCGGAGAAGATCTGCAAGGTGATGGACATGGCGCTGAAGGTCGGGGCCCCGGTTATCGGCCTCAACGACAGCGGCGGCGCGCGCATCCAGGAGGGGGTCGCCAGCCTCGGCGGCTATGCCGAGGTGTTCCAGCGCAATGTGCTGGCATCGGGCGTGGTGCCGCAGGTCAGCCTCATCATGGGGCCCTGCGCGGGCGGGGCGGTCTATTCGCCGGCGATGACCGACTTCATCTTCATGGTGAAGGATTCGAGCTACATGTTCGTCACCGGGCCCGAGGTGGTGAAGACCGTCACAAACGAAGTGGTGACGCAGGAGGAGCTGGGCGGGGCGGTGACCCACACCACCAAGACCAGCGTCGCCGATCTCGCGTTCGAGAACGACGTCGAGGCGCTGCTGGCAACGCGCGACTTTTTCGACTTCCTGCCACTATCGAACCGCGAGGATGTGCCCGAGCGGCCCACCAGCGACCCGTGGGACCGGATCGAGGACAGCCTCGACACCCTCATTCCCGCCAACGCCAACCAGCCCTACGACATGCACGAATGTGTACGGAAGGTGCTCGACGAGGGCGACTTTTTCGAGATACAGCCGATGCACGCAGGCAATATCCTGTGCGGTTTCGGCCGGGTCGAGGGACGCACCGTGGGTGTGGTCGCCAATCAACCCATGGTGTTGGCCGGCGTTCTTGACATCAATTCGAGCAAGAAGGCGGCGCGCTTCGTGCGCTTCTGCGATGCTTTCGAGATTCCGATCCTGACCTTCGTCGACGTCCCCGGCTTCCTCCCCGGCACCGCGCAGGAATTGGGCGGGATCATCAAGCACGGTGCCAAGCTGCTGTTCGCCTATGCGGAGGCGACCGTACCCAAGATCACCGTCATCACCCGCAAGGCCTATGGCGGCGCTTATGACGTGATGGCGAGCAAGCATTTGCGCGGAGACCTCAACTACGCCTGGCCCACCGCCGAGATCGCGGTGATGGGCGCCAAGGGCGCGGTGGAGATCATCTTCAGACAGGACCGCAACGATCCCGAGAAAATCGCTGAAAAAACGAAGGAATACGAAGACCGCTTCGCCAACCCCTTCGTGGCGGCGCAGCGCGGCTATATCGACGAGGTGATCTACCCGCACTCGACGAGGCGGCGGATCGCGCTGGGGCTGAGAAAGCTACGCGGGAAGGTGCTCGAGAACCCGTGGAAGAAGCACGACAATATCCCGTTGTGAGCAGGCGCGATATCTTCTTCACTTTGACGATCGTGGCCGCGATTTTCGCGCTCATGTTCTATAGCGGTATGTTCATGCACGGAGACCCCATCCAGTGACGCTCGTCTGGCTCAACCATAGTGGCGTGGCGACGCCTTCGATCGCCGACAACGTGGCCTATTGCCGCGAGATGATGGGGGCGGTGAGAAAGCCCCTCCCCTTCAGTGGAGGGGTTGGGGTGGGGCATGTGGGCGCGGGCGTTCATTCGTACCTCCCCCACCCCCCGACCCCCTCCCCTGAAGGGGAGGGGGAGCAATGAAACTCGGCCGGCTCAACCATATCGGTGTGGCGACGCTTTCGATTGCGGACAGCGTGGCCTATTACCGCGAGGTGATGGGGGCGGTGGAGGTGTCCGAGCCCTTCGACATGCCGGAGCAGGGGGTGAAGGTGTGCTTCGTCGATACGCCGAACGGCGGCACGCAGATCGAGCTGATCGAGCCGCTGTCCGAAGCCTCGCCGATCCACGGCTTCCTTGAGAAGAACCCGCTCGGCGGGCAGCACCACGTCTGCTTCGAGGTGCCCGATATCGCGGCGGCGCGGGAGTGGTTCAAGGGGCTGGGCAAGCGCATCCTCGGCCCCACCCGCATCGGCGCGCACGGGACGCCGATCTTCTTCCTCCACCCCAAGGACATGATGGGCGTGCTGACCGAGATCATGGAAACGGGGGGGGAGGCGCACTGACGACGCCACTCCTCTCCCAGGCGGAAGAGGATACACAGGCTTGCGCTCGCGTCAACGAGTGCTAGCCGAAGTTGGAGAGGGGGCTCGACGGCAGCGGCCCTCTCCAAGCTCCGCTGGCCGCATTTCGCGGCAAGCTTCGCTATCCTCTCCCGGTTGGGAGAGGAGGGGGAGAACCAAATGTCGGATTACGAAACCATCCTCGCCACTCGCGACGGCGGCGTGCTCACCATTACGCTCAACCGGCCGGAACGGCTCAACGCCGCCTCGATCGAGCTGGCCGACGAGCTCCGCGCCGCGCTCTACGACCTGGGCGACGCGCGCGCGGTGCTGATCACGGGCGCGGGGAAGGGTTTCTGCTCGGGCGCGGACCTCGCGGCGCGGGGGGAGGCCAATGCGATCACTTCGAAGGGTGGCAGCCACCAGGCGCTTCAGAACCATTACAACCCTTTGGTCAGCCAGATCCTGCGGCTGCCGGTGCCGGTGGTGACCGCAGTGAATGGGCCCGCCGCGGGCGTGGGATGCTCTATCGCGCTGGCGGGCGATTTCGTCATCGCCAGCAGGAGCGCCTATTTCCTCCAGGCATTCGTCAACATCGGGCTGGTGCCCGACGGGGGCAGCACCTGGCTGCTCACACGCGCCATCGGCCGCGCCCGCGCCACGCGGATGATGATGCTGGGCGAGAAGATTTCCGCAAGCCGGGCCGAGGAGTGGGGGCTGATCTACAAGACGGTCGAGGATGCGGCGCTGATGGACGAGGCCAATGCACTCGCGCAAAAGCTGGCCGAAGGTCCGACGCTCGCTTACGCCACGATGAAGCGCAATATCGCGACCGCGCTCGACGGAACGATCAACGACGTATTCCTCGCCGAAGCCGAGGGGCAGCGCCTCGCCGGGGCCAGCGCCGATGCGATGGAGGGCGGCGTTGCCTTCCTGCAAAAGCGCAGGGCACAGTTTCAGGGGCGGTAATCCTGCGCTAGAGGCTGCGGATGACAAAACCCACCAAGCAGGACTGGATCGCCGCCGTCGCCAAGGAAGTGCGCGGCAAGGACCTGACCTGGAACACGCCCGAAGGCATCGCGGTCCAGCCGCTCTACACCGCCGAGGACGTGGCGGGGCTTGGGGCCGACCTCGACCCCGGCCTGCCAGGCTTCGCGCCCTTCACCCGCGGGCCCTACGCTTCGATGTACACCGGCCGGCCGTGGACGATCCGGCAATACGCGGGCTTCTCGACCGCCGAGGAATCGAATGCCTTCTACCGCCGCAATCTCGCCGCCGGGCAGAAGGGTCTTTCCGTCGCCTTCGATCTCGCCACCCACCGCGGCTATGACAGCGATCACCCGCGCGTCGTCGGCGATGTCGGCAAGGCCGGAGTCGCGATCGACACCGTGCGCGACATGGAAATCCTCTTCGACCAGATCCCGCTCGACGAGATGAGCGTGTCGATGACCATGAACGGCGCGGTGATCCCGGTACTCGCCTTCTACATCGTCGCGGCCGAGCGGCAGGGGGTGAGCCAGGACAAGCTCACCGGCACCATCCAGAACGACATCCTCAAGGAGTTCATGGTCCGCAACACCTACATCTACCCGCCCGAGCCGAGCATGCGCATCGTCTCGGACATCATCGCCTACACCTCGGCCAACATGCCGAAATTCAACAGCATTTCGATCTCGGGCTACCACATGCACGAGGCCGGGGCGACGGCGGTGCAGGAGCTCGCCTTCACCATCGCCGACGGCAAGGAATATGCAAAGCGCGCGATGGCGGCCGGCCTCGCGCTCGACGATTTCGCGCCGCGCCTCAGCTTCTTCTGGGGCATCGGGATGAACTTCTTCATGGAGATCGCCAAGATGCGCGCCGCGCGCCATTTGTGGCACGATGTGATGACCGAGCTTGGGGCGCAGAACCCCAAATCGAAGATGCTGCGTACGCATTGCCAGACCAGCGGCGTCTCGCTCCAGGAACAGGATCCCTACAACAACGTCATCCGCACCACGGTGGAGGCGCTGGCGGCGGTGCTCGGCGGCACTCAGAGCCTGCACACCAATGCGCTCGACGAAGCGATCGCGCTGCCGACTGATTTCAGTGCCCGCATCGCTCGCAACACGCAGCTTGTGCTGCAGGAGGAGATAGGGATCACCCGCGTCGCGGACCCACTCGGCGGTTCATACTACATTGAAGCTTTGACCGCCAGGCTTATGGAAGAGGCGACAAAAGTTCTGGCGGAGGTCGATGCCGCGGGGGGCATGACCGCTTATGTGGCGACCGGGAAGCCCAAGGCCGCGATCGAGCAGGCCGCCGCCGCCAAGCAGGCAAGCATTGATAAGGGCGAGACGGTAATCGTGGGGGTAAACAAGTACCGCCTGCCCAGCGAGGCGCACCTGGATACGCTCGAGGTCGACAACCACGCAGTGCGCGAGAGCCAGATCGCGCGGCTCGAGCGGGTACGGGCAGGGCGCGACGAGGCGGGGTGCCAGGCGGCGCTGCGGGCGCTGGAAGCAGGCGTGCGGGCAGAACCGAGTCCCCGCGAAGGCGGGGACCTCAGTCGGCAAGGCGCTCCCTCGCCTGAGACCCCCGCCTTCGCGGGGGATCGGAATTTGCTTTCATTGGCCATCGAGGCCGCCCGCCACGACGCGACGCTCGGCGAGATCAGCGCGGCCATGGAGGCCGCCTTCGGGCGCTACGACACCGTGCCCACCCCGGTGCGCGGCATTTACGCCGAGGCCTACTCCGACGACAGCCGCTATGCCCAGGTGACCGATGGCGTGCAGGCGGTCACCCGCCGCCTCGGCCACCGCCCGCGCATCATGATCGCCAAGATGGGCCAGGACGGGCACGACCGCGGCGCCAATGTCATCGCCAGCGCCTTCGCCGACATGGGCTTCGAGGTGGTGAGCGGCCCGCTGTTCCAGACCCCCGCCGAGAGCCGCGACATGGCGCTGGCCGAGAATGTCGACGCGATCGGCGCCAGCAGCCTCGCCGCTGGGCACAAGACGCTGATCCCCGAGCTGATCCAGCTCCTCCGCGAGGCGGGCCGGGCGGACATCAAAGTTGTCGCCGGCGGGGTGATCCCGCCGCAGGACTACGAGTTCCTGCGCGAGGCGGGGGTTCAGGGCATCTACGGCCCGGGCTCCAACGTGGTCGAATGCGCCGCGGATATGCTGCGCCTGCTCGGGCACAATATGCCGCCTGCTGGTGAAGAATTGAAGGAGGCGGCGGAATGAGCCAGGATACCTACTTCCCCGCGCAGGCGGGGGCCTCCATCGGGGGAGCGCCATCCGGGCTGAGGTCCCCGCCTTCGCGGGGACGCGCTGTGCGGAACGACTGGACGCGCGAGGAAATCGCGGCGCTGTTCGATCTGCCCTTCACCGAGCTGCTGTTCCGCGCGGCTTCGGTTCATCGCGAGCATCATCCTCCGGAGCAAATCCAGCTCTGCACGCTGCTCAACATCAAGACCGGCGGCTGCCCGGAGGACTGCGGCTATTGCTCGCAAAGCGTGAAGGCCGACAGCGGCGTCGCGGCGACCAAGCTGATGGGTGTTGGCGAGGTGCTGCAATCGGCGGCGCGGGCGAAGGACGCGGGGAGCCAGCGCTTCTGCATGGGCGCCGCCTGGCGCAACCCGAAGGACCGCGACATGCCGGCGATCGTCGAGATCGTGAAGGGCGTGCGCGCGATGGGGCTGGAGACCTGCATGACGCTCGGCATGCTGACCCCGCGGCAGGCGGAGATGCTCGCCGAGGCGGAGCTCGACTATTACAACCATAACATCGACAGCAGCCCCGAGTACTACAGCCAAGTGATCACCACGCGGACGATGGGCGAACGGCTCGACACGCTCGCCAATGTCCGCGCGGCGGGCATCAATGTGTGCAGCGGCGGGATCGTCGGCATGGGCGAGACGCGCGCAGACCGGGTCGGCTTCATCCACACGCTCGCCAACCTGCCGCAGCATCCCGAGAGCGTGCCGGTCAACGCGCTGGTGCCGGTCAAGGGCACGGTGCTGGGCGATATGCTGGCGGACACTCCGATGGCCAAGATCGACGACATTGAATTCGTCCGCACCGTGGCGGCCGCGCGGATCACGATGCCGCTGTCGATGGTGCGCCTCAGCGCCGGTCGCGAGTCGATGAGCGAGGCCACCCAGGCGCTATGCTTCCTCGCCGGCGCGAACTCGATCTTCACCGGCGACAAGCTGCTCACCGCCCCCAACGCCGGCGACGACAGTGATGCTGCGCTGTTCGCCAAGCTGGGGCTGACGGCGCTACAGCGCGAGGAGCCGATGCGGGCGTGCAAGGTGGCGGAGGCGGTGGAGTGAATGCGGAGGCATCAGCGCAGGCACTAAGCCCCCAAGACGGGGCTCAACTCCTATTCTCTCTGCTAACACCAGACATGATTGGCGAGGCTGAGAAAATCGGGTCAGGGCAAGCTGATCTCGTGCATTACACGACCGCTGAAAATCTCATCAGCATTTTGCGCACGAAAAGGTTTTGGCTTCGAAGCGTTCGAACGATGAACGATTTCATGGAGGTCGAGCACGGCATTGCAATGCTGATGAAAGCGTTTGGAGGCCCGGACAACAATCGCGTTGAGCGGATTTGCAGCTGCCTTGATACCGTTTGCCCAGGGGCCGCTCGCGCAGGCATCGATCTATTCAACCTTTGGCTTCCCCGATTAACTGATATCACATTCATCGGCTGTCTGTCGCAGGCGCCTCCATCTGAGATACACGGGCGTTTGTCGATGTGGCGGGCTTACTCCTCACCAACCGCAGGCGTCGCCATCGTGATGAACAACACTCCGTTCATGGCCGAAACAAATGAATTGAAGGCTTATTCATTGCCTGTTGCTTACTTCACCGAAGACGCTTTTCTCGAAGGGGTGGATCGATGTATCGCGGGTATCGAAGCGTCAGTCGGGGTATTTGGGTCGGTGGACCACGACGCCGTAGTTGCTACGATTTTTTGGTGGCTTCTAGCGCTCAGTGTGAGTCTCAAGCACCCAGGCTTTCACGAAGAGAAGGAATGGCGCGTAATATATTTTCCTGAGATTGATCGGTCGCCAGCAATCGAGCAATCTGTCGAGAATGTCCGTGGTGTGCCCCAAATTGTACAAAAGATTCCGTTAATCGATAACCCTTCCCTTGGCTTGCACGGGGCGGCACCAGTCAGCCTAATCAAAAAGGTGATCATTGGGCCGACCGAATATCCGTTGGTTATTCGCGATGCGCTTATTCACGAGTTAGAACTTGCTGGCGTCAATGAGGCATCCTCCTTGGTTTCGATCTCCAACATTCCCCTGCGCTAGCGGAGCGAAAGATGTTCTCCAAAATCCTCATCGCCAACCGGGGCGAGATTGCGTGCCGGGTCATCAGGACCGCGCGGCGCATGGGTATCGCAACTGTGGCGGTCTATTCCGACGCCGATGCGCGCGCGCCGTTTGTGCAGTTGGCGGATGAGACGGTGCATATCGGGCCTTCGCCGGCGGCGGAGAGCTATCTGGTCGCGGACAAGATCATCGCCGCGTGCAAGCAGACCGGGGCGCAAGCCGTGCATCCGGGCTATGGCTTCCTGTCCGAGCGGACCAGCTTCGCCGAGGCGCTCGCGGCGGAGGGCATCGCGTTCATCGGCCCGCCGGTGAACGCCATCGCCGCGATGGGGGACAAGATCGAGTCCAAGAAGCTCGCCATGCAGGCGGGGGTCAATGTCGTCCCCGGCTTCGTCGGCGAGATCGAGGATACCGAGCACGCGGTCCGCATCTCGGCGGAGATAGGCTATCCGGTGATGATGAAGGCCAGCGCCGGCGGCGGCGGCAAGGGGATGCGGCTCGCTTATTCGGAACAGGATGTGCGCGAGGGCTTCGAAAGCGTGAAGCGCGAGGGGCTGAACTCCTTCGGCGACGACCGCGTCTTCATCGAGAAGTTCATCCTCAATCCGCGCCACATCGAGATCCAGGTGCTCGGCGACAAGCACGGCAACCTCGTTTACTTGAACGAGCGCGAATGCAGCATTCAGCGCCGCCACCAGAAGGTGGTCGAGGAAGCGCCGTCTCCCTTCGTCACGCCGAAAATGCGTGCAGCGATGGGCGAACAATGCGTCGCGCTGGCCAAGGCGGTCGGATACTACAGCGCGGGCACGGTCGAGCTGATCGTCAGCGGCGCGGACCCGAGCGGCGAGAGCTTCTACTTCCTCGAAATGAACACCCGGCTGCAGGTCGAGCATCCGGTGACCGAAGCGATCACCGGGATCGACCTGGTCGAGCAAATGATCCGCGTCGCCGCGGGCGAGAAGCTGCCCTTCGCGCAAGCCGACATCGGCATCGACGGCTGGTCGATCGAGAACCGCGTCTATGCGGAGGACCCCTACCGCGGGTTCCTGCCGAGCACTGGGCGGCTGGTGCGGTATGCGCCGCCGGAGGCGGAGGCCCATCAGGAGCCGATCCCCCGCGAAGGCGGGGGTCTCCTTCGTTCTGGCGATGCGCTCGAAGGCCTGAGGTCCCCGCCTTCGCGGGGACGCGGTGACCCCTACATCCGCATCGACGACGGTGTCGCCGAGGGCGGCGAGGTCAGCATGTTCTACGACCCGATGATTGCCAAGCTGATCACTTGGGCACCCACGCGCGACGAGGCGGCCGACTTGCAGGTGCAGGCGCTCGACGCTTTCCGCATCGAGGGGCTTGCCCACAACGTCGATTTCCTCTCCGCGATCATGCAGCATCCGCGCTTTCGCTCGGGCGAGCTCACCACCGGCTTCATCGCCGAGGAATGGCCCGAAGGCTTCCACGGCGCCGTGCCCGGTCCCCATGCCCTCGCGCTGTTGGCCGCGGTCTCCGGCGTCCTCGCCACCGCCGATGCCGACCGGGCGCAGCGGATTGGTGGGCAACTCGGCGAGCCCACCGCGCCGGGCGACTGGACGGTGCGGATCGGATCGCGGGACTTTTCCGTCAGCCTCGAGGAGGAGGCAATTACCGTCGACGGGGCTCCAGTCACGCTCGCGCTCGAATATGCGCCCGGGGACCGCTTCGTCGAAGTCGCGTTTTTCGCCGAGGACCAGGACGAGGCGCCCACCGCGCGCTACGGCATCCAGATCGAGCCGCAGCGCATGGGCTATCGGCTCACGACACGCGGGGCGCGGCACGAGGCGCGTGTCCTGCCCGCGCGCCTCGCCCCTCTCGCCAGGCACATGCTCGAGAAGGACCCGCCCGATCTTTCAAAGCTGCTGATCTGCCCGATGCCGGGCCTGCTGGTGAAGCTGCATGTCGCCCAGGGCGATGCGGTCCAGCCCGGCCAACCCCTCGCCACGGTGGAAGCGATGAAGATGGAGAACATCCTCCGCGCCGAGAAGGCCGCGACAGTCGGCAAGATCAACGCCGCCGAGGGCGCGAGCCTGGCAGTCGACGAAGTCATCCTGGAGCTCGAATAGAGTGCACGTAAGCCATGCCCCCGATGCGCCCGCGGGCGAACCGATCGGCTTCGAAGACTTCCTCAAGGTCGATATCCGGGTGGGGACGATCCTGGCCGCGGAGGAATTTCCCGAAGCGCGCAAGCCGAGCTACCGGCTGCGGATCGATTTCGGCCCGGCGATCGGCGAAAGGAAGAGCTGCGCGCAGATTGCGGCCAACTACGCGCCCGGCGACCTTGTCGGACGGCAGGTCGCGGCAGTGGTCAATTTCCCACCGCGCCAGATCGGGCCTGCGATGTCCGAGGTGCTGACTTTGGGATTTGCCGACGCCGTGGGCGAGGTGGTGCTGTTCGCCCCCGATTCGCCGGTCCCCAACGGATCGCGCCTGTTTTAGTTCAGAACCCACCAGTGGCGCGGAGCGCAGTTGGGTGGAGGGCCGAGCGCGAGGATGGGGAGCGCGGGCCATGCGGCGCATTTTCGCTTTCCCAGACGCTGCACAGATTCCTGAGACCCAATCCGAAAGGACGTTCGCGCCCGTGCCAGGATGAGTCCTGGCCTCGATTGCGCGCAACTTGCGCCAGTTAAAGTTAACCGGTCACTTTCGGCAAGTTGCACGATGCATTAAGTAACGCCGCAGCCACTGCGAAGCGTTTTGTTGGTTAATCCGCTGGTTATTTTTCGCTCCCGCGCCACAATACGCTGCAAGTCCATGATTTCCTCGTGGGCTGGGAGTAGAAAACCATGGCACGCAAGGGCATCGGCTTCTTCGACAGCAAGGGCCATTTCTTCAAATCCCCCGAGGATGCCACAGTCAGCGACATCTCATCGCTGCTCGGCAAGGTCGGCGACGGCGAGAGCCTGGCACCGGGTATCGCCCATATCCTGCCGCGCCGCAGGGAGGAGCTCGAGAAGCTGTTTGCCGGGCACGACGCGATGATGAAGGATTATACCGCCATCATCGACAAGAGCGTCAATGCCTCGCCCAATGTGGCCAAGCTGCCCGCGCATAGAAGCGCTGCAGCTTAGCGGCCCTGTCTCCGGGTGGTTTGCAATCTTGCCGGGGGGTTTCCCACATCGATCCCGGCATGACCGGGCGCTCGATCTGGACCATCGGCTAGGAGCGGACAGCCCGATCTCCCTCAGGCGATGGCGCAGATGGACGAGCTGCGGGCGCGTCGTTGGTGGGGGATCGAAAGATCGACGAAACGCGTCACGCGGCTGCCTTAGGGTCGAGTGCCGTTATTGCGTGCACAGCTGTTCGTCGAGGAAAGCGGTGACATCAGCGAGCTCGACGTCGTGCGCCACAAAGGCTGCCCCAATCCCCCGCAGCAGAACGAAGGGGAGCGCGCCCGCGTCCATCTTCTTGTCGTGGCGCATGTGTTTGACGAGGCTTGCGCCGTCGCAGGCGAGGCCGAGCGCGGCGATTTCCGCAGGCAAGCCGGCGGCTTCCACGGCGGCGGTGATTTGCCCTGCGTCACTGCCGGTGATCAGGCCCCGGCGGGCCGAAAAACGGGCGGCCAGGACCATGCCCAGCGCGACACTCTCGCCGTGGAGCAGCCTGGCCGAAAAGTCGGTTTCGGCCTCGAGCGCGTGGCCGAAGGTATGCCCCAAATTGAGAAGCGCGCGCGCGCCCGTGGTTTCGCGCTCGTCCTCCGCCACGATTCGTGCTTTGGTGGCGATGCTCGTGGCGACGGCTTGCTCGAGCGCATCGGACTGGAGCGCGAGCACCGCCGGCGCCTTGTCCCACAGCCAGTCGAAGAATGCACGATCGCCCAGCACGCCGTATTTGAGCACTTCGGCATAGCCCGCCCGCAGCTCGCGCCCGGGGAGCGTGGCCAGGGTGTCGAGATCGGCCAGGACCAGCGCGGGCTGATGAAAGGCGCCGATCAGGTTCTTGCCAGCCCCGGTGTTGATCGCGGTCTTGCCGCCCACCGAACTGTCGACTTGCGCCAGCAGCGTGGTGGGCAATTGCACGAAGCCGCAGCCGCGTTTGAGGATGGCGCAGGCGAATCCCGCAAGATCGCCAACCACCCCGCCGCCGAGCGCGAGCACATGATCGCCGCGTTCCACGCCTTCGGTGAGCAGCCAGTCGGTGAGCCGTGCGAGGCCGCCCCAGCTTTTGGCGCCCTCGCCGGGCGGGACGCGGTACAAAGCGACCTCGCGCCCCGCCTGGCCGAGCGAGTGTTCCAGTCGCGCGCCGTGATGCGCCCAGGCCTGGGCATCGGCAACCACCGGCACGCGGCGCTTGCGTAACAGCGCCCCAGCGGTCGTCGCAACCCGGTCGAGCAGGCCGCTACCGATATGGACGTCATAGCTGCGACCCCCGAGGGCGACCGGGATTACAGCCATTGCTCGATCGCCTCCAGAATCTTCATCGCCGTCTGCTGATGCGGCGCGTCGCCGGCCGCGATGCGGATCGGCGCCTCGGCATAGGCGGGCGCACGCTCGGCGTGCAAGCGGGTCAGAATTTCGCGCGGGTCCCCGCTCCTCAGCAGCGGGCGGGTGTCGCGCCGCCTCGTTCGCGCGACCAACGTCTCGACACTGCAGTCGAGCCACACCGCGATCGCGCGCTCGAGGATCAATGCGCGCGTTTCTGGATTGACGAAGGCCCCGCCGCCCGTCGCGATCACGCCTTCGCCGCCATCCATGAGTCGGGCGATCACGCGCCGCTCGCCATCGCGGAAATAGTGCTCGCCGAATTCTTCGAAGATCTCGCTTACGGTGCGCTGCGCCGCCTCCTCGATCGCCAAATCGCTGTCAGCAAAGGGCGCGCCGAGCAGGCTCGCAAGCCGCCGCCCGACCGTAGATTTGCCCGCGCCCATCAGACCGACCAGGACGACCGGCCGGTCGATCCGGCGCTTGAGCGCGGTGATCCGATCGGCCGTGATTTCGGGTGCGTGGGTCATTGCCGCCCGGGGTAGAAGTGAGCTATCCGCCGCGCAAGCGACGGACGAGACATGCCGCGGGGAGCCGCTGTGCCGAAACTGGGACGAAAGAAGACTGCCTTGCTGATCGTGCTGCTGCTGTTGCTGTTGGTTCTTGCCTGGTATCGGGGCGGGGACCGTGCGATCCGAACGATCGAGCAGGACATTCCCGTGCCCGAGGGCATGCTGTGAGGAAGCGTCTGGCCATCGCGGGTGCGCTGCTGCTCGCGGGCGGATCCACACTTGTGGTTGCGCAAAGTCAGCCCGAGGACTTGCTGCCCCCGGGTTTCGACGAGCCTGCGCCAAGCCCGAGCCCCGCTCGGTCGCCGCGGCCCGCGCCTGCCCCCGCGCAGAGCGGCACACCCGCGCCGTCCGCCGCGCCTGCGATGGAGCCGGGGGAGGTCGTCCAGGCGTTGCCCTCCGACCCTGGATCGCAGGGATTGGCCACAGAGCTAGGCAGGGGAATCGACCTTGCGAACCTGCCCACGCTCGCGGAGCTGGAATCGATGTCGACCGACGAGCTCGACGAGCTGTTCGGGCTGAAACCCACGGTGGACATTCCCGCTGCGGCGCAGCGCGGGATGGAGCGTGTCGGAATCCTCGATCCATCCGAGGGCGGGCTGCCGACGTTCTCACTCGCGCGGCAGCCGGCATCGCTGGTGCGTGCGGCGCTGGCCGGAACCAGGGGACCGGTGGTGTCGCGCTGGGGCCATATCCTGCTGCGCCGGGCACTTGTCAGCCGGCTCGCGGCACCCGAGGGCATGGAACCGGCCGAGTTTGTCGCGCTGCGCGCCGAGCTGCTCAACCGGCTGGGAGAATTTTCGGCCGCTCGCGCGCTGGTGCAGGATGTCGACACGGCGAACTACTCGCCCGCGCTGACCGATGCTGCGCTTGGGGCCTATGTCGGGACTGCGGACATCTTGGGCGCTTGCCCGGCCGTCCGTCTCGCCAGGTCCAGACGCGATGATGCCGAATGGCGCATGACGGCCGCAATCTGCGCGGCCTACGCCGGCGAGGCGACGACTGCCAGCAACGATTTGCGGCGGTTGATGAATCGCGGTGCGGCAGAGCCGATCGATGCCCTGCTGGCGCAGCGCTTTGCCGGCGCGGCAGGCGAGGGACGCCGCGCGGTCACCATCGAATGGGACCGGGTGACCAAGCTCACTCCGTGGCGCTTCGCGCTCGCCAATGCTGTCGGCGCCGACATTCCCGAAGCGCTGATGACAAGCGCCGGGCCATATTACGCAATGGCCGGGGCGACCGCGCCGATGCTGACGCCCGCGCAGCGCATGCCATGGGCCGAGGACGCGGCCCGCCGCGGCGTGTTGTCGGCAAGTGCGATGGTGGACCTTTATTCGCAGGCATTGGCGGAAAATGAGGAGGGCCCTGCTGCGGCTCGCGCGCAGGAGCTGCGCACTGCCTATGTCGGGGCCGATGCCGGGATTCGACTGGCCGCCATCAAGGCGCTGTGGGCCGAGGGAGCGGATGACCCGTATGGTCGCTGGGTTCTGACGGCCTATGCCGCGGCGCGGATCGATCCGGTCGAGGAACTCGCCGCAGATGCGGGCCCGCTGATCGGGTCGATGCTGGCGGCAGGCCTCGACCGCGACGCGGCGCGCTGGGCGCCGGTCGTGCCCGATGGGAGCATGGGCTGGGCCCTCATCACTCTGGCGCGCCCGCGTGGTCCTGAGGCCAAGGGCGGACAGCTGGGTGATTTCGTCGGCGAAGATCGAAGCGCGGGGCAGCGCAAGAGCCGCATGCTGCTGGCAGGCCTGGCCGCGCTCGATCGCACGACCCCCGGCGCCGTCAGCGCATACAGCAAGGACCTTGGGATCGACCTTCAGCGCCGGAGCCGCTGGACGCAGGCGATCGCCGCCGCCGCCGCGGCGCGCAATCAGGTGCTGGTGGTCCTGCTCGCCGGACTTGGCATGCAGGGCGAGGGCTGGAACCAGATGACAGCGGCGCACCTGTTCCACATCGTCAGGGCGCTCGATCAGGTGGGACTCGATGCCGAGGCGCGGATGATCGCCGCCGAGGCGGTCGCGCGCGCCTGAATTGAGCGCGATCGAGGACTTTCTCACCACGATCGCCGCGGAGCGTGGCGCGGCGGCCAATACCTTGGCCGCCTACCGCCGCGATCTTGAGCAAGCGCAGGCTTGGGTAGGCGAACTGGCGGGAGCGAAAGCTACCGATCTCAAGCGGCTCGAGCGGCACTGGGCCGGACTTGCGCCAGCGAGCGCGGCGCGCAAGGCCTCGGCACTGCGCCAGTTCTATGCCTTTCTCGTCGAAGACAATCGCCGATCCGATGATCCGAGCCACACCCTGCCACGGCCCACTGCGCGTCGCGCATTGCCCAAATTCCTTTCGCATCAGGAGATCGCGACGCTGTTTTCGCGAGCCGAGCTGGATGCAGCGGCAAACGAGGCCGGTCCGCTTCGCCTGCTGACCTTGCTGGAGCTGCTGTACGGCTCGGGCCTGCGCGCGACCGAGCTCGTCTCGCTCCCGCTCGCCGCCGTCCCGCGCGACGCGCCGTTTCTGACGGTTATCGGGAAGGGCGGGGCAGTGCGGATGGTCCCCGTCGGCACCCGCGCGCGGCAGGCGCTGGCGCGGTGGCTGGTGGTGCGCCCACCCGGAGGGCGGCATCTGTTTCCGAGCGGCGCGGGGCACCTGACGCGGGTGCGCCTGTTCCAGATGCTCAAATCGCTGGCGGCGCGGGCAGGTCTCGATCCGGCCCGGCTCAGCCCGCATGTCCTGCGGCATGCGTTCGCGACCCATCTTCTAGAAGGGGGTGCGGATCTCCGGGTTCTCCAGATGTTGCTCGGCCACGCCGATATCGCCACCACCCAGATCTATACGCATGTCGATGCAGCCCGGCTGATCACGCTCGTCAATGAGCGCCATCCGCTTGCGCGCCCTGGCTCCAGCGACTAGCGCCGCGCGATGCTATCCTATCTCGAGTTCGAGAAGCCGGTCGCCGAGCTCGAGCAGCGCATCGCCGAATTGCGCAAGGCGTCCGAAGGCGACGAGGTCGATATTTCTGCCGAGATCGCACGCCTCGAGGCCCGCAGCGCCGAGCTTCTCCAGCGTACTTACGCCGGCCTGACGCCGTGGCAGAAGACCCAGGTCGCGCGGCATCCGGCGCGGCCGCATTTCCGCGATTATGTCGAGCAGGCCTTCGAGGAATTCGTGCCGCTGGGTGGAGATCGGTCGTTCGGCGACGATCCAGCGATCCTGGGCGGCTTTGCCCGGCTCGGCGACCGCCGGGTGATGCTGATCGGCCACGAAAAGGGCAGTAATACCGTCAGCCGCATCCGGCACAACTTCGGCATGGGCAAGCCTGAAGGCTACCGCAAGGCGGTCCGCCTGATGGACATGGCGGGGCGGTTCGGCTTGCCGCTCGTGACGCTGGTGGACACCTCGGGGGCCTTTCCGGGCGTGGAGGCCGAGGAGCGGGGTCAGGCCGAAGCCATCGCCCGGGCCACCGAGGCCTGCCTGGCGTTGCCGGTGCCGATGGTGGCAGTGATCGTGGGCGAGGGCGGATCGGGCGGTGCAGTCGCGCTCGCCAGCGCGGAGCGCGTGCTGATGCTCGAGCACGCGGTCTACTCGGTCATTTCTCCCGAAGGGTGCGCATCGATCCTGTGGCGGACCGCCGACAAGGCGCCCGAGGCTGCGGAGGCGATGAAAGTGAGCGCGCAGGAGCTCGAGAAGCTCGGGGTGATCGATCGGATCGTGCCTGAACCGGTCGGCGGGGCGCACCGCAATCCCGCGGCGGCGGCGGTCACTCTGGGCGAAGCGATCGGGGAGGAACTCGACGGGCTTGCGGGCACGACGCCAGCCGATCTCATCGCCGCGCGCGAAGAGCGCTTCCTGCGCCTGGCCAGCTAGCGGGAACAATCCGCGCCCGCTCCCAGTTTCCATTCCAGTCCATTGATCGCCGCGGCAGGTGGGTGCCGGGCCAGGTAAGGATTTTGTCATGACCTCCACACGCCCCGCCGCGCGTTTCCCGCGCGCGCTCCTGCTGGCCTCGATCGCCGGCTGCGCTCTCACCGCCCCCTCCGTGACCGGCGCTCAGACCCGTGCGGTCGCCACGCCACAGATCACGCAGGCCGAAGCCCAGCAGGGCGCCCAGGCCAACGTCCAGATCCTGCAGGAATTCGGCGGTGCGATGACGGGGCCGCAGGCGCAATATGTCGAAACGATCGGCAAGACCATCGCGGTCCAGTCGGGGCTGGGCAATGCCCGTGACGCCTTCACTGTCGCTTTGCTCAACAGCCCGGTCAACAATGCTTTCGCGCTTCCCGGGGGCTATATCTACACCACCCGCCAACTCGTGGCCCTGATGAACAACGAGGCCGAGCTGGCCGGCGTTCTTGGCCATGAAGTCGGGCATGTCGCGGCGCGTCATTCCCAGCGGCGCCAGCAGGCCTCGCAGAGGAACTCGATCCTCGGCGCGCTGGGTTCGATCCTTTCCGGTGTGTTGCTGGGCAACAGCCAGATCGGGCAAGTGATCAGTCGGGGGATTCAGCAGGGGAGCCAACTTCTCACGCTCAAGTTCTCGCGTTCCCAGGAGCTTGAGGCAGACAGGCTGGGCCAGCAGTATCTCGCCCGCGCGGGCTACGACCCCCGTGCAATGGCGACCGTGCTCGCCAGCCTGGCCATGCAGAACAGCCTCGATGCCCAGCTCCAGGGGCGCAGCGCTGCCCAGGTTCCAAGCTGGGCTTCGACTCACCCCGATCCCGCGAGCCGGGTTGCGACTGCCAACAAACTGGCGGGATCGACCGGCGGACTGACCAACCGCGATACCTTTCTGACGCGGATCGACGGTCTCCTATATGGGGACGATCCCAGGCAGGGCGTGGTCGAGGGCCAGAGATTCCTCCACCCCGAACTGCAGCTGGCGTTCACCGCACCGAACGGCTTCTACATGGTGAATGGGACCCAAGCCGTCAGCATCAACGGCCAAAGCGGGCAGGCTCAGCTCACGACGGCCCCCTATAATGGAAGCCTGGAGACCTATGTATACTCGGTGTTCCAGCAAATCGGCGGGCAGAATTCGCAGCTCCGCCCTTCGCAGGTGAGCCGCACGACGGTGAACGGAATCCCGGTGGCCTATGCCACCGCGCGCGCCAATACGAATAGCGGGCAGGTGGACGTCACGGTCTTTGCCTATGAGTTCGCCCGCGACCGGGCATATCATTTCCAGGCAATGACCGCGGCCGGGCGGGGGAGCGTCTTCAATCCGATGTTCGCTTCAATGCGCCGGATCACGGCCGCCGAGGCGGGCAGGATAGTTCCGCGGCGCATCGACGTGGTGACGGTGGGCCCGCGCGACACCGTCCAGTCGCTGGCTGGCAGGATGGCCTACACGACGGGCCAGTTGGACCGGTTCAGGGTGCTGAACGGACTGCGCAGCTCGGACGTCCTGCGCCCGGGACAAAAGGTCAAGCTGGTGGTATACTCGCGCTGACCGTTGCCAGCGCGGATACGCGGCGGCGGGGTGGTCTCCGCCGCCGCTGTGCCCGAAGCCTGCGTCTTACGCGGCCGAGTTCATGTTCGAGGAAACCTGATTGAAGGTGCTCGACAGGTTGTTGCCGAGGCTCTGCATCGCCGTGATTGCCGCGACGGCGATAAGGGCGGCGATGAGGCCGTATTCGATGGCGGTGGCGCCCTGCTCGTTGCGAGCGAGCTTCTTGATGAGTCTCATGGGTGGTCTCCGATTCAAGCGAGAACTTGTCACGGCCTGACTGGTCCTGACGACCCATCGCTACGCGAAAATACCTTCGAACAGCTTAATGGGTCGCGCAGCAAAAAGCGGCGGGGTTGCCCCCGCCGCCTTCGTCTTCGACCTGGTGCGTCTTACGCGGCCGAGTTCATGTTCGAGGAAACCTTGTTGAAGGTGCCCGAGAGGTTGTTGCCGAGGCTCTGCATGGCGGTGATCGCGGCGACCGCGATCAGAGCGGCGATGAGGCCGTATTCGATGGCGGTCGCGCCCTTTTCGTTGCGAACGAGCTTCTTGATGAACTTCATGATAGTCTCCTGGTTTGGTCTTCGGTACCCCACCCACACCGCTGTCTCATTCGGCCCGGGTTATCGCACTTTTCTCAGGGAAGGATTGAGAAATCGTAACCGTTTCCATCCCTGTTACGCTGAACTGCTCACGGCGTTGGAAACCGCGTTCCACACGTCGATCGCGCTCTGGCCAAACGAGGTGATTCCACCCAGCATGACCAGAAATACCAGCGCCAGAATCAGCCCGTATTCGACGGCTGTGGCGCCGCTCGAGTCGCGTCCCAATCTTGCGAGAAATCTGAACATCGAAAGTCCCCCGCCGTCTTCAGGCTGAGGCAGCAGGTCTAATCGCCAAGGTCTTAACGATGTGTTGCCGGAGCAAGGTTAATTGACAGAATTCCCGACATGGCAATGCGTCGTCGCAGGCGCGCTGCGGCGCAGCGATGGGCGCTGGCTCATGCACCGAAGGCCACGTCACAAGCACCATGGCGGGTTGTGGGAATTCCCTGGCGGGAAGGTGGAACCTGCTGAAATTCCGCGATTAGCCTTGGCGAGGGAATTGCTCGAGGAACTCGGAATCTCAGTCGAGGCCGCGCGTCTGGTTCCCGCCGGGTTCGCGGAAACGGCCGACCCGGCAGGGCCTCATCCGATCGTCATCCTGCTTTACATCGTGCCCGCCTGGAAGGGCGAGGCCACGGCGTTGGACGCGGGGGCGAAATGCGGCTGGTTCACTTCGGCCGAAATTCGCGCGCTCAAACGGCCGCCGCTCGACATCGCTTTGTGCGACGACCTGTTCGGGCGGGGTGAGAATGCGGCGCGGCGATAGCTATTGCCAAGACCACGCCGCCTCCCTATTGGGCCCCCTCCGATGCGCGCCCGTAGCTCAGCTGGATAGAGCACCAGACTACGAATCTGGGGGTCGGACGTTCGAATCGTTCCGGGCGCGCCATTTTGGATCAAAGGCACGAACGCCTAGAACCGCCGCCTCTACGCCAGAGGCGGCGGTTAGCGTTCGGAGCAACTCGCTGCGCAGACCACGAATCCGAACCTCCGTTTTGCTGACTACTTCGACGCGCTGGGCGACTGCCCGGATGTGATCGCGAGCGAATGAGCCGTCGCCCTGCCGCAGCTTTCTGCGCGCTGCCATCGCGAAGGCGCGAAGGCTCTCGGGCGTGATGGCCGGGCCGATCTTCTCAATATGGGCCACCGCCCGCTCGGCGTCGCCCCTGGCCTGCTCGCGGGTTGCCGTCAGTTCGGCGATTCGATCCTTGAGCGAAGGATCACTCACATCGATCACGCCATTCTCGATCGCATCATAAAGACGCTTGAGCTTGGCTTCGGCCTCGGTCGCTCGGCGCTCCAGATCGGCAACATGAAGGCGCCGCTGATCCACCCATTCGTCGCGGCGTTGGAGGATCTGATCCATCATCTCCTCAAGCCGCTTCGGATCCAGCAGGCGCCACTCCAGGTGCCCGACAACGGCTTCGTTGAGCCGATCCATCGGAACCGTGATGCCGGGGCAGCCCTTCGCACCCTGCCGCGCCTTCGTGGAGCAGGTGTAATAGCGATACTCGCGGCCGACGCTGCTGGTGCCGGTGCGCAGCGTCATGGCTCCGCCGCAGCACGCGCAGAAGCAGATGCCGGTGAGCAGCGTTGGGCCGCCCACCGCCATCGGCGGCATCATCTTCGGGCTTCGCGCCTTGAGCGACCGCTGCACCGCCTCGAACTCCGCCTCCGACACGATCGCGGGCACTTCCATAATGGCGTGCTCGCTCTCGGGCTTGGGCGCCTTGGTGCGATAATCCCGATAGCTGAACTTGTGCCGGCCGATATAGGTCGTGCGGGTGAGAACCTGATGCACCGCGCCCAGGCCCCATCGCCCGCCATCGCGGGTACGGATATTGTTGTCGTTGAGCCAAGTCGCGATGGCCTTGAGGCCCATCGGTCCGTTGTCATCGACGCCGTTTAGCGCCATCCGGTAGATGCGCCGCACGGTCTCGGCTTGGATCGGGTCGATCTCCAGCTTCTTCTTGACCTTCGCGCCGCGCTGTCCGGCCTCGACGATCCGATAGCCGATGGGCGGACGCGCGCCGTTCCAGAAGCCCTGACGCGCGTTCTCCTTCATTGCCCTCAGGGTGTGCTTGCCGTTCTCCTTCGACTGATATTCGTCGAATAACGTCATGATCTGCCGCATCATCACGCTCATCGGATCGTCACCGAGGTCTTGCGTGATCGATACGAGCTTCACCCCATTCTTCGCCAGCTTGCGAACGTAAAACTCGAACTGGAACTGATCGCGGAAGAACCGCGAAAAGCTGTGGACGACGATGACGGTGAACGTCGGCGGCTTGACCATCGCCGCGTCGATCATCGCCTGAAACGCAGGCCGGCGATCGTCGGTGGCGGTGTTGCCCGGCTCGACGAACTCGGCCGCGATCTCCCAGCCGCGCGACAGGCAATAGCTTTCGATCTGACGACGCTGGTCGGGAATCGATAGGTCGCTCTCGGCCTGTCGGCCGGTCGAGACGCGCAGGTAAAGCGCGGCACGCGCGGTCGCCGCCACCGGCACCTCATCCTCATCTCGTCGCAGGGTGGCGCCGGTCATGACGCTTCACTCCTCACTTCACGGCAGCGGCCCCAACAGCTTGTCCAGCTCTTGCCGCATGTGGCCTTCGATCGCGCGCAACTCCGCGTCGCCGATCGGAACGTGCTCCGGCCAATCGTCGGTGACCACGATCGGCCCGTCATGCTCGCGCGGCCGGTGCGAAACCCGGCGCGGCGCGGCGCGGTTGGTGTAATCGTGCAGGTCATCCGGGCATTCGGCCCAGCGACGAGGCGTCCGGCGGCGGAGCTTTCGCGGGAGAGACATTGCGGCAGGCTGCCGCGCAGCCGCGCCCCGCGCAAAGGCTCTCGCTTGGCGAAGCGCAGATAGGGGCGCACGGCGGCGGCCGTCATGCTTCGCCCCACGGATCGACGACCGTGATCCCGCACTCGGTGAAGTCGCGGACATTGCGAGTCGCCAGCCGCGCGCCGCGCGAGCGCACGATCGCGGCAATCTGCGCGTCAATCTGGCTGATCGGCTTGCCGCCCTGTTTTCGTCCGGCGGCAATCTCGGGATAGGCAAGGGCTGCGTCTGTATCGAACGGCAGCACGCGGCCGGCGAGATCGACCTCGAACATCGGACGCGCGGCCGCCAACAGGTCATTGCGGCGACGTCCGTCGGGAAGCAGCGCCAATCCATAGAAGATTTCCGCTTGGGTCAGCGTCGTCGTGAACACGCCTGCCATCGGCTGCTCGGCGATCCACGCCATGACTCTCGGTTCAGGCTCGCGGCGCATCAGCTCGGAAATGACGTTGGTGTCGAGGACGATCATTCGCCGAAGTCCACTGCCCGGATCGACTCGCGGGGCAGGTTAGGCAGATCGACGCCGCCCAGCGCGCCGAATCGTTCATGGATGGCTTGGCCCAGGTTGCGAGGCCGTGGGATTTCGGTCGAGAGCGCTGAGCGCAGGATGTCGCGAGCCTCATCTTCCATCGACCGACCGTGCATCGCAGCGCGGAGGCGCAGGCGATTTTTGATAGCATCGTCAATGTTTCGGATCGTCATGACCGCCATGTCAGCCTCCATAAGTCATTGACTGCATGTTAGTCGATGAAGAGGAAAATTGCAAGGTTGGGTTGGCGCCTCCCTGCGGGACCGCCGCTCTATCTCCGCTACGCTCCGACCGAGCCCCTGACAGGTCTCGGCCCTGCCGGGTGACGATCGGACTGGCGGGGTGGCGCTGGACGCGCGGACGGAACGCGGATCAAATGGGCGCTCTCTGCCGCTCCTGACGAAGCGGTCAGGGTGCGCGCGCTTTCTGTAACCGCATAGCACTCTTGCTCTGCCCGGAGGGCGCGGCGGCGGCTGGCCCCAGGCCCGCGCGCACGCCGCCACGCCGTTCCGGTCGCCGCAAGGGTGCGTCATTTGTCTGCGCCGATGGCGCGCTGAACAGCGGAGATCGGGCAAGGCTGCGCCGGCCCGATCGCGTTGCTTGTAGCTCTCCCCGTCGGTGGGGTGGGCGACGCTCCCCTTTAGGCCCGCCGCGCCGGGCCGCAACGCGCGGCAAGCCGCGCTTACCTCCTCTGCGTTCCGGTCCTGCGGATGCTGCCCGGCTCTGTCTGCGGGCCTGCCGGTCCGCTCCTTCGCCGCCCACCCCATTCCGGGGTGAGTGCGGTTTGAAGGAGAAGTGTGATGAACGCTGTGACCGAAACCGCAGCCGCCGAGCCTGTGTCGGGCGTGGAAATCTTCCTGCCGCTCGCCAAGCTCAAGAAGTCCCCGCGCAACGCCCGCAAGGTGCCGCATGGGGAAGCCGCTATCGAGGCGCTGGCCGCTTCGATCCAGCACAAGGGGCTGATCCAGAACCTTGTCGTGGAGCCGGAAACCAAGGAGGACGGCACGCCGACCGGCTACTATCTCGTCACCGCTGGCGAAGGCCGCAGGCTGGCGATGCTGCTGCGCGCCAAGCGCAAGCAGATCAGGAAATCCGAGCCGGTGCGCTGCTGGCTCGATACGGCCAACGATCCGTCCGAGATCAGTCTGGACGAGAACGTGACCCGCACCCCGATGCACCCCGCCGACCAGTTCGAGCGGTTCCGCGAGCTTGCGGATGGCAAGGGATGGGGCGCGGAGGAAATCGGAGCGCGGTTCGGCGTGTCGGCATCCATTGTGAAGCAGCGGCTTCGCTTGGGCGCGGTCAGCCCCAAGCTGTTGCAGGTCTATCGCGAGGATGGACTTACGCTGGACCAGCTTATGGCCTTCGCGATCACCGAGGACCATGCCCGGCAGGAGCAGGTGTTCGAGGGGCTGCATCACAACCGCGAGCCGTGGATCATCCGGCGCGACATGACCGCGAGCAATGTCCCGGCGACCGACCGGCGCGCAGTGTTCGTCGGCGCCGACGCCTATGTCGAGGCGGGCGGCAGGATCATCCGCGACCTGTTCAGCGAGGACCGGGGCGGCTTCTTCGAGGATGCGGGCTTGCTCGACATGCTCGCCGTCGAGAAGCTGCGTGAGATCGCGGGCGAGGCCGAGGCCGAGGGCTGGAAATGGACCGAGGCGCATATCGACTACCCCCACGCCCACGGGATGCGGCGCTTCTATCCGCAGGCCGTTCCCCTGTCCGACGAGGACGAGGCGCGGCTGGACGCCTTGTCCACCGAGCATGACGAGCTTGCCGAAGGCTATTCGTCGTATGACGAGATGCCGGAGGATGTGGCGGCGAAGCTGGAGGCGGTGTCCGACGAGATCGACGCGATTTCGGCCAAGCGTTCCGCCTACGACGCCAACGTGATCGCGCATGGCGGCGCGTTCGTCGTGCTTCACCATGACGGCACCGTCAGGATCGAGCGCGGTTTCGTCCGGTTCGAGGACGAGGCGCTGGCGGACCCGCAGCCCGAACCGGAGGCCGATGCCAATGCGACCGACCCGCAGGCCGGGGAGGACGAGCAGGCCGAGGACGGCGACGAAGACGTGCAGGAGATCGAGGACGAGGACGAGGAACCCGGCAAGCCGATTTCCGACAGCCTCACCCGCGACCTGTCGGCCTATCGGACGCTGGCGCTTCGCGTGGCGCTTGGCGAGCGGCCCGACATGGCGCTGATCGCGCTCACCCACACGCTGACCGCGCAACTGTTCTACAGCTATGCGGAGGCTGGTTGCCTTGAGGTTCGTCCGACCGTGACCCTCTTGGGGAGCCATGCTGAAGGGATCGAGGACACGCCTCTGGCGGCGCGCGCGAGCGAGGCGCGCGAGACTTGGGCCGAGCGGATGCCGCGTGACGTGGCGGACCTGTGGGGCTTCATCGTCGCGCTGGACGACGAGAAGCGGCTGGCGTTGCTGGCCCATTGCGCGTCCCGCACCGTCAACGCCCTGCGGTTGCCGTGGGACCGCAAGCCCCGGACGCTGCAAACGGCGGACAGGCTGGCGACTGCGCTGGAGCTGGACGTGGCGAAGGACTGGACCCCGACCGTGGACAGCTACCTTGGCCGCGTCACGAAGGCGCATATCGTGGAGGCCGTCGCCGAAGGCGTGTCGGAGGACGCCGCCCGCCGTATCGCGGACATGAAGAAGCCGGATATGGCGCAAGCCGCCGAGCAGCTTCTGGCCGGGACCGGCTGGCTTCCCAACGTGCTGCGGACGTCGAAAGCGGAGGCAGAGCAGCCCGCGACCGTCGAGGTCGAGGCCGAGGACGCGGAGGCCGTGCAGCAGCCCGCCGAGGTCGAAGCGACCGAGCCGCAGGACGCGGGGGAGGAAGACGCCTACGCCGTCGCCGCCGAGTAGCGGCATTGGGCCGGGGCCGCGCAAGCGGTCCCGGCCTTCCTTCGGGACGGTCCAGAAAATTCGCGGGCGCGCCCCTGATCGGGCGCGGCCGCTTGGCGTCCCTCGGCCGGGCGCCCGCGATTTTGGCGACGGGCGCGCGTGGCGTCTTGTTCAGAGAGGGCGTGGCGCAGTACCGGTTCGACAGGTGCTCACCGTTCCGAGCGGGGTCGCCGTTGGCGATAAGTTCGCACCCGAGCGGTCGGATCTTCCACCGTGGCGCTGACATACCCAGCCGTCCATCTGGGGCGGCGCGCTGCCGCATTGCCGCGTCATGTCAGTGTGGCTCGGTTCCGGCGCTGAGCGTGGACACGGTTCGAGCTGGTCCGGCCGCATATGTTGCATGGGTTCGACAATTCGGGGCCGCCATAGCTTTCCATCCCGCATCGGCGCGACCGCACGGCCTCTCGATTGGCTTGATCTAACCGGGGCCGGCTTCGCCTTGCTCGGCCTGGCGCAACGCCGCCGCGCGGCTTTTTTCCGCCGCCTTCGGCTTTGCATCGCGAAGCAAAAAAGCCGCGCGCCGTCATCCTCCGCTGCGCTTCGGCCGCAAGCGGTGCGCGTCCGATCATCCCCGCTTCACCGATCGCCATCGAGGCCGTGGCAGTCGCGGTCCGAAAGCGAAAGGAACTTCGACATGGCGATCATCGGCACCTTCACCCAGGCGGACAACGGCACCTTCACCGGCACCATCACCACCGCAACCCTCAAGCTCAAGGCGACCCTCCGCCCAATCGACATCGAAGGCGACAAGGCGCCCAACTACCGGCTGCTGGTCGGGACGGTCGAATGCGGCGCAGGTTGGAAGAAGACCAGCCGCCAAGAGCGCGACTACATCTCGGTCAAGTTCGACGATCCGACCTTCCCGGCGCCGATCTACGCCACCCTGTCCGAGACCGACACCGCCGGCGAATACGCGCTCATCTGGTCTCGCTGACCCCCAACGGCGCCCCCGCTCCACCAGAGCGGGGGCGCCTTGTCATGCTTCTTCTGGCTCCTGAGAGACGGACGGGCCGGAGGCCCGGGGTCATCTGTGAGGTGCTTGGGGCGCTGCCCCCCAGCGCCCTTCGGAGCGGCTTCCGCCCAGCTTCCACGCGCGAGCGCGTTCCGTGCAGCCGGTTCCCCGCGAAGCCGCCCACTCCGGTTGCACCCCCGGTCTCGCCGACGGGCAGGGTTTCAGCGCGGCGCTCCGCTGCGCGGAAACCCAAGCCCAAGGAGTTCAGCCATGTATCATCAGCTTGCCACCCGGTTCGGCCGCAACGCCCACCAGATCAGCGGCCGCGAGGCGCTCGACAACGAGGCGCTCTATCGGCACGTCCCGTCCATCTTCGCCCGCGAGGCGCACGACAGCCGGTCCGAGCGCTACGTTTATGTCCCTACCATCGACATCGTGGAGGGGCTGCGCCGGGAAGGTTGGTTCCCGTTCTTTGCGGTCCAGTCGGTGCCGCGCGATGGGAGCCGTCACGGCCATGCCAAGCATATGCTTCGCCTGCGCCGGGACGACGGAATCGGCAGGCCGGAGGCCGCCGAAGTTATCATCGTCAACAGCCACGATGGCACGTCCGCCTATCAGATGTTCGCGGGGATGCTCCGTTTCGTCTGCACCAACAGCATGATCGCGGGCGAGCGCTTCGAGGAGGTCCGCGTGCCGCATAAGGGCAACATTCAGGACGACATAATCGAGGGCGTCTATACGGTCGCCGAGGACTTCCCCCGGCTGATCGACGCGAGCGAGCAGATGAAGGAGGTCCAGCTTTCCGAGCCCGAGCAGCGCTTGTTGGCGGAGGTCAGCTTGGTCGCTCGCTATGGCGAGGACGAAAGCCCGCTCCGCCCCGAGCAGATCATCGAGCCGCGCCGCCGCGAGGATGTCGGCCGGTCGCTGTGGACCACGTTCAACGTCATTCAGGAGAATGTGATCCGGGGCGGGTTGCAGGGCCGCAAGCGCAATGCGGAAGGCCGCATCCGCCGCAGCCAGACCCGCGCGATCAACGGCATCGACCAGAATGTGACGCTCAACCGCGCGCTCTGGACGCTGGCAGAGGGGATGCAGCGCCTTAAGACCGCCTGACCATCCGCCACCGCAGGGCCGGAGCTCCGGCCCTGCGGCTTCGCCGTGCCGATCTGCTGCGCCAGATTGGCGGCGGCCGCGCGTCCCACGGTCCGCGCGGCCGCAATCGCGCTCGCCGGGCTGGCGCCCGGCTCGCGCTCGAGTTCTGCGAAGCTAGTCAGTTTCGGACGGGTCGACTTCGGCCACAAGATCGGCGGGCGTGACGCCAAGCGCCGAGGCCAGGTGAAACAAGGTGACCACGGTTGGATTACGTCGGCCCCGCTCCAGATCGCTGACATATTGCTGCGTAAAGCCCGACGTCTCTGCAAAGCGCTCCTGGGTAAAGCCCTTATCCTTTCTCAGTCTGGCAAAGTTCAATCCCACGAGGCGGCGCATGTCCATGCGCGGCAAACTGGACGATACACCCTATGTGGTTTATCTCATATAAGGTGTATCATCGAGCGCTGACCATCGCGACGATAGGTGCACTGAACGATGCGGGACTTGCGCATAACCGAGGGACGGATTCGGTCTAGGTTGGTTAATCGGGGGGCATGACGGGGCACGCCATGAGCAGATGTCAATTCGAGGACCGCGTGCCGGAGGCGGCGCAACTCACAGCATACGACGAAAGCCACCTCGCCGACTATCTGCGCCTCCTCGATGCCGATGCGGAAGGGGAGGACTGGCGTCAAGCGGCCACGTCGGTGTTCGGCATCGACGTGACTGCCGAACCCGATCGGGCGAAGGCGATGCATGAGAGCCATCTTGCGCGCGCAAGGTGGATGACGGAGATCGGATACGCGCATCTGCTCGGCTGCGAACGGCCGTAAAAAGGTTAGGGTTTCAGCAGATTCGGCAGCGATTCATTGCCGACTCAGCCGCGTAGCCGACATGACTGCGTGCAATGTTCGCGCTATCGCGGCGAAGTGACGCCGCTGATGTTCCATCCACCGAAATCCGCGCGGAGCGCGGTTGGGAGGATGAAATGCCGACGCCACCTGGGCGTCGCCAGCGACGCGCCGGCGGTCTGTCCGACGCGCTCGGGCGCGCCGACATAGCCGCCGAGTTTCTTCGACGGAACCGCACCTACCACGCCGAATATACGCAGATGCAGCAACGCATCGCGAGCGGCGCCGTCGCGAGGAACGCCGCCGAGGCGGCATTCGCGCGACGTTGGGGGTTGTCCTTTCGCGACGGCGCCGGATGATCTGTCAGAGCCTGTCGTCTGGCGCCCGGAGCTGACCGCCGTCACGGTCATTCTCGAAGCCGCGCCGGACGGATTCGAGACCGCCATGCCGGTCGATCCGCGTGCCCTCGGCGCGTTGCTCGCCGATGAGGCCGGGATCGACGGACGCCATATCATCGTCGCCGACGCAGCTGGAGAGCATCGGCTTTGGCTGCGCGATGCGACGCCCGGCCAGCCGCTCGCGGCGGTTATCCCGCTCGACAAGGACTTCATCACCCGTATCGCCAGCTTGCTGCGCTTCCACCGCCGCCTGCTCGGCCGGGTGCCGGGGCCGTTGCCGCGTGGTTGGCCGCTCACCGCATATCGGCTGGCGCGGCTCGACCTGATGCTCCGCGCGCTCGACCTGCGCAACGGCGGCGCGACCTATCGCCAAATCGCCGCAGAGCTAGGCCGAGAAGACGCGGCCCGGCTTTCCGCGACCGAGTGGAAGATCTCGGCCGCGCGGTCATTCGTCGTGCGGCTGGTGCGCGACGCCACCGCGCTGATGAACGGCGACTACCGCAAGCTGCTCCGCATCCGCTGAGCCGCTCGGTCAGCCGCACTCTTGGAGGGTGGTCGCATCCGTGCAGCCGCACATCTGCGTACTCCATCCGGCCCCTTCCGCGTCGGCATTTTCGTCTCCTGCCGCCACCGTCCGCAGGAGCCGTCACTTGTCCGATACACCCAACAACCTGCCACCCCGCTTCCTGCGCACGCCGGAAGCCGCGCGCTTCCTCGGCCTGTCTGGCCGGACCCTTGAGAAGCACCGCTATTTCGGGACCGGCCCCGCCTACCGCCGCATCGGTGGGCGGGTGGTCTATTCGGTCGACGACCTGCGCGCCTGGGCCGACATCGGCATCAAGCATTCGACCTCTGATCCGGGGCAGGACGATCTTATGCCGCGTGCGGATTCCGCCATCGCCCGGAGCCGGCGATGACCGTCCCGCCGTCACCCATCCGCCACCGCCAGCCCTCCGACGACGGCATGACGCGCGTCGACCTGACCTGGATCGAGAAACGGATTGAGCATTGGATCAGGTTCGGCCGCGTCGCCCTGGACGAGATCGTCGACCGCCGCCGCCGCATCGTCCGCTTCCGTCCGGGTGCCATCTTCGCATTCGTTCGCTGGGCGTCGAATGATTACGGCACGGTCAGCTCACGCATCGACATCGTGCGCGCGGTCGGTGCGGGCGAGCCCTTCACGACGCTGCCGTTCGTGCGGCCGGGCGGCGACATCCTGCTCAAGATCGAGGGCTGGCCCAAGGTCAGCCAGGTGCTCGCCGCGATCGACGCGACCGAGGCGGCCGGCGTCGACCCCTGCGACGCCGCGCCCGATCACTGGCGGCACGTCGGCAACCGCATCGCAGCCGGACATCAGCCGCGACCTTACACGCTGGAGCGTCATCGCGCCTGGCTAAAGCGCCGGGAGATCGAAGGATGACGCGTCGTGGATGGGTTATCGCGACTGCCTCCGTCGCGTCGCTGTTCGGCGCGTCATTCGCTGCCGTGGCGGTGCTCGACCCGATTCCGCGCGTCGTCTGGAACGCCAGCGCGAGCGCGCCGATCGGGTTCTATCGGATCGAGCCGTTGCCCGATCCGCCGCACGGCGCGCTGGTCGTTGTGACGCCGCCCGCGCTGCTGGCGAGCTGGCTGGCGGAGCGCGGCTATCTCGGCGAGCGCGTGCCGCTGTTTAAGCATATCGCCGCTAGGCCGGGGCAGCGCGTGTGCCGGATCGGCGCAATCGTGAGCGTCGATGCATGGCCCGTCGTTCGCGCCCGCGAGCGCGACGGAATGGGCCGCCCGCTGCCGGTCTGGCAAGGCTGCCGCACGCTGCGCCCCGGCGAGCTGCTGATGCTCAATCGCGATTACGCCGACAGCATGGACGGCCGCTATTTCGGCCCGCTGCCGGCCTCGACCGTGCTCGGCCGTGCAATCCCGATCCTTACCCGAACCACCCCCGACGCGCCACTCGTCTGGCGCTGACCCCGCTGTTCACCCCCAACCGAAAGGACCATCTCTATGCAGATCGGCAGCTTCATCCGCACCGCTAACGGCTTTGAAGGCGTCATCGAAAGCGCGGTGCTCGACATCCGCGTCTCCATCGTTCCTGCCGATCCGGGCGACGCCGACAAGGCACCGGACTGGCGCGTCCATCGCGGCGATGACGGCGACGGGCCGGAGATCGGCGCCGGCTGGAACGAGAGCGGCGAACGCGCCGGGGATTACGTCTCGCTGCGCATCGACGATCCCACGTTCACGCAGCCGATCCGCGCGGCGCTGTTCCGCATCGGCGACGACGACAGCGCTTGGGCGCTGCGCTGGAACCGACCGCAGAAGCGCCGCGACGAGGACTGAGATCGTGCGCGTCTCGATCATCCCTTGGTTCGCGGGGAAGCCGTCTCATCCCTTCGTCCCGCTCGGTCGCAGGCCGGCCGGCGCGCGCAGCGAAGATCAAGTGCGGCCATCGGCCGGCGCTCCGCGCGCACCCTTGAGCGTAGCGAGCACGCTGGCAGGCTGGCGGCGGAGCGGAGCCGGAGCGTTGTCTGCGCTCGCGATTGCGCTGCTGTCCGTTGGTAGCGCGGCAGCCCCGGCGTCAGCGCAGGATGTGACGGCCGATCGCGCGGCCGTCCGTCATCCCTATGCCGTCCATGTCGCTGCGGCCGCTCACCGGTTCGGCATCCCCGAGGCGTGGATTTGGGCGGTGATGCGCGTCGAGAGCAACGGCGATTCTCGCGCCGTCTCGACGGCCGGCGCGATGGGCCTGATGCAGATCATGCCCGCGACCTGGGGCAGTCTGCGCGCACGATATGGCCTCGGCGCCGACCCCTATGACGTGCGCGACAACATCATGGCGGGCGCCGCCTATCTGCGCGAGATGCACGATCGCTACGGCGATGCCACGGCGATGCTCGCGGCCTACAACGCCGGGCCGGGCCGCTACGACGAGTATCGTTCGCGCGGCCGTCCGCTGCCCGCCGAGACACATGCTTACCTCGCCCGCCTGGCGTCGATCACCGGCGGCATCGGCGACGCGCAGCTTGCCGCCGCGCCGCTTCCCGATCCGTTCGCTTGGCGCCGCGCCGCGCTGTTCGTGCGCGTGGCAAGTGCAGCCGATGCGATGTCTGGCGCGCAATCCGACAGTGGGATTGCGGCGACAGCCACGACGGCCGATCCGCCATCCGTCAGCACCCCGGCCGACAGCGTGACCGTCATTCCGCCGCGTGACGCTGCTCCGGCCGACACGCTGTTCGTTCCCCGCGCTCGCGCGGGCCGACCGCAATGACTGGCGGGCCTTTCGGATCGTTGCTCCCCCTCGGTGAAAAGGGCGAAGAGGCAGGAAGGTGCTGGAGGGGACGAGGGCAAGATACAAGCCGCACCCCGTTTCTCCGAAAAGCCAAGGCTTTTCCGTGGCTTCACATGGGGGTGTCGGTCGACGAGCGTGCCGCTCGGAAGGAAAAAGCTAAGGATTACAACGCGCCGAACGGCACCACGGGCGGCTTTCGGCGGAAAACGGTCCGGCCATGAGCGAGGAGCGCGAGTTCCGTGTCCGGCCGGGCAAGGCCAAGCGCAGCAAGGCGCAGGGCCGAAATGCGCGCGGGCTGGTCGCCGAGGTGCTGCGCATCGCCGCGATGAGCGGCGGCAGCCAGCGTGCGGGCTGGGGCGGATCGCGCCGGCGCGGCCAGTCGAGCTTCGGGAAGGGACGCACGGCCTTTGCGCGCAGCCGCCTTTTCGGCTCCGGCCGGCGCGTGCTGGTGAAGGCGCTGCCGGTGCGCCACCGCATCGGCGGCCGGCGCATGGCGCCGCTATCCGCGCACGTTGCCTATCTCAAGCGCGGAGGCGTTACCCGTGACGGCTCGCCGACGCGCATGTTCGACGCCGAGTCCGACCGCGCCGATGACCGTGCCTTCGCCGATCGGTGCAAGGACGACCGGCATCATTTTCGCATCATCGTATCGCCCGAGGATGCGAGCGAGCTGACCGACCTGCGCGAATACACCCGCGACCTTGTGCGCCAGATGGAAGCAGACCTGGGGACGCGGCTCGATTGGGTCGCGGTCGATCACTGGAACACGGACAACCCGCACGTCCATCTGCTCGTGCGCGGCGTCACCGACCAAGGCGCCGATCTCGTCATGGCGCGCGAGTATATCAGCCACGGCCTGCGCTCGCGCGCCGAGGAGCTGGCCTTCGCCGAGCTGGGGCCGAAGCCTGAGCATGAAGTCCAGCGCGCGCTCGACCGCGAGGTGACGGCGGAGCGCTGGACCCGGCTCGATACCGAGATCCAGCGCACCGCCGACGAGCTGGGCGCGATCGACCTGCGCGCCGAGCGGCCCGGCCCGGACGATCCACGCCTCCGCCGGTTGATGATCGGCCGTTTGCAGCATCTGGAGAGGATGGGGCTCGCCGCCGAGGGCGAGCCTGGCCAATGGGCCATCGCCGAGGGTGCCCAAACCAAGCTCCGCGAGCTGGGTGCGCGCGGCGACATCATCCGCACGATCGGCCAGGCGCTGAAGGATCAGGGCCACGACCGGCCGCTCGACAGCTATGCGATCGTGACCGCGCCGCCCGAGAAACCGATCACGGGACGGCTGATCGACAAGGGCTTGCACGACGAGCTGACCGGCACCGCCTATGCCGTAATCGATGGCACGGACGGCCGCACCCATCACGTTCGTCTGCCCGGCATCGAGGCGCTTGAGCATAGCCCGGCACTCGGCGGCATCGTCGAGCTGCGCGCGATCGGCAAGCTGGGCGAGGAGCGGCCGACGCTCATCCTGGCAACGCGGTCGGACCTCGATCTCGCCGCGCAGATCAAGGCGCCCGGCGCAACCTGGCTCGACCATCGCCTGATCGAGCGCGGCGCCGGGGTCGCGGACGGCGGGTTCGGCGCAGAGGTGCGCCGGGCGATGGACGCGCGCACCGACCATCTCGTGCGCGAAGGGCTGGCGAGGCGCTACGGCGAACGGACCGTGTTCGAGCGCGGTCTGATCGACACCTTGCGCCGGCGTGAACTGGATACGGTGGGCGCCAAGATCGCCGGCGAAACCGGGCTGGCCTATCGGCCGACCCAGGCTGGCGAGAAGATTGCCGGCGTCGTCCGCCAGCGCCTGGCGCTCGCCTCCGGCCGCTTCGCCATGATCGACGACGGGCTCGGCTTCCGCCTCGTGCCCTGGGCGAGCGCCCTTGAACAGCAGCTCGGCCGTCAGGTCGCGGGCGTCGTCCGCGACGGCGGCGGGCTGGACCTCGCGCTGGGCCGCAAGCGCGGCCTCAGCCTGTAACCCCAATAGGAGCCTTCCATGTCCGCGACCAAAATTCTCTGGGGCCAGGTCATCACCGTCTTCCTGATCGTGCTCGCCGGCGTGTGGGGGGCGACGCAATGGACGGCCGCGGCGCTCGCCTATCAGCCGGAGCTTGGGCCGCCTTGGTTCATGGTGTTTGGCTGGCGCATCTATCCGCCGCCGGCCTTCTTCTGGTGGTGGTTCTCGTTCGACGCCTACGCGCCGGCGATCTTCCAGACCGGCGCGTTCATCGCCGCGTCGGGCGGTTTCGTATCGATCGCCGTCGCCATCGGTATGTCGGTGTGGCGCGCGCGCGAGCTGAAGAACGCCGAGACCTACGGCTCGGCCCGCTGGGCGACCGAGCGGGAGGTTCGTGCCGCGGGACTGCTCGGCGACAACGGCGTCGTCCTCGGCAAGCTCGCCCGCGACTATCTGCGACACGATGGTCCCGAGCATGTGCTGTGCTTCGCGCCGACAAGATCGGGCAAGGGCGTCGGCCTAGTCGTGCCGTCGCTCCTCACTTGGCCGGCCTCCGCAATCGTCCACGACATCAAGGGCGAGAACTGGACGCTCACCGCCGGCTTCCGCGCGCGGCACGGACGGGTGCTGCTGTTCGATCCGACCAATGCCGCGTCCGCCGCCTACAATCCGCTGCTGGAGGTGCGGCGCGGCCAGTGGGAGGTGCGCGACGTCCAGAATGTCGCCGACGTGCTGGTCGATCCCGAAGGCAGTCTCGAGCGCCGGAACCATTGGGAGAAGACATCGCACTCGCTGCTGGTCGGCGCGATCCTCCATGTCCTCTATGCCGAGCCGGACAAGACGCTCGCCGGAGTGGCGTCATTTCTCTCCGATCCGTCGCGCACGATCGAGCAAACGCTGGCGGCAATGATGGCGACGCCGCACCTGGGTGAAGCCGGCGTGCATCCCGTCGTCGCGAGCGCCGCGCGTGAGCTGCTGAACAAATCCGACAACGAGCGATCGGGCGTGCTCAGCACAGCCATGTCGTTTCTCGGCCTCTATCGCGATCCCGTCGTCGCGCAGGTCACGCGCGCCTGCCAGTGGCGCATATCGGATCTGGTCGAAGGCGAGCGCCCGGCGACGCTCTATCTCGTCGTGCCGCCCAGCGACATCTCGCGGACCAAGCCGCTCATCCGGCTGATCCTCAACCAGATCGGGCGCCGACTGACCGAGGAACTGACGCCAAAGCAGAGCCGACATCGCGTCCTGTTGATGCTCGACGAGTTTCCAGCGCTCGGCCGGCTCGACTTCTTCGAGTCCGCCTTGGCGTTCATGGCGGGCTACGGCCTCAAGGCGTTTCTGATCGCGCAGAGCCTCAATCAGATCGAGAAGGCTTACGGGCCGAACAACGCGATCCTCGACAACTGCCATGTCCGGGTGAGCTTCGCCACCAACGACGAGCGCACGGCCAAGCGCGTGTCGGACGCGCTCGGCACGGCGACCGAGATGCGGGCGATGAAGAATTATGCCGGCCATCGGCTCTCGCCCTGGCTCGGGCACCTGATGGTATCGCGATCGGAAACCGCGCGCCAGCTCCTTACCCCTGGAGAGGTGATGCAGCTTCCGCCGGACGACGAGATCGTGATGGTGGCGGGCGTCCACCCGATCCGGGCGAAGAAGGCGCGTTACTTCCGCGACCCGCGGTTCGCCGAGCGGATCATGGAGGCGCCCAAGCCGATGAACGGCGCGGCCCGGCCCGACGACTGGACCGGGCGCGTCGCCGCTGCTGATCCGGCCGACGTGGCGCGGATCGTCCGCGCGCAGGAGGACTCCGCAAACGGGGGGCTGCGCCGGGAACCCGAGCTGCCCGAGCATGTCGCGATCGCGCCCGAGAAGACCGCGCCGCCCGCCCAGGAATTTGCGATCGTTGACGACGAGCAGGACGATGCCGCCCGGCAGGGGGCCGTGAGGCGGCGGATGCAGGGGCTTGCGCGGCAGGCATCGCTTAATCCCGGCGACGGCATCGAGCTGTAGGAGGCCGTCATGCGCGTGCGGCTCAATGTTTATTTCCCGCCTGCGCTCGCCAAGCAGATCGACGAGCTGGCCATCCGGCGCCGCATCTCGCGTTCGGCGATCGTGGAGGCGGCGGTGGCGTCGTACCTGTCACCGGACGGCGCGGATCGGATGGAGGCGGCGTTTGCGCGCAGGCTCGACCGGCTTTCACGACAGGTGCAGCGGCTTGAACGCAACACCGGCCTCTCGACCGAGGCGCTGGCGCTGTTCGTGCGCTTCTGGCTGTCGGTGACGCCGCCGCTCCCCGATGAGGATCAGGCTGCGGCTCAAGTGAAGGGGCGAAAGCGCTACGAGGGCTTCGTCGAAACGCTGGGCCGGCGCTATGCGAGCGGCAAGAGTCTGCTCGACGAAATTCCAGAAGATGTCTGGCCGAAATCGCCGACCGATTCGGGGTAGTTAGGTCCGAGAAATTGATGTTCCGGCGGAATCCCGATCCGCACTCCATAAGTATCTGCCGCCGCCTCTACTACGCCGCAAGCTATCTGTTGCGCACGGCCGGTTTCTGCCTCTCTTGATTTGCCCCGACAGCCGGGCGGCGGTTCGCCCGGTCCAATTGAGGGGCCAGTGCCTTGACCGTCCACCCAATCCGATCAGAAGCCAGGACACGCGGCGCAAGGATGCTCCGCACGGCGCTCGGGCCGTCAATCGCGGCCTGGCTCGACGATCCCGCGGTCATCGAGGTGATGCTGAACCCGGACGGTCGGTTGTGGCTCGATCGTCTCGGTAAAGGCATCAGCGACACCGGGGAACTGCTGAGCGCCGCAGACGGCGAACGCATCATTCGCCTAGTCGCGCACCATGTCGGCGTCGAAGTTCACGCCCGTTCCCCGCGCGTCTCGGCCGAGCTGCCCGAAGGCAGCGAGCGGTTCGAGGGGCTGCTGCCGCCCGTCGTCGCCGCGCCCGCCTTCGCCATCCGCAAGCCCGCCGTCGCGGTGTTCACGCTCAACGACTATGCGGCCGCCGGGATCATGTCGGCGGCACACGCCGAGACGCTGCGGCACGGCGTCGAAACCCGCGCCAACATCCTCGTTGCCGGCGGCACCGGCAGCGGCAAGACCACGCTGGTCAATGCGCTGCTGGCCGAAGTCGCCAAGACCGCCGATCGTATCGTGCTGATCGAAGACACGCGCGAGCTGCAATGCGCCGCGCCCAATCTGGTCGCGATGCGGACCAAGGACGGCGTCGTCTCGCTGTCCGATCTCGTGCGGTCCTCGCTGCGGCTGCGGCCTGATCGGATCCCCATCGGCGAGGTTCGCGGAGCGGAGGCGCTGGACCTCCTCAAAGCCTGGGGCACCGGACACCCTGGCGGCATCGGCACCATCCACGCCGGCACCGCGCTCGGCGCGCTCAGGCGCATGGAGCAACTTATTCAGGAGGCCGTCGTGACGGTCCCGCGCGCGCTGCTCGCCGAGACCATCGACCTGATCGCCGTGCTGGTCCGCGACGGGCACGGCCGCGGCCTCGCCGAACTGGCCCGCGTCGACGGGCTCGATGCCGCGACTGGCGATTACTGCCTCACCCCGCTTTCCACCACCCAACCGGGAGACCTAAAATGATTCATGCCCTTCGGCATGGCGCACGCCGCGCCATGCTCGCCGCCACCGCCAGCATGATCGCGTTGACCTTCGCCGTCCCGGCTCATGCCGGCGGATCGTCGATGCCGTGGGAAGCACCACTGCAATCCATCCTCGAAAGCATCGAGGGGCCGGTGGCGAAGATCGTCGCGGTCATCATTATTATCGTCACCGGCCTGACGCTGGCGTTCGGCGATACCAGCGGCGGCTTCCGCCGGCTGATCCAGATCGTGTTCGGCCTGTCGATCGCGTTCGCGGCCAGCTCCTTCTTCCTGAGTTTCTTCAGCTTTGGCGGCGGGGCGCTGGTCTGATGCTGGACGCAGCCGATCCGATCCAGGGTTTCTATGCGCCCGTCCATCGCGCGCTGACCGAGCCGATATTGCTCGGCGGCGCGCCGCGCTCGCTCGCCATCGTCAACGGGACGCTGGCGGGCGCGATCGGCCTGGGCCTGCGCCTCTGGATCGCGGGCCTGGTCATCTGGGCGATCGGCCACGCGCTCTCCGTTTGGGCCGCGCGCCGCGACCCGCAATTCGTGGACGTGGCGCGCCGCCACCTCCGTTACCCGAGCTGGATGCGGCCATGATGTCGTTACGCGAATATCGCAACAAGGCTGCGCACCTTGCCGACTTACTGCCCTGGGCTGCGCTGGTCGGCGAAGGCGTCGTGCTCAACAAGGACGGGTCGTTCCAACGCACTGCGCGCTTTCGCGGTCCCGACCTCGACAGCGCCACCCCGGCCGAGCTGGTGGCGACCACCGCGCGGTTGAACAATTCTCTGCGCCGCCTGGGTTCGGGCTGGGCGATCTTCGTCGAGGCGCAGCGTTCGCCCGCACTCGACTACCCCGAGTCCGAGTTTCCCGATCCCGTGTCGGCGTTGGTCGATATGGAGCGCCGCGAACAGTTCCGCGAGGAAGGCGCCCACTTCGAGAGCGCCTATTACCTGACGCTGTTGTGGATGCCGCCGGCCGAGGAAGCGACCCGCGCCGAAGGCTGGCTCTACGAGGGCCGCTCGACCACCGGCGTCGATCCGCGAGAGCTGCTCAAAGGCTTTGCCGATCGTAGCGACCGTGTGCTGAGCCTGGTCGAAGGGTTCGTGCCCGAGGTCCGCTGGCTCGATGACGCCGAGACGCTGACCTACCTGCACAGCACGGTTTCAACACGGCGCCAGCGCGTGCGCGTGCCGGAAACCCCGATGCACCTGGATGCCTTGCTGGTGGACGAGCCGCTCACCGGCGGGCTGGAGCCGCGCCTGGGCGAGCATCATCTGCGCACCCTCACCATCGTCGGCTTTCCGAGCGTCACCTTTCCCGGCCTCCTCGACGAGCTGAACCGGCTCGCCTTCGAGTATCGCTGGTCCACCCGCGCGATCATGCTCGACAAGACCGACGCGACCAAGCTGCTCACCCGCATCCGTCGCCAATGGTTCGCCAAGCGCAAATCCGTCGCCGCGATCCTGAAAGAGGTGATGACCAACGAGGCGAGCACGCTGCTCGACAGCGACGCCTCGAACAAGGCCGCCGACGCCGACACTGCCCTGCAGGAGCTCGGCGCCGACTATGCCGGCATGGCCTATGTCACCGCGACTGTGACGGTATGGGACCGTGATCCGGCCATCGCAGCCGAGAAGCTGCGGCTGGCTGAGAAGGTCATCCAGGGCCGTGACTTCACATGTCTTCCCGAGGGCATGAATGCGATCGAGGCTTGGCTGGGAAGCCTACCCGGTCACACCTACGCCAACGTCCGCCAGCCCCCAATTTCCACCATCAATCTCGCCCACCTGATCCCCCTGTCAGCAGTATGGGCGGGGCCGGAACGGGACGAGCATTTCGGTGCGCCCCCCTTGCTTTACGGCAAGACCGAAGGCTCGACCCCGTTCCGGATTTCCCTTCACGTCGGCGATGTCGGCCACACGCTGATCGTCGGCCCGACCGGAGCCGGCAAATCGGTTCTGCTCGCGCTGATGGCGATGCAGTTTCGCCGCTACGAGAATGCCCAGGTTTTCGCCTTTGATTTCGGAGGCAGCATCCGCGCCGCCGCGCTCGGCATGGGCGGCGACTGGCAGGATCTCGGCGGCATGTTGTCTGACGAGGCGGAGACCGGCGTGCAGCTCCAGCCGCTCGCGCGCATTGACGATTCCGCCGAGCGCGCTTGGGCGGCCGAATGGCTGGCGGCGATCCTCACCGCCGAAGGAGTGACGGTCGATCCGCAGGCCAAGGAGCACCTATGGTCGGCGCTGGGATCGCTGGCGTCCGCGCCGGTGGCGGAGCGGACGCTGACCGGCCTCGCCGTCCTCTTGCAGAGCCAGCAGCTCAAGCAGGCGCTCGCCCCCTATTGCATCGGCGGGACGTGGGGCCGGCTGCTCGACGCCGAGGCCGAGCACATCGGCGAGGCGTCGGTGCAAGCCTTCGAGACCGAGGGCCTGGTCGGCGCCGGCTCGGCCGCGGCGGTGCTCTCCTACCTGTTCCACCGGATCGGCGATCGGCTCGATGGCTCGCCGACGCTCATCATCATCGATGAGGGCTGGCTGGTGCTGGACAGCCCGGACTTCGCCGCGCAGCTCCGTGAGTGGCTGAAGACGCTACGCAAGAAGAACGCGAGCGTCGTGTTCGCCACGCAGAGCCTCGCCGACATCGAAACCAGCGACATCGCGCCGGCCATCATCGAATCCTGCCCGACGCGCATTTTCCTGCCGAACGAACGGGCCGCCGAGCCGCAGATAGCGGCCATCTACGAGCGGTTCGGACTCAATGCCCGCCAGATCGAGATATTGAGCCGGGCCACGCCGAAGCGCGATTACTACTGCCAGAGCCGCCGCGGCAACCGCCTCTTCGAGCTGGGGCTGGGGGAGGTTGCGCTGGCTTTCGCCGCCGCCTCCGCCAAGACCGACCAGCTCGCTATTGCCGACATCATCGAGGCGCGCGGCCAATCCGGCTTCGCGGCCGAGTGGCTGCGGCGCCGCGGCTGCGCGTGGGCGGTCGAGCTTCTTCCCGAATCCCAACCCGATCCGCTGGCCGGTCGCCGGGAAGATACCGGCCAGCTTCCCCTAGCATTGAAGGACATTGAGCCATGAAGCCCTCCATCCTGCGCCGCGCCGTGCTGGCCGGCGCCATCGCAACGTCGAGCATGATCGGCATCACCGCCGCGACGCCCGCGCACGCTCAGTTCGGCGGCATCGTCTATGACCCGACCAACTATGCGCAGAACGTCCTGACGGCCGCCCGGTCGCTCCAGCAGATCAACAACCAGATCACGCAAATCCAGAATCAGGCGACGAGCCTCCTCAACGAAGCCCGCAACCTGACCTCGCTGCCGTTCAGCCAGCTCCAGCAACTCCAGAGCCAGTTCCAGCGCACCCAGCAGCTTCTCGCCGAGGCGCAGCGCATCGCTTATGATGTGCGCTCGATCGACCAGGCGTTCTCGCAGCGCTACCGCGGCACCAATCTTGGCGGTTCGGATCAGTCGCTCATCGCCGATGCGCGCAGCCGTTGGGAGGCGAGCGTCGGTGCGTTCGAGGATGCGCTGAAGGTGCAGGCCGGCGTAGTCGGCAACATCGACGGGTCGCGCGCGACGCTCGACCGTCTCGTCAACGCGAGCCAGTCAGCCGAGGGCGCACTGCAAGCCGCGCAGGCCGGCAATCAGCTCATCGCGCTCCAGTCGCAGCAGCTCGCCGACCTGACCGCGCTTGTCGCAGCGCAGGGCCGCGCGCAATCGCTCGACATGGCGCAGCGGGCCGCCGCCCAGGCACAGGCCCGCGAGCAACTCCGCCGCTTCCTCACTCCGCGCACCGGCTACCAGCCGGGCAATGCGCGCATGTTTCGCGACTGATCGCCGTGGATACGAAGCTCCTCGCCCGGATCGGCGCGATCGTGTTCGTCGCCATCGCGATCACTATGACCGCGATCGAGATGAGCCGCGCTCCCGAGCCCTCGCGCGCGGAGCCAGTGGCCGTCGCCGACACATCGTCGGCGACGGACCCGCTGCTGATCGAACTGCGTCGCTGCCAATCGCTTGGGCAGGCTGGCGCGAGCGATCCCGACTGCCTGCGCGCCTGGGCAGAGAACCGGCGCCGCTTCCTCGCGCCCGGCGCGCGTCCCGCAGCCCGCATCGCCGATGGGGCGACCCCGCAGGAGAACTGACATGGGCGGCACCGGCGTCGTCGATCGCTTTCTGGATGTCTTCACCCGCTACATCGACAGCGGATTCGGCCTGCTTGGTGGCGAGGTCGCGTTCATCGCCACGACGCTGATCGCCATCGATGTCACGCTAGCCGCTCTGTTCTGGAGCTGGGGCGCCGACGACGACATCCTTGCTCGCCTCATCAAGAAGACGCTGTTCGTCGGCGTCTTCGCCTATATCATCGGCAACTGGAACAGCCTGGCGCGGATCGTCTTCGAGAGCTTCGCCGGGCTTGGCCTCAAAGCCTCGGGCACCGGTTTCACGGCCGCCGAATTGCTTCAACCGGGGCGCGTTGCGCAGGTCGGCCTCGAGGCGGGTCAGCCCATTCTTGAATCCATTTCCGACCTGATGGGTTGGGTCTCGTTCTTCGAGAACTTCATCCAGATCGCGGTGCTGCTGATTGCCTGGCTGCTCGTAATCCTCGCCTTCTTCATCCTCTCGATCCAGCTTTTCATCACACTGATCGAGTTCAAGCTGGCGACGCTCGCAGGCTTTGTGCTGATACCGTTCGGCCTGTTCGGCAAGACCGCCTTCATGGCCGAGCGGGTGCTGGGGCTGGTGGTCTCCTCCGGCGTCAAGGTGCTGGTTCTCGCCGTAATCGTCGGCATCGGCTCGACGCTGTTCGACGAGTTTCGCGCCGGCTTCGGCGGCGCGCAGCCGACCATCGAGGATGCGATGGCCGTCGTGCTCGCCTCGCTCTGCCTGCTCGGGCTCGGCATCTTCGGTCCGTCGATCGCCAATGGCATAGTCTCCGGCGGCCCGGCACTCGGCGCCGGCGCGGCAGCAGGAACCGTCCTTGCCGCCGGCGGCGCGCTGGTCGGCGGTGCTGCCGCCGCGCGCCTTGGCGCTGCCGCTGCCGCTGGCGCGATCGGCGGCGCGGCGCGAGGCGCGGCCTATACCTCCGGCGCCGCTAGCAGCGCCTATGCACTCGGCTCGGCCGGAAAGACGGGCGCAGCGGCCGCGGCAGGTGGCGCGGCAGGCGTCGGCCGCGCGGCAGCAGGGGCGGCAATGTCGCCGCTCCGCAAGGCGGCCACGTCCTTGAAGGACAGCTATCGCTCGGGCGGTCGCGCCGCCGTGACCGCCACCGGCGGAACGATCTCAGGCGGAGCGTCGGCGCCAGCATCTTCGCCAGACGGGCCGCCCGCCTGGGCAGCGGCGATGAAGCGCCGCCAGACCATGACCCACGGCGCAACCGTCGCCGCTCACACGCTCCGCTCGGGCGATGGCGGGGGCAGTGGCGCATCGGTCGATGTCAGCCAGAAGGATTGATCTATGTTTCGACGTCCCAGTATCCGCTACGGCCATACACCCGAACCGACGACCCCCTACCAGCGCGCCGCGCAAGCCTGGGATGACCGCATAGGTTCGGCTCGCGTGCAGGCGAAGAACTGGCGGCTCGCCTTCTTCGGCTCGCTCGTCCTGTCGGGAGGGCTCGCCGGCGGCCTCATCTGGCAGTCGGCCCGCGGCCACATCGTGCCCTGGGTGGTGCAGGTCGATCGCTTTGGCGAAGCACAAGCCGTCGCGCCGGCGGAGGCCGGCTACCGCCCGACCGATCCGCAGGTCGCGTTCCACCTCGCCCGCTTTATCGAGCAGGTGCGCAGCATACCCACCGATCCGGTCATCGTCCGCCAAAATTGGCTTCGGGCTTACGACTTCACCACCGATCAGGGCGCGTTGGCGCTGAACGACTATGCCCGGGCGAATGACCCGTTCGCCAATGTCGGCCGGGTGCAGGTGGCGGTGGACGTGTCGAGCGTCATTCGCGCGTCGCCGGACAGCTTCCGCGTGGCCTGGACCGAACGCCGCTATCAGGACGGCAGCCTCACCGGGACCGAGCGGTGGTCGGCGATCCTCACCGTCGTCGTGCAGCCGCCGCGCACACCCGACGCCCTGCGGAAGAACCCGCTCGGGGTCTTCGTCAATGCCCTCAACTGGTCAAAGGAGCTGTCGCAATGACGCGCCAACCGTTTCGTCGCGCCGCCTCGGCGGTCCTGCTTGCTTCCGCTGCCTGGCTTGCTGGCTGCTCCACCACATCCGCGCGTCCGCCAGCCATCGCCTATGACGATCCGCCAGCGGAAATCGCGGCGTCGCCCGCGCCAGAGCCGCCGCGACCGGTCGACGTGGTGACGATCCCGGAGCCGTTGCCGCTTCCCGGCCAGCTAAAGCCAGTGCCGGAAGGACCGCGATCGCCCGAACCCACCGATCCACGCGGCCGCGTCGGCGCAGCCAACGCCGCCGCGCGCGTGCAGCCGGTGCGCGACGGTTTCCTCAACGCCATCCAGCAATATCCCTGGACCGATGGCGCGCTCTATCAAATCTATACCGCGCCCGGCCAGGTGACGGACATCGCCTTGCAGGAAGGTGAGCAGCTCGTGGGGCCGGGGCCGGTCGCGGCCGGCGACACCGTGCGCTGGATCATTGGCGATACCGTAAGCGGGAGCGGGCCGGCGGCGCGCGTGCATATCCTCGTCAAGCCGACCCGGCCGGACCTTTCGACGAACCTCGTCATCAATACCGACAGGCGCACCTATCATCTGGAGTTGCGGGCGACGCCTTCTACCTACATGGCGTCGGTATCGTGGATCTATCCGCAGGATCAGCTCATCGCGCTGCGCAGCGCCAATGCGGCGGCCGCAGCGGCCGCGCCGGTCGCGGCCGGTTTGGACCTATCCGCGCTCAACTTCCGATACCGGGTCGAAGGCGACCGCGCGCCGTGGCGACCGGCGCGCGCGTTCGACGATGGACGGCAGGTGTTCATCGAGTTTCCCGCCGAGATCTCGCAGGGCGAGATGCCGCCGCTGTTCGTGACCGGCGCGGCCGGCGATGCCGAGCTGGTCAATTACCGCGTGCGGGGTCGCTACATGGTGGTCGATCGCCTGTTCGCGGCCGCCGAGTTGCGCCTGGGCAGCCGGCGCAATGAGCAGCGCGTCCGCATCGTGCGCGACGATGGACGGCGGGGGCGGCCGTGAGCGATCCAATCGACACGCCGGCGGTCGAGACGGCGGCGCCCCGCTCCGATGCGCAAGCCTTCCAGCTCAGAGGCGACCCGCCGCGCGTCATGCGCTTGTCGCGCAAGGCGCTCGCGGTGGTCGGCGTTGCTGCCGGCCTCGGCATCGGCGGCTCGCTGATCTATGCTCTGCGGCCGCCCGGCGAAAAGGCTGCGCAGGAACTTTACAATACCGACAGTCGTACCACGGCCGAGACCATCACGTCCGGGCCACGCGACTATGCGCAGGCGCCGCGGCTCGGCCCGCCGCTGCCCGGCGACCTAGGCGGTCCGATCGTATCGGCGCAGCAGCGCGGCGAGAACCTGCCCGTGCCTCCGATCGGCGAGCAACCAGGTCAGCCCGACCCCCGCATTCAGGCCGCCGAAGCGGCCCGCCAGCGCGCGCAACAAGAGCGCGACGCGGCTCGCACCAGTTCGGTCTTCCTCGGAAGCAGCGGAGGCGCGGCGTCACCGGCGGCCCCGCTTTCGCCCGGCCTCACAGCGCCGAGCCCGGTGCCTCCGGCGGCAGCCGATGCGTCGGCGCAAAGCGATCAGGCGGGAAAGCGGGCCTTCATGTCGCAGGCGTCGAGCGAGCGCACGGTCAGCGGCGAGCGACTGGCAGCACCGGCGTCACCCAACATCGTCCAGGCCGGCAGCGTTATCCCGGCCGCCCTTATCACAGGCATCCGCTCCGACCTTCCCGGCCAGATCACCGCGCAGGTGACGGCCAACGTCTATGACAGCCCTACGGGGCGCATCCTGCTCATCCCACAGGGCGCGCGACTGATCGGGGAGTATGACAGCGAGATCGCCGCAGGGCAGACCCGCGTGCTGCTCGCCTGGGACCGGCTCATTATGCTGGACGGCCGCTCGATCGCTCTCGAGCGCCAGCCCGGCGCGGATGGCGCAGGCTTCGCGGGATTGCAGGACCGAGTGAATCAGCATTGGGGCAATCTCCTCAAAGCCGCCGCCGTCTCAACGCTGCTCGGCGTTGGCGCGGAGTTGGGCGCAGACAGCGAAGATGACCTGACTCGCGCGCTGCGTCGCGGATCACAGGACACCATCAATCAGACCGGCCAGCAGATCGTGCGCCGTCAATTGAACGTGCAGCCGACGCTCACCATCCGGCCGGGCCACCCGTTGCGCGTGGTCATCACCCGCGACCTGGTGCTCGAACCCCTTGGAGGAACACGATGACGAAGTTGAAGTTGGGGCCACTCGCCGACGACCGGCCGGTGAAGCTCACCGTGGAGCTTCCCGCCGCCGTCCACCGCGATCTCGCCGCCTATGCCAGCGCGCTGGCGGCGGAGACCGGCGGCGAGGCCGTGACGCCGGAGAAGCTGGTTGCGCCGATGCTCGCGCGGTTCATGGCGAGTGATCGCGGATTTGTGCGCCGACGGCGTGACGCAAAAGGCTGATCGCCGCGGAGGATCAGTTGCCGAGGAAGCGCCTGCGGCGTTCAGCGGCATCAACCTTGATGATCGCTTCTTCGGCCGTGGCGCATTCGCCGCCACGGACCGAGCCCTCGCGGCATCCTGCAGCGACCTGACGGGCCTCGTCGATATTCGCCGTAAAATATTGCGTCCCACGCACCTCGCTCGATACAGGGGCCGCAGGCGGAGCGGTTGCAGCTATCGCGGCTTGCTGCGCTGGCGCGATCACTGGCCGCAAGAAAAATCCGCCCGAAAAACCTAAAACCAAGGTGACGAGCACGACAATGATTGTCTTGACTTGCGCCATAACAGTAACTCTAAGAACTGGCAGTATGATTTACTGAAATCTCTGCGCGAAATCAAAAGAGAGCGCGTAGCGTGCTTTTATGAATTCAAGGAAACGCCGCAGCGCCGGATTGTCGTTGTCAGCGCGCCAGTAACCGGAATGGCCCGTTAAGGCCGGCCCCTGTTCGCCGTGTATCGCTCGATAGATGACATCGGGATAGCGCGCTCCGGTGGAGCCTTCGCAAACGATGCTGATGCTAGAGCTTCCACCAAGAATGCTCAGCACCGTCTCGCGGCTCCCCTGGAGCATTCGGATGTCGGGCTTTCCGCTCGAAACCGCCAAACGGCCCAGCAACATATCCCGTAGCTCCGGACCGGGATCAGCGGCCGGAAGCAGAAACCGCTCGCCGCGAAGATCCGTCCAGTGGACCACGTCGCGTTCCGCGAGCGGATGCGAGAGTGGCAGCGCGGCTAACACTCGCTCGCTCCAAAGCGGCTCGCAGCGGAACCCGCTATTGCCGGCGGCACCCACGAGGATGGCAGTGTCGATCTCACCTGTATCAAGGCCGGCGAAAAGGATGCTGCGGTCCGCTTCGACGCATTCGACTTCGACGTCCGGGTGCGCGTCGCACCAACTCATCATCGTTGCCCGTAGATTGCCGGCGGATACAGAGCTGTTATGCCCCAGCACGAGGCCACCCGCGCGGCCTTGTCCGGCTGCCCGCATCATCGCCACGAGCTTATCGGCCGTTGCCACCATTGGTTTTGCGCCGCGAAGGAAGGCGTTTCCGGCCAGCGTCGTCGTTACGCCGGCGCGCGAGCGCTCAAAGATCGGCATTCCGATCGAGCGCTCCAGCTTCAGGATAGCCCGGCTGAGCGTCGATTGCTCGACATCGAGCGTGCGCGCCGCTCGATAGAAGCTGCCGTGATCGGCGGCAGCGATTGCATAGCGCAGCTGGCGGATGTCAAACGACATGATCCCGCTCGCTACTCTCGAGACGCGGCAGCGGCGCGTCGCGCGAGGCCTTGAACAGCACGATCCCCGCTTCGAGCCGGTCCAGAATGAAATTGTCTTTGCTGGCTTTGGCGGATTTGATGTCCGCCTTGGAAAACACAGACAGACACACCGCGCAGCGGTCTCTCAGTTCACGAGCGATAATCGCTTTCGCACGACACCACCGCGTGTCGTCAGCATAGAGCGTATGATTGACGATGACCCAAAACTCGTAGTCCGAAAAATAGAGCGAAGCTTTGTCCTCGTACCAGGTGCGCCGGGCGTAGGGTCCAATAAGCATGATCTTCAGGATTTTGCCGGAGACCGGAGCCGCCACGCCCTCGAACGAAGCGCCCGCACGCAAGATGCGCGTGATACGTTCGATTTCCTGCTGCTTTCTGCGGATGAGGTGCCCGACGCGAGCCATGACCACCTCGCGCGCATAAACATCCTCGATAAGATGATCCTGCCCGGGCATGTATCCACCTCAATTGCTGGTTCACAATTTCCGGAGATTGAACGGCAGGCAATCTTGGACAATCCCGCTGAACGGGGGGGTGTTCTGATCAAGTCAGGTAGTTGAGGCTAACATAACCGTCCCGAGCGGCAGCAAGCACGAGCTGACTTCGGGTCTTAACGCCATAGCGCCGACGAGCGGCCTCAACGTATTCATGGATCGTGCTGGGGCTAAGGCCGAGGATTTTGCCCATTTCCCACTCGGTTTTTCCGGCCGCGATCAGTCGAAGACAGTCGATCTGGCGGGGAGTAAGGGGGGCACCATGAGCCTTGACGACTCGGCCCTCAACCAACTCGCGCGCCCTTCGAAACACGATCCCGCCGAGGATTTGCGCCGAAGTAGCCTCAACAAATGTGAAAGGTGGGGCCTTTCGACGGGCTACGGTAAAGAAGGCTCCACGCTCTCCCGGAATGCGAAAGGGCACGGTATAGCCCGCATTGAGGCCGTGACTTCGGCCGCGCTCCAGAACCGAAAGCTGCGCGTGCGTAGGGGAAATCACCTCGCGGATGCGCTCCCAACAAAGACCGGTGGGACTGCGGATGCTGGCGGCATGAACAGGGTCATCACGATAGAGCCGACCGCTGATCACCTCGTCCACCCAGGAGGCCGGATAATTGGTTATCATCAAGCAGTCGGGAAGGTTTTTTCCAATGTCGCCGTCGTCGATGAGCGCGAACCATGGAAATCCGAATGATCGGATCGCCGCGTCGACAACTGTAGATAGCTGCGCGTTGGTCTGGGACCTGTCACAGGCCTTTTGGACTTCCTCGAAGTCTCTTAGCCGTGCAGAGTCCAAGGCGTGAACCATAAGCAACCTTACACGCTAATTTCTCATTTTTTCAAGCTCAAGGCCGCCTCGTCGTGCCGGTTTTTGGTGTCGAATTAACATGCTCTCCGCGCCCGGTTGATATGAGCGATGGCTTTGGACATGCGCTTCTGGACCGCCTTCTCGCTCAGACCTTCTCGGTTGGCGATTTCCTTGTAGCTCACGCCGTCGCGACGATGGGCGAGGAAAACCGACCGAGACTTCAGTGACAATCGAGCGAGCGAGGCCTGAAGCCGTTCGAGTTGATCGCGCGCTTCAAGAACGGCGATTGGATCATTTCCGGCGAGCTGCACTTCGTCAGCGGAAATATGGCTGGCCATCGAACGACGCGCCGCGACCCTGGCTCTCTCCCGTAGCAGATTTGAAGCGATCGTGCTGAGGTAGGCTTCTGGTCGTTCGATCGCCGTGTCAGGATTCTTTGCCCGCGCGCCTGCCAGCCGGACGAAACTTTCCTGTACGAGATCAGCGGCGTCTTGCCGCGCCCCGTGGCGCGCAAAGAAGCGAAGTAGCCGCCCGGAATGAGCACGATGAAGTTCTGCGAGCCCGATTGGCGAAGGCGTCGACCCGTTCTCGCTAGGAAATGGACGGACGGTATTATCGGCCGAGGGCGCCGGCTGGCTTGGGGAGGGGGCCATGATCACGCTCCAAATCGCGCCGTCGGCGATCTCCGGCGGCAGTTCGGCGAAAGTAGAAAAGGTGGTGATGACGCAGGCAATCCCTCCGAACAGAGGGAACCGGGGCCTGCGCTGCGGCCGGGGAGGTGCGCCTCCTTGCTGAATAAGCCGGCGCGTCCCCGTCTGTGGCAATCCTCACGGCTAAGGTATTGCCGCCGTGGCAGACACCATGTTCACGTGATTTAGTCTATGGCACGGGCTCCGGCGACCCAACGGTGCCATTTCGGGTCGCCAGTTCGCGCTTTCCGAAACGCGCATTTAGCGTCGGCAGAGCGAATAGCGGTTAGCCGATTATGTGGGGCGCGCAGCGCGATGTATCGCGGTACGTGACGCTGGAGCGCGCATTTACTGGGAAATCGTTCGATAGATTTCGTGCATTAAATGTGGCAAAACGTGCGATCCATCGTTATGGATTAATGCATGCGCGAACGCGGATAGGGGGCCTATAATTAGTGACGCTCGTGATCACCACCTGTACGAATCGTAAGCGCAAGCCGATTTCCGACGCTCTTCACATGGCCGCCCTCCCGCCAGCCGACTTCGATGGTCTGGCCCGTCAATGGTCGCAACGCCTAGCGGCCGAGCCGACGCGGTTCCCCGGGGAAGATATTTACGGCGGTCGCGGCTTTCGCGAAGCCGTCGCGGCGGCGGAATTACTCGACGCAAGACTGCTGGTCGTCTCCGCGGGTCTTGGCCTGATCGACGTTTTGACAGCGGTTCCGCCCTATGCCTGCACCGTGCTCGTCGACGCCCCGGACAGCGTCCGCTCGCGAGTAACCGGTGCGTTCAGCGTCGAGCGCTGGTGGGAGGCGCTGTGCAAGGTCTCTCCATTTGCGGTCGCGTTACGTGACGCGGTCGCGGACGCGCACGGGCCGATCTGCGCGGCACTGTCAGACGCCTATATCGAGATGATCGCGGAGGATTTTCTCGCCCTTCCAACATCGATGCTCGGTCGGCTCAGGCTCTTTACCCGCGCGCACCTCGATCGGGTTCCTGCCGCACTACAGCCCTTCGTCATGCCCTATGACGACCGGCTCGATGGTCCGGACAGCACCAATCGCGGCACACGCAGCGATTTTGCCGGCCGGGCGCTTCGCCATTTCGCAGAACTGACGCGCGGCGAGCCTCAAGGACGTTCGGCGGCCGAGCACGCCGCGGAGGTGTCGGCGACGCTGGACGGTTGGCGGATGCCGGCCAAGGTGGACCGCATCCGCCATGATGACGCAGCGCTGCTTGATCTGATCCGAGCGCATTGGGACGCCGAGCGCGGCAGTTCCTCGCGGCTGCTGCGCCGCTTCCGCGACGATCTCGGGATCGCGTGCGAGCAGGGCCGGTTCGGGGAATTGGCCCGGAAGGTGCGGAGTGAGCGCGCGTGAGCGGACGCGAAACTCTCAAGGTTCGCGCGGTGCGCGCCGAGCAGGCCGGCGGGACCAGTGTCTTTGCGTTCTTCCTCTATGGCGCCGACATCAACCGGGTGGCGGATATCAGCCGGATCCGCCGCGACGATCAGGAACTTAAGGGCTTCCAGCGCCGCGAGATCCGCGATCACGTTAAGGAGATCACGGCCTTTCTCGACAGCGGCCCGGTGCTGTTTCCCAATGCGATCATCCTTGCCATCTCGCCCGAAGTGGAGTTCGCCTCGGCGCGTGGCCGCTCGCCGGGCAATATGTGCGAGGTCGGGGATGCGGGCACGCTGTCGATACCGATCTATCCCGAGGGCCGGCGCGCCGCCTGGATCGTTGACGGGCAGCAGCGCTCGCTGGCGCTGAGCGCCGCCAAGGATCGAACGATCGCCGTACCGGTGATCGGGTTCGTGTCGGATGCGCTCGAGACGCAGCGCGAGCAGTTCATCCTGGTCAACAAGGCGCGGCCGCTGCCGACCCGGCTGATCAACGAACTGCTGCCCGAGGTGAGCGTGTTACTGCCGCGCGATCTGGCGGCACGCCAGTTGCCGAGCGCGCTGTGCGAAGCGCTCAACACCGATCCGAATTCGCCCTTCTTCGGCCTGATCAAGCGCGAGTCCGATGCGAAGGACCGTGCAGGCATCGTCACCGACAATGCGCTCATCGAAACGATGAAGGCGAGCCTTAAGACCCCAGCCGGGGCGCTCGGCCAATTCAAGCATAATGGCGACGGCAACGACACGGTCGCCATGTACGATGCGCTTCTCCTCTACTGGTCGGCAGTCCGCGACACCTTTCCAGAGGCCTGGGGCAAGCCTCCGGCCGACAGCCGGCTGATGCACTCCGCCGGCATCCGCGCGATGGGCGCGTTGATGGATACGATCATGCTGCGCGCCGATGCGGCGCCGGACAAGGCGGCGGCGGTGCGCACGATGCTCAAGCGCATGGCGCCCTTGTGCCGCTGGACCGCTGGCACATGGGAGGGCCTGGGCCTTGCCTGGAACGAAATCCAGTCGACCTCGCAGCACATCACCAAGCTCAGCGATCATCTGATCCACATCGAGCGCGATCTCGCGCGGGCGGCAGCATGAAGTTCATTTTTGCCGACAGCCTTGATTATGTGGATCCTGCATTCGACTTCATCGCCGATCGCAGCCCCGCCGAGCGCCAGCCCTATTGGGACGACGCCTATCCGCACGAGATCCTCGGCTATGCGCCCTATGACGGGGTGCTGGTCTCGCGCGGCATCGTCGGCGACCACCGCGTAAAGGGCAAATATACGGCCAGCCAGGCGCGCCGCTTCCGCCTGGTTGGGGCCCGCAAGTTTCTGCGCCTCGACAAGCCCGAGTTCGCGCATCTCGACATTTTCGGCGATTGCGGCGCCTTCACCTATGTGCAGGACGAGAAGCCTCCGTACACACCGGTGGAAATGGCCGAATTCTACGACGAATGCGGCTTCACCCATGGCGCCTCGGTCGACCATATCATCTTCGATTTCGACGGCGGCCTCGTGGGGCTGGCTGGCGGGTCGAGCAACGCCCGACAGCGCTTCGACATCACGCTGGAGAATGCCGAGGGATTCCTGCGCGAGGCCAAAGTGATGGACGCGGGCTTCACCCCGATGGGCGTGATCCAGGGCTGGTCGCCCGGCAGCATGGCCGAAGCGGCGCGCCGGCTGGTCGCCATGGGCTATGACTATCTGGCGCTCGGCGGCATGGTTCCGCTTAAGTCGCCCGAGATCAAGTTATGTTTGGAAGCGATCCGCGACGCGGTGCCCGCATCGACACGCCTCCACATCCTCGGCTTTGCCAAGGCCGACGATATCGACAGCTTCCACGGCTACGACATTTCGAGCTTCGACACGACGTCGCCCCTCATTCGCGCCTTCAAGGACGCGAAGCAGAACTATTATCTGCCGGGCGACGGGTTGGCGCTGCGCTACTTCACCTCGATCCGGGTGCCGCAGGCGATCGAAAACCCCAAGCTCCAGCGCGCGGTCAAGAAGGGTATATTCCGGGCCGAGGAACTGGTCCGGCTCGAGGCGTTGGCGCTGGGCTCATTGCGCGCGTTCGACCGGGATGAAGCCGGGCTCGAAGAAACACTGCATCACGTGCTCGTCTACAGTGCGCCTTTGGTCGAGGAAAAGCCTTACGAGGACTGCGCCGCGAACCCGTCGCTGGCGCGCCTGGCCGAGCGCTATCGTACAACGCTTGCCGAGCGGCCATGGAAGCAATGTTCCTGCAAAATCTGCCAGGATGCCGCGATCGATGTGATCATCTTTCGCGGAAGCAATCGCAACAAGCGCCGCGGGATTCACAATCTTGCGGTCTACCAAGATCATATCGAACGACTGGATTTGAAGCGTGCCGTTGAACCAAGTGATGACCTACCTCGCCGTCTGTGCGCAGCAGAGCAGTGAGCACAAAGTGCTCAGCTTCGTGGCAAAAGCCGCGGACGTGCTGCGCTTTGCCGCAATCGACCGGATCGGCCGTGACGCTCAAGGCGAGCTCAGCGGGTTCCAGCGGCCACAGGTCGCCGCCCATATCCGCGAGATCCGCGACTATCTCGAGAAGCCCGACGCAGTGCTGCCCAACCCGATCGTCGTCGCCTTTACCGATCGCGTCAGCGTCGAGGACCTTGGGAATGGCGCCGTGCAGTTGGCGATCGACATGAGCAGCAGCGTTCCCGGATTAGTCGTGGACGGCCAGCAGCGCTTGTCGGCGCTCGCCGATCTCGGCCGCGACTTCCAGGTCTTCGTCTCGGCGCTGATCTGCCGCGACGAGGCGGAACTCCGCCGCCAGTTCGTGCTCATCAACAATACCAAGCCGCTGCCCAAGTCGCTGATCTATGAGCTGCTGCCGACCGTCGGCGATCTGCCACCGCGGCTCAGCCGGCGGTCGGTCGCCTCCGATCTGACGGCGCGGCTCAACTTCGAGAACACCGCGCTCAAGGGCTATATTAAGCAGCATACCTGTCCCGAGGGCATCATCGCCGACACGGTGATGCAGAAGATCATCATGGAGTCGCTCAGCAACGGGGTGATGCGCGAGCTAATCCGGGGTGCGAAGGGCGAGGAACGCTGCGTCCGGCTCATGTCCAATTTCTTCGACGCAGTGAAGAAGGTCTGGCCCGAGGCGTGGCACGGCCAGAAGCCAAATACCTCTCGCCTGCTGCACGGCGCCGGCATCCAGGCCATGGGCGACGTCATGGAAGTGCTCGCCGAGCGCGGGGAGGCGCGGACGGTCGAGGATTTCAGAAGCGGGATGGAATGCCTCAAGGACAAGACCGCCTGGACCGCTGGCGAGTGGCATATGGATGGCGAAGTCCGGCGGTGGAATGGCTTGCAGAACGTCAATCGCGATGTCGCGCTGCTCAAACATTATCTTGTGGGCATCGTGAAGGCGGACCTGCGCAAGAAGGCCAAGCGGGCGCCGGCGCCGCTGCTTGAGCCGACGGTCGATCCATCATGAGCTACGCAGTCAAGGAGATCTTCAAGACGCTGCAGGGTGAAGGTGCCCAGATGGGGCGTGCCGCGGTGTTCTGCCGGTTCGCCGGATGCAATCTATGGTCGGGACGCGAGGGCGACCGCGCAACGTCGGTCTGCAAGTTCTGCGATACCGACTTTGTCGGCATGGACGGCAGCGGCGGCGGGCGCTTCGGCGACGACCAAGCCCTAGCCGATGCGATCGAGTCCGAATGGGCTGGCGCTCGCGCCGATCGCTATGTCGTGCTGACCGGCGGCGAGCCGCTACTCCAGGTCGACCAGGACCTGGTCGACGCATTACACACGCGCGGTTTCGAAATCGCCGTAGAGACCAATGGCACACAGCCCGCGCCGCGGGGCCTCGACTGGATCTGCGTCAGTCCCAAGGCCGATGCCGAACTGGTGCTAATTGCAGGCAATGAACTCAAGCTTGTCTACCCGCAGGAGAATGCTGCGCCCGAGCGGTTCGAGCATCTCGCCTTCGAGCACTTCTTCCTGCAGCCGATGGATTCGCCGACCGCCGCCGCCAATCTCGAGGCTGCGATCACCTATTGCACCCAGAACCCGCGCTGGCGCCTCTCGCTCCAGTCGCACAAGATGATCGGGATCCGCTGATGTTTGAGCTCAGCAAGCAATTTCGTTTCGATGCCGCCCACACGCTGGAACGGTCGATCGACACCGAATCGAGCCGCCGCATCCATGGCCACAGCTACCGTGCCGAGGTGACCGTGCGCGGGCGGCCCGATCCCGCGACTGGGATGATCGTCGATCTCGGCCTGCTCGAGCGCTCGATGGAAGATGCCCGCGATGCCCTCGATCATCGCTTCCTCGACGAGATCAACGACCTCGGCCCCGCCACGATGGAAAATCTCAGCCGCTGGATCTGGAACCGGCTCTCGCCCGAGATCGGCAATCTGTTCAAGGTCAGCGTCTACCGCGACAGCAGCGGCGAGGCCTGCACCTATTGGGGCGAGGAAGTCGCGGCATGACCGGCGACACCGGCGCGCTCGTCCTTTTCTCAGGTGGGCAGGACAGCGCCACTTGTCTTGCCTGGGCATTGGACCGGTTCGAGACCGTCGAGACCGTCGGGTTCGACTATGGCCAGCGTCACCGCGTCGAACTCGAATGCCGCGACGATTTTCGTGCGCGCGTTGTTGAATTGAATTCGGTGTGGGCCGCGCGGCTCGGGCCGGATCACAAGCTCGACCTCTCGGTGCTGGGCCAGGTCAGCGAAACCGCGCTCACCCGCGATGCCGAGATCGCGCTGCGCGCCGATGGCTTGCCCAACACCTTCGTACCCGGTCGCAATCTGTTGTTCTTTACGCTCGCCGCTGCGCTCGCCTCACGCCGCGAACTGCGGCATCTCGTCGGCGGCATGTGTGAAACCGACTATTCGGGCTATCCCGACTGCCGCGACGATACGCTCAAATCGCTCCAAGTAACGCTCAACCTCGGTATTGGCAGCCGCTCGGTCGTCCACACGCCATTGATGTGGCTCGATAAGGCGCAGACTTGGGGTCTGGCAAAAATACTCGGTGGCGAGAAACTGGTCGACCTCATTCGCACCGGCACTCATACTTGCTATCGTGGCGAGCACGATCGCTTGCGGGACTGGGGCTACGGCTGTGGCACCTGTCCGGCTTGCGAATTGCGCAAGAAGGGCTGGCAAGAACATCGGACCAGTTTGGACGAATAGCGCTTGCCGTTTTTGGTTGGTTCTCAACCCTCTGTCAGTAAGATGACCCCAACGGTGCGATTGTGGGGAATCGCCCTTATGGGGATACGGGTCTGTTCAGGGGGATGCTCGTCGAATTGCCCGGGCAAAAGGGCGTCGGGAAGCTGCAATCTGCGGCCGAGGGCCGCTGTGTCGTCTCGATCTTCCACTCGATCCAGCGCAGCGAAGATATCGAGTGCGAGGTAGGTGCGGTCGTCCGCGCCTATTTGAGCCCGCAGACCCGTGCCTATGTTCTCGACGACGAGCGTATGCGGGTCGGCCGCATCAGCGACTATCTCCAGCAGGAAAATGGCCTTGTCACTTATGAGGTCCGCTTCCCCAACGGGAAGCAAAAGGATTTCAGCGAGATCGACCTGTTCGTCCGGCCGTGGAATGCGCCCGAGGATCCAGCCGAAATGCTCGCGGCCGGCGCCGCCGAAAGCCAGTATCTGCACGACCGCCGGCAAGCCGCGCTGACACCGCTGCGGTCGCTCACCAGTGCAGCTCAAGGTCTGACGTCGCTGCTCTCGGCCGGAATCGACTTCGTGCCGCACCAGGTCGCAGCGGTGCGCCGCGTACTCAGCGATCCGATCCAGCGCTATCTCCTCGCCGACGAGGTCGGGCTGGGCAAGACAATCGAGGCCGGGCTGATCATCCGCCAGCATCTGATCGACAATCCCGACACCGAGGTGCTGATCGCGACCCCGTCGGCGCTGTGCGAGCAGTGGCGGCGCGAACTTTCCGAAAAGCTCCGCCTCGACCAGTTCGGCGAGCCCTTCGAATGTTGCTCGCATGCCGAAATCGAGCGGGTCGCGCGAACACCCGATGTTCTGGTGGTCGACGAAGCGCATCATCTGGTTGGACTCGAGGACGGCCCGCTTTCAGCATCGGCGGCTCGGTTGCGCGAGCTAGCGCGAGACGTGCCGGTGTTGTTGCTGCTGTCCGCAACGCCGCCGCTTGGTGAAGAGGCTCGGTTCCTGGCACTGCTCAACTTGCTCGATCCGCTGACCCATCCGCTCGACGATCTTGACGGGTTTCGCCTGAAGCTCGAACAGCGCCGGGCGATTGGCCGCTTGCTCCTCAGTCTCGACCCGGACGCATCAGGCATTGTCCTGCGCCAGCGCGGCGCTGAACTAGTCCGTAGCTTTCCCGACGATCCCGTAGTCCAAGATCTGGCACCGCAGTTGATTGAGGCAACGCGCGAGGCACCCGAGCGACTCGTCGACCTATGCGGGGCGCTCAAGGAGCATATCGCCGACAGCTACCGCATCCACCAGCGCCTGATCCGCTCGCGTCGCGCCGACGCCCAGGGATGGGAGTTTCGACCGCGCGGACCCGATGGCGGCGCCCTGACCCATGTGCGCACCGAAGGCGATCCGAGCGACAACCTGGCGGTGCTGCTTGGCACGCTTGAAGACTGGCGGTCGGCTGCGGTCGACTCGCTAGTCGATGGCGATGCGAGGGCGCCGCTGCTCGCCGCGCGCTACCGCGATCTTCTCGGCGCGGTGTCCCAAGGCGCCGACGCTCTCCGCGCCTGGCTGGCTGGCGTCATGCCGATCTTCGCCGGCGAGGCGGAAATCCTCGACGCGCTGCGCGAGCAAGCTCAGGGCTATGACGATGCCGACCGAACCGAAACGATGGTCGAAAGCGTGCGGAGGCTGATCAAGACGCTGCGGGCCGACGTCGATCAGCCCAAGATCGTGGTGTTCGCGACGGCTGAGGCGCTGGCAACGGCCTTCCATGGAGCGCTGGAGGAGGCGCTCGGCGACACACCGTGCTTTCTGCTCGTCTCGGGAAATGACGCGGGCGAGGACGGCGTCGCGGCGTTCGCGCAAGTGCCCGATGCCGCGGTTCTCATCGGCGACCGGACGGCCGAAGAAGGTCTCAATCTCAGCTTCGCCGATGCGATCGTGCATCTCGACCTGCCGCTGAGCGCTGCCCGGATCGAACAGCGCATCGGCCGCCTCGACCGCTATGGCCGGCGGCAGGGGATCATCCGTCACCGAATCCTCTTGCCTTCGGACGAAGACGAAAGCCCCTTCGCAGCCTGGCAGGCCTTGCTCGCCGACGGTCTGGAGATTTTCCACCGCTCGATCAGCGATGTGCAATTCCTGCTGGAGGATTTTGAGACCCGCGCGCTCGACACCCTGCTGATGACCGGGCCCAATGCGCTAGTCGCGCTAGCCGAGGAGATCAAAGGCCAGATCGCCGACGAACGAAAGTCGCAGGACGAGCAATATGCCCTCGACCGGATCGCGCTTGCAGAGGAACCCGTCGAAACATTCATCCAGGCTCTGGATGACGCCGAAGCTGATGAGGCGGCGCTCGAGGCCGGCGTCGATCAATGGCTGATCGACACACTGCAACTCAAGAAGCGGCCCTACGCCTGGCCCGAGGAAGATCCGTTCAAGCTCGGCATAACCAAGCAGACCTTGATCCCACGCTTGCCGTGGCAACAGCAATTAGAACTCGACGACAGCCAGCCGCTGAGCTGGAAGCGCCGGATCGCGACACGCCGGACCGCCGTGACCTTGCTGCGCCCGGGTACGCCGCTAATCGACGTGCTAGCGCGCTTCACGCGCTGGGACGATCGCGGAACCGCGTTCGTCACCTATCGGCCGGTTGTGGACTGGCTTGGCGACGCCTGGATCGGATTCAAGCTCTGCTTCACGATTGAGCCCAGTCTCGACATCGCCGACCTGCTCGCGCCGTCGCGCGCCGAACTTGCCGCGTCACGCCGCGCGCAGCGCTATTTTGCGCAAAGCGAGCAGACCCTGTTCGTCGACATCAATGGTGAGATGGTCGTCGATCCTGCGCTGCTCGGCGTCCTGTCCAAGCCCTATAATGGCCATGGCAAAGGCCCGAACGCCGACATCAATCTGGGAAGCCGCCCGCATATCCTCGCGGGCTATATCGACCCTGCGGCGTTTCCGGCGGTCTGCCGCCGCGTGCGAGACGGCGCGCGCCAGACCCTATCCGAGCAACCCGCGTTTCTCGACGCGATCACCGCGGCGGCGAACCTTGCGGCAAGCGACTTGCAGCGGCGCCGGAACCGCCTTCAGCGCCGCCAATCGGCGGGCGACAGGATGGCGCGCGAAGATATCGCGCTAATCGAGTCAATCCTGCCCAGCATCGGATCACCCGCGATCCGTCTCGACGCGATGGGATGTTTCATCCTGGGCGCGGCACTCCCGAGGTCCGCCAATGGCTAATCGCGACGGCCATGAAGCCTTTGTCGCGCTGAGCCACCTGCTCGATCACACCGACAGCGGGGCGGACTGGCAGGCCCGGTCGCCGGCGATCGAGCGTCTGCGCAGAGCTTTGGTCGATCCTGCGCGGCAGGCGAGCGCTCTCGATCTGGCCGTCCTGCTTCGCCAGGCCATGACCCATGAGCATGTTCGGCGCGGCGCGATGGTGTCGCCTGCCGTCCTGGTGTCACACCCGCGCTTCGACGGCTTCGCCGCGTGGGAGGCGGTCGGGCTGCGCAGCACCGCCGCCGGCGAAGCACGTCTGGTGATGCTCCAGCCCTGGCAGCCAGCATGGCTTGCCGGTGCCGGCGACGGGGTGGAAACCTTTGCCGCATCCGAGGCAACGCGCCGCGAGTTCAACAACGCCGGCTGCGAAGGCGACCCTTTCCTCGTCGCTGTCGGCCGCCCGTCCTACCGCAGTCGCGGGCAGCGCGCAGCAGTACGCGCCGCGCTCTCGACCCCTGCCGGCGGCAGCCTCGTCGTTGCGCTGCCGACCGGCGAGGGCAAGAGCATGATCTTCCAGCTGGTCCAGATGGTCGGCTTTGTCGGCGCCGACCAGGCGGAGAACCGTGGCATCACCTTGGTGATCGTTCCGACCGTCGCGCTCGGGGTCAATCACGAACAGGAAGCGGTCAATGTCTGTGGCCTGTCGCCGCCGCTCGCATTCCAGGGCGGCAACGACGTCCAGAACAATATCATCGCCGAGCGGATCGCGAACGGGACCCAAGGTCTCTGCTTTGCGTCGCCCGAAGCGGCGTGCGGCCGTCTGCGCGAGCCATTGCGGCGCGCGGCCGAAGCGGGACTGTTGCGGGCCCTGGTGATCGACGAGGCCCATCTCGTTGATCAATGGGGCACCGGCTTTCGGACCGAATTCCAGGAACTGAGCGGACTACGACGCGAATTGCTATCGGCGGCGCCGGCCGGCCAAGCGCTGCGCACTATTATGTTGTCGGCGACGCTCACCGATTCCTCGCTCGAGACCTTGCGCTCGCTGTTCGGCGCCGAAAGCAATTTCGAAAGCCTGGCTGCGGTTCAGTTGCGGCCCGAACCGGATTATTGGATCGCAGCATCCGCCACCGAGGCCGGACGCATCGCCCAGGTTCTCGAGGCCCTTCATCATGTGCCCCGGCCGGCCGTTCTCTATGTCACCGAAGTTGCCGCCGCAAACGCTTGGTATGCGCGGCTCATCGAGGCGGGCTTCCGGCGCGTGCGTAAACTTCATGGCAAGACCGGGCGCGCCGAGCGAGAGGAGATTGTCGGCCAGTGGCGCGACGGCGCACTCGATATTGTCGTCGGAACTTCCGCATTCGGGCTTGGCATCGATTACGGGCATGCCCGCAGCGTGATTCATGCCTGCGTTCCAGAGACGCTCGATCGCTTCTACCAAGAGGTCGGGCGCGGCGGGCGCGACGGCAAGGCTGCGCTTTCGCTGATTGTGCCGACAGACAAAGACATGGGGATCGCCGAGCGCATTAACGCCCAGCAAGTCATCAGCATTGATCGCGGCTACCACCGCTGGTCTGCGATGTTCGCGCGAAAGACCAGCCTTGGGAACGGACGCTTCGCCGTGCGGATCGACGGCCGACCCGGCACCGATGAACGCGACATCGACATGTTCGGCGATGCCAATACCGACTGGAATTTGCGCACGGTCGCCCTGATGGCGCGTGCCGGCATTCTGCGACTGCTCGGCACACCCTATCCACGGGTCGAACAGGAGGGCGACTGGCTCGAGATCGAGATCATCGACGATCACCATCTCGACCTGGCGCTATGGCAGTCGCGTGTCGAACCCGTGCGCCGGGTCGGCTGGCTTGCCGCCAAGCGCAATCTCGACCTTATGCGCGAATATCTGCGCAACGATCGCTGTCCGGCCGCGATCCTTGAAGATTTGTACGGTGCGAACCGGGTTGGACGGACGTGCAGCCGCTGCAGTCGGTGCCGGTCTGACGAGGCTTGTCGCCTCAATAGCGTAGCAGTCGGCGAACCGCGCGGCCCCTGGACCGAGCCGCTCGATCCGCTGGTGGCCAATCTTCTCGATCGCGATCTCCGGCTTTTGGTCAGCTACGATCCCGGCGACCTCGCACGCAACGCGTCGCGCCGGCTTGGTGACACGCTGCAGCGCCTAGCGCAGGCCCGTCTCGCCAAGTTGATCACGCTCGGCCCGCAGCCGTTCGACATGGACCGGGTTCTCAAATTTGCGGAAAAGTTGGCATTCTTCGTCAGCGACCTGTCCTCGCTTGCCTTATCGCGCCTTCCGCGTGGCCCGGAACTTGTCATGGTCGGCGACCGGCAAACACTCGAGCCGCAGAACCTCGCGCCGCGGCCTGACAATCCCCGCATCTTCCTCGCGCCGATCGATCAGCCCGCTCCGGATGGACGCAGGTTGAAGGATGTCTTTGGCGGTCGGACGCTGACGCTGGACGAGTTTAATGCAAGAGTAGCGCAATGAGTATAATTACAACTGCCCAAGCTGTTCCGAGTCGATTGTTCGCGATCTATTCCGCCTTGTTCGACAGCGAAAATGGCGAAGCCAAAGACCGGATCGAGGCTTGGGCCACGCCGCCGTCACTCAGTGGACGCGGCGGAGATGATGATGGCGAGTCGACCACGACCTTGTTCAGCAACACGCTTGCCGAAGCACGGCGCATCGGTCTGGTCGAAGAGGTTGAGGACAAGTTGCGTCTGACCGCCGACGCGCGCGGCGGCGGGAAAAAGGGCAAGGGTAGCGAGACGTTCTTCTTGGCTTTCATGCGGCGCACCTTGTTCGATCCGACGCGCGCAGCCGAAACACAGCAAGCCGGCTTCATGGTCGCCCTGTCCTGGTTTCTGAGTTCCAGCCCGCTGCGGCCGATGAATTTCTCCGAGGCGCCGCAAAACAATCTAAAAGCGCAGATCGGGGATCAGGCGCCGAAGACCGAATTGACCTCGCTCAATCGCTACCAGAACTTCCTGTATTGGGCGCGCTATCTCGGCTTCGCCACCATCGTCGGCGGTGGCAGCGATGCCGAGGACGTCACCTCGCGCCGGGTGATCCCCGATCCGGTTAAGGCAATCGAAAGCGCGCTCCCCGCCATCTTCTCCGAGGGCAACGACCTGCCGATCGAGCAATTCATGACGCGGTTGGCAGCGATCTTTCCGGTCTTCGAGACCGGCAGTGTTCGCCAGGACTATGAAGCCATGCGGCTCACCCCGCTGGCGGACGGCGACAAGCGTCTGTCGATCACCACCAGCCTGGCGCTGCAGCGGCTTGCCGACCGCCAGCGCCTGACTATGGCGACCGTCGCCGACGCACCCGGCCGTATTCTCGATTTCGGCCCGCGCGAAGGTCGTGTGAGCCGCATCACGCTGCGAGAGGCGGCATGATGCGCAATTTTCTCTGCTGGGATCCTGGTGCCGTCCGCCAGGTGATCAATCCATTCGCCGAGCATATCAGCGATAGCCTTTTCCGCGCGGTGCACAGCGACTGGGACCTCAAGGTCAGCCCGCAGGTCGGCAAGTCGTTCCAAGAGATCGGCGAGGCCTCGTGGGCCGACATGACGCCGCCTGCCTTTCTCGCGGATTTTCTGCGCGAGGACCGGCCACATGCACTGGCGGCAATCCTCGGCGAAACGGGCTCGGGCAAGTCGCATCTCGTTCACTGGATGCGGCTCAACATCAAGCCGACCAGGGAGAGGGTCGTCCTGGTGGTGCGCAAATCGGGCACGTCGCTGCGCAACATCGTCAAGATGCTCATCGGCGAATTACCCGCCGAGCAGCAGGCGAGTTTCCTCGAAACGCTGCAATCGGCGGGCGATGGAACGCAAAGCCGGGCCGACCAGAAGCAGCAATTGCTCAACGATCTCGCGCAGGTGATCCGCGAGGAAGTCCTGCCGACCGACGCCGACGAAATCGAGGAGGGGCTTGCGAGCAGCCTGCCCGATCTGTTCCAAGATCCGCATATGCGCAAAGCGCATTTCCTGGGCGACAACACCGTCATCGCCGAGATCGTCGACCACATCTTTGCGCCGTCCAACGCAAAGGATCGTCCCGATCAACGCCGCGTCTTCGTCGAGAGCGACTTGCCGCTTGGCGGCATGGACTTCGCGCATGCCTCGCGCCTTGCGCGAGACGCCATCGACCTCATCGAAATCGACCCCGCGGTACACCTTCCGCTCGCGATCCGGATCATCAACCGCAATCTTGATCGCGCCGTAGCACGAACCTTGAGTTTCTCTGGCGACCGGGTCGAGGAACTGATGACCCGCTTGCGCACCTACCTCAAATCGCAGGGCCAGGAACTCGTCCTTCTCGTGGAGGAATTCGCGCGCCTTCAAGGCATCGACCGGGCGCTGCTGCAGGCAATCACCTCACAGGGCGACGAGCGCCAATGCAAGATGCGAACAGCGATCGCGGTCACCACGGGCTTCTTTCAGAGCGTGGCCGAGACTGCCTATATGCGCACGACCCATATCGTCGACATGGATCGGTCCGCCGGCCGGGCCGAGGGCCGGTCGGTCACTAAGGCTTCGCTCAGCCAGTTCACCGCGCGCTATCTCAACGCCGTACGGCTTGGTCGTGACGGCATCACCCAGTGGAGCGACGCCGCGGCACCGGGCGAAAGCCCGCGCTCCAAGTGCGACATGTGCATCCATCAGACCGAATGCCACGCCATATTCGGTGAGGTCGACGGCTATGGCCTCTATCCATTTACCCCGGAGGCCTTGTGGAACGCCGCGTCGCGTGCCGATGCTTCGATGCCGGAGCGGCTCAACCCCCGCGTCCTTCAGAACGACCTGCTCGTCGAGGTGCTCGACAATTTCGGTCCCGAAATCGCGACCGGCACATTTCCGCCGTTCAAGCTTCTCGAGAAGCTCGGCGGCATCACGGCACTCCCCGCCGTCGCTCAAGCCGAGCTGCGCAATCGCAATCCGCAGAATTACCAGCGCTGGGCATCATTCCTCGAACTCTATGATGGCACCGGCACGATCGCCAATCTCGACGAACGCCTTCGCGCAGCGTTCGAGGTTCCCGAGATTCCGGGCGCCGACGCGGCAAAGCCGAGCCAGCCAACGGCCGACACGCCGACTCTTGAAGCGCCGCAGCGTAACGTTGCCAGCAAGGAAGATCTGCTTATCGAGCAATGGATTGGCGGGCAGGGGCTCGACCAATCCATTGCAAACAATCTCAGATTGCTGGTCTATTCGGCCGTCTCCAATGCCATCGATTGGGACATGGTCGGGCTGGCCAAGGCGAGTTTCGTGGGTCGAACCGGTAAGGCGTTCCAAACAGCGAGCATCAGCTTCGATCGCCAAACGACGCAGGTGCGCACCGACCTGCAGGTCAAGCTCGTAATCCCGGGTACTCTTGTGCAGCCCGAAACGGCGGCAGCGGCCCTCCAGGGCGTGCTGCGCGCCAGCAAGGATCAGTTCCGCTGGGAATTCCCCAACGGCGAAAAGATGCTCGGCGCCTTCCTCGATTGCGTCGAGATCTGGGCGAAGGATGTCGAGGCGCAATTGCGCGACATCTGCCAGCCGACGCCGCAGTGGAACCAGGCGGCCGCAGCGGTCGAACTTCTCTGCGTCGGCGCGGCGATCGGCGGCAAGATCAAGCCCGACGCGAAGATCGCCGACATGATCGACGCAGCGTTCAGCGCACAATGGGCAAGCGAGTGCGCGAGCACGGCACCCGAAATGAAGGCGCTGTACGACAAGCTGACAAGACAACGCGAAAAGCTGGTGGGAATCGCACAATCCCAGATGTCGAGCATGAAGGGCGGCCGAGCCGGTGCAATGCTCAATCCCGGCCGCATCCTCGGTCCTATCCGCGAATTTCGTCAGGCCAAATGGCAGTTGCGCCTTCAGCCCCCCGATGGTGAGACACAAGAGCCCGCCAAACTCTATCGCGAGACGAGGGACGCGCTCCCCACGGCAGCGAACTCTGAGATGGCGGTCCGCAAATCCTGGCTCAATGCGATGCAAGACGCGTTCGGCGCGACTGCTACGCGCGCCTCTATCGTAACGACGCTCGATGCAGCGCGGCAGGCCGTGGCTGACGCCGGTATCGGCACCAGCACCACGGGACGCGTTTTGACCGACGCGCTCGACCGCTTCAGGACCGTATATTTCGATGACTCGCTGGCTGCTGCACGGGCACTTGGCAGCGAAGGCGATGCGGTTGCCGCGCTTCCTCATTTTGGTCGAGGCCGGCGCGGCGCGGTCGATGCGGGGACCGCTCTGGTTGCCGCGGCGCAAGCCTTTCTCGATACCGTTGACGACAATATCGGAGCGACCAGTCAGAGTCTCGATGCCAAGCACGGCGCAGTGGCGGCCAGTCTCGATCAGATCGATACAGCTCTTACCGCGATCGAAGCCGATTTGATCGCGATGGCGACGATTGACGGGGAGCAAGCCGATGCTGCTTGACCGCGCCGCCACGCTCGCAACCAGGATCAACACCTACCAGAAGCTCAAGAATAGCGCCGCCGAAGCCGAACAATTCGGTACGCGCGCGAAGCAGTTCGAGACCGCTTCGCTGCTCATGGCGAGGCTTCGCGAGACGCTAACCGCCCTTGCGGAAGCCGGTATTCGGGTCGATTTCGAGCCAAGCGACGGTCTCGGCTATGCCGACAAGGCGCGCACGTTGCGCGAAGCGATCAAGGAGGATCCAGCAAAGGTCAACGACCCGCCGTTCGACATCAAGCACGCCTTTACCGACCGTCTCAACGGCATCGCCAGCGCGGGGCACAAAGCGGCAAGCGCTGCGTGGAAAACCTATGTCGATAAGCGCGCCGCTTTTGGCGCCGATGACGTCTTGAGTGCGCTCGGCCAAGTGCCGCAATTTCGGGTGAGCGTCGCCAAGATACGGCAGATCCGAAGCGAGGTAGCGACCTTTGGTGCCAGCCTGCCTGCGGACCCCAAGGCGGCGATTGCCAGTCTCGACACGCTCGTCAGCCAGCACGAAGCGGCATGGAACACACTTGCGGCGTCCGATATCCCGTCAAGCGTCGTCGCCTTCATTCGCGCCGCAGCCAATAGTGAGGCCCTTTTAAGCGCTTATACGTCCGAAGTGCAGACGTGGCTCGAGAGCCGCAACTTGCTCGGCGCGTTCCGCATCAAGCTGAGGTAGGCACGATCATGCCCGTGTCTAACCATGCCCTCGCGGTGCTTGACCGCATCGAAGCCATTGAGATGCGCTCCCTCGAATGGGGGTTCACCGATGGCGCTCTCAGCGAGGAGGAAGCCTTCCATCTGGGCGATCAGGTGTGCGCGGCGGCAGGAGTAAGTGGTACCGATGGGCAGGACCTCATCGAGGAATTGATCGACGCGAAACTGATCTTCGAGATGGCGAGCGTCGGTGGCGACGTCCGTATCCGGTCGCGCTTTGCCGAAATGATGCGGTTGCTAGCTGCCAACCGACAGCTTTTCCCCAACAAGCCCTGGCAGGGCGCGCCGTCACTCGTCGCCGATTTTCGCGTCGACTGCCGGCCGCGGCGCTTTCCCGAGCGACGGCGTTTGCCCGCCGATATCCTCACTGAGCATGCATCAGTGCTGGGCGGGTCACAACTGCGTGAGGACCTCTGGCGGACGCTGACCTCGCGCGACGGAATGAAGCTTGCCGGCTTTCAGGAGCGCGCGGCGCTGCGTCTGTCGGCCGCGACGGACGATGGCGGCACGATCGTCACCGCCGGCACCGGCAGTGGCAAGACCATCGCCTTCTACCTGCCCGGAATGATCCGCATCGGTGAAGCGATCGATGCCGATCATTGGGTCAAAGCGATCGCGATCTACCCGCGAATTGAACTGCTCAAGGACCAGTTTGCCGAAGCGTTTCGCATGGCGCGGACGATTGATCAGACACTTGCCGCGCACGGGCGTCGGCCGCTGATCATCGGCGCCTTGTTCGGCAAGACACCGACCCGTGCCACCCGGCAGGAACTGATCGATAAGAGTTGGGTTCGGCGCGGCGAGGACTTTGTCTGCCCCTGGATGCGCTGTCCGCACTGCGACGGCGAGCTTGTCTGGCGCGGCGTTGACATCGCCGTGACCACCGAGCGGCTGGCCTGTGTCCAACCCGGCTGCGGCCAAATGATCGGCGACGACCAGATCGTGCTGACCCGGACCCGGTTGCAGCGCATTCCGCCCGACATCCTGTTCACCACGACCGAGATTCTGAACCAGCGCCTGTCCGATCACTGGATGCGCGGTCTGTTCGGCGTCGGTCTTCCGCTCGGGCGCAAGCCATTGCTGGCCCTGCTCGACGAAGTGCACACCTATGAGGGTGGAACCGGCGCGCAAGCCGCGCTGACCCTGCGGCGATGGCGGCATTTGCTGGCGGCACCGATCTCTTGGGTCGGTCTATCCGCCACGCTAGGCGATGCGGCGCGCTTCTTTTCTGATCTGACCGGCGCGGCCTTGGATGACGTGGTCGAGATCACGCCGACGCTCGAAGAGTTCGAGGAGCAGGGCGCCGAATATCAAATACTTCTACGTGGCGACCCGGCGTCGCGCGCGTCGCTGCTCTCGACGACGATCCAAACCACGATGCTGCTGCCCCGGCTGCTCGATCCGCCCGGCGCGACCAACGTGTCAGGCACCTTTGGCCGGCGCGCCTTTCTCTTCACCGATGACCTCGACGTCACAAATCGCCTCTACGACGATCTGCGCGACGCCGAGGCATTCACGATTTTCGGTCGCCCCGATGCGGCGCGGATGCCCCTTGCGAACATCCGCCGGGCCGGGCCTGATGCCGCGGTTCGCGATGTCGAGGGCCAGCGCTGGCGGATCTGCGAGGACATCGGCCATCCGCTCGATCGCCGCCTGGTCGTCGGACGGACCACCTCACAGGACGCCGGGGTCAATCAATCAGCCAATATTGTGGTTGCGACTGCTGCGCTTGAGGTCGGGTTCAACGACCCGCTCGTCGGCGCGGTCATCCAGCACAAGGCGCCGCGCAGCATGGCGTCGTTCCTGCAGCGCAAGGGACGCGCCGGCCGCGATCGCGCGATGCGCCCGATCACGCTCACTGTCCTGTCGGACTATGGCCGCGACCGCGCTTTCTACCAAGCGTTCGAGCATCTATTCGATCCCTCGCTCGAGCCGCAATATCTCCCGATCCGCAATCCATATGTGATGAAGATTCAGGCTGTCTTCGCGTTGTTCGATTGGCTGGCAGCGACCACCGCGGGCTATGAGAAGGCCTGGCAATGGAACTTCCTCAGCCGCCCGCTGCCGCAGGCCAGCTCCGCCGAGCGTGCCGTTCTCGACCGCACCCGCGCTAAGCTGACCCAGTTGGTGCAAGGCGATGCGGCCACCATCGACGATCTGCGCAGCTATCTGATGGGAGCGCTCGGGATCGAGCGTCCGGCGGCCGAAACATTGCTCTGGGAAGCGCCGCGCTCGCTTCTGCTCGAGGCAGTGCCGACGTTGGTCCGGAGGCTGTTCCGCGGCTGGCAACTCGCGATCCCAAATGCCGGCGCGACGCTTGATCTGCAGGTCGATCACCATCCACTGCCCGATTTCGTCCCGCGCAACCTGTTCAGCGACCTGAGCTTGCCCGAAGTGCGGGTCATCATCCCGCCTGCGACGGTCAATCACGAGGAGCGCGTCGAACAGATGCCGATCCTCCAGGCGCTCAATCAGTTCGTGCCAGGGCGCGTGACCCGCCGCTTCGCACATGAGCGCGGCGCACTGTCGCACTGGATTCCGGTCGATCCAGCATTTCCCGAGCAGGATCGCCGGATCAGCGACTACGCGCCCGAACATGAGTTCGTCGGCAGCTTTGCCGGCAGCCTCAATGATCATGTCGGCGGAGCGCCGCTCCTGGTCTTCCGACCATGGACCGTGCGCCTCGAACGTGCAGCCCGCACCGAGGCGCTGCCGAGCAGCAACGCTCGGCTCGTATGGCAGTCCGATATCGTCGCCAATGGCGACGCCCTCGGCGTGCCGGTCCCGACGCGATCGGAATGGCGCCACCATGTCCGTGCCATCGACTTCCATCTGCACCGGTTTCGCTCGAGCATCAGTGTCCGGCGCTTCGCTGGGACGGCGCAGGCGAATGTCCGAACGTTGCAGGACGATTTTCCCGTCACGCTGACCTTCACCAGCGATGACGATCGACCCGCCGCGGTCGGCTTCGAACTCGAGGTCGACGGGTTCCGCCTCGATCTCGCCTTGCCGCATGCCGACATGCTGAACGGTGATCGCTTGCCGCCCGATGTGCTCGCGGCGAGCAAACTCGCTTATGTTCGTGACCTGATCCGGCTGGATCCGGAACTGCCCGACGACTTAAACCAATTTCAGCGCGAATGGCTGGTCCAGTTCCTGTTGTCGGCATTGCTTGCCGATGCCGCGACCAACGATCGGCCACTTGCCGAGACGATCGCCGACCTGCTTGACGACGACCGGATCGAGAGCGTGTTCGGTGCTGTCATGGACGATGTGTTCGGCGCGATGCCGCCGACGCCGCCCGACAGCGACGATACGGACGATTCCGATGCCGCCGATGATGGCGATGGCAATGGCGGGCATCCCGCTGGCGGACCTGCTGGCGCCGGTGCAGCAGGCGGGGGAGGACGCTTGCAGCAGGCGCTGCTCCAGCAACTCGGTCGCCCGGTCGTCCGGGACCGGTTACGCGCGCTTGCCGCGCAACTGGTCGCGGTCGATCCCGCGATGTTCAGCGCTTGGCTTCGTCGCCTGATCCTCGAAACACTCGGCGAGGCGATGCTGCAGGCGTGCGTCGCCGCGGCACCGCGACAGGCCACCGTTGACACCCTCCTCGTCGATATCCGCGATGATGCGACGTCCGATGTCGCAAGCGTCTGGATCAGCGAGACCACACTTGGCGGCGGTGGTGTCCTCGAAGCCTTTGCCGACCGTTTTGCCTCCGAACCGCGCCTATTCTTCTCGGCGCTCGACGCGGCACTTGCGCCCAGCGACTTGGAGTTGGTCGATGGCAGCTTGCGTGAGATTCTGACGCTCGCTAGCGACGATGCCGAGATCAGCGAACAGGTTACGCGACTGCGTGCGACTAACTCGCACGGTGAGCGCGCGATCCTGTGGCGAACGCTCTCGCATTACCTCGCGCAGCGAGGCGGGATCGATCTCAGCCATGCGCTGTCAGTTTCGCTCAATAACCGCCTGTTGCGCGCCGGCTCCGGTCCCCAACTCGATCGGTTGCTGCTCGACCTGCAGACCCATTGGGACGCGACGCAGCACCGCTTTGGCATTGCCATCGGCTTGCGCGAATATGCCTATATTGCGAGCCGCGACGCCACCTTGTCGAGCGCTGTTCGCGCGTTTCTCGCCGCGACACTGCCGGCGGCCGCCATCGCGCATGTGACGGTCCTGTCGGCGATCACGAGCTTGCTCTGGCCACGCGCCAATGAAGTACGCCAGCGCGTCCTGCAGTCCTACAATCCGTTCCGCCAGACGCGTTCGACCGACCCCGCGGTCGTCCGCCATCTGCTGCTCAGCCGGGCGATCGCGACGATCACCTTCAGCGATCCCGATTGGGAGACGCTGCTAGCAACCGCGTTTGAAGCCCAAGGTACGGCACGGCTCGTGGCCGAAGCGCGGGATGCCCGGCTGTTCCGCGCCGCCCTCGTTCGTCTCTCGGCAACCCCCGTCAGCGTCGGTGTGCTTCAGTTCTTCCCTGCCATCGAACGGGTCGAACGCGCCGATGGCAGGATCCTCGCGACCTTGACCCTGAGGGAGCAGGTCTGATGCTCTACCCCTCACGCGATCTTCATGGCCCGGCGCAATCCCGCGCGGTCCGCGACCTATTTCAAAGCCTGTTCGTCGCCGAGCTCATCCATCCCAGCCCGAAGCTGTGGCTGTTCTTCGCCTGGATCAGCGATGTCGAGATCATTGACAATTCGGCACGCGAGTTCGCAGCGCTCGAGCCGGACTGGCCGGCCGCGCCTATCCGATTGTCGCAAGTGCTCCGCGCCTTGCTCGCCCGCGGCGCTGAACTCCGGCTGGTGATCCGCGCCGACGGCCACAATGACTATTTCATCGCTCGCCTTCAGACGCTCAAGGCGCGCTACGGCGATCAGATCAAATGGACCGTGGAGAAGAGTTTCCACGCCAAGGGCCTGCTGGGTGCCGATTATTTTCTGAGTGGTTCCATGAACCTCACGCTCAACGGCATTTCGATCAACGGCGAGCATCTCGTACTACGGACCGACCCGGCGGCCGTCGCCGAGCAATCGATCGAGCTTGAAGCGCGCTGGGAGGGCCAGATGGCATGATCGGTCCGAACCTCGATGGGGCGCGGGCCGTGCTGGCAGATCTCGTCGCGCTTCAGCCATGCGCAAGCGCGAGCAATGACATCGCCGCACTGTGCGCGGATGTGACCCAATCGGTGATATCCGAGACATTTCCCGGTGCGCTCGTTCCTGTCATCGACGGTACCGGATCGATGCAGATCGATGTTGCGGCCCCGACCATGTCCGACTGGCGGCGGCTCAAGCCCGTCCTGCTGGCGTTCGCGGGACCGACGCTTACCGGGTTCGACGGCGTGCCGGAGCCGTTCGCCGCAATCGATCCAGTCGGTGCCCGGCTCCAACTCGCCGCGCCCGCTGTCACCGCGATCATGCGTTTGCCGACCGACGATCGCTCTCGCGTTGTGGCCTTGCGCGCTCTCCTGCGAGCGCGCGATACGCTTGCTCGCGCGCCCGAGTTGCAGCGCTCGGCCCCGGTCCCAACCTCTTGGCTGCTTTCGCAGTTCCAGGACCATCTCAATGTCGGGCGCCGTGATGCGGCCACCGGCATTCTTGACCGCCTCCGTAGCGAACTCCGTCTCGACGCGCTCAACGTCAAATTTCTCGAAGTCCAACTGCACGCCGTCTTTGAGGACTGGGCGGCAATCGTTGACCTCCCCGAATTCCCGAGCCTCTGCGTCGCCCGCAGGACACCTGCGATCACCGCGATCCTCCTGGAAGCGTTGTATCAAACCCATATTGCTGGACCTTTCGACGCCGCGAATGTGGCCGAAACGCGCGCGGCGTTCGAGAGGTCGGTCCACTCCTTTGTCCAGTCGATGCTTATCGCCGCTGCACCGGCAGGGTTGCGGATAGGTGGATGGCGCCTCCTCGGTCTGGAAACACTCTCAAACCCCGGTCGCCAGGATCTGCTCTCCCTCCTTGCCGACCGGGCGCAGGGCCTGGGCTGGATTGCAGACCTATTGCCGGCCCAAGCGCCGCTCGCGCCTCAAGAGGTCGAGGCTGCTGCCCCGATCGATGCCGCCCGTGAAGCGCTGGTACAAGCCGATGCGGTCGACAGCATCGATCTCCTTGCTGACGCAATGGCGGCGATGGCGCGGCTCAATCCTGATGAACTGGCGTTGCTGCGTGAGACGATGCCGTTCCGACCGATCGTGCAGGCGACCGATGAGTTGGCGAATATCGCACCGCCGACATCCTGGATCGCTTGGCTTGATCGCGCCGCGGATCCAGCCTTCGCCAACGCACTCGATATTGCTCGGCGGGGCAAGGATGAGTGGGAAATTGACGCATCGGCGGGCGATCCGGTCGCGGTGCGTGCCCTCGTCGCGGCACTCGAAAAGGTCCAAAGCGATGAGCTTGCCGCTGATCGCACCACCCATGCCTTGCCCTATCTGGTCGCCTGGCTGCAGAGGGACGACGAATTTCCAAGAGCGGCTCTGTCACCGATCTATGGTGGGTTATTGACCCTCTTTGCGCTCGGGAGTGCGCGTGGGGCAACTACCTATGAGTCGAGCCAAGTGCTGGTTGAAGGGCTTCTGGCCTCAGGTCTTGACCAAAAGGCCTATCGCGATCTGATCGCCGATATCGACGAGATCGCTGGCGACGGCTTTGGCGTCGATATGATCTATTGGGTTCTGGAATTTGTCGAGAGTTTCATGAACGCCGCCACACCCGATGCGAGTGCCCGCGAGACGTTCCTCCATCGCATTCTTGCCCGCATCGTTCCAATCTATGGCCGACTTACCCGCATTCAGCGGATCGCGGTCAGATTGTTGTCGAGCGAACTCGGCTGGTCGCCGCCGGGAACACCGGTAACCGATGTCGAGCCCGCCGATGATGGATTGGCCAGCCGCCTGGCTGGCTTGCGCATCGCCATCTATTCGCTGACCGAATCCTCAAGCCGGCAAGCCAAGGCCGTGCTGGAGGAGATCTCGCCATCTGTCACGGTCGATACAAATGCGGATCACGGTGGTAGCCCTCGGCTGCGCGCACTAGCGGAAAATTCCGATCTCTTCGTGATGACATGGTTATCGGCAAAGCACGCAGCTACGGATTTCATCCGTGAGCATCGCGGCAGTCGAACATTGCTCTATTCACGAGGGAAGGGATTCTCGAGCATAGTGCGAGCCATCGAGGACCATCTATTCAAAAAGGCATGATAATTAGAAGTCCAACTTGTTAGGTATAGTGCTCGCTGGGACGGCAACTCCTGCATCTCCGGAGAGCCTAAACCTGCAGGACTGCAATCAGCCAACTTCCGCTTAGAGCCGTAGCGCTCACGGCCAGCCGTGGCGACGAGGGGCGGCCGATGGTGTCCTCAGGCGCTACTAGGGTAGTGCGAACGGCGACACATATTCGTTATGTTTATCCAGCGCGGGGCGCCAAATACCGCCGCTTGCCGCCGTATCTCATCCAGAGCCGCGGAGGCTGCGCCAGTGAGGTTCCCTCTGGGCGACGAGGGCGGCGTCGGAATTCGAATCGTTCCGGGAGTTCGCCCTCACGCCGGACGTGAAATCAGCACGAATTGTTTCCCGAATTGTGGTCAACCAAACATCCTCCAATGGAGCGATGCTCGCAGCAACCGGCACTTGAACGCCGACTTCAGCCTGCCAAGTCACACGACCGGGGCCGTCGTCGCCGATGTGCGCGCTTGTGAACCCGTCGCGCCCAGAAGCTCCACATCGCAAGCGAGCCGAGTAGGGCAAGCGCGATGCCCGAAGCAGTCATCGCAAACTTCCAGGCGAGCCCACCCACCTTGGCCGAATGGACGGGGTAAACTTTTTCGGAGAGCGACGCCGAACGATTTGCGGCTGCGGCGTCCTCGATCGTCACGGCGCCGTCCGCCGCGACGCTGACTTGCGTCCTGCCGTTTGGAGTCCATTCGAACGCCTGCCGCATCCGAACAGCGATCGGATCCCCAGGTCGTGCGGGCAGGGTCACCCGCCTGAGCTCGGCCTGCGGGAAGCGCGACTTGGCCAAGGCCAGCACTTGGGCAGCGCTCTGACGGTGCGCGACCTTGCCAATCTCCTTGGGCCGCTGCTCCACTCCCAGCAGCATCGTTCGCATGGGGGCAAAGAGCATCAGCAGGCCTGTGAGCATCGAAACGGCGAGAAGCGGCGCCACCACAATGCCAAGATCGCGATGATGGCTCACGACCGGACCCGGCGCCAGTCTGGTCGGCAGTATCCGCCATCGAAAGGCGCGTCGGCTTCGCCACCATAGTATCGCGCCGGTAACGACAAACAGCAGCCCGGCGATGCCGGCCACGCCGGTCAAGATCTCGCCGGTTTCGCCGGCGAACAAGCGATGATGGAGTTCGAACAGCCACAGCTCGGGCCGCTCCCACTGGCTGGTCCATTGATCGACGATGAAGCCATCTTGCCGGACGTAGGCGCCGCTGCCGTCGGCATAGACCAGCTGGTGGAGGCCGATCTCGTCACTTGCGAACGTGATCCGGCTGAGCTGGCCTTGTGACGATGCGGTTTCGATGATGACGGCAAGTTTCGAGACATCTTCGACCACCGCGTCGCCGCTTCCCGGAAGCGTGATCCATTCGCCTTCCCAGGCGAGAATCGCGCCGGTCAGGCCGAGCAACGCGAGCAAAAGGCCAATGAAGCCCCCCGCCCAGCGGTGGATGGCCGAAAGCAGCTTCATCCGCTCCTCGTAGGGCTACCCTCGACAATGATCAGAAATTGCCTTGCCAGCGCAGGGTGATGGCCCTTCCGCGTCCTGACGAATAATTGTTGTTGGTGATGAAGTTGGCCGTCTGCGACGTATAGTTGATATACTGTTGGTCGAGAAGGTTGGCGATGCCGAGGGTGAAGCGCCCGGCTGTGGCTGCGTCGTAGGTGAGAATGGCATCGACGAGCGTGTAACCGTTGAAGTTGAAGCGCGGAGCGCCCCCGTCGAAATCCCTGTCAAAGAGGCGCGAGATCTGGACCCGAGCCGAAAGCCCGCCCGAGATGGGCGCTTGAGCGTAGAGGTTGAGCCGGTTGGGGGCGATGTTGCGCCCGTCGAGATCGCGATCGACCTTGTCGTCGCCGTCACCATCATAACGACCCTCGAGCGCGGCAAAGGCGCCGCCAATCTTGATCCCGGGATCGAAGCGATAGCTTGCGGCAAGCTCGAGACCCTTGATCTCGGTCCGCTCGCGTTGGATCACGCCGGCCCCACCGATGACCTGGATACGCGACCCAAGGTCGGAGTTGGACCAGAAATAGCTTGCTGAAAGCTCGAGCCCTCCGCGTCGGAAAGTGGAGCCGATCTCGGTGTTGTCGGCAATAACCGGCTGAAGATCGACCAGTCCCTCGACACTCTGGCCCGGCGTTCGAACCGCGCGGAGGATCAGTCCCGCGTCGGGCATGTTGAAGCCTTGCGCATATGAGGCAAAGAGCTGGAGTCCGTCGACCGGTTTGACCACCAGCCCGGCGTTCTTCAGCCAAGCGTCAAAGCTCGGCGCTCCGCCCTTGACGAAGGTCGAGTTGGCGCTGGCGATGGTCGTGAAGTCCGGCACGTTGAGCGCTACATTCTCCCAGCGGACTCCTCCAGAGAGGCGCAGTCGGTCGCCGAGGAGACGCTGCTCCAGCTGCACGAAGGGCGCCCAACCACGGTAAATGAGGTTGGGGACCCACAGGCGGCCGGTCTGCGCGAGTTCCTGGTTGGTCCGGTCGCGTAGATAGTCAGCGCCGGCGACGAGCTGCAGCCCCCGCCACAACACATCCTCGCGCGAGAAGGTGACCTTGGCGCCGTACTTTTTCGAGCTTAGTGCCGATTGGTCGAACAATGTGCCTGCGGGGGCGATGGCCGGATCCTGGAAGACCGGAAATGTGTCGCCGCCATACAGGGCGTAAAAATCGTAGTAGAAGCCCTGAAGTGTCAGCGTACCACCAAGCAGGTCGCGATTGCGATAGGTGAACGCGAAGTTCCTGGCGTCGTTTCGGGTCGGGTCTCCCGCCGCATCGCCTTCGATCGAGGTGGCGGGAATGCCCAGAGCGGCATTGCCCGGCACCGGCCGATAATCGCCGTCACCCTCAAAGGTAAAGACATTTGCCATGACCTCAAGGCGCTGATCGGACGTGACGTCGTAGCCGAGTCGGGAGAAGAGGCTCCAGCCACTCCCGTCCATGATGTCACCTTGGGTTGGATCGACCACGATCGGCCGCGCGGCGCCGTCGTAGAACAGATCATTGCGCTCATAGGCACCGCCCACGACGAAGTCGAAAGCCCCGATCTTGCGCCCGGCAACAGCCGAGCCGCGATAATGAAAGCCGTTCTCCTTGAAATCGTCAGTGGTGATTTCTGCGCTTATACGGCGCAGCCAATCTCCGTTGGCAGGCGGCCGGACGGTTACGTAGTTGATCACGCCCCCCGTGGCACCGAGACCCTGAATAGCGTTTGCCCCGTAGATCACTTCGACCCGATCAACGAAGGCCGGATCGATCGTGAAGCCGCTTCTCTTTCCGTCGCGCAGCGGAGTGGTCTGTGGAATGCCGTCGACCATGTAGAGCGGAGTGCGCCCGCGCAGCGATTCGCCAGTGCTGGTCATGCGCTGCCGGCCTGGCGCAAGGCTCGGAACCGAGAAGCTGAGGCTGTCGAGCAGGCTTGGGCTGACGGCGAGCTGGGTCTCGACGGCCTCCCGATCGATTACCCGCACGGTGTTCGGGATAGCGGTAATTGGAGTGGGGACGCGCATCGCGGTGACGACGATGGTGTCGGCTGACGGTTGTCTGCGATTGGGCTTGGCGTCGACATCACGCACTTCAGCTTCGTCAACTGCGCTTTGCCCGGAGACATCCGCGGCAAAGGCCGCACCATGACAAAGCCCCAAAATGGCCACGCCCGCACACAATTCGATCTTCATATGTTCGCTCTCATCGACTCTCCGGACCCCTGACCAGATATGCGAGTGCGTTGCAATAGCGGCAGTGTGTTTTTGCATGAGCGACGCCCAACCTTGCTGAGCGGTGAATAGACTTGCGAATACCTCGCAATAGCGGCTAAGCCGCTGCGCATGACGCGGTCTGCCGTTCGAGCCTGGTATCTGGTCCACAAGTGGACGAGCCTCGTCTGCACCGGCTTCTTGCTGATGCTGTGTCTCACTGGGCTGCCGCTCATCTTCCATGACGAGATCGGCGCGCTCACGGGTGGGCCGCCGCTGCAAGGGCCAGCCTCCTCGTCAGAGGAGCCCGGGTTGCTGCCGCTCGACGCCATGCTCCGGCTAGCCTTGGCCGAGCGGCCGGGCGAGGTGCCGCTCTATATGGCGTTCGACAATGCGAGCCCCCTGCTGACCGTCACAACCGGACCGTCGCCGGACGCCGCCGAGCCGCAGATGACCCTGATGCTGTTCGATCGGACGACGGGCAGGATAGTGGCGCCGCCCGGAGACGAGGGCGTCATGGATTTCCTTCTGGAACTTCACAAGAACATGTTCCTGGGGCTTCCCGGCATGCTGTTCCTGGGCTTCATGGGTGTGCTGTTCGTAGCCGCGCTGGTGTCGGGCGCGGTCCTATACGCGCCGTTCATGCGCAAGCTCGAATTCGGTACCCTGCGCAGGGGGCGCAGCCGCCGTCTCAGGTGGCTCGACTGGCACAATCTGCTGGGCATTACCGCCATGGCGTGGATGGCGGTGGTAGGGGTAACCGGCATCATCAACGCGCTGGCAACGCCGCTGGTGGACAACTGGCGGAACAATGCGCTGGCCGAAATGACCGGCAGGGAGGCCGGCATTTTGCGGCTGCCGCCGGAGCGCTACGGATCGCTGGACAAGGCAATGGCCTCCGCGCGGGCAGCCTTGCCCGGCAACAACCCCCAGTTCATCGCCTTTCCGGGCGGCGCCTATAGCACCGGCCACCATTATGCCGTCTTCTTCCAGGGCAATACGCCGCTCACGCAGCGTCTGCTGATTCCCGCGCTGATCGACGCGGAGACCGCCGCGCTCACGGATGTCCGGCCGATGCCGCTCAGCATGAAGGCGCTGCAATTGAGTCAGCCGCTGCACTTCGGCGACTATGGCGGTCTGCCGCTCAAGCTCCTCTGGGCCGCGCTGACGCTGTTCACGATCATCGTGCTTGGGTCCGGCCTCTATCTGTGGGTCGGCCGCCGGCATGTTCCGTTGCCCGTCCGGCTGCAGGAGGTGCTCAGCGGAGGTCGTATGACGCCCCTCGCGAGTGCAGCCGAATGACGCGCTCCACCTTCGCCCTGCCCGCGCTGATCGCCGCCTTCAGCCTCGCCGGCCTGGTCATCGCTCTCACCGGCGAAGGCTGGCGCGACATCCTCTCCTGGGGGACGCTGTCTGCCCCTTTGGTCGCCGTCCTCTGGGCCGCTGCCCGCCGTTATTTCTGAAAGGTCTTCCGCCGTGAATTCACGCTCTCTGCTACTTGCCTCCGTGCTCATCCCCGCTCCAGCCCTGGCCCAGGAAGGTGCCGAGCCGGACAGCGCAGCGGACATCATCGTCACAGCCCAGCGAAACAACCAAACGCAGGTCCGACGGGAGGGGCAGGTGGGCGTCCTCGGCGACAAGGCGGCCGAGGACGTGCCGTTCAGCGTCCGCAGCTACAGCGAGGCGCTGATCACTAACCAGCAGCCGCAAACCCTTGGCCAGGTGCTGGAGAACGATCCGACCGTGCGTACCAGCTACGGCTTCGGCAATGCCTCGGAGCAGTTCGTCATCCGCGGCTTTACCCTGTTCGGCGACGATGTGGCGCTGGACGGCCTGTACGGCATTACCCCCCGCCAGCTGGTCGCGCCGGAACTGTACGACAGCGTTCAGGTGCTCGGCGGTGCAACCGCCTTTCTCAACGGCGCGGCGCCGGGAGGTTCCGGTATCGGCGGCAGCATCAACCTGGCGCCAAAGCGCGCCGGCAGTCGCGATCTGCGCCGGGCAACGGTGAGCTACGTCTCGGACCAGCATATCGGCGCTAGCTTCGATGTCGGCCGCCGCTTCGCGGGTGGCGCAATCGGGGTCCGGATCAACGGCGCCCACCGACAGGGAGATGTGGCAGTCGAGGACGAAAACCGCCGCGCCACCGTGCTTGGGGCCGGCCTCGACTATCGCGGCGCGAGGATCCGCCTGTCGCTCGACCTCGCTTATCAGCGCATCCGGGTCGAGCAGCTCCGGCCGAAGGTGACCGTCACCAGCTTCGTGCCCCGTGTGCCGGACGCTGATGCCAACTATGCGCAGCCCTGGACCTTTACGGACCTCGAAGACCTGTTCGGTATCGCCCGCGCCGAGTGGGACGTGGCCGACGATGTGCTGCTCTACGCCCAGGCGGGCGCCCGCGACGGCTCGGAGGAGGGCATCTACGGCCGCATCACCGTCACCGATCCGAACGGGGCCGCGAGTGGATCGGCGCTCTTCGTGCCGCGCACGGACAATAATGAAGCCGCTCAGGCGGGCGTTCGCGCCAGGGTGGCGTTCGCCGGGGCCACGCACGAGCTCAACGCGGGCGTCAGCCACATCCGCCAGATCAACCGCAACGCCTTCGATTTCCTGGGTGGATTCGCCGGCTACCCGACGGACCTCTACGACACCCCCGCGGTGCCGCTGCCCGGCACCGGCTTCGTGGGGGGCGATCTGGACGACCCGTTCCCCATCAGCCGCTCCCGCCTGACCAGCTTCTTCGGCTCGGATACGATCGGCTTTGCCGACGACCGCGTGCTGCTGACGGGCGGCCTTCGTCACCAGCGCATCAAGGTCAAGGGCTACAGCTATTCGGGCGGCAGCCAGATCAGCGCCTATGACGAGAGCGCCCTCACGCCGGTGGTCGGCCTCGTCGTGAAGCCGACCCGCAGTTTCTCACTCTACGCCAATCGCATCGAAGGGCTCCAGCAGGGCCCGACTGCGCCGGTGGACCCGACGATCAGCAATCCCGGCGAGGTGTTCGCGCCCTTCAAGTCGGTCCAATATGAGATTGGGGGCAAAGTCACCCTTGGACGCATCAACGCCAGTCTCGCTGCCTTCAGCATCACCCAGCCTCGCGCTGTTGCCGTTCCGGACCAGGCCAGGCCCGGCCTCTTCCGCTTCGGGCTGTTCGGCGAGCAGCGCAACCAGGGCCTCGAGTTGACCGTCGACGGCCAGCTCGCCCGCGGACTTCGGCTGATCGCTGGCGCCTCACTGCTCGAGGCCAAGCTGCGCCGCACCGCCGGCGGCCTTAACGACGGCAAGGATGCTCCCGGCGTGCCGAACTGGCTCGCCAATGCCAATATCGAGTGGGACGTGACGGCCGTGCGCGGTCTGACGCTGACCGGCCGCGCGGTGGCTACCGGCAAGCAGCCGGTCAATGCCGACAACACGCTGGAGATTGCCGGCTGGACCCGCCTCGACCTGGGCGCTCGCTATGTGGCTCTGGTGGGCGAGCGCCCGCTCACACTGCGTGCCGGCATCGATAACGTGGCGAACAGGCGTTACTGGGCGTCAGCCTTCGAGACCTTCGGAACCTCGCTTCTGCAGGGCCAGCCACGCACTTTCCGCCTGTCCGCCTCCATTGACTTCTGAACGGTCCTGTCAGTTGTTCCATGAACAGCCCGAAGGGACGTGCGGCGGCGTCGTTGCCGAGCGCTTTTGCGACCGATCGGCGCGGGCTTTGCCCCATTCGTGCCGCGATAATCCAGGCGCGCGCGGCGAAAAGGAATCGAAGTTGACGTACGGGAAGATCGGTTACGTCGGGAAGATGGACGAAGGGTGCCAGTCGGTACGACATTTTTCCTAGAGCCTTTCGAACGGACACCGTTCCGGCGCCGGCAAGAGTGCGCCACAGAAGTCATCCCCCAGGAAACGGCGCACGCTGAATGCCGCCCAGGCCAATGCGCCCGGAAGTCCATGGGGTATTTCGCGAGAAGCTGACGGCAGCTTCAGGTTCGGGGCTGCTACGATGATCGTGAGCACCGCTTGTTCATCCGCGCTGATCGATCGGTTGCAACAGCATTCCGTCCGCAGTCGCCGGCCGAGACAGTCCTCGGTGAGTTGAAATAGGCTAGCCATTGCCACTGCGACGTGCGGAGACACACCCATGCTGCTCCCGAGTTCGACCAGGCCTGGCAGCGGGTTTTCCTCTGCTTCGCACGCGGCCGTCCAGCGCCGGAGAAGGCGCACGGTAACCAGCCCGCCCCATCCCCGCTCCGGTTCGATTCGTCCCACCGACATATGCGAATCTCCACGGCTCCACTCATAATCGCTCTTGCGAATCATTTGCAAGTTATGTCATCTGAGCTCTTGAACAAGAGGGCAGGACATGATCATTCGAATTGGTGCAGCCGCGGCGATCCTGGCGGGAGCCGGTGGAACCGCGATCGCGGCGGATACCGGGAAAAGGCAGGTTGCGGCGCCTGATAGGCCGAACCTCGCAACTCACGCCCTGACGAGGGGACAAAGCGCCAGCGAGAGTGGCGATGGGAAGGCGCAACCTCGCCTCGGGGATATGAGGCGCGCCACCCGCCGGGATCGGATGGCCGAACCGGAACCAGGGGAACACGCGACGGAGCAAGCAAACGCCGTCCAAACAATTACCGTCACTGCGACGCGCCTGCCGACACCTGTCGAAGAGGTGCCCGCCACGGTCACGGTCATTGACCAGCAACGGATCGCTGACGAACTCGCCACAGATGTGCGCGACCTTGTCCGCTTCGAACCGGGCGTCAGCGTGCGCCGGGCCCCCGCGCGCTTCTCGGCAGCTTTTGGCTCGACCGGGCGCGAGGGCAATGCCGGCTTCAACATCCGCGGGCTTGGCGGAAACCGGGTTCTCATTCAGGTCGACGGCATCCGAGTTCCCGAAGGCTTCAGCTTCGGCGCCCAGGCCGCGGGCCGCGGCGATTATGTCGACATCGGCCTGATCAAATCCGTGGAGATACTGCGTGGGCCGACCTCGGCGCTTTACGGCTCGGACGGACTTGCCGGCGCGGTGAGCTTCCAAACCAGCGACCCCGCCGATCTGCTCGGCAGCGGCCGAAACCTAACGAGCCGCCTTCGTGCGACCTACGATTCAGCCAGTGAGGAGTTCTCCAAAACCGCCCTCATTGCAGGCCGATCCGCCGCGTGGTCGGGCCTTATCGCCTACACCCGCCGCGATGGGCATGAGCTCGACACCAAGGGCGATGTCGGCGGGACCGGTCCGACGCGGACTTTGCCCAACCCGCAGGACACGCGCTCCAACGCTCTACTCGGAAAGATCCTGTTTTCGCCCGACGGCCGGCATCGTTTCCGGCTCACTGGCGAATATTCGGACGGCTTCACGTTCACGGACGTGCTCAGCGGCCGCACTGCCGCCATCGCGAGCCTGATCGCACGTGACCGGATCGAGCGCAGCCGGGTCAGCCTCGACTGGCGCTACGACGGTAGCGGCTTCGTCGATTTCGCCCAGGTCGTGCTCTACTGGCAGGACTCCCGCAACCAGCAGTTCGCGCGCGAGGACCGGACAATTCTGCCGGATCGCGACCGAATCAACTCGTTCAACAATCGTGTGATCGGCACCAGCGCCGAGGGTCGCGCTGCCTTCTCCACCGGCGCCGTTCGCCATAATCTGGCATTTGGCGGGGACATCTCGGTCACTCGCCAATCGGGCGTTCGCGATGGGACCGTTCCGCCTGCCGGGGAAAGCTTTCCGACCGCAGCCTTCCCCATAACCGATTACACGCTTGCCGGACTGTTTCTCGCCGACGCGATCGAACTCGCGGGCGGCCGCCTCACGCTCCATCCGGCGCTCCGCTTCGATCGTTATAGCCTCGATCCGCAGCAGGATCCGCTGCTTGCGACCTTCAGGGCGGCAGCCCAGGACGGATCGCGCGTGACGCCGCGCATCGGCGTTGTCGGCCGCCTCGGCGGCGGCTTCAGCCTGTTCGGAAACTATGCCCAAGGCTTCAAATCGCCTTCACCGACACAAGTAAACCAGTTCTTCGAAAATCCCGTCTTCAACTACACTTCGCTGCCCAATCCTGACCTCAGACCGGAGACCAGCGAAACCTACGAGGCGGGGCTCCGCTACCGCGATGACATCCTCACGGCGTCGCTGACCGGCTTCGTGGGGCGCTATCAAAACTTCATCAGTCAGGAGCGTGTTCGGGGAAGCTTCCGGCGCGGCGACCCCGGCGTATTCCAGTTCGTCAATCTCGATCGGGTCGAGATCGAGGGCGTGGAAGGCCGTGCCGGCTTCAATCTGCCAAGCGGCTTCCATGCTGATCTCGCCGTCGCCTGGGCGAGCGGCGATGTGATCGAGCCATCGAGCGCCGTCTCGCCGCTGGCGACGGTCGACCCGCTGAAGATCGTCGCCGGCGCCGGTTGGCGCGATCCCGCGGGGCGTCTCGGCATGCAGCTCTACCTCACCCATTCCGCGCGCAAGGCGCTCGAGGATACCAGGGGCGTCTGCGCGGGCGAGTGCTTTCGCCCCGCAACCTTCGCCATTCTGGACGCCACCGCGTTCTGGCGGATGGGGGAGGGCGTCACGCTGCGCGCCGGCCTCTTCAACATCGCCGACCGGAAATACGCCTGGTGGAGCGACGTGATCGGCCTGCCGGCGACCGCACCCGACCGCGATGCCTACACCCAACCGGGGCGCAATATCCGCGCCTCGATCAGCTTTCGCTTTTGAGGAGGTTCCCATGACCAGAGTGCTCGCTGCAATGATGGCAACATTGATTGTCCTGGCCGGATTCGTCTCGGCCGCCGCCGCCCGCGACAACAAGCAATTCGGCGTGCTTGTGATGGCCCATGGCGGCCGATCCGAGTGGAACCGCGAGGTGGAAGCCATGCTCGCTCCGCTCCGCCAGGATTACCCGCTCGAGATCGCCTTCGGCATGGCCGATCCGGTCACGATGCAGGAGGCCGTTCGCAGGCTGGAGGCGCAGGGGGTTGGCCGGATCGCCGTGGTTCGTCTCTTCATCAGCGGCGAGAGCTGGCGTGAGCGGACCGAGCAAATACTGGGGATTCGGCCCGGTGCACCGCCCAAGCCGGCCACTCAGGCGAATGGCGGGCATGGCGAACACGGCGGCCACAGCATGGACCTATGGCGGATCGAGACGAGCGCCAGCTTCGCGCTGAGCAGCGAGGGACTGGCGGCCGCGCCTGAAATGGGTTCCGTGCTGGCCGACCGCGTCCGCGCCCTTAGCCGTGACCCACGGGGTGAGAGCGTGCTCATTCTCGCTCACGGGCCCGAGGACGATGCCGAAAACCAGCGCTGGATCAGACAGATCGATGCGCGAGCCGACAAGGTGCGGGACCTTGCGCCATTCAGGCAGGTGCGTGTCGAGACGCTGCGCGAGGATTGGCCGGAGACGCGCAAGACATCGGAGGCACGGATCCGCAGTTTCGTCGAAGAGGCGAACCGCGAGGGCGGGCGCGCCATCATAATCCCCTATCGGATTCAAGGGTTCGGACCTTATGCCGATGTGCTCCGAGGTTTGTCCTATGTCTCAGACGGCCGAGGGCTGCTGCCCAGCACCAAGGTTGGGCAGTGGTTGCGCCGGCAAGTGGAGGCGTTGCGTCCCATCCTGTCCGCAAAGCGGCCCGACGGGAACAGACCTATCGCGCCTCCCAAGAGGGTAGGGACCCTTGTGCGGCATCCCACGCCCCAATCACTGTCAATTAATCATTACCTCCACCTTTCGGGAGGTTAGATTGGATCGTTGCAAGCCGCAGCTGCCGGATTTGTCAGCCAAAGCCGCCGGTGTTGGCTTCGGCCTCGGCGCGCAGGACCTGGCGGGGGTCAGCGCCCCTCCCGAATGCGGAGTGCGCCAATGCCTCGGGTATCGGAGCGGATCGCGGCGGCGGGCGCCTGGACCGCGAGCGCGACCAGGGAGTGCGGGAAATCGACGGCTCGCAGGAACGCCAGTCCCGCGGTCGACCCGTCTCGCCACGCGACCCGCGCCAGCCACCATTCTTCGACGCCGGGCAGGCGAATCCGGACATGCCCGTCCACAAGCATTGGCAGCCGCGTTGCTATCCTGAGCCCGCACTCGCTGAAATCGCGAATGCGGACGACCTCGGGCGCGGCGGATCCGGCCCGAATCTCGCACAGCATCATCGCGGAAATGCGAGGCCTGCGGCGGCGCTCGGCGGTGAGGGGCTCCATCGCTTCCGCATAGACCCGGCTCGCACCGATCAAGCGAATGCGGTCCTGCGGAAAAACACCTACCGTTCGGCCGCACTTTCGAGGGCGTGCATCTCCGCGTCGCTGAAACCGAAGTGATGACCCACCTCGTGAACGACCACATGCCGGACCAGCGCTTCGAGCGACACCCGTGTGGAGCGCATTTCCGCCACCAGCGGCATGCGGAATAACCAGATCCGCGGCGGCAGATCGCCCGATTGCCACTGCGATTGCTCGGGCACGGGGCGACCTTCGTAAAGGCCGGACAGCTCCCACCGTTCGGTCAATCCAACCGATGCAAGTTGATCCGGCGAAGCGAAATCCTCGACCTGGAGAACGATATCGCGGCAATGGTGACGGAAAGGTTCGGGCAGGCCATCGAGGACTGCACGCGCGAGCAGGTCGATCTCCTCGATTGACACGGTATGGGGCATCCAGCCCATGTGGGGGAGCGCGCCGGGCGGCGCAACCGCCGGGGGACATGGGGCGAAATCGCCTTTCCTGATGCGGCCATGCTCGCCCCGCCGCCTGGGGCCGGATGCCGATTGCGACGATCCCGTCCGGCTCGATGGCAAGGCGTATCACCTGCATCGCATTTCCGGCCGGAACCGCGACCGCGCCCACCTGTTATGCCAGCACATCCAAAAGGGGGACACGGGAATGAACACATCCGAAGACATCTTCGCACGGCTGAAGCTCGATCACGACAAGCATCGCTCGCTGCTCGATGCGCTGCTCGCTTCGGCCGAGGCCGGAGTCGATCGCGCGGCCCCATTCGAGGCGCTGACCAAGGAGTTGAAGGCTCATGCGGCGGCGGAGGAGCAGGCGCTTTACTCCACGATGCTCCGCAAGCCGCCGACCACCGCCGACACGCGTCATTCGGTCGCAGAGCACCACGAGATCGAAGAGGCGCTGAACGATCTGGCCGCGACGGATATGGCGGACGCAAGCTGGTCGACCAAGTTCAAGAAGTTCGATCACCGCTACCGTCACCATATCGACGAAGAAGAGCAGGAACACTTCCCCGAGTTCGAGGAGCACTTGACGGATGAGGACCGGGCGTGGATGCGATCGGTGTTCGAGCGCCGCAAACGCGCGGAAAAGGCCGAGGCGGAAGTGACCCCGGAGAAGAAGGAAGACGCAAAGGAGTAGCGTTTGGCGGGGGATCGGCCGCAACTGGGCGGAGACGGCAAGCAGTCCGAGGATAAAGGCCCCGAAGAGGGCGTGTGGCGTTTCGCGCATGCGGAGCGGGCGAGCGTGGTGATCGATGCCGCGGATTACTTCGCCCACATGCAGGATGCGATGCTCGCGGCGCGGAAGCGCATTTTCCTGATCGGCTGGGATTTCGATACCCGGATTCACCTCACCCACGGGCGTAGCTGGTGGCAACGCCCGTTCCGCAAGGAGCATCCCTCGCGGCTCGGCAGTTTCGTCGGCTGGGTGGTGCGCAAGCGGCCCGGCCTGGAAATCCGCATCCTCAAATGGAGCGTCAGCTACCTTCAGTTTCTGCTCCGCGGGAGCATGGCCTGGGATCTGCTCCGCTGGGCCCGGCATAAGCGGATCACGTTCAAGTTCGACAACGCGCACCCGATCGCGTGCTCGCACCACCAGAAGATCGCCGTTCTCGACGACCGTCTCGCGGTTTGCGGCGGGATCGACATGACCGACAAGCGCTGGGACACGCGCGAACATCGCGAAAATCATCCCGCCCGCCGCGGAGTCAACGGGCGCCAATACGCGCCCTGGCACGATGCGACGATGATGATGGAGGGTGAGATCGCCGGCGCTCTGGCCGAACTTGGCCGGGACCGCTGGGAGCGGGCAGGCGGCCCCGAAATTCCCTCGATTGAACCGGCGCGTGGAAGCCTGTGGCCCGAACAGCTCGCGGTCCAGTTCGAGAATGTCGAAATCGGCATCGCCCGAACCCGCGCGGAATACAATGGCTGCGAGAATGTGCATGAGATCAGGGCACTGTTCGTGCGCCAGATTCGGGCGGCGAAGCACTTCATTTACGCCGAAAGCCAATACTTCGCCTCGCGGGCTGTCGCCGAGGCGATTGTTACGCGGCTACAGGAGGACGAACCGCCCGAGATCGTGATCGTTCATCCCGAGCATGCCGATGGCTGGCTCGAGCAGCAGGCGATGGATCATTCCCGCGCCATGCTGGTCCGCGCGATCGAGGCCGGCGACAAGCACCGGCGGTTTTCGCTGTGGATGCCCCGCGCGGGTGAAACCGCGATCTATGTCCACGCCAAGCTGACCATCATCGACGATCGGATCCTGCGGATCGGGTCCGCCAATCTCAACAACCGCTCGATGGGTCTCGATAGCGAATGCGACGTGTTCATCGATTCGCATCGGACCGCGAACAGCCATGCCGGCGCCGCGATCGGAGCCTTGCGCCATTCCCTGCTGGCCGAGCATCTCGGTCTGGAGGAGAAGGACATCCCTGGCCTGCTCGAGCGGCATGGTTCGATGCGATCGCTGATCGAGGCGAGGGCCGGGCGCGCGGGGCGGCACCTGCTGCGCTATCGCCCGCCGCCCTTGAGCGACGCAGAGAAGGCGCTCGCCGAATCGGAGCTGCTCGATCCCGAGCGGCCCGAAGACATGTTCGAACCCTTTGCCAAGGGCGGGCTGTTCCGTAAGGGGAGCCGGCTTTCGCATATGCGCGAGCGCTTGCGCAGGCACAGAAAGGCCCCCCAATGAGCAGCCTGATCGGCCCCGACGAAGACAGCTCGTTGGGCAAGCCAGCCGTTCCCGATGGGGTCCAGGACGCGGTCCGCACGCTGATCGAATGGGCGGGAGACGATCCCGGGCGCGAAGGCCTGCTCGACACGCCCAGCCGCGTCGCCCGCGCCTGGAAGGAATATTGCATCGGCTATGGCGAGGACCCGGCGGTGCATCTCAGCCGGGTGTTCGAGGAGGTCGGCGGATACGACGAGATCGTGCTGCTGCGGGACATCCCCTTCCAGTCGCATTGCGAGCATCACATGGCGCCGATCATCGGCGTGGCGCATATCGCCTACCTTCCGACCGACTTCGTGGTCGGCATTTCCAAGCTGGCACGGGTGCTCCATGGCTACGCGCGCCGCCTCCAGGTCCAGGAGCGGCTCACTGCCGAGGTGGCGCAGTGCATCTGGGACCATCTCAAACCGCAGGGCGTGGCGGTTGTGATCGAGGCGAGCCACGCCTGCATGACCGCGCGCGGCGTGCGCACTCCCGGCGTTCGCATGACCACCAGCCGGATGATGGGCGTATTCCGCGACGACCAGAAGAGCCGCGAGGAAGTGCTCAGGCTGATGGGGTGTTGAGCGGCAAAGGCAGGGCCTGGTTTCCGGGCTCCGCCGTCCCGCCCGTCAAAGCTGCCCGAGCATGTGCTCCGCGCTCGAGACCGAGAAATCGCCCGGCTGCTCGACGTTGAGCGCCTTCACCACGCCATCCTCGACGATCATCGAATAGCGCTGGCCGCGCTTGCCCATTCCGAAGCCTGAGACATCCATGGTAAGCCCCACCGCTTCGGCGAATTCGCCGTTGCCATCGGCGAGCATGGTGACATCCTCCGCGCCTGCGGAGGCCTTCCAGGCGCCCATCACGAAAGCATCGTTCACCGCGGTCGCGACGATTTCGTCGACCCCCTTGGCCTTGAGCTCCCCTGCCTTCTCGACATAGCCGGGCAGATGCCGCGCCGAGCAGGTCGGGGTGAAGGCGCCGGGGACCGAGAACAGGGCCACGGTCTTGCCCTTGAAATACTCGCTCGACTGAACCTTTTCGGGGCCCTCGGGACCGACCTTGGTCAGAGTCACGTCGGGCAGCTTGTCGCCCACCGAAATCGTCATGGCGTAATTCCTCGTCGCGGTTGCTATCGGCCCGACTTAGACATGCCGCCCGTCCGCGCAACCCCCGCGATCAGGGTAAATTTCGCTTTACCCTGCGTCTTTAAATTCTCGTAAACGGATTGCGCGCAATTTCTCCTCGCCGGGCACGGGAGCCCGTCGGGAGATTTGGGTCATGTCATTCACGAAACACGCCGCCGCCTCGCTTGCCGCGCTCGCCATATTCGCCAGCTCCGTCCCGGTTCAGGCAAGCCCGGCCGGCGACGCCGAAGCGGTTCGCAAGCTCGACATCATGTTGATGGTCACGTCGCTGCGCTGCCGCCGCACCGCAGACAATTTCCAGGCGGACTACCAGCGTTTCTCGAGCAACAACCTCGCTACGCTCAACGCCGCGAGCCGCGCTCTGCAGGCCAATCTGCTCAAGCAGGGCAACACCGGCAAGCGTGCGCTCGACAAGATCAGCGTGAGCATGGCGAACGAATACGGCAACGGCCATCCCTGGCTCGGCTGCGGCGAGCTCAAGCAGATCACGCGCGATCTCGCGTCGAGCAGGAATTCGGCTCAGCTCGCGGTGGCTGCCGACGAGCTGCTCTCGAGCCGGCCGCGCGGTCAATGGGCGATGGCCGCTTCACGCTGAGACAGGTTCGAAGGGCCGCGGCGGGGGCAGTTGCCCTTGCCGGCGGGAGGGGCTAGGGGCGGCGCCGATTTCTTGGCGCCGCCCCTTAGTTGTTCGGGCAGCGCACCATCCCGAACCCGAAGGACCGATTCGTGACCCAGTTCACCGACTATGTCGTCAAGGACATTGCGCTCGCCGATTATGGCCGCGCCGAGATCAAGATCGCCGAAACAGAAATGCCCGGGCTGATGGCCACGCGCGAGGAGTATGGCGCCGCGCAGCCATTGAAGGGCGCGCGCATCACCGGTTCGCTGCACATGACGATCCAGACCGCGGTGCTGATCGAGACGCTGGTGGCGCTGGGCGCCGAGGTTCGCTGGGCGACCTGCAACATCTTCTCGACCCAGGACCACGCCGCCGCCGCCATTGCGGCGCAAGGCATCCCCGTGTTCGCGGTCAAGGGCGAAAGCCTGGCCGAGTATTGGGATTATGTCGGCAGCATTTTTGACTGGTCGACAGAGGCCGACCCCGACCGCACCACCAACCTCATTCTCGACGATGGCGGCGATGCCACGATGTTCGCGCTGTGGGGCGCGCGGATCGAGGCGGGCGAGGAGCTGCCCGAGCCCGGCAATGCCGAGGAGATCGAGTTCCAGCGCGCGCTCAAGGCCTTCGTCAAGGCCAAGCCGGGCTACCTGACCGCCAGCGTCAAGGCGATCAGGGGCGTTTCGGAGGAGACCACCACCGGCGTCCACCGCCTCTATAACCTCGCCAAGCAGGGCAAGCTGCCCTTCCCGGCAATCAATGTGAACGACAGCGTCACCAAGTCGAAGTTCGACAATCTCTACGGCTGCCGCGAATCGCTGGTCGATGCGATCCGCCGCGCCACCGATGTGATGCTGTCGGGCAAGGTCGCCTGCGTCGCCGGCTATGGCGACGTGGGCAAGGGCAGCGCGCAGTCGCTCCGCAACGGCGGCGCGCGCGTGCTGGTGACCGAGATCGATCCGATCTGCGCGCTCCAGGCGGCAATGGAAGGCTATGAGGTCGTGACGATGGAAGATGCGGTCACCCGCGCCGACATCTTCGTCACCACCACCGGCAACGAGGATGTCATCACCGCCGAGCACATGAAGGCGATGAAGCCGATGGCGATCGTGTGCAACATCGGCCATTTCGACAGCGAGATCCAGATCTCGGCGCTCGACAACTACGAGTGGACCGAGCTCAAGCCGGGCACGGACCTGGTCAAGTTTCCCGATGGCAAGGAAATCATTGTCCTGGCGAAGGGCCGCCTGGTCAACCTGGCTTGTGCCACCGGGCATCCCAGCTTCGTCATGAGCTGCTCGTTCACCAACCAGACGCTGGCGCAAATCGAGCTCTGGACCAAGTCGGACGCGTACCAGAACGACGTCTACGTCCTGCCCAAGCATCTCGACGAGAAGGTCGCGGCGCTGCATCTGGACAAGCTCGGCGTGAAGCTGACCAAGCTGTCGCCGCGGCAGGCCGATTACATCGGCGTGCCGGTCGAAGGCCCCTACAAGCCCGAGCATTACCGCTATTGAGGATTGGCGGAGCGGTGCGATGTCTCAGCGGCGTTGCATCGCGTCCCGCGCCACCGTAGCGAAGGCGCGATGAGCGACGTCTCGCCCGCCTTCCTCGTCATTGCCGGACTCGTGCTCGCGCTGTGGACCGCGGGGGCGGGATGGATGATCCTGCGCGCCAGCACGCGCGTGGCGCAAGGCGAGGGATCGCGCAAGACCGCGCGGCGGCTCGCACGGATGATCGAGGATGCTCCAGCGATTCCGCTGCTGGTGCGTGCCGATGGGCGCATCGAGGCTCCCGAGCGGCTGGCGGGGTGGCTGGGCCTCGATGCGCTGCCGCACTACCTTACCGACCTTGCCGGCGCCGACGGCAGAGGGTTGTCGGGCGACCAGGTCAGCGAGCTGGCGGCGGCAGTGAAGCGCACGCAGAAGACGGCGGCGCCCTTTGCCTATTCGGTCACGCCGCCCGGCTCGCGCCGCGGGCTGGCGCTCCGCGGCATGTTGGCCGACCCGGCCGTCTCGCCCAGTGGCGCGGCGCTGGTGTGGGTGTTCGACTTCACCGAGAGCGAGCGCGAGCTTGCCCAGCTTCGCCGCGAGGCGGCGCGCGCCCGCGAAGACTTCGGCGCACTTGTCGGCCTGATCGAGGCGGCGCCCATCCCGATGTGGTTCCGCGGCAACGACCACAAGCTCCGCCTGGTCAACGCAGCCTATGTCTCGGCGGTCGGCGCATCCGGCCCGGAGGCGGTTGTCGAGGGCCAGATCGAGCTGGTCGAGGAAAGCGGCGGACAGAGCCCGGCGGAAGTCGCCCGGCGCGCGGCCGACCGCCGCAAGCCGGTCGAGCGCGTGGTCACCGCCACCATCAACGGCGCGCGCCGGACGCTGCGAGTGACCGATCTGCCCCTCGCCGCCGAAGGGGTGGCCGGCTATGCCATCGACATCGAGGACATGGAGGAAGTCGCGCGCGCCTTTCGCGCCTTTCGCGACGCCCAGCGCTCGATGCTCGATCAAATCTCGATCGGCGTCGCCCAGTTCGATCCCGAGCGGCGGATTTCCTTTGCCAACCAGCCGTTTTACCGCGTCTTCAACCTGCCCACGGGTGTCGTTGGCGAGCGCACCGCGTTCGAGCAGGTCCTGCGGCTCGCGCGCGACGCCAACCGCATCCCCGAGGTTCGCGATTTTCCTGCCTGGCGCGAGGAAAGGGTCGCCTGGTTCAGGCGCAACGAGCCGATCGAAGAGCACTGGCCGCTGCCCGACAGCATTCATCTGCGCATCGTCGCGCAGCCGATGCCCGATGGCGGGCTGGTGCTGATCGCCGAGGACCGCACCGAACAGCTCGCCCTTTCGGCCGGCCGCGACACGCTGCTGCGGACTCGCGCGGCTACCTTCGACAATTTGTTCGAGGCGCTGGCGATCTTCGCGCCGGGTGGCCATGTCGATCTGTGGAACCGCGGATTTCCGCACGCCTGGGGTATCGAGCCCGAGCAGCTGGAAGCGCGACCGCAGGCGGCGGCGCTGCTCGAGGCCATCGCCGGCAAGCTCGCCGACCGGTCGCGGATCGGCGCCATCGGCGAGGTCATCCGGATGGCCACGCTCGACCGCAACCGCGGCGAGGGCGTGGCAGAGCTTGCCGACGGCCGCACGCTCGAATTCGCCTGCGTTCCGCTGCCCGACGGCAACGGCTTGTTCACGGTGCTCGACGTCACGGCCTCGCGGCAGGCCGAAGAAGCACTGCGCGAACGCAACCGCGCGCTCGAGGAAGCCGACGCGGTGATGACGCGCTTCCTGGCCAACATGAGCTACGAGTTCCGCACCCCGCTGACCTCGATCGGCGGCTTCGCCGAGCTGCTCGTCAGCGGAGTCGCCGGTGAGCTGGGACCGCAGGCCAGGGAATACGCCGAAGCCATCGCCCAATCGGTCGGCAAGCTGACCGAGCAGGTGGAGAACGTGCTCGATCTTTCGCAAAGCGAGGCGGGACTGATGCCGCTGAACAAGCAGCCGCTCGAGCTGTTGCCGCTCCTTTCGAAGATCGTTCGGCAGCGCGAGACGCGGATCCTTGACGCCGGGATCACGCTCAATCTGCGCGGAGATGCCGGGCGCCAGATCGCCGCCGATGCCGCGCAGCTTCAGCGCGCTTTCGCCCATCTGATCGACAACGCCATCGCCGCCACTGGACGCGATGGCCGGATCACCATCGAGATCAAGCCACTGGCGCACGGTTTGTGCGTCACGATCGCCGATACCGGCAAGGGCATGACGCAGCCGGAGCTGGCACGCGCGCTCGAAGGATTGCGCGCGAGCGGCGACGGGACGGTGACCGAACGCCGCCAGGGCCTGGGCCTGCCCCTCGCGCGCCGGCTGATCGAGGCGCACGGCGGAACGCTCGAGCTTGCCAGCCGCAAGGGCACCGGAACCACCGCCACCGTCACGCTGCCGTGATCGAGAACTTGCCGGATCTGGCGGCGGTGGCGCGCCTGGGGCAGCGGATCGGGTCCCGGTTGCAGCCGGGCGACGTCGTCGCCCTGACCGGCCCGCTCGGCGTGGGCAAGACGACGCTGGCGCGCGCGATCATCGCCGCCTGCGGCCATCGCGGCGAAGTTCCCTCGCCGACCTTCACGATTCTCGAGACCTATCCCGAGTGCGCCCCGCCGCTGGTCCACGCGGATTTCTACCGCCTCGAGCACGCCACCGAAATGCGCGAGCTGGGCCTCGAGGATTATCGCGGCGGCGCGGCGCTGATCGCCGAATGGCCGGAGCGGGCCGGTGGTTTTGCCGATGAGCCCGGTTGCCTCGCGATTGCGCTCGAAGCTGCGGCAGTGGGGCGCAGGGCCATTGTGCAACCCGGCCCGGCTTGGCAAGGGCGCTGGCCATGAATGCGCTTCCCGAAGGTGCCGAAAGTTTCCTGATCAAGGCCGGGTGGGCGGGGGCCGAGCTCGCCCCGCTGCCCGGAGACGCCTCGTTCCGGCGCTATTTTCGCGTGCGCCGGCAGGACGGCGAGGGCGCGATGCTGATGCATGCCCCGCCGCCGCACGAGGATCCGCGCCCCTTTCTGGAGGTAGCGGTCTGGTTGGCCGAAAATGGCCACCGCGCGCCGCGGATCATCGCCGCGGACGCGGCTGCGGGATGGGTGCTGATCGAGGATTTCGGCGACTGGCGCGTGCGCGAGCGGATCGATGCCTTTCCGGACGAGGAAAGCACCATCTACGAGCGGGCGGTCGATGCGCTCGTGGCGCTTCACCGTCTGCCGCCGGGGCCCTTTGCAGCTTACGACCTGCGCGAATATCAGCGCGAGGCGGAACTGTTCGTCGAATGGTTCTGTCCGGCAAGGGGCCTCGACGTCGATCGACGCGGGTGGCGCGCGGCGTGGGACGTGGTGCTCGCGCCCGTTCTTTCGCGTCAGGCACCCGGGGTGACGGTGCTGAAGGACTATCATGCCGAGAACATCATGCTCCCGCCCGACGGCTCGCAGGGATTGATCGACTTCCAGGACGCTCTCGTCGGACACCGGGCCTATGATCTCGTCAGCCTGTTGCAGGATGCCCGGCGCGATGTGTCCCCGATGATCGAGCGCGCCATGCTCGACCGCTATATCGCCGCGGCGCGCCCCCCGGCCGAGTTCGAGGCCGATTACGCCGTGCTCGGCGGGCAGCGCAACGCCAAGATCGTGGGCGTATTCACCCGGCTGGCCAGGCGCGACGGAAAGCCGGGCTATCTCGAGCTCATTCCGAGAGTCTGGTCCTTGCTGGAGCGCGATCTGAGCCATCCGGCCTTGAAGCCGGTCGCTGCCTGGTTCTCGGAGAACATCCCGCAATCGGTGCGCAGCAATCCGGGCGGAAGCATTTCGTGACACTGGTCAGCGACACCGCGATGGTCATGGCGGCCGGCCTGGGCAAGCGCATGCGGCCGCTTACCGCGTCGCAGCCCAAGCCCCTTGTCCGCGTCGCCGGACGCGCCTTGATCGACCATGCCCTCGATCGCCTGCACGATGCCGGCGTGGCGCGCGCCGTGGTGAATGTCCACTACCTCGCCGATGCTCTGGAAGCCCATGTGCTCGCCCGAACCGCGCCGGACATCACGATCTCCGACGAACGCGACCAGCTCCTTGAGACCGGGGGCGGAATGGTAAAGGCCCTCGCGGCGGGTCTGCTGCCCGATCCCTTCTTCTGCGTGAACGCCGACAACATCTGGCTCGACGGACCGCGCGACGCCTTCGCCGATCTCTCGGCCCATTGGGATGCGGAGCGGATGGATGCGCTGCTGCTGGTTGTGCCGCATGCCAGGGCGCGCAATTTCGCCGGGGTGGGGGATTTCACCATGGACCCGCTCGGGCGCCTGAAGCGCAAGCTGCCGGGCCGGGTCGCGCCCTATATCTACACCGGAATACAGCTTGTCTCGCACCGGCTGTTGAGGGACGCCCCACAGGGCGCGTTCTCGACCAACGTCGTGTGGTCCCGCGCGATCGAAGAGGGGCGGCTGTACGGCACGGTCTTCACCGGCCAGTGGCTCGAGGTCGGCCAACCGTGCCATGTCGCGGCGACGGAGGGCTATCTCGCGAGTGGCTGAGCGGTGCGGCCCCAAGCTTTACTCGATCGCCGCGCACCGCGGCTTTGCCGACGCGCTCGTGGCCGGCCTGACGCCGCGCTACCACGAGCCGGGGTTCGGGCTCGCCCGGCTGACGCTGCTGGTCCCCAGCACGCGCGCGCGGCGGACGCTCGCCGAAGCCTTCATTCGGCAATTCGGCGCTGGCGGGGACGGCGCGGCGGGCGGACTGCTGATGCCGCGGATGGCGGTGGTGGGCGATCTCGACCTCGACGAAGCGCTCGGCCCATTGCTCGATCCGCTCGGCGCGCAGGACATACCGCGCGCTGTCGAGCCGATGCGCCGCTGGCTCGCGCTCGCGCGGCTGTTGGGCGAGGAACTTGGCGACAAAGCGCCCAGGGGCGCGACGCTGCTGCGGCTCGCGCGCGAAACCGCCGCCACGATGGATCGCCTGCTTGCCGAAGAGATCGCGCCCGACGATCTCACCGGCGATCGCGTGCTCGCTCTGGTCGGCGATCTCGCCGAGCATTGGCAGCGTTCGCTCGCGATCTTTGCCCGGGTCCAGGCGCGCTGGCGATCGCAGCTCGAGGAATGGGACGCACTCGATGCCGCGACGCGCCGCAATCTGCTGTTCCGCCATGCCGCGCGGCGCTGGCGAGCGGAGCCGCCGGCCACGCCCATCGTGGCCGCGGGCGTGACCAGCGCGGCTCCGGCGCTCGCCCAATTGCTCCGTGTGGTCAGTGAGCTGCCGCAGGGGGCGGTGGTCTTGCCCGACCTCGATCTGGCGATGGATGACGCGGTGTGGGACGAACTCGGCCGGGCCGGCGCGGCGCCCCAGCCCGACAGCGAGCCGTTCGCGCGCGGCGACGCGGTAAGCCATCCGCAATACCATTTGAAGCTGCTGCTGGGGCGCATCGGCGTGTCGCGCGGGGAGGTGCAGCCCTGGCACCGGCGCGGCGAGGCAGCCGCACCGCCCGCGCGCAGCCACGCGATCTCGGCGCTGTTCCTGCCCCCTCAGGCAAGCCGCCGGTGGATCGAGCTGCCGCCCGAGAAGCGGCGTCTCGCCGGCGTCCGGATCATGCAGAGCGGCACCCCCGAGGAGGAGGCACAGGCGATCGCGCTGCTGGTGCGCGAGGCGCTCGAGACGCCGCACAAGCGAATCGCGGTGGTCACGCCGGATCGCGCGCTGGCCCGCCGCGTCGCGGCGCACCTGCTGCGCTGGGGCATCCAGGCGGACGACACGGCGGGCCGTCCGCTCAGCCAGACCGCGGCGGGCCGGCTGCTGCTGCTTGCCGCCGAAGTGGGGGCTGGGGGCGCATCCCCCGTCGCGCTGTCCGCGCTGCTGATGCATCCGCTGGCGAGCGCTGGCATGGACCGGAGCGCCTGGCTGGCACAGCTGCGCGTGTTCGAGCTCGCGCTGCGGGGGCCGCGACCGCGCGCCGGGCTGGGCCCGCTGGCGGACCGCGTCGCCAAGCACGCCGGGAGAAATCCCGGGCTCCGCGTCTGGTGGGCGAGAGTCGAGGCGATCCTCTCGCCCTTGCTGGCGCTGCCTGAATCCGGGCCGCTGGCTGCGGCGCTCGACGCGGTGGTCGCGGCCGGGGAAGCGCTCGCGGGCGAGACGCTGTGGGACCGGGAGGACGGGCGCGCGCTGGCCCGTTTCGTCGAGGAGTTGACCGCCACCGCGCGTGAGGCGGGGACCACGCTCGAGACCGCTCAGCTCGATCTGGTGTTGCGCGATGCGATGGAGGAGGTCGCGGTTCGTCCGCCGTGGGGTGGACACGCGCGGGTCGCGATCTACGGCCTGCTCGAATCGCGGATGAGCCGCGCCGATCTCGTCATCTGCGCGGGCCTCAACGAGGGCAGCTGGCCGGCGGGCGGGGCGGTCGATGCCTTGCTGGCGCCCCCCGTGCTGCGCGCGCTGGGCGTGCCGGGAGCGGACTTCCGCATCGGCTTGTCCGCGCACGATCTCGCCGGGGCGCTCGGCGCGCCGGAGGTCGTGCTGAGCCGCGCCGCGCGCGACGAGAGCGGGCCGGCGATCCCCTCGCGCTTCCTGCTTCGCGTTCAGGCGATGCTGGGCGATCTGCTCGAACGGCACGCGGAAACGCGCGCGGTCACGCGCGCGCGCGCGCTGACTCAGGCCGATCCCGCACCGCCTTATCCCCGCCCGGCGCCCGATCCCGCCCCGGAGCAACGCGCCGCGGACATTTCCGCGACCGCGCTCGACCGGCTGCTGGGCGATCCGTTCCAGTTCTACGCCGGCAGGATCATGGGCCTCGCCGAGCTCGAGGCGATCGATGGCGAGCCGGGCCCCGCGTGGCAGGGCACGACCGCGCACACGATTCTTCAGCGCTGGCACGAGGCGCGGCGCAGCGACTCCGAAGCCGCCATCGCCCCGATCATGACGGCGGTGATGGAGGAAACCAACGCCCACCCCCTGATGCGGGCGTTGTGGGAGCCACGGCTCCGTGCCGCGCTCGAGTGGGTGGCGAGCGAGGTTCGCGCCTCGGATCGCGTGGTGCTGGCGGTCGAGGCCAAGGGCGAAATGCGCTATGACGGCGTGCGCGTGCATGGCCGCGCGGACCGTATCGACCTGCTGCCCGGGGGTGGGCTCGCGATCATCGATTACAAGACGGGCAAGCCGCCCTCGCCGACGCAGGTGGGGAAAGGTTACGCCTTGCAGCTCGGCGTGCTCGGACTGATCGCCGCGGAGGGCGGCTTTCCCGAAGCGCAGGGGGAACCGCAAGCCTTCGAATATTGGTCGCTCGCCAAGTCGGACAAGAGCGAAACGGGGTTTGGCTACCGCGAAACCCCGGTCGGCCGCCGCACTGGCCCGGGCGAGGACGAGTTCCTGCCGCTTGCTCGGGCCAGACTGGGCGAGGCGGTGCGCGACTACATCCGCGGGCGCAAGCCGTTCCGCGCCCGCGAGAACCCGGACTATCCCGCCTACGACACTTACGATCAGCTCATGCGCCTGGCCGAATGGCTGCCGCGCATGGATGAGGGGAACGGTCGATGAGCGGCGAAGTCCATCCGCTCGCCGGCGCGCAGCGCGAGGCGGTCGACCCGCGCGACAGCGTCTGGCTCTCCGCGTCGGCAGGCACCGGCAAGACGCAGGTGCTCTCCGCCCGGGTCCTTCGTCTGCTGCTCGAAGAGGGCTCCGAGCCATCGAGCATATTGTGCCTCACCTTTACCAAGGCGGGCGCGGCCGAAATGGCGGTGCGCGTCAACGAAGTGCTCGCGCGCTGGGTGCGGATGGGCGACGGGGACCTTGGCCGCGAGCTCGCGCATGTCGGCGCGGCGGTGACCGCCGAGACTCGCGACCGCGCGCGAGCGCTGTTCGCGCGCGTGCTCGACTGCCCCGGCGGAGGCCTGCGGATCGACACCATCCACGCCTTCGCGCAGTGGCTGCTCACTGCATTTCCCGGCGAGGCAGAGATTCTCCCCGGCACCCGCGCGTTGGAAGACCGCGAACGCGCGCTGCTGATCGACGAAGTGCTGTCCGAGCTGGTGGCCCAGGCTGACGCGCCGACGCTCGCGGCAATCCGCGAGCTGAGCATCCGCAAGGGCCCCGACGGAGTGCGCGGATGGCTGGTGCGGTGCGCCAGCGCGCTCGATTTGTGGCAGGGCCCGGCGGGATGGCAGCCGCCGCTGCGGGAGCGCGTCTGCCGGCTGCTCGGGCTGGCGTCCGATGCCGATGAGGCAAGCCTCGCGGCCTGGTGCGGCGACGACCGGTTCGACACCGTTTCGCTGCGCCAGTGCCTTGCCGGCTATCGGAGCTGGCAGGCGGCGACGGGCAGAGATGCCGCGGTGGTGATCGGGGAGTGGCTGTCGAGCACCGACACCGGGCGCTACGCCGGACTTCAGGGTCTGAGCGACGCGCTGTTCTACAAGAACGGAAATCCGAAGCTGCCCCGGAACGCCGATCCCGCCTTTGCCGCCGCCAGCGCCCGGGTGAGCGAGGCGCTGGCCGCGATCCGCGATCAGCAGCGCCTTATCGAACTGGCGGATTTTCTCGGGCCTCAGCTCGAGGCGGGCCGGCTGTTCGCACTGAAGTGGGAAGAGGCCAAGGCGCGCGCGGGGCTGGTCGATTTCGACGATCTGATCCGCCGCGCCGCGGGGCTGTTGTCCGACAAGGCGATGGCGGACTGGATTCGCTACAAGCTCGACCGCCAGTTCGACCATATCCTGATCGACGAGGCGCAGGATACCAACGCCCAGCAATGGGCCATCATCGATGCGCTGACCGATGACTTCTTCAGCGGCCAAGGTGCGCGCGACGGCCGCATCCGGACCATCTTCACTGTCGGTGATACCAAGCAGGCCATCTTCGGCTTTCAAGGCACCAGCCCGCTCAACTTCATGGCGGCGCGAGACCGCGTTGCCGAGCGGATGCGCGGCCTGTCGGAAGCGGCGCGGGAGCTGCGCGAGCGCCGCACCGCGCGCGAGCTGCGCGACCTCGACCTGGGCCAGTCGTTCCGCACCGCCGATGTCGTGCTGCAATTCATCGATCGCGCGATTGCCGCGATCGGCCATGCAAACATCGGTCTGCGCGAGGCGCCGCCACGCCACGAGGGCGAGAACCGCCCGGGCCTCGTGGCGCAATGGAACCTCGTGATCGATGGCGCGCGGGCGGAGGAGGAAGACGAGGGCGGCTCGAGCTGGCTCGCGCGTCACGACCGCATGCTCGCCGACAAGATCGCCCGGCAAGTCCGGCGCTGGATGATCGATGGGTTCCCGCTGGTGAAGGGGGAAAAGCCCGGCAGGGCGCGCCGCGCCGGGCCGGGCGAGGTGATGATCCTGGTGCGCAAGCGCCGCGAGCTGGCCGCGCTGATCGTCGCCCGGCTCTATGCCCACGGAGTGCCCGTGGCAGGGGTCGACCGGCTGCGGCTGGGCGCCCCGCTGGCGGTGCAGGACCTGCTGGCCGCCCTGCGTTTCGCGGTGCAGCCCCTCGGCGATCTCAACCTGGCCTGTCTGCTCGTTTCGCCACTTGTGGGGTGGACGCAGGACCAGCTCCTCGCGCACGGCCACCGCGGGGAAAGCCGGCGAGCGTTGTGGCATCACTTGCGCGATCACGCCGATCCCTTCGTCCAGGGGACCGTGGACACGCTGCGCGAGATCATGCGCCGCGCCGATTTCGACAGCCCCCAGGCCCTGCTCCACTGGATCCTGACCGGCCCGATGGACGGCCGGCGGCGGCTGGTCGCGCGGCTCGGGCGCGAAGCCAACGATCCGATCGACGAGCTGCTCAACGCCGCAAATGCCTATGCCAGCGCGCATGTCGCGAGCTTGCAGGGCTTCCTGCACTGGTTCGATGCGGGCGAGGGCGAGCTGAAACGCGAGGCGGGGGCCGCGCGAGACCAGGTACGGGTGATGACCGTCCACGGATCGAAGGGGCTGCAATCGCCGATCGTGATTCTCGCCGATACCGCGATCGGCCCCGATTCGCCCGATGAGCTGACACTCGAGAACCTCGCCCTCGATGGCACACGGGGCCATCCGGTGCCGCTGCCCTCCGTGCCCAGGGACCAGCGCGTGGGGCCGCTCGCGGCAGCACACGAGGCGGCGGCGGCGGCGATGATGGAGGAGCACTGGCGGCTGCTCTATGTCGCCATGACCCGCGCCGAGGAAGCCTTGTTCATCGCCGGCTCGCTGGGGCCGCGCGATGCGAAGAAGGGCGCGGCGCACCAGGACAGCTGGTACGCGCGGCTGCAGCCTCTGTTCGAGGGCGAACCGCTCGAGGACGATATCTGGGGTGCGCGGCGCGAGTGGGGCGCGCTGACGACGCTCGCTCCGGCACCGGGGACCGAGCATCGGGTGACGACCGCGCTGCCCGCCTGGGCCGATCGGCCAGCGCCCGAAGAGCCGCGCCCACCGCGCCCGCTGGCGCCTTCGGGCCTCGGCGAGGAGCAAGCGAGCGACCCGCCACTCCCTCAGGGGGTGGCGGCAAGCGCGGCGCGGCGCGGCGTGCTGATTCACGCGCTGCTCGAGCGCCTGCCCGCGGTTCCGCCCGCCGAGCGCGAAGCTCGGGCGCTGGCCTGGCTGGCGCGGCAGGCGCCCGAGCTCCCCGAGGAGGATCGAGCCGAGATGCTGGCGCGGGCTCTGGGCGTGATCGAACAGCCGGCCCACGCCGCACTGTTCGGGCAGCAGGCGCTCGCCGAGGTTCCGCTGGCGGCGACCGTGGCGGGGCAGGTCATCGCCGGCACCGCGGATCGGCTGCTCGTGACCGAGAACGAAGTGACCGTGCTCGATTTCAAGACCGCGCGCCGCCCGCCTTCCTCGCTTGCCGAGGTCCCGGAGGCGACATTGCGCCAGATGGCGGCCTATGTCGCCGCGCTCGAGGCAATCTATCCAGGCCGCGCCGTGCGCGCGGCGGTGCTCTATACCCAGACGCCGCTGCTCATCGCCTTGCCGGGCGAGCTGATGGCGCGTTACAAGGCGCGCTTCGACGCGGGGCAGGAAAGCTTTGCCCTGCCGCCGGTTGATTGAGCTGGAGGGCCGCCCACATCGCTCGCACACAAAAACAGGAGGAAGACCCAATGGCCACCGTCGCCGTCACCGATGCCAGCTTTCAGTCCGACGTGCTCGATGCCGGCAAGCCCGTTCTGGTCGACTTCTGGGCCGAGTGGTGCGGCCCCTGCAAAATGATCGCGCCTGCGCTCGAGGAGCTGAGCGACGAGCTGGCGGAGCGGGTCACCATCGCCAAGATGGACATCATGGAAAACCCCGATGTGCCGGGGAAGATGGGGGTGCAGTCGATCCCCTATCTGGTGCTGTTCAAGGACGGCAAGCCCGCCGCCAACATGCGCGGCGCCGTGCCCAAGAGCCAGCTCAAGAGCTGGCTGGAGGGGGCGCTTTAGGGCAACATCGCGTAGCGCGCAGCGAGTTGGTCCCAAAGGGCCGGGCTCGCCGCGCCGAGCAGGCCCGTGCGCTCGCCCTGATCGACTCGATAGGCCGCGCCGTCGGGCCGGCATGCCTTGCCTCCCGCCTCGTTGAGCCACAGCACGCCCGCGGCGTGATCCCAGGCCAAGGTACGGTTGAAGATCGAGACATCGTTTGCGCCCAGCGCGAGCCGCGGATACTGCTCCGCGGCGCAGCGCGGGGTGTCGACCAGGCGGTAGTGCGGAGCGACATGCGCGCGGACGCGCTCGCGCTCCGCAACGTCCATGAAGATCGTCGAGATCGCCGCCACCGGCGGTGTCTCGCCCGAAGGGCGCGCCGCGATCCGCTCGCCATTTATGAAAGCGCCGCCGCCACGCCGCGCGTGGCAGAAGCGCCCGCTCAAACAGTCGTAAATCCACCCCGCGACCGCTTCGCCGCGCTCGGTCAGCGCGATCAGGATGCCGAACGGCGGGCGACCGTGAGCGAAATTGTGTGTGCCGTCGAGCGGATCGACGATCCAGCAATCCCCTGACAGCCGGGCGAGCACGCGCGGGTCGGCATGAGCCGCTTCCTCGCCGACAATCGCCAGGCCGGGGAGGATTTGTTCGAGCCCTTCACCCAGCATCGCCTCCGCCTCGCCGTCCGCGATCGTGACGAGGTCGTCGGGCGCCTTCTCGGCGATCTCGCTCTCCGCCAGCTTGCGGTATCGCGGGAGAATCGCGTCCCGCGCCACGCGGCGCAGCAGGGCCGCCATCGCGATATCGATCCTTCCGGGCATCAGGAACGATAGTCCGCGTTGATGGCGATGTAGCCGTGCGTAAGGTCGCAGGTCCATACCGTGGAGCGCCCGTCGGCGAGGCCGAGATCGATCTTGATCGTCACCTCCTCGCCCCGGAGATGCGCGGCGACCGGGGCCTCGTCGTAATCGGCCAGCGGCAGACCCTCGCGCGCCGCCCAGGTCCCGCCGAAGCCGATCGAGAGCTTGTCGCGGTCGGCCGGCTCGCCCGCCTTGCCCACCGCCATGACGACGCGCCCCCAGTTCGCGTCCTCGCCTGCGATGGCGGTCTTGACCAGCGGCGAGTTGGCGACCGAGAGGCCGATCCGGCGCGCGCTCGCATCGCTCTGCGCGCCGGTGACGCGGATGGTGATGAACTTGCGCGCCCCTTCGCCGTCGCGGACGACGAGCTGCGCGAGCTCGAGGCAGATCTGCCGAAGCGCGGCGTAGAAGGCGTCGGCGCCCGCGCTGTCCCACCCCTCGAGCGGCGCATTGCCCGCCTTGCCGGTCGCGAGCAGCAGCACGGTATCGCTGGTCGAGGTGTCGCCATCGACCGTGATGCAGGAAAAACTTTCGGCGTTGGCCCTGGACAGCATCTCCTGCAGGAACGCGGGCGCCACCGCCGCATCGGTCGCAATGAAACCGAGCATGGTCGCCATATCGGGCGCGATCATGCCGCTGCCCTTGACGATGCCGGCGAGCTCCGTCCGCGTCGTGCCGACCATCGCCGAGGCGCCCGCGCCCTTGGGAAAGGTGTCGGTGGTCCCGACCGCGCGAGCGGCGTCCTCCCAGCCGCAGGGCGCCGCCTCGAGCGCCGCCGCGAGACCCGCGCGCGCCTTGTCCTGCGGGAGCGGCACCCCGATCACCCCGGTGCTGGAGACGAACACCTCGCTCGGCTCGCACCCGTAATGCCCCGCCACTTGCGCCATGATCGCCTCGACCGCCTCGCGCCCGCGATAGCCGGTGAAGGCATTGGAATTTCCGGCGTTGACCACGACCGCCCGCGCCCGCCCGAGCCGCGCCTGCTCGCGGCCCAGCTCGACCTCGCTCGAGCAGCAGACATTGCGCGTGAACACGCCGGCGACAGCCGTGCCTTCCGAGAGCTCGATCAGCGTCAAATCCGCCCGGTCCCATTCCCTGTAGTGCGCCTGCGCCACGCGCAGCGTCACCCCGGCGATGGCGGGCAGGGCGGGAAAGGGGCGGGCGAGGGGGGAGACGGCGCTGTCCATGCCGTGGTGCCCTAACTTGGGGCAGGGCGAGCGACAACGCGCTTTTGCCGGTGGATTTTTAACGCTCGCGCCCCTATGTGCGCGGCGCATCATGCTTCGCAAATTGCTCGCCTGCCTTGCCCTCCTGACCGGCCTCACCGCCGCAGGCGCGCCTGCGCAGGCTGACATGGCGAATGCGCTGGCATCTCATGTCGAGGCCAGCGCGAGCGGGGTCACGGCCGCGCGGAGCCAGGCCGCGGTCGCGATCGCGCGCGAGGCGACCGGCAAGTCCTTCGGGGCGACGCTCCTGGCTGGGCCTTTCGCCACCCCGCCTGCCGCCGCGCCGGCCGTCCTTCTGGGCAGCGACCGCGCGCGCGAATAGCGCGCGAAATTCTCGCCAAAGCCCGTTTCCGGCCCGGAGCGCGAGCGCGCGTCCGGGCGTTATCCCGACAGCATTCGCCGAAAGCCATGTCCCATGCTCAACACCGTCATCAAATCGATCTTCGGCTCCTCCAACGAGCGTTACGTCAGGTCGATGGGCAGGATCGTCCAGCAGATCAATGCGCTCGAGCCGCAGATTCAGGCGCTTTCCGACGAGCAGCTTCGCGCCCAGACCGACAAGTTCCGCGAGCTGGTGGCGGGTGGCAAGAGTCTTGACGACATCCTGCCCGAAGCCTTCGCCACCGTGCGCGAGGCGTCGGTTCGCGTGCTCGGCATGCGTCACTTCGATGTCCAGTTGATCGGCGGCATCGTGCTTCACCGCGGCGAGATCGCCGAGATGCGCACCGGCGAGGGCAAGACGCTGGTGGCGACGCTGGCGACCTATCTCAACGCCATCGAAGGCAAGGGCGTCCACGTCGTCACCGTCAACGACTATCTCGCCGCGCGCGACGCGGAGTGGATGGGGCGCCTGCACCAGTTCCTGGGCCTCACCATCGGCGTGGTGGTGCCGAACATGAACGAATTCGAGAAGCGCGACGCCTACAACGCCGACATCACCTATGGCACCAACAACGAGTTCGGCTTCGATTATCTGCGCGACAACATGAAGCACGAGCGCGCCGAGATGGTGCAGCGCCCGTTCAATTTCGCGATCGTCGACGAGGTCGATTCGATCCTGATCGACGAGGCGCGCACCCCGCTGATCATCTCGGGTCCGACCGAGGACAAGCAGGACCTCTATCTCACCATCGACGCAGTGGTGAAGACCATCGAGCCCGCGTGGTACGAAGCCGACGAGAAGACCAAGAACATCACCTGGACCGAGGAGGGCACCGATCGGATCGAGGAGCGGCTGAAGGAGGCCGGGCTGCTCGAGAGCGACAACCTCTATGATGTGGTCAACACCCAGGTGGTCCATCATCTCGACCAGGCGCTCAAGGCGAACATCATGTTCAAGCGCGATGTCGATTACATCGTCAAGGACGACAAGATCGTCATCATCGACGAGTTCACCGGCCGGATGATGGACGGGCGGCGCTGGTCGAACGGGCTCCATCAGGCGGTCGAGGCCAAGGAAGGGGTCCGGATCGAGCCCGAGAACCAGACGATGGCCTCGATCACCTTCCAGAACTATTTCCGCATGTATCCCAAGCTCGCCGGCATGACCGGCACCGCCGCCACCGAGGCGAGCGAGTTCTGGGACATCTACAAGCTCAACGTCGCCGAAATTCCGACCAACAAGCCCGTCACCCGGATCGATGAGGACGACCAGTTCTACAAGAACATGATGGACAAGTTCGCGGCCATTGCCGTCGCGATTCGCGAGAAGAACGAGATCGGCCAGCCGGTGCTGGTCGGCACGGTCTCGATCGAGAAATCCGAGCTGCTCAGCAGCTTCCTCGACAAGGAGGGCGTCAAGCACTCGGTGCTCAACGCCCGCTTCCACGAGCAGGAGGCGCATATCGTGGCGCAGGCCGGGCGGCTGGGCGCGGTCACGATCGCCACCAACATGGCGGGGCGGGGCACCGACATCCAGCTTGGCGGCAATGTCGAGTTCCGCATCGAGGACGAGCTGAAGGACATGCCCGAGGGCCCCGAGCGCGATGCCGCGATCGAGCGCATCAAGGCCGAAGTTGCTGCCGAGAAAGCCAAGGTGATCGAAGCCGGCGGGCTGTTCGTGCTCGGCACCGAGCGCCACGAGAGCCGCCGCATCGACAACCAGCTGCGCGGGCGCTCGGGCCGCCAGGGCGATCCCGGCCTCAGCCGCTTCTACCTGTGCCTGGAAGATGACCTGCTGCGCATCTTCGGCCCCGACACCCTGTTTTCGAAGATGATGAACGCCAATCTCGCCGACGGCGAGGCGATCGGCTCGAAGTGGCTGTCGAAGGCGATCGAGACCGCGCAGAAGAAGGTCGAAGCGCGCAACTTCGAGATGCGCAAGCAGGTCGTCGAATACGACAACGTGATGAACGACCAGCGCAAGGTGGTTTACGAGCAGCGCGCCGAGATCATGGACGCCGAGGCGGTCGACGATGTCGTCGTCGACATGCGCCACGACGCGATCAACGCGGTAGTGGGAGAGGCCTGCCCCCCGGGATCCTATCCCGAGCAATGGGATATCGCCGGGCTCAAGGCAAAGCTCGAGGAACAGTTTGGCCTGACCCCCGATCTCGACGCCTGGCTGACCGAGGAACGGATCGAGCCGGAGATCATCGAGGAACGGATCGTCGCGGAGGCCGACGCGGCGATGGCGGCCAAGATCGCGCAGGTCGACCTCCAGCGCTGGCGGGTGTTCGAAAAAAGCCTGTTGCTGCGCACGCTCGACCACCACTGGAAGGAACACCTCGCCACGCTTGACGCGCTGCGCCAGGTGGTGTGGCTGCGCGCGCATGCTCAGAAGCAGCCGATCAATGAATACAAGCAGGAAGCCTTCGGCCTGTTCGAGCGCATGCTTGACGTGCTGCGCGAGGATGTGACGGGCCAGCTCCTCAAGATGGAGATCGCGCCTTCGACCCCGATGCCGGTGCCCAGCGAGATTCTCGCCGGCCTGCCCGATTTCCTCACCGGCCACATCGACCCGCTGACCGGGCTCGACAATTCGGGCGACAGCGACGGTTCGCGCTTCAACCCCGCGCTGTTCGGCAGCCTGGCGGGCAGCCCGATGGCGGGGGCGGCGGCGGGCGGCGAGAATCCGTGGGCCGGCGAGGAGATCGGCCGCAACGCGCCGTGCCCGTGCGGCTCGGGCAACAAGTACAAGCACTGCCACGGCGCGCTGGCGGCTTAGCCTTGCCCTCCGCCCTGCGTCGGCCCGGACTTGCTCTGGGCCACGGCTTTCCTCCGGTCACCGGTCGCGAGTGAATCGGGACCCGGGACCAAGTCCTGGGTGACGAACCCCGGCTCAAGTCCGGGGTGAGGAAGGTTTAACAGGCTGGACGGCCCAGCTAAGCCAGGCGGATGCTCTACCTCGCCGCCGCTTTCTTTGCCGCCGCGCTGCTCTATGCCAGCGTGGGCTATGGCGGCGGATCGACCTACAGCGCGCTGCTGGCGCTGTCGGGCGTGGATTACCGCCTGCTCCCGGTGATCGCGCTGGCCTGCAACATCGTGGTGGTGACCGTCGGGACGATCCGTTTCGCCCGCGCCCGCCTCACCCCGTGGCGGGGGGCGCTGGTCCTCACCGCGATCGGCGCGCCGGCCGCCTTCCTCGGCGGGCTCACCCCGATCGGCAAGAGCGCCTTTCTCTCGCTGCTCGGCGCCAGCCTGGTGTTGACCGCGCTCACCATGCTGTTGCCCGTCCCTGAGCGGCATCCGGAAGGCAATGCGCAGTCCCGCCCCGCCGGCGGCTGGATGCCGGTGCTGGCCGCTCCGCTCGGCTATCTGGCGGGACTGGTCGGGATCGGCGGCGGCATCTTCCTTGCGCCCCTGCTCCACCTCGCCGGCTGGAACTCGGCCCGCGCCATCGCCGCCACCGCCAGCCTGTTCATCCTCGTCAACTCGCTGTTCGGGCTCGCGGGCCAGCTTCTCAAGGGCGGCGCGGACCGCCTCGCCAGCGCGGTCACGCTCGGCCTGCCGCTGCTCGTCGCCGTGGCGCTCGGCGGGCAGACCGGCAGCCTGCTCGCCGCGCGGCTGCTGCCCTCGCGCTGGATCCGCTGGCTGACCGCGGCGCTCACGCTGGGGGTGGGCGCGCGGCTGCTCGCGGGCTAGCCGAGTTTTGGTTCTGATTCACGATTTCAAAGAGCGAATCAGGTGATAACCATTTCGGTTTTTCGTGTCAAATAAAAAATCCCCCATTCGCCGATTCTATCCCTGCGAAGGAACGTTCACAGCAAGCTGGGCTGTTCCGCCGGCGGCGCCGCTTTCGACCAGCCTTGCGTGGTCCGCTGCAGGTCGATGGCGCCGGCATAGGGCACGCACAGCGCCCGCGCCTCTGCCGCGCCTCCCGCGGTCCAGCGCGACCAGTCCGGGGCGGCGAGCACGACCGGCATGCGCGCGTGGCATTCGGCTGCCGCGCCGCAGCTGTCGGTCATCACCATCGAATAGACCGCCCCCCATTCGCGGCTCATCCGCCACACCCCGGCGGCGGCGAAGAGCTCGGCGTCGGGGCGGGTGAGCCAGGTGCGTGTTCTGGCGCCGCGCTCGCCCTCGGCTTCGGCCCAGCCGGTCATCGGGATCAGGCAGCGCCGGTTCGCGAAGCTGTCGCGCCAGAAAGCGCTGTCGAGCTTGTCGGTCCGGGCGTTGTTGACCGGCCTGGGCTTCAGCGGCTGCCCCTTCGCGCCCGTCATCGGCAGCGGGAAACCCCACACCATCGGCCGGACCTCGCCACCGGCCACCACCAGCCCGGGGTGGCCGGGATAGACCTCGTCGCCGAAGTTGGCGCCCGCGGAGGCGTCGAGCGCGCCGAACCATCGCGCAACCTCGGAGGCGGCCTTCGTCATGCGATACAGGTTGCACATGCCTCATGCTTCCCCAAGGATGCGCCGGCGTCAACCGCGGACGCCAGCCACGCCGTCGTGCATGAGTGCCCGGGTCGAGGACGATCTGAGCAGCAATGTTTCCGCGGTTGCCTATTCACCAATTGGCTGGCAGCCACCTACGCCGCGAACGGGATTCGCCGGCTTGACCTCGCGCCTCGCGCCTGGGGCCTGTCGGTTCCCCAACGCCGCGCCCGGGTTCAGCCAGCCAGGATTGGTGCCATCGCCGGCCTCCGGGATTGCCCCTGGCGAAGGGCCCGCGACGAAATGGCTCCCCGAGTTGGATTCGAACCAACGACCAAGTGATTAACAGTCACCTACTCTACCGCTGAGCTATCGGGGAGCAGCCGGATCGGCAGGAGCGCGCCTATATGGAGGCCTCGCGCGTTTGGCAAGCCGGTTGGCGCGCGGAACAAGCCGGCTCGCTCATACCGCGAACTGTTCGGCCACGATCCGCTCGTCGAGCGAATGACCGGGATCGAACAGCAGCATGAGCCGCAAATCCGGCGCGATCCGAACCCGCACTTCGGCGACATCGCGCACCTCCTTCTGGTCGGCGACCGCGGAGACGGGCCGCTTGCCCGGTTCCTTGACGATGAAGCCGAAGGTGTAGCGGTCGGGCAGGATCGCGCCGCGCCACCGCCGCGGGCGGAACGGACTGATCGGAGTGAGCGCGAGGAGGTGCGAATCGAGCGGCAGGATCGGGCCGCTCGCCGAGAGATTGTAGGCAGTGGAGCCGGCCGGGGTGGAGACCAGCACGCCGTCGCAGACCAGTTCCTCGATCCTCACCTTGTCGTTGACCATGACCTGGATCTTGGCCGTCTGGCGGGTTTCGCGCAGCAGCGAGATTTCGTTGATCGCGCTGAACGAATGGCGCGTTCCGTGCTGGGTCACCGCTTCCATCGCCAGCGGATCGATGGTGTGCTCGCGCGCCCTGGCGATTCGGGCAAGCAGCTTCTCGGGCGCGCGATTGCGATTCATCAGGAACCCCACGGTCCCCAGATTGACGCCGTACACGGGCAGGACGCGGCGCGCGTCGAGCATCGCATGGAGCGTCTGGAGCAGAAACCCGTCCCCGCCAATGACCACCGCGGCCTGCGCCTGCTCCAGCGGCACCCAGGCGAACAGCTCGCGGAATTGCGCCGCGGCGGCCTGCGCCTTGTCGGTTTCCGACACCACCAAAGCCAGTCGCTCGAATTCGGGCATTGCTCCCCCGCGCGGTGCCGTTATGAACCGTTAATCGCCCGCCGATGTGGACAAGTCTATGGCGGGGGGCGAAGTTTGGCAACGCGGCTGTCACGGGAAGATGGGGTCGCACGGGAGCTGGGATGATCGCGCTCGACTTGGGAGCCGACACGGACATGGACGACAAGCGCGACGCGCTGACCGGACTTGTGGACGCCGGGCAGGCGAAGGTCAGGATCGCGCGCTGGCTCGAGCAATGGCGCAGCAAGCAGGGCGGCGATCCGCTTCACGCCATGCTTATCGCGGTGGGGCGGATCGACACCGTCAATCTCGCCTATGGCGCAACCACCGGCGATTCCGCGCTTGTGGAGATCGCGCAGCGGGTCAGTCATTTCGCCAGCGACGAATTCGAGACCGAGGACTGGTTCGCCGCGCGCGTTTCGGGGGGGACGTTCCTGCTCGTGGCGCGCGACCGCTGCACCCGCGAGCGCTGGCAGTGGTTTGCCGAAGCTCTCGCCGACGCCATCGCGATGCCCATCGTCATGCCCGAGGAAGGAGGGGGGACCGTCCGCCTGTGGCCGCGCGTCGCTCTCATGCGCGCGGTCCAGGGGGACGATCCCGAAAGCATTCTCGACCACCTCTCCACCGCGCTGCACCGCGCCAGGGAAGCGCGCGGCCGCCGGGTCGCCTGGGTTTCGGGCGAAATGGCGCATGTCGGCGTGTCGAACCAGCAGCTCGAGGCGGACATGCTGGCCGCGATCGACCGCGGCGAGATCGAGATCGTGTTCCAGCCGCAATTCACGATGGCCGAGGATCGCCTGATCGGCGCGGAGGCGCTGGCACGCTGGCAGCACCCGCAGATCGGGCGCCTGGGCGCCAACACCCTGTTCACGCTGGCCGAAAGGACCGACCATGTCGCGCAGCTTTCGCGCCACATTGCCGAGCGCGCGCTGGCGCTGGCGGCGGACTGGCCCGAGGCGCTGACGCTGTCGCTCAACGTCACGCCGGCCGATCTTGCCGCGGGGACCTTCCCGATCGAATTCCTCGCCATGGTCGGCCGCTCTGCCTTTGCGCCCGCCCGCCTGACGATCGAGATAACCGAGCAGGTGCTGCTGTCCGATCTGGAAGAGGTCACTCGCGCCCTGACCCCGCTCAAGAAGGCCGGCGTGACCATCGCCCTCGACGATTTCGGCGCGGGCTACAGCAATTTCCGCTATCTCAAGCTTTTGCCGATCGACAAAATCAAGCTCGACCGTTCGATGGTCGAGGGTATCGCCGAGGACGAGCGCGACCTCGCCGTGCTGCGCGCGATCACCGCGATGGCGCGCGCGCTCGATCTCAAGGTCGTGGCCGAAGGGGTCGAGGAGGATGGCCAGCACCGTGTGCTGCGCGCCGAGGGCATCGAGAGCTGGCAGGGCTTCCTCAAGTCGGTCCCCCTCGGCCAGGACGATTTCCTCGCACTGGCGGCGACGGCCAGTGATGAGACCCGGCCTTAGGCCGCCTTCTTCCGCTCGCTCTTGAGCACGATTCCTGACAGCCCCCTGGTGAGCTGATGAAGGCCGTTGAGGCGGCTGAGCGCATCGTCCCAGGCGCGGGCAATCACCAGCTTCATGTCGGGCCGCAGCCGCGCGGTGCCCTTCAGCCGCTCCACATAGGCGACAAGGCCCGCCGGGTCCGCGAATTCGTCGTTGTGGAAGGTCACCAGCGTGCCTGCCGCCCCGACGTCGATCTTCGAGATGTTCGCGGCGATCGCCAGGCTCTTGATCTCGAGCAGCTTGACGAGGTTGGCGGTGGGGCCGGGCAGGGCGCCGAAGCGGTCGATCATCTCCGCCGCCAGCGCATCCAGCTCGTCCTTGCCCTCGGCGTCGTTCAATCGGCGATAAAGCGCCATGCGCACGGCAAGGTCGGGGACGTAGTCCTCGGGGATCATGATCGGCGCATCGACGGTGATCTGCGGACTGACGCGGTCGCGCCGGGGCGCGAGCCCCATCTCGCCGGCCTTGGCCGCGAGGATCGCGTCCTCGAGCATCGCCTGGTAGAGCTCGAAGCCGACTTCGCGGATATGCCCCGATTGCTCGTCGCCGAGCAGATTGCCCGCGCCGCGAATGTCGAGATCGTGGCTGGCGAGCTGAAACCCCGCGCCCAGGCTGTCGAGATCGCCGAGCACCTTGAGGCGCTTTTCCGCGACCTCGTTGAGCACCGTGTCGGGAGGGGTGGTCAGATAGGCATAAGCGCGCAGCTTGGCGCGCCCCACGCGGCCGCGCAGCTGATAGAGCTGCGCGAGGCCGAAGCGGTCCGCGCGGTGAATGATGATGGTGTTGGCGCTGGGCAGGTCGAGCCCGCTTTCGACGATGGTGGTCGAAAGCAGGACATCATATTTGCCCTCATAAAAGGCGCTCATCTTCTCCTCGATCTCGCTCGGGGACATCTGGCCGTGCGCGGCGATCACCTTGACTTCGGGCACCGCGCGGCCCAGCCATTCCTCGAGCTCGGGCATGTCCGAAATCCGCGGCACGACGATGAAGCTCTGCCCGCCGCGATGATGCTCGCGCAGCAGCGCCTCGCGCACCACCATCTCGTCCCATTCCATCACATAGGTGCGCACCGCGAGCCGGTCGACGGGCGGGGTCTGGATCGTCGAAAGCTCGCGCAGACCGCTCATCGCCATCTGCAGCGTTCGGGGGATCGGCGTGGCGGTGAGAGTGAGCATGTGGACATCGGCGCGAAGCTGCTTGAGCTTCTCCTTGTGCGTCACTCCGAAGCGCTGCTCCTCATCGACGATCACGAGGCCCAGATCCTTGAACGCGGTTTGTTTGGAGAGAATGGCGTGAGTGCCGATGACGATGTCGATGTCGCCCGAGGCAAGCCCTTCGCGCGTCTCCCTGGCTTCCCTCGCGGTGACGAGGCGGCTCAGTCGCCCGACCTTGAGCGGAAAGCCGGCGAAGCGGGCACAGAAGCTCTCGAAATGCTGGCGCGCGAGCAGCGTGGTGGGAGCGACCACCGCGACCTGCTTGCCCTCCATCGCCGCGACGAAGGCGGCGCGCAGCGCCACTTCGGTCTTGCCGAAGCCGACGTCGCCGCAGACCAGCCGGTCCATCGGCCGGCCGCTTTCGAGGTCCGCCAGGACATCGGCGATGGCGCGGTCCTGATCGTCGGTCTCCTCCCACGGGAAGCGGTCGGCGAACTGGCCGTAGGGACCGTCCTCGGCCGCCAGCACCGGCGCCTTGCGCAGCGCGCGCGCGGCGGCGGTCTCGAGCAGCTCATGGGCGATCTCGCGAATTCGCTCGCGCATTTTCGCGCGCCGCCGCTGCCATGCCTCGCCGCCCAGCCGGTCGAGCTGGACCGCGTGCTCGGAAGAGCCATAGCGGCTGAGCACGTCGATGTTCTCCACCGGGATGAACAGCTTGTCGCCGCCGGCGTATTCCAGCATCACGCAGTCATGCGCGCTCTTGCCGACCGTCACCGGCTCGAGCCCGAGATATTTGCCGATGCCGTGCTCGGTATGCACCACCAGATCGCCGCGGCCCAGCGCGGAGAGCTCGGCAAGGAAGGCGTCGGCATCCTTGCGCTTCCTGCGCCGCCGCACGAGCCGGTCGCCGAGCACGTCCTGCTCGGTCAGCAGCTCGAGTTCGTCGTTGGCGAAGCTCGCCTCGATCGGCAGCACCAGCGCTGAAGGCTCGCCGCTCGCCGACTTGCCGAGCGCCTCCTGCCAGCTGTCGGCGAGGTGGACGGGGACGCCCGCTTCGGCCAGAATCGAGGCGATCCGCGCGCGGCTGCCGGTGGAATAGGCCGCGAGCAGCGGACGCTTTCCGGCCTTGCCCAGCGCCCTCAGATGCTGGGCGAGCACGGGATAGACATTGTCGCCGCGCGCGCGCTCGGGCGCGAAATCGCGGCCCGAGCGGAAGCCGAAGTCGATCACCTTCGCGCTCTCGGGTTCGGCGAAAGCGGTGGCGCGGTGAACCGGCGCGGCCTCGAGCGCGGCGGCAAGCTCGGCGGCGCCGAGATAGAGGGCATCGGGCGCGAGCGGGCGGTAGCTTCCCCTGGCTTGCCCGGCAGTGCCGCGCCGCTGCTCGAAATAGTCGCCGATGTCGGCGAGGCGTTCCTCGCCCGCCGCCAGCGCGCCCGCATCGATCACCGCGACATCGCCGCGGCCGAAATAGTCGAACAGCGTCGTCAGCCGCTCCTCGAACAAGGGCAGCCAGTGTTCCATCCCGGCCAGCCGCCGGCCTTCGCTGACCGCCTCGTAAAGCGGGTCCTGGGTGGCGGCGGCGCCGAAGCTTTCGCGGTAGCGCAGGCGGAACCGCTTGATGCTGTCCTCGTCGAGCAGCGCCTCGCTTGCGGGCAGCAGGAGATGGCTGTCGAGCGTTCCGGTGCTCATCTGCGTGGTCGGATCGAACGTGCGCAGGGATTCGATCTCGTCGCCGAAGAAATCGAGCCGAAGCCCCTGCTCGAGCCCGCTGGGAAAGATGTCGACGATCGAGCCCCGGATCGCGAACTCGCCGGCGTCGATCACGGTGTCGGTGCGGCCATATCCCTGCCGGCGCAGCAGCGCGGCGAGGCTGTCGAGGCCGATGCTCATGCCCGGCCTGAACTCGCGCACCGTCTCGCGCACCCTGAACGGGGTCAGCACGCGCTGGGCCAGCGCGTTGACCGTGGTCACGAGGAGCTGCGGCGCGGTGGGTTTGGTCTGCAGCCGGTGAAGCGCGGCGAGCCGGCGCGCGCTGACCGACAGCGCCGGGCTGGCGCGATCGTAGGGCAGGCAATCCCACGCCGGAAACTCGAGCGCTTCGAGCTCGGGCGCGAAATAGCGCGCCGCATCGGCGACCGAGCGCATCGCCGCGTCGTCGGGTGCGATCAGGATCGCGCGCGCGCCGCCGCTCTGCCCGGCCGCGCGCGCCAGATCCGCCATCAGCAGTGGCTGCGCGCCTCGTGCAACCGAAGACAGGGTGAGCGGCGCTGCCGCTTTCAGGATGCGGGCGAGATCGGGCATTGGGTTCCACCGAGTGTTGCGAACACGCGCGAAAAACCCGCCCGTGCAGTTCGGGCGGGTATCGGAAAGGTGCATTTAGGCCGCTGCCGCCAAAGCGCAACACGCGCTGGAGCCTCGTCCCTGGTAATGTGGCGCCGGGCGGTAATTGGGCCGCCTCTGCCTTCGAGGGCGGCGCTCCGAGGAAACGGCGCCTGCCGCGCAGCGTTCTAAACCTGCACGTAATCGAGCCGTTGCATCGCCGCGATCTGCGCCCCGGCATAGCGTTCGGGCACCGCGCGGGTCCCGAGCGCCCACGCCATCACGTCCACATCGTCCTCCTCGAGCAGCGCTTCGAACCAGGCGAGCTCGGCATCGTCCCATTGCGTGTGATAGCGATCGAAAAAGCCGCCGAGCATGTAATCGGCCTCTCGCGTCCCGCGGTGCCAGGCGCGGAATTTCAACCGCCGGATTCGCGAAGTCATGTCCATCGCGGCGGAACTATGCCACCGCGCTCATCCTGACAACGACCAGGAGACCTGCCGCTCGTGGGGGAAGGGTTCGGCCGGGGACCTGAGCCGCCCGGCCGCCGGTTTCACGCGGGCTGGAGCTGCATGGTGGTGAGCTCGGCCGGGGGCAGGCCGCCGCTCTCGGCCAGCTCTGTCAGCTCCGCCTTGCGCTCGAGCATCCGGTCGCGCAGCGCCACGAGATCGACCCCGGCTTCGCGGGCCTGGGCGAACATGCCTTCGCCGGGTCTTTCCTCCTCGCCGACGTGGTGCTTTATCTCCTCGCACAGCACGGTGACCTTGGCCTCGAAGAATTCGTCGTTGCCCTGGTTCGCCATGATGTCGTTGATCAGGACCTTGGCGCCGTCGTGCTCGACATAGGCCTCGTTCGACATGTCCTCTTCGATCTTGTCCTCGATCGCCGGGTAGAAGACCTCCTCCTCGATCATCGCGTGAATCTTCAGCTCGTTGCAGATCTGCTCGGCGATGGACCATTTGCGGTCTTCGTCGCGCGCCTTCGAGAACTGCTCGAACAGCTCCTCGACCTTGCGGTGGTCTGCCTTGAGCAAGGCGATCGCATCGGTGTATTCCTCTTTCGCCATGTTCCCATCTCCTGTTTGGCCTGGCCTTGCAGAGGGAAGCACCCGCGCCGCCGCAAGTTCCCGATTTCGCCTTTATGCCGGGCGCGGGGTGACGCGGGGGCGGGGCGGCGATAGAGCGGCGGGGATGCGCCCCGAGGCTCTCAATCCCCTTTTCGCCGAGATCGAGACGCTCGAGGGCGTGGGCCCCAAGCTGCGCAAGCCCCTCACCCGCCTCGGGCTGGAGCGAGTGAAGGACCTCGCCTTTCATTTGCCCGAGCGTTTCGTCTCGCGCCGCGCGGTCGCGACCATCGACGAGGCGGGCGAGGGTGAGCAGATCGTCGTCGCGCTCACGCCGGTCGAGCATCGCGCCAGCCGCAGCAGCCGCGGACCTTATCGCGTGCTGGCACAGGATGCGGCGGGCAATGGTCTGGCGCTGACCTACTTCGGGCGCGCCTCCTACACTGCGAGGAAGCAGCTGCCCGTGGGCGAGAAGCGCTGGGTTGCGGGCAAGCTCGAGCGCTATGGCGACATGCTCCAGATCGTCCATCCCGATCATGTGCTCGAAGAGGGGAGCGCAAGCCCGGGGCACCTCGTCGAGCCGGTCTACCGCCTGTCCGAAGGGTTGACGCAGCCGATGGTGGCCAGGCTGGCGGCGCAGGCGCTGGAACGCGCGCCTGCGCTGCCCGAATGGATCGAGCCGGGCGAACTCGCCCGCGCCGGCTGGCCCCACTGGCGCGACGCGCTCGCGCTGGCGCATCGCGGCGAAAGTCCCGCGGCGCGCGATCGGCTCGCCTATGACGAGATGCTGGCCAACAGTCTCGCGCTGATGCTCGTGCGCGCAGACAACCGCGCGCGCCGGGGCACGCCGCTTTCGGGCGACGGGCGGCTGCGCGGCAAGCTGGCGCTGCCGTTCCCCCTCACCGGCGCGCAGAAGCGCAGCATTGCCGAGATCGAAGCCGACCTGGCGCAAGCCGCGCCGATGCTGCGGCTGCTCCAGGGTGACGTCGGCGCGGGCAAGACGGTGGTGGCGCTCGAAGCGATGCTGGTGGCGGTCGAGGCCGGGGCGCAGGCGGCGCTGCTGGCACCCACCGAGATTCTCGCGCGCCAGCATTTCGAGACGCTTCGCCGCATGGCCGCGCCCACCGGCGCGCGCGTCGAAATCCTCACCGGCCGCGACAAAGGCCGCGCGCGCGAGGCGACGCTGATGGGGCTCATCGACGGCAGCGTCGACATTCTCGTGGGCACGCATGCGATCTTCCAGGACCAGGTCGCCTATCGCAACCTGGCGCTGGTGGTGATCGACGAGCAGCACCGCTTCGGCGTTTCGCAGCGGCTGATGCTGGCGGGCAAGGGCAAGCGCGCGCCGCATGTCCTGGCGATGACCGCGACTCCGATTCCACGCACGCTGACGCTCGCGCAATACGGTGAGCTCGACGTCAGCAAGCTCGACGAAATGCCGCCCGGCCGCCAGCCGATCGACACCCGGGTGATCGGGATCGACCGGATCGACGAGGTGATCGCGGGCGTGGCGCGGCATCTGGCGAGCGGACGGCAGGCCTATTGGGTGTGCCCGATGGTGCGCGACAGCGAGGCCGGCGACACCGCCGCCGCCGAGGCGCGCTACGCCGCGCTCGCGCAGCGTTTCGGCGAGGCAGTCGTGCTTGTGCACGGCCAGCTTCCGCCCGAGCGCAAGGACGCGGCGATGGAGCGGTTCGCGAGCGGCCATGCCAGCCTGCTGGTCGCCACCACGGTGATCGAGGTCGGCGTCGATGTGCCCCAGGCCACGCTGATGGTGATCGAGCAGGCCGAGCGCTTCGGCCTCGCGCAGCTCCATCAGCTGCGCGGGCGGGTCGGGCGCGGGGCGGAAAGTTCGGTCTGCCTTCTGCTCCGCTCGGGCGAGCTGTCGGAGACGGCGCGCGAGCGGCTCGCGCTGATGCGCGAAACGCAGGACGGCTTTCGCCTCGCCGAGGAGGATCTGCGATTGCGCGGAGGGGGGGAGCTGCTCGGTACGCGCCAGTCGGGCGACACGCCGTTCCAGCTCGCAAGCCTCGAGCAGATCACGCGCTTGCTTCCCACCGCCTACGCCGACGCGCGCCTGCTGATCGAGCGCGGCGGCGGGCTCGAAGGCGGGCGCGGCGAAGCGGCGCGGCTGCTGCTCTATCTGTTCGAGCGCGATTTCGGGGTCCGCACGCTGCGCGGCGGCTGAGCTATTTGATGGTGGTGCGGAATTTGAGCGCGAAGCTCGCCGAGGGACCGAGCGAGGTCGCGCGCGCGGTCAGCACCGCGCCCGCGACCGCGGCGCCATAGGGATCGGTTTCATCGGCGCCCGCGGCATCGTCGTCCTCGGCGGTGGCGGCCCCGGCGCAACTGGTCCCGCTGAGCAGCGAGCCGGCGGTATAGGTGAGCGCCGCCGGGATCGTGTCGGTTCCAACCACATTGGTCGCGGTGCCGCTGCCGGGGTTCTGGACCAGGATGCAATACTCCATCACCGCGCCCGGGATCGCGCGCGGATTGGTGGTGCCATTGGTGGGGTCGGAAATGAGAGTGCTCACCTTGGTCACTCCAAGCACCGCGACCGGGTTGCACAAGGTGATGTCCCAGATGCTGATCGCCTGCCCGTCGGGGTTGGCCGGCGCGGTGGAGTGGTTGCCATAGATGATCACGATCGTGTCGACCGGGCTCGCGAAGGTGACCACGACATTGCCGTCGCTCGAGGTCCCGCCCGAAAGGGCATCGCCATAGGCGACATTGCCGATGACGTAGTTTGCCACTCCATTGGTCAGGGTGGGCGTGACCGGCGTCCCGTTGAAGCTGCCGGTGACAGTCAGCTTGTCGGCGAAGTCGTTGGCGGCGTAATCGATGTCGAAAACCCGGAACTGCACGCCGGGGACCGCCGTCGACAGGGTGATCGTGGTGGTGGCAGTTTCCGACTGGGTGTTGAAGTCGAGCAATTCGAACAGCGAAAGCTGCGTTCCTGCCATGCCGCCATTGTTCGAATTGTTGAGCACCGGCGATCCCGTGAACGTTCCGGGCGAAGCGACCGTGAAGTCGATGGTCCCGATGTTGGCCAGCGTGTAGCTGTTGGCGAGCGAGTTTGCGGGCCAGGGGTTCAGGTCCCAGTCGAACAGGCTCGACCCCGCGGGGCAGGTCAGCGTCGGCGCCGTGCCCGCCGCGCGCGCGCCCGCCACGGTAAAGCTGACCGAGGCGTAGTCGTCCTCGATGGGCCGGTTGTTGCCCGGCGTCGAATCGAGGTCGGGGACCGAGCTTGCCGTCACTTCCGCCGCGTTGACCACTGTCGCGCTCGCCATCGCGGTCACGGTGACCTGGATGGTAAGCGTTCGCGTCTGGCCCGGGGCGATGCTGCCCACGCTCCAGACGCCGGTTCCCGGGTCGAAGGTGCCAAAGCCGGTGTGGCTGGCATAGCTGGTGCCGGCGGGCAGGATATCGGTCACGGCCACGCCTGCGGCCGTGCTCGGCGATCCGGCGGCATTGCTGACCTGGAGGGTGTAGGTCACCGAGGACCCGGCGGCCGGCGCAGCGTTGCTGACCGTCTTGGTCAGCGAGAGGTCGGCATAGCTGGGCGGCGTGGAGGTCAGATAGAGTTCGCCATGGAGGTAGGTGCCGTTGTCCTGCGAGGGAAACAGATCGCAGATCTCGAGCCGCCAGGTCCCAAGGCTGTTCTTTCCCGCGAAAGCGGAAAGCGCGGCGTTGGGAACGAAATTGTTCGCGAACGGCGGCGGCGCGGTGGTCGGATGCGCGGCGGTGGGGCTGTCGGAATTGACGGTCTGCGTGCCGGCATCGTTGAGCCGCACGTTGAAATTGTCCCCGCTGATCGTGCTGGCGTTACCATCGACGATCTGCACGCGCGTCCCGTCGGGCGCCTGGAGCGTCATCCGCAAATCGCCCCGGAAGGTGTGCGTGACGAACACGCCGATATCGACGTCTCCCACGGTGTAGGACGTTCCGACCGTGAAGTTGCGCACCAGCGGCGCGGAGCAGGTCGTGGCATTGTTGATGGCGCCGTCGGTGCCCTGGACATAGGTCGTCGTTGTCTGCGCGCCCGCGGCGTGAGCAAGCGACCAGGCCACGAGGGCAAGAACAATTCTCCAGATCGCTGGCACGCCGCCGCTCATTCCCGCCCGCCGCCGATTACAGGTCCGGCGGCAGGCATAGCGCGGCATGGTTAATGCCCCTTTACCGCGCGCGGTCCAGGTCACCGGCCGAGCCCCAGGAAGGAGAAGCTCTCGCTGTCGAGCTTGACCTTGATCGAGGCATAGACGCCCTTGTCGGTATGCCGCGCGGCGGAGAAGTCGGCGTCGCGGAAGCCTTTGACGTTGTATCCCAGCGTCAGCAGCGTGTTCTTCGCCGGGCTGATCCCGATCTGCGGGCCATAGGCAAAGGCCGTGGTGCCGTCCGACAGATTGGCGCGGACGCTGGCGCTGGCGCCAACTTCGATCCGCTCGCCGAGCCCGATGCGCGCGTCGAGGCCGGCGAGCAGCGCGGTGCTGGTGACAGCCTGCCTCTCGAGCCGGTCGAGATTGTAACGCGCGCCCGCGAACACCCCGATCTCGGTGCGCCTGACCTGCTTGCCGCCGTCCTCGCCGCCCGGGCGCCAGTTCGTCGAAAGGCTGGCGACGAGCCGCTGCGATTGCGCATCGCCATCGACCGTCAGCGCCGCGCGGCCGACCGGGCCGAGCTGGCCCAGCACGGCGTCGGTCACCCGGTCGCCGCGATATTCGAGCTTGGCGAGCGAGGCGAAGTTCGATCCGGCGGGGCGGAAGGCGGCGGCGAGCGCGGCCTGGACCACCTGGGTGCTGGCGGCGTTCGCGCCGCGCGCGCGCGTCCAGCTCGCGCCGCCACCAACGGTGACGCCGTCGCCGAGCTGACGGATCAGGCCCGCGGTCAAGCCCTTGCGGCTGGCGAACTCGCCGTCTCGCCATTCGCCGCGCAGCGTCGCCGACCAGTCGGCCACGCGCCAGCCAAGGCCCAGCGTGAGCGCGGTGAAGTTCTCGAACTGCGCGCCATTGGTGCGTTGTCCGCCGCTCGCCGCGGGCTGCAACGGGTTAACGAGGTCGAAGACGGTGGCGCCGCCCAGCTTGCGATTACCGTCGATCGTCGCATCGAGCGTGAGATTGCGCGTCAGCGTGAGGCTTTGGGCCAGGCCGAAGGCGGCATAGCTGCGCGCCCCGGCCTCGGCGATGCCCTCGCGGCCGATGGTGCTGACCATGCGCGCGCCGGACCAGGGGGAAAGCTCGAAGCCGAGATTGAAATTGCGCGCATCGAGCTTGTCGCCGCGCGCGATCTCGTAGGTGCCGACAAGGCGAACTGCATTGGTGAGGGCATAGCGGGCGCGGAAACGTTGGCGCGTGGGAAGGTCGATCGAGCCGGTGTTGCCGAGCGCGATGCTGGTGCCGACGCCCAGCTCGAGCCGGTTGCCGAGCAGCCGCTTGCTCGCCTGGCCCTCGAGCACGGTGGAGGTGGCGGTGGACCCGTCCGCGAGACGGTCGGTGAGATGCGCGATGCCGATGCGGCCTTCGCCCGAGAGCCCGCGATAGATGAAATCGCCCTGCACCGCGAAGCGGCTGCTGGGGTCGGTGGTGCTTTCGTCATACCAGCTTCGGGCGACAAAGCTGGCGTTGCTGCTCAGGGCGTAGCGGCCGTCGACGCCGAGCTTGCGGCGGCCAAGCTCGACGCCGTTGACCTGGCCGGTGCCGAAGTCGCGGTCGGCCTGGCGCGCATAGGCGAGCACGTCGAGCTTGCCGGTGCGGCGCTCGGCTTCGACCAGCCAGGCGGTTGCGCCGCTGCCCTCGCGGCGGCTGGCCGCAACTTCGGCGCGGATTTCGGTGGCGGCGCCCAGGCGGGCGCGGATGTCGAGCGCGGCAAGCTCGGTGCGCGCGCCATCGCCCCGGTCGCTGATGGCGCTGGCGCCGACGCGCACCTCGTTGGTCCTGCCCAGGGTCAGATCGGCGCGCACACCCGCGTTCCACCGCGCAGTGCCGAAACCGTCGGCAGCTTCGTAGTCGATGACGATGAATTGCGGATTGAGGTCGAAGTCGCGGCTCAGCACGGGCTCCCTGAAACGGATCGTGCCCGCCAGCGCGTCCAGATCGTAATCGATGTAGCGGGTCAGCTCGCGGCGACTGACGATGATCTCGGAGCGCAGCCGGTCGCGCACTTCGATCGCCACACGTTCGCTGTTGGCGAGGATATTGCGGTCGGACAGCGCATAGGGCCCGCTCAGCCCGTTGCCCTGAATCTCGTCGCGACGGCGGCTGCTCGCGACCTCGGCGGCGAAGCCCTGCGCGTGGAAGGCGCCGACCCGGGTCTCGGCCTTCACGCCCGTCATAGTGCGCTGGTATCGCGCGAGCAGCGTCTGGTCGAAGCCGGTGACGAAATCGCCGTAGAGCGCATAGAAGCCCTTTGCTTCCAGCCGGACGTAGAGCTTTTCGGTGCTCGCGGCGTCGTAGCGGCGGGTCGAGCCGTCGGCGTAGATCGTGTAGTAGGCGGCTGGGTCGATGGTGCCGAGCAGGCGCTGGCCGGCCTTCTGCTTGGCGCTGTCATAGGCAAGGGTGAGGAGCATGCTGCCGAGCACCCGGCCCTTGGCGTAGAAGGCGATCCGCGCGTCATCGCCCAGATCGCTGTCGAAGCGGCCGCTGCGCTCCATCTGGTCGGCGATACTCCGGGCGCCCACCGTTCCCTCGGCGAGGCCGACGAGCGTGAAGGGCAGATCGCCCGGAACCACCCAGCCCTGGAGCTGCTGGCGGCGCGTCAGCTCTTCGTCGGCGAAGCCGAAATCGAGATGGAGCGGGCCGCTCACCATCGTCGGGGCGAGCTCGATCATCGCGATGCCCTCGTCGCCTTCGATCGTCCAGCTCGCGCCCGCGCCGCCGCCGTTTTTCATGGGCCCGGTGAGCTGGCCGAGCTGGAGCTGGTCGAGCATCGCGGCGCTCTGATAGGGCTCGCCGACGCTGAAGGCCCCGGTCACGCCGCTGCGGACCGGGCGGCCCCTGCGGTCGGTGAAACGAACCGCGGCGACGGGGCGCGTCTTGCCATCGGCGACGAGCCGCGATTTGGCCGGGACCAGCTCGGCGCGCCACGGGGCCGAGACGAACCGCACTTCGCGCGTTAGCTCGGCGGCCACCGAGCCATCGGCATTGGTGAGCGTTGCGGTCAGGACGTTGCGGGTGCCAGAAAGCGGAATGCCACGCCATACCGAGACTGCCCAGGCGCCGCCATTGCCGAGTTTCGTGCCCTCGAAGGTCAGCGGATCGACCGCCTGGTTGTTGATCCGCAGCGCGATCTTCTGGCCGTTCTCGTGCCGGATCACCGCGCGGATCGAGGGGATGCGCGGGTTGTAATCGAGCGTGGGGAACAGGAAATCGGCCGGCCCGTCGCCCTGGAGCAGCCAGTCCGTTTCAGCGCCCGCGGCGATGCGGTCGCTGGCGACTCGGCGCTCGGGCTCGCCCCGCGGATTTTGCAGCGGAATTTGGGCGGGCGCGGCCACGCTTGGCGCGGTCGAGGAATTGCCGTCGGGCCCCCGTGCCGGGGCGGGGGGAGCACGGCCCGGGAGCGCGGCGTGGAAATCGGCGACCGCCAGCGAGCCGCCCTGACCGGTCACGAAGCGCGAGATCGCGCTGCCCGCGCTGCGGGTGGAGCGCTCGCAGTCGCGCGGCTGCGCTCCTTCGGGAAGCGTCGTGGGGGCGATGGCGACCACATGGGTCCCGGGCTCGAGGCCTTCGAAGTGGTAGCGGCCGTCGCGGTCGGTGATGGCGAAGCTGCCGTCCTCGAGCATCACCCGCACCCCGGGAATGCCGATGCCGGTTTCGCCCGCCATGCAATTCCCGAGCGCGACGCGGCCGATGAGCGTCATGCGCGCGGCGATGGTGTCGCGCTCGACCAGCACGGTGGCTTGGGCGACCGCGCGGTTGCCGGCGGCGTCGCTGGCCTCGGCGCGGTTGATGGCCTGGCCGGGAGGGGCGTCCGCGCGCAGCGTCATGGCATAGGTGATCCGCCGGGTCGCGCCGGCGGGAATCGGGCCCGGATCTATGGTCAGGCGCCGGCCGTCGGGGGTGACGGCGAGCGCCTCGGCGGCGGCGAGACCGTCGATCCGCAGCGTCTCGCGGCGCAGGCGCAACCAGGGCGAGGGCAGATCGACGATCCGCGTGGTGCGCTGCGCGTACCCGGGGTCGGGATTGGTCACCGTCAGCGTGTAATGGACCACATCGCCGGGCTGCAGGCGCGCGCGCGAGGCGCTCTTGGTCAGCGTGACGCCGACATTGGGGCGGTCGACGGGGATGTCGACCCGCTCCGCGTCGGGAGTGAGCAGCGCGAAGGCAGCGCCGAAGCTGGCGGGCGCGACCTGGAACGCGCCGCCGCCGGGGCGGACCAGCGCGGCGAGCGCGGCGGCCGACGCGGCCGAGGGCGCCGAATAGGGCGCGGGCGGCTCCACCCGCAAGGCGTAGGTTCCCAGGGCCATCAGCGGGAAGCGATACTCGCCGGGCGCCATCGGATAGGCATTGCCCGCGGCGTCGGCGACGGTCTGCCCGGTGATCACCGAAGACGGCCAGGGAGTCACCCCGTCCTCGGCGAAGACCTGCGCCGGGGTGCCCGTGGCGGCATCGACGATGGTGACGCGCGCGCCCGTGACCGGCGTGCCATCGACGCTGTCGAACACCAGGCCGAAGGGATCGGCCAGCACGTTCACGCTGCGCGAGACCAGCGTTTCGCCTTGCGCCGCACCGGGCAGCGAGGCGGCGACCGTATCGCCCTTGCGCACGCTCAGCCGGCAATCGCCGCTCACCGGGACGGGCGGGATCGAGGCGGAGCGGATCGCGCCGAGGAACACGCCGCTGTCGGGGGCGGTTTCATTTACCGTAAGCTGCTCGCGGTCGCCCGAGCTGCCCGCGACCGTCACGGTCACGCTCTCGACCGCGCCCGGATCGCGGTTGGCGAGCGGGGCGGTAATCCGGACCAGCAGGATTTCGCCCGCGTTGATCGCCGGGGTGGTCGCGGCGGGAAGCGTGAATGCCCCCCCGCCGCTGCCCGGCACCAGCGGCAGCGCGCGCCCCCCGCACAACGCGGGTGTCATCGTCATCCGCGTGCCATTGGCCTGCGGACGGAGCAGGTCGAGCGCGAGCGGCACCTGTTCGACCAGCGTTTCGACCGGGTTCGAGGTGACCCAACGGGCTTCGCCGCCCTGCACCCATGCGGCGCGGGCGGTGTTGACGATCGATTGGGCGTGGCCCGGGCCCGGAATGGTCAGCAGCGCTCCTGCGAGCGCTGCCGCCAATCGGGGGATAGTCCTAAACCAACGCAATGGTTCCGGCCTGAGGCTTGCGCCCCCGGCCAGCCTCAGTTGATGGTCGCGCGGAAGCGGAGCGTCCGAGTGGCGCTCGCTGCCACGGAACCGAAGTTGTTCGAGACCGTGCTGCCCGAGACGTTGGTGCCGTCGTTGCCGGCGGCCCCGCCCGTATCGGTGCAGGTGTCGGTGCCGTTGAACGTGCCGTTCAGGAACACCGAATTGGTAACGTAGGACAGCGTGGCGGGAATATTGTCGGTGGCGATCACCGAATCGGCGGTCGCCGCGCCCGCGGCGTTGCTGATGACGATGCAATATTCCACCACCGCCCCCGGAATTGCGCGGGGGCTGGCCGCGCCGCTGAACGGATCGCTGACCACACGGCTGTACTTGGCCACCGACAGGGTGGCGGTCGCCACCCGGTAGTCGGCGCGCGCCGCGTGCCTGCCGTCCTTGAGACCGTCGCCGGTCGCCGCCTCGGCCTGCGCGTCGGCGAACACGGTTTCCATCGTGCTCTTGCCGTTCGGATTGCCGACCGGAGTCTGCGCGATCGCGGTGCCGCCGGTGCCGGCATAGCCCGTGGTGGCGGTGACGCCCGAAGCCGCGGTCGCGGTCAGGATCATCGTCGCGATGTCGTTGTTGGCCTGGCCCAGCGGCACGTCCGAAACGACATAGACGGTGACCGCGTCGCCCGAGGCGACGGCCGCGAGCGAGCTGGTGAGAGTATCGCCCGCCTGCCAGCCGGCGGTGCCGTTGGTCTCGACATAGACCCGCACGTTGTTCGCGTTGAAATTGTCGTTGCCGGTGAACCTGGCCGCGCCGCCCGCCTGCTGCGTTCCCGCGAGCAGGAAGTCGATCGTCGCGTTCGAGGTGTTGGTCACCAGGAAGCGGGTGACCGCATTGGTCTGTCCCGGCGAGACCGTGACGGCCGCGCTTTCCTGAGTGGTGACCACCAGGTCGATCTTGCGGTCGACCTTGAACACATCGCTCGCGGTGACCGCGGTCTGCGCCACCCCGCCCACGTTGTAGGCGACACTGACGGTGTTGGTGATATCGAGGTTCGCCGCGGTCCCGACGGGAGCCGCGGCGGCCAAAGTCGGGGAGAACGACAGCGCAAGCGCGCTTCCCGTCCCCAACCATTGTGTGCTGCGTTTCATTTCGAACTATCCCTCTGTTCTAAACCCGCTCAATCGAGATCGCCCGCGGATCGAAGGCGAATTCCTGCCGCAGCCGCTCAGCGGACCTCGGCGAAATATTTGACTTCCCCGGAGGCGCCGGGGGCGATGCTGGCCACCCGCCAGCGGACATGGGTGACATCGCCCAGCTCGGCCGGGCGCGGCTTGCCATCGGCGCCGGCGGCCTTGAGCGCGGCAAGCGCGCCGAAGGTCCTGCCGCCATCGACCGACACCTCGAAGCCGTCGACCCTGGCGAGCTTGACCGGGGCGGGCAGCGGATTGGTGACCACGAAATCGGTCGCCGGCTCCGCGCCGCCATTGGTGTAGCGCGTGATGAAGACCAGCTTGTCGCCCGGCAGCACCTGGTTGGGCTCCTCCAGCTTCTCGCTGGTCCGGCCGTTCTCGGTAACCTGGCGGACGACCTTGACGTCGCCCTTCAGCGCGACGGCGGGAGCTTGCGCGAAAGCCGGGGCCCAGACCCCGACTCCCAGCGCGAGCGCGCAGGCGGCAGTGAAAATGGGGTAGCGTGTCATGACAGTCTCTCTCAGTTGATCTTGACTTTGAAGGTGACAGTGCGCTGCGCGCCCGCGGCGAGCGTGCCGAGCTGGACCGCGACCCCGGCGGCGCTGAACTGGCCGGCGTCGGCGTCGGCACCGTCGGTAAGCGCCGCGCCCTCGAGCGTGAGCGTGCCGGGCTGATAGGTGGACCCGGCGGGAATCGCGTCGGTGACATTGAGCCCCGTCACGCTGCCGGTTCCGCTCACATCGGCGACGATGCGATAGGTGATGATGGCGCCGGGCACGGGCCGGGCTCCGCCGAACGGATCGGCCACCGAGGCCGACTTGGCGAGAGCGACCGCAACCTTGCTGACGATCAGCGAGGCCTGGGCGGCCGAGAGCGCGCTCGAGGCCCCGACCACCGCGTCGCCGCCGTTGAGGCCCGCGCCGGCAAACAGCGTGCCGGGCGCGCCCGAGCCGGTGATCGCGGTCGCGGCAAGCTCGACCTTGCTGGTGGCGTTGGCGGCGGCGGCGGCCGGAATGCTGACCAGCACCAGCACGTCGAGCGGCCCGTCGGGCGCCAGCACGGCGCTGGCGGCGCCGTTGGTCAGCGCGGAATCGATCCCGGCATCGTAGACGCCGTTGGCGTTGACATCGATCGCGAGGCCGGTGACGGTGGCGTTGAAGGCGTTGCCGGCCACGGCCGGATTGGCGGTGAGCGTGAAGCTTTCCGGCCCGTTGCCGGTGTTGGTGACCTTGTAGCGCAGCACCGCGGTGGTGGTGGCGGCGACGGGGCCGCTCTCCTGCGAGGCGGTCGCGACGTCGAGCATCTCGTCCACCTTGAGCGTGACGGTGTTGGAATCGACGGTCTGGGTGGCGGAATTGGCGCTGTAGGTGGCGCTGGCGGTGTTCTCGATCAGCGACCCGGCGGGCACGCCGGCCGCCATCGCCGGCGCGGCGAAAATCGACGCCGCGGCCGCAATACTTGCCGAAGTGCTAAGGCGGAGGCCCCTGTTCATGCCTAATCGCATAGGGCAGATGGGTTAACGAACCCCTTAGCGGTTCCTAACTCGGGCCCTACGGGTTTTGCGAAGTTTCCCGACAGTGCCCGGGCCAACGCCCCCTAAAACACGGGACAATTCGCCCCGCATTTCTCAACGCAGGTTTAACAATCGAGGTTAACGCTTCGTAGGACTTGCCGGCGCGCAAGCAGGCGCGGGGCAGCGCAACACCTTCGCGAGGATGGCGAAAATTGGTCGGGGAGAGAGGATACGAACCTCCGGCCCCCGTCTTGCCCGGCAAGACCGACACGGGATTCGCAGGGGCCGACCGGGCGCTCGATCGATCACGGGCGTAAGGACGTTGGTCGGGGAGAGCGGATTCGAACCTCCGGCCCCCGTCTTGCCCGGCAAGACCGACACGGGATTCGCAGGGGCCGACCGGGCGCTCGATCGATCACGGGCGTAAGGACGTTGGTCGGGGAGAGAGGATTCGAACCTCCGGCCCCTGCCTCCCGAAGACAGTGCTCTACCAGGCTGAGCTACTCCCCGACCGATCGTTCCCGCGCGGCCCAAGGCTCAGCGGGTCGAGGCAAGGCGCGTGCCTATAGGGAGGGCGGTGCGGGGTGGCAAGCGGGGTTTTCCCTTGCCATCGCGCGGAGTTGCCGCCGGCTATGAAAAGAGCATCGGCATTTGGCGACACATGCGGCAAGGAGCGCCAATGCGTATCGTTCTTATCCTCGCCAGTCTTGGCCTGGCCATTTTTGCCGCGCCGGATCGCGCTGCCGGACAGGCTCCGGAGGGGACGGCGACGGTCCGGATCGACGGCCGCGGCGTCTTTCAGGTCGGACCCTCGACCGAGGGCGAGGACCCGCGCGAACGCGCGAGCCGCATCGAGGAGCGGATCGCCCCGGTGCTGCGCAACCTCGACTCCGTCCCGCCCGCCGCCGTGCGCCCCGCGGGAGCGGACTGGGTGGTGACCGTCGCCGGAATTCCGGTAGTTACCGTCACGCCGCGTGATGCGGAGGACAATTTCCTCAACGGCGCGGCTCTATCGCGTCAGTGGGCCGCGGCGATCGATGAAGCGCTCGCTCGCGCCCGGGACCGGCGTCTCGGGTTCGGGGGGCGGTTTGTCGCCGAAACCCGGGCCTCGGGTGAAGCGGCGCTGGGACGAATGACCGAATCCGCTGCCCGCATCGTGCCCCGTGCCTTCGCCGCCTTGATCGTTATCGGATTGTTCTGGGGTTTTGCTCGCGCGGTCCGCTGGCTGCTGCGCAAATTGTTCAGCCGGACGGTGGACGATATCACGGTAGAGAGCTTGATCAAGCAGCTCAGCTACTACGCGATCATCGCGCTTGGCTTCTTCGTGGCGGTCGATGCGCTTGGGTTCAACCCCACGACCGTGGCGGCCGGTCTCGGCTTGTCCGGTATCGTTCTGGGTTTCGCACTGAAGGACATCCTGTCGAACTTCGTCTCCGGGCTCCTGCTCCTGACGCTCCGCCCGTTTCGTATTGGTGATCAGATTGTTGTCGGCGATCTGGAAGGCAGTGTCGAGAAGATCGAATTGCGTGCCACGCGACTGCGAGCTTATGACGGGCGGGTGATGCTGGTGCCCAATGCAGAGGTTTTCACCTCCCGCATCGTGAACAACACCGCCGACCCGGTCCGCCGCGGTGCCGTGGAGCTTTGGCTGGGCTACGAGGGCGATATCGAACACGCGCTGGAGGTTGTGAGGACAGCTGCCGCCACCGGCTCCGGCGTGCTGAAAGCGCCTCCGCCGGTGGTTCGTATCGACGAACTCGGTCCGGACGATATCCGTCTCGAGGTGACCTTCTGGGCCGATAGCCAGCGAGCCGATTACAAGAACACGGCATCGGCAGTGCGCGCCGGGATCCTGGCGAGCCTGAAAGACGCCGGCATCGCCCTGCCAGACCCCGCTGCTCGCAGCATCCGGCTCCGGAAATCGTGAAGCCCAGTGCTGTCCGGGCCATGCCTTCGGCGAGGCGCGGATCGCAAGGCCGTTTGCAAGCCTCGCTGGGACATTCTACGAGGTATTGATGGCAACCGGGTCGGTAACAAGTCAGCCTCCTCCCGGGGCGGCGCATCCCGAGACGCAATATCTCGACCTGATGCGCCAGGTGTGGGCGCGGGGGAGCGAGCGGATCGACCGCACCGGGGTGGGCACGCGTTCGGTGATGGGCGCGGTGCTGCGCTACGATCTCGCCGGCGATGCCATGCCGCTGATCACCACCAAGCGCGTCTACTGGAAGACCGCGACGCGCGAGCTGCTGTGGTTTCTGACCGGCAGCACCAATATCCGACCGCTGGTGCTCCAGGGCGTGAGGATCTGGAACGAGTGGCCGCACGCGCGCTATGTCCGCGAGACGGGCGAGGCGCTCGCACTCGACGACTTCATCGCGCGGATCGCCGCCGACGCGGAGTTTGCGGAACGCTGGGGCGACCTCGGTCCGGTATATGGCAAACAATGGGTTGATTGGGCAACTTACTACCAGGTCTCAGACGGTATTTACGCCCGCGGCGCGGGAATCAACCAGGTCGCCGAGGTGGTGCGCTCGTTGCGCGAGAATCCCGGCAGCCGGCGGCATGTCATCGAGGGCTGGAACGTTGCCGAGCTCGAGCGGATGGCGCTGCCGCCCTGCCACAAGACCTACCAGTTTCATGTCGCTGGCCAGGAAACGGGGCAGCCTCGACTGAACTGCGTACTCTACCAGAGGAGCTGCGACGTGGCGTTAGGGCTGCCGTTCAATCTGTGGTCGGCCGCGCTGCTGACGCGGATGCTGGCGCAGCAGACCGATCTCGAGCCCGGCGAGCTGGTTTGGATGGGGGGGGACACGCATCTCTATCTCAACCACGCGCATCTGATCGAGGCGCAGCTCGCGCGCGCGCCGCAGGGCCGGCCGCGGCTCGAAATCCGGCGTCGGCCACCCTCGATCTTCGACTATCGCATTGAAGACTTCGCCATCCACGGTTACACGCCGCACCCACCGATCCAGGCGCCGGTGGCGGTCTAGGGCGTTGCGCTTGACCTCCCGCCGCCGCTGAAATAAAATATCGCCTTCGCGCAAGATCGCGAATTACTGCCCGGCGGGGCAAAGGGCATGGGAGAGCTGCATGGCCGAAGGGCCGGATCCATCGGGACGCGCCGGAGCCAACGCGCCCGGGCTCTCGCTTCATGTTCCCGAGCCGCGCTTCCGCCCCGGCGACGAGGCCGATTTCGGGCATATCGATGTCGGCGCACCGGGACGGCTGGCGCGGCCTGACGAGAGCTGCCATCCGCGCGAGCTGCACGAGCATGCCTATGGCCTGATCCGTGTGCTGGGCGATGACGACCGCGCCTCGGGCCCGTGGGATCCCCGGCTCGATCCGGAGACGCTGCGCACCATGCTCGGCCATATGGCGCTCACGCGCGCCTTCGACGAGCGCATGTTCCGCGGCCAGCGGCAGGGCAAGACCAGCTTCTACATGAAGTGCACCGGCGAGGAGGCGACCAGCATCGCGGCCTCGATGGCGCTTGCGGCCGACGACATGGTGTTCCCCAGCTATCGTCAGCAGGGCATTCTGATCGCGCGCGGCTATCCGCTCGTCGAGATGGTCAACCAGATCTATTCGAACAAGGGCGACAAGCTCAAGGGGCGCCAGCTCCCAATCATGTATTCGAGCCGCGAGAAAAGCTTCTTCACGATCAGCGGCAATCTGGCGACGCAGACGCCGCAGGCGGTGGGCTGGGCGATGGCGAGCGCGATCAGGGGCGACACCCGGATTGCCGCGACCTGGGTGGGCGAGGGCAGCACCGCCGAGGGGGACTTCCACTCGGCCTGTACCTTCGCGACGGTTTACAACGCTCCGGTGATCCTCAACGTGGTCAACAACCAGTGGGCGATCTCGAGCTTCTCGGGCTTTGCCGGGGCGGAGCGCACGACCTTTGCGGCGCGCGCGCTGGGCTATGGCCTCGCCGGGCTGCGCGTCGATGGCAACGATGCGCTCGCCTGCTATGCCGCCGAGCGCTGGGCGGCGAACCGGGCGCGCGCCAATGCCGGGCCGACGCTGATCGAGTTCTTCACCTACCGCGCAGAGGGCCACTCGACGTCCGACGATCCGAGCGGCTACCGCAGCGCGCAGGAGCGGTCCGAGTGGCCGCTCGGCGATCCCGTCAACCGGTTGAAGAGGCACCTCGTGGCGCTCGGCGAGTGGGACGAGGAGCGGCACGCCGCGATGGACCGCGCGGCGGCCGAGCGCGTCCGCGCGGTGACCAGGGAGGCGGAGGCCAACGGCATCCTCGGACACGGCCTGCACCACCCCTTCCGCACGATGTTCGAGGATGTTTTCGAAGAGCTGCCATGGCATCTTAAGGAACAAGCGGAACAGGCTATAAAGGAACGACAAATCAAGTGGCCGGGGAGCCTCGACACGTGACCGCTATGGCTGAGCATCGCGAGCTTGAGGCCACCCGCCGCCTCAACATGATCGAGGCGATCAACGAGGCCCTCGCGATCATGCTCGAGCGCGACCCCGACGTGATCGTGATGGGCGAGGACGTCGGCTACTTTGGCGGGGTGTTCCGCTGCACCGCCGGCCTCCAGGAGCGCTTCGGCCGAACCCGCGTGTTCGACACCCCGATCAGCGAGTGCGGCATCATCGCGGTGGCGGTCGGGATGGGCGCCTATGGTCTGCGTCCGGTGCCCGAGATCCAGTTCGCCGACTACATCTACCCCGGGCTCGACCAGCTCATCAGCGAGGCGGCGCGGCTGCGCTATCGCTCGGCGGGCGAGTTCATCGCGCCGATGACGGTGCGCAGCCCGTTCGGCGGGGGGATCTTCGGCGGGCAGACGCACAGCCAGAGCCCCGAGGCCATCTTCACCCATGTCGCCGGGCTCAAGACCGTCATCCCCTCGACCCCCCACGACGCCAAGGGCCTCCTCATCGCGGCGATCGAGGACAACGACCCGGTCATCTTCTTCGAGCCCAAGCGCATCTACAACGGCCCCTTCAACGGCTATTACGACAAACCCGCACAGGCGTGGAAGAACCATCCCGACAGCGCGGTGCCCGAAGGCTATTACCGCATCCCGCTTGGCACTGCGCGCCTTGTCAGCGAGGGGGAGGCGCTGACCGTGCTCGCCTATGGCACGATGGTCCATGTCGCCGAGGAAGTGTGCCGCCAGAAGGGTGTCAACGCCGACATCCTCGATCTGCGCACGCTGGTCCCGCTCGACATCGAGGCGATCGAGGCCTCGGTGGAGAAGACCGGGCGCTGCCTCATCGTCCACGAGGCGACGCGCACCTCGGGCTTTGGCGCGGAGCTGTCGGCGCTGGTCACCGAGCGCTGCTTCTACCATCTCGAAGCCCCGGTCGAGCGCGTCACCGGCTTCGACACGCCCTATCCGCACAGCCTCGAATGGGCCTATTTCCCCGGCCCCGTCCGTATCGGCGAGGCCATCGACAAGATCCTCAAGGACTAGACCGCATGGGCACCTTCACCTTCAACCTCCCCGACATCGGCGAAGGCATCGCCGAGGCCGAGATCGTCGCCTGGCACGTCAAGCCCGGCGACCGGATAGAGGAAGACCAGCAGATCGCCGACATGATGACCGACAAGGCGACGGTCGAGATGGAAAGCCCTGTCGCGGGCACGGTGGTCGAAGTCGCGGGCGAAGTCGGCGAGACCATCGCGATCGGATCGATGCTGGTGGTGATCGAGACCGAGGGGGGCGATGCGGATGCGGAGGAACCCGCGACGCTTGCCGAGGCGGTAGAGGAGCGGATCGAGGCAGAGAATTCCGACGCGGGCGACGCGGACCGGGCCATTGGCGCGGAAGCTGCGCCTGGTCCTCGGACAGGCTTGGGGCGAGCGGACGGTGATCCGAGTCCTGGACCAAAGCCGGAACCTGGGCCCGCTCAGCCTGAGACTGTGGAAGGCCGGGCCCCGGCGCCCCATGCCAAAGTCCTCGCCTCGCCCGCGGTCCGCGCCCGTGCGAAGGACCTCGGCATCGATCTCGCGCAGGTGAAACCCGCCGAGGGTGGCCGTGTGCGCCACGCCGATCTCGATGCCTTCCTCGCCTATTCGCGCGCCGGCCATGCCCCTGCGGGCCCGGCGCGCGCCGACGAGCAGGTCAAGGTCATCGGCATGCGTCGCCGCATCGCGGAGAATATGGCGGCGTCCAAGCGCAACATTCCGCACTTCTCCTATGTCGAGGAAATCGATGTCACCGATCTGGAAGAGCTGCGTGCTCAGCTCAATGCCAACCGCGGCGGGAAGCCCAAGCTCACGCTGCTGCCGCTGATCATCACCGCGATCTGCAGGACCCTGCCCGATTTCCCAATGATCAATGCGCGCTATGACGACGAGGCAGGGATCGTGACTCGCTCGGGCGCGGTGCATCTGGGCATGGCGACGCAGACCGATGCGGGGCTGATGGTGCCGGTGATCCGCGACGCGCAGGCCAAGAACCTGTGGCAGCTTGCGAGCGAAATCGGCCGGCTGGCCGAAGCCGCGCGCAGCGGCAAGGCGAAGAGCGAGGAGCTGTCGGGCTCGACGCTCACCATCACCTCGCTGGGGCCGCTCGGCGGGGTTGCCACGACCCCGGTGATCAACCGGCCCGAAGTCGCGATCATCGGCCCCAACCGGATCGTCGAACGGCCGATGTTCGTCTCGGATGGCGTGGGCGGAGAGCGCGTCGCCAAGCGCAAGCTGATGAACCTGTCGATCAGCTGCGATCACCGCGTGGTCGACGGCTGGGACGCGGCCAGCTTCGTCCAGGCGCTGAGGAAGTTGCTCGAAACGCCGGCATTGTTGCTTGTCTGATCCTGCAGGATCCTCCCATTTTGCGCAGCCAAATGGGGAGGGGGACCGCGAGACGCGCAGCGGCTCGTGGTGGAGGGGGATCGCACGCAACCACCCCTCCGTCACACGCCTGCGGCGCGCGCCACCGCCCCATTTGCACTTCGTAAAATTGGGGAGGATAAGCCGACCATGCCCGCCACCGATCCGCGCATCGAGGCGTATATCGCCAAGGCCGCGCCTTTCGCGCGGCCGATCCTCACGCACCTGCGCGCGCTGGTTCATCGCGCGCTGCCACAAGCCGAGGAAACGATCAAATGGGGCATGCCGCACTTCACGCTGGCGGGTAAGAATGTCTGCGGCATCGCCGCTTTCAAGGCGCATTGCGCTTTCGTCATTCACGGCGATGGACGCCATGGCGAACCCGAAGGCGAGGGGATGGGCGGCCACGGCAAGATCGCCGCGCTGACCGACCTGCCGCCCGATGCCCAGCTCGAGGGAAAAGTCCGCGCGGCCGCCCATCGCGTCGCCACCGGCGGCACCGCGCTCAAGCCGAAGGCCAAGAAGCCGCCCAAGCCCGAAATCCCGATGCCGGCGGATTTGGCGGCGGCGCTGGCCGGCACACCGGCTGCGCGGAGGTGCTACGACGGTTTCTCCCCGGCGCAGCGGCGCGAATATCTCGAATGGATCACGGCCGCCAAGCAGGCGGCGACGCGCGAGCGGCGGATCGCCCAGGCGGCCGAATGGCTCGCCGAGGGCAAGCGGCGCAATTGGAGATACGAGCCAGGCTGAGCGATCAGCGCGCCGCGAGGCGCAATTGTGCCGCGCGGCCTCCGGAGAAAGGCAGCGAGCCATAGGCGACGCCGGCTTCGGCCTGCGCGCCCGCGGGGCTCGCGGCGATGCCGGAGGTGGCATCGAGCGTGATGGCGAGCGCGGACTGCGCCGCCAGCGCGCCGCTGGTCAGCATCGCGATGGATAGAGCAAGCAAACCGAAGCGCATGGCCAAGACCCCCGTCCTTTTCCTTCCCGGATCTGACCGGAAAAGGTTAATTCGAGGTATCCAGGAACGGCTATCGAGGCCGAAAGGACCTTTCCGAGACTGCGCGGCGGGGCGCCATTGACAGCCTGAAAGGCGACGACTAGGGGCGCCTCTCCCAAGCGGTGCACCGCCGAAATGCGCGGGTGTAGCTCAGTTGGTTAGAGTGCCGGCCTGTCACGCCGGAGGTCGCGGGTTCGAGCCCCGTCACTCGCGCCACTTGGGAAATCTCTGTGCCATCGGCATCTAGCAAAGACGATTTACCCTCCTGCAGCCTCGCCGATTGCGCGCGGCCCTGGGAGGTTATCGCCAGCGACCCGTTTCCATCCAGATCAGGAAGCGCCGCAAGGGCGGCAGCCAGATCACCCCCAGCACCACATAGACCGGGGCCTGCGCCAGCGCCGGCCAGCGCCCGATAAAGGGCGGCACGAAGCTGGCGACCGCCCCGCCATAGACGAGCAGCGCCGCGAGCAGCGCGATGATCCCGAACGGGATGCGAAGCGTGGGCTGCTCTCTCACGGAAACGGCCCGTAGAGCCGCGTCGGCGTCACCACCGCGAGCAGCGGCCGGTCGTGCGCTTCGACCGGCAGCGCCGCGACGAGCTGGACGTCCCAGGCGAGGCCGATCGCCGGAACGTTTGGGTGCGCAGCGAGCCAGCGATCGTAATGCCCACCCCCCTGTCCGAGCCGCGCTCCTTCGGCGGTGAATCCCAGCAGCGGAACGAACAAGAGGTCGGGCTCGGCCGCGGGCGCCTCGGCCTTGGGCTGCATCAGTCCGAAAGGACCGACTTCGCAGCCCTCCTCCGCCCATGGATCGGCGAAGGCCGCGAACTCCATTTCGGCGCCGCGATCCGCGAAGCGTGGCAGCGCCAGGGAATGCCCGCGCTCGCGGAAAAACCGCGCATAGCCCGCCGCCGGCGCCTCATGCGCGCTGGCGTGATACAGGCCGATGGTGGCGCGGCTCGGCATCAGATCGAGCAGCGGCGCGGGTGGACGATGGAAAATCAGCGCGCGAGTCGCCGGGTCGAGATCGGCCACATGCGCGCGGCGCGCGGCGCGCAGCTTCGTTCTGAGCATCTGCTTGGTCAAAGTAGGTTCGTCCTGGGCTTGCCGGAAGCAAATCCGCCGCGAGGTGTCGGGCGAGGCCAGGCGATGCGCCACCCGGTCACGCAACGACGGGCTCGGCGCGATCGAGCGCGGGCCGGTCTTCCTGGCGGTGTGGCGGAACCACCATGGGTCGGTTGCCGTGAAATCCACTGACGCGTCACGTCAGGTGGGCGCCGTGTGCCCATGCCTTCCAGAGCACCCCGCGAGGGGGTCCGGCAAACGCGGGCAGGGACAGCTCCCATTTGGATTGGTTATAGCCTCAGGGATGTTCGATGACTCGTGCCGGGCAGTCCCGCCGTGTGCTATTTAGGCGCTTGTCGAGGCACTCTCAAGCGTTTGCGCCAGAGCCTCGAGCCGCTCGGCCAACGCCTCCATCGCGCGCAGCGCGCTGTCCTCGAGCGGGGTGGCCGGGGCCGGGGCCTCGCTCCGCCGAGCCTCGTCGACCTCGTCGGCAAGAATAAGCGCCGCGAACAGCAGGTTCTTGGCGTCGCCGGGCGCGAGATTTCCGCCAAGCGCCGTCAGCTTGCCATCCACGATGGCGGCGAGGTGCCGGACGTGGTCCTCCTCGCCATCGGCGCAGGATACGGTGTAGGAGCGGCCCCCGACGCGGAGCGTGACCTCGCTCATTCCGCAATCTCAGCGATGAGCGTGTCGAGCTCGCGGAGCGCGTTGCCGACCCGGTTCCGAAGCGCAGCGTGCCGCGCGGCGCCCCCGGGGTCGGAATTCGCGGGCGCGTGGGCAATGGTCTCTATCCGGGCCAACGCCGCCTCGATCCGATCCATGGCCCTGTCCAGGCGAGCTCGATCCATGATTCCTTCTATCCGAAAATTGCACTTGGGCAAAGGCTTGGGCCTTTCTGTTGATAACTCGAGTCATGGCGGGCAGAAACAGCGTCTGAAAGCCCCGCCAGAAGGCCGGGTTGACCCCGGCCGAGCGCATGCGCCAAGGCCGGCGCGCGGCGAATCGCCCTCACCCATTCTTCCGGAGCTCCAGCACGACATGCGCCTCGAGACCGACCGCCTGGCGTCCATGGCGAACGCCATTCGCGTGCTCTCCATGGATGCGGTCGAGGCGGCGAACTCGGGCCATCCCGGCATGCCGATGGGGATGGCCGATGTGGCGACAGTGCTGTGGAGCGAATATCTGAAGCACGATCCCGCGGCGCCGGACTGGGCCGACCGCGATCGCTTTGTGCTTAGCGCGGGGCACGGCTCGATGCTGATCTACAGCCTGCTCCATCTGAGCGGCTATGCACGGCCCACGATCGAGGATATCGCCAATTTCCGCCAGCTCGGCAGCCCGTGTGCCGGCCATCCTGAGAACTTCCTGCTCGACGGGGTCGAGTGCACGACCGGCCCGCTCGGACAGGGCCTGGGCATGGCGGTGGGCATGGCAATCGCCGAGCGGCACCTCAGCGCAGAGTTCGGCGAGGCGCTGGTCGATCATCGCACCTTTGTGGTCGCCGGCGACGGTTGCCTCATGGAAGGCCTCAATCACGAGGCAATCGGGCTTGCCGGGCACCTGAGGCTGGGCCGGCTCGCCGTGCTGTGGGACGATAACCGCATCACCATCGACGGCGCGACCGATCTTTCGACGAGCGAGGACGTGGCGGCGCGCTACCGCGCAACGGGCTGGCACACAGTGCGCTGCGACGGGCACGATTTCACCGATATCCGCCGCGCGCTCGACGAGGCGCTCGCCGATCCGCGCCCCAGCCTGATCGCCTGCCGGACCGTGATCGGCAAGGGCGCGCCGGGCAAGCAGGGAACCAGCGCCACGCACGGCTCGCCCCTGGGCAGGGAAGAGGTCGCCGCGACGCGTGCGGCGCTTGGCTGGGCGCATCCCGCCTTCGAGGTGCCGCAACCCATCCTCGCCGACTGGCGCGCCACCGGCGAGCGCGGCGCCGAGGATCGCAAGGAATGGCAGGAGCGGCTCGCAAGCCACCCCGAGCAAGGCGAATTCGAGCGGCGTATGCGGGGCGATTTGCCGAAAGGCTTCGATCTCGCTTTGCTGGCGCGGGAATTCGCCGACGCCCCGCGGAAGATGGCAACTCGCAAGGCGAGCGAGCTGGTTCTCGACCGGGTCAATCCCGCCGTCCCCGAGCTGATCGGCGGCAGCGCGGACCTGACGGGCTCGAACAACACCAGGGCCGGCGGCATCGGGCCGCTCACCGGCCAGGACTATGCGGGCCGATACATCCATTACGGCATCCGCGAATTCGGCATGGCGGCGGCCATGAACGGGATGGCGCTGCATGGCGGCGTGATCCCCTATGGCGGCACGTTTCTGGTCTTCACCGACTATTGCCGCGCCGCGATCCGGCTGTCGGCGTTGCAGGAGACGCGCGTCATCTATGTGATGACGCACGATTCGATCGGACTGGGCGAGGACGGGCCGACGCATCAGCCGATCGAGCATCTCCAGTCGCTGCGGATGATCCCCAACCTGCTGGTGATGCGTCCCGCCGATGCGGTCGAAAGCGCCGAGTGCTGGGAGATCGCGCTCTCCCAGAAGAGCCGACCGACGGTCCTCGCGCTGAGCCGTCAGAACCTGCCGCAGGTTCGCTCGAGCGCGCAGGACAATCAGAGCGCGCGCGGCGCCTATCGCCTCGTGGCGGCGCAACATCCGCGCCGCGTCATTCTGATCGCAACCGGCTCGGAAGTGTCGCTGGCAGTTGATTGTGCGGCCGCGCTCGAAACCCAGGGCATCGGCGCCGATGTCGTCTCGATGGTCTGCACCCAACTCTTTGACGCGCAGCCCGCAGCCTACCGAGCCGAAGTCCTGCCCGAAGGCGTCCTGAGGGTTTCCATCGAGGCGGGGACGACCTTCGGATGGGAGCGCTATTCGTTGAGCGAGGGCCTGCGCTTCGGCCTCGACCGCTTTGGCGCGAGCGCGCCGGCAGAAGAGCTGTTCGAAAAATTCGGCCTCACCGCGGGCGCGATCGTCCCGCACATCATCACCGCCTTGAACGAGTAAGCAGGAGTTCCTTCGCATGGCGACGAGAGTTGCAATCAATGGTTTCGGGCGCATCGGCCGTCTCGTGGCGCGCGCCATTCTCGAGCGCCGCGACCACGATCTCGAGCTGGTCAGCATCAACGACCTTGCCGAGCCCAGGGACAACGCGCTGCTGTTCCAGTTCGATAGCACCCACGGCCGTTTCCCGGGCACGGTCACGAGCGACGGCGATTCGATGCAGGTCAACGGCCGCGACATCCTCGTCACCAAGGAGCGCGATCCGGGCAAACTGCCGCACAAGGCGCAGGGCATCGACATCGTGCTCGAATGCACCGGCTTCTTCCAGTCCGACGCCGCGAGCCGCCCGCATCTCGACGCCGGGGCCAAGCGCGTGCTCATCTCGGCCCCCGCAGACGGCGTTTCCAAGACGATCGTCTACGGCGTTAACCAGGGCACGCTGTCCGCCGACGATGTGATCATTTCCAACGCCAGCTGCACCACCAACTGCCTCGCGCCGGTCGCCAAGGTGCTCCACGAGACGGTGGGGATCGAGCGCGGCTTCATGACCACGATCCACAGCTACACCAACGACCAGCGCATGCTCGACCAGATCCACAAGGACCTGCGCCGGGCGCGCGGCGGCGCCCAGAACATGATTCCGACCACGACTGGCGCCGCCCGAGCTGTCGGCCTGGTGCTGCCCGAGCTGAAGGGCAAGCTCGACGGCTCGAGCGTGCGGGTGCCCACGCCCAACGTCAGCCTGGTCGATCTGGTGTTCGTTCCGGGCCGCGACACGACGAAGGAAGAGATCAATGCCGCCCTCAAGGCTGCGGCGGAGGGGCCGATGAAGGGCGTGCTCGATTACACCGACCAGCCTCTGGTTTCGAGCGATTTCAACCACTTCCCCGCGTCTTCCACGGTGGATTCTCTCGAAACCTCGGTGCTGGAAGGCAAGCTCGTGCGTGTGGTCAGCTGGTACGACAACGAATGGGGCTTCTCGAACCGCATGATCGACACCGCCGGGGTGATGGCCAAGCTGCTCTGATCCAAGGCCCCCTCATCCTGAGCTTGTCGAAGGATGCACACGCGGCACTTGCGGCATTCGACGGGCTCGGGGCGAGCGGAGTTTCTAAGAAAGATGTCAAGTTTCAAAACCCTCGACGATCTTCCGCAGGACCTGACCGGCCAGGTTGGACTGGTGCGCGTCGATCTCAACCTGCCCATGCTGGAGGGGCGCGCCAGCGATGTGACGCGGGTCGAGGCGGTGAGGCCGACGATCCTCGAGCTCGCCGACCGGGGCGCAAAGGTGCTGCTGCTCGCGCATTTCGGGCGGCCAAAGGGCCAGCGCCACTCGACCATGAGCACCAGCGTGGTGCAGGGCGATCTCGAGCGCGTGCTCGACCGCGAGGTGATGTTCGTCTCCGAAGTCAGCGGCCCGGTGGTCGCGCAATCGCTCGGCATCTTCCGCCCCGGCGATATCGGTCTGCTCGACAACGTCCGTTTCTGGCCGGGCGAGGAAGCCAACGACCCCGAGTTCGCGCGCGCCATCGCCGAGAATGGCGATTTCTACGTCAACGACGCTTTCTCCGCCGCGCACCGCGCGCACGCCAGCACCGAGGGTCTCGCGCACCTTCTCCCCGCTTACGCCGGCCGCGCGATGGAGGCCGAATTGAAGGCGCTCGACGCCGCGCTCGGCCACCCGGAGCGCCCGGTTGCCGCGGTGGTGGGCGGGGCCAAGGTTTCGACCAAGCTGGACGTACTCAGGCATCTGGTGAAGCAGGTCCAGCACCTCATCATCGGCGGCGGCATGGCCAACACCTTCCTCGCCGCGCGCGGCGTGAGCGTGGGAAAGTCGCTGTGCGAGCATGATCTGGCCGCCACCGCCAACTGCATCATGGACGAGGCCGAGCACGCCGGCTGCACGGTGCATCTGCCCTACGACGTCGTTGTGGCGAAGGAGTTCGCCGCCAATCCGCCCAGCCTGCGCACCGCCAATGTGCACGAAGTCGCGCCCGACGAGATGATCCTCGACATCGGCCCGCTCGCGGTCGAGGCGCTCGGCGACGTGCTCAAGACCTGCCGCACGCTGGTGTGGAACGGTCCGCTCGGCGCCTTCGAGACACCGCCCTTCGATGCCGCCACGGTGGCGCTGGCGAGGACCGCCGCGGCGCTGACGCAGGAGGGCGGCCTGACGTCGGTGGCTGGCGGCGGCGACACGGTGGCGGCCCTGGCTCACGCCGGCGTGATCCAGGATTTCATCTATGTTTCAACCGCTGGCGGCGCGTTCCTCGAATGGATGGAAGGGCGCGAGCTGCCCGGCGTCGCGGCGCTCGAAGCATGAGTGCGCCGGTACTCATCTCCGAGGGCGAGTTCGCCGGGTGGAAGAACTGGGCGCACGACGCCTTCGAGTCCCGCGCCGGCCCGTTCTACTACCGCGAAGACGAGGACGCCGCGGCGGTGTGCGCCTTTCGCGCCGAGCAGCGGCACATGAACGGCGGCGGCTTCATGCACGGCGGCTGCCTGATGACCTTCGCCGATTTCGCGCTGTTCTCGATCGCCCACCGCGCGTTGGAGGGGCACTGGGCGGTGACCGTCAATCTCTCCGGCGACTTCCTCGCGGCGGTGAGGGTCGGCCAGCTGGTGGAGGCGCGCGGCGAAGTGACGCGCGGCAGCGGCAAGACCGTTTTCGTGCGCGGCCTGGTCACCGCCGATGACACTCCGGCGCTCAGCTTCACGGGCATCATCCGCAAGGTCAACAGGCGCAGCTGATGGCCGAGATACGGCGCCTGTTCGCGACACCCCTTGCGCTCGACATGATGGACAGGGCGATCGACTGCCGCGCGCTGCGAGAAGCAATCGCCGCCGAGCGCGCACGCGACCCGGAAGGGGTCGAAAGGTCGAACATCGGCGGGTGGCATTCGGCTCCCACGCTCCAGCATTGGGGAGGCGCGCCGGCCCGCGCGCTCGCCATCCAGGTCGCCGCGATCGCCGATGCGATGACGCTCGACGATCGCGACCGCGGCGCGGCCACCCATCGCTGGAAAGCCGACATGTGGGCCAATGTCGCGGTGGCGGGGGACGCGCGCCAATATCACTTTCACCCCGGCTGCGCGTGGTCGGCGGTCGCCTATCTCGACGATGGTTACGATGGGAGCACCGATCCCAAGCTCGGCGGCGAGCTGATGCTGCTCGATCCGCGGATGCCGCAGATCCGGATGTACGCCCCGCATCTGCGGCTGCGCGAGGCGGACGGCGGCGAGCAGCTCGTCGAGCCCTTCGTTCGCCCCCGCACGGGCATGCTGGTCGTCTTCCCGGCCTGGCTGGCGCATGCCGTGCGGCCATTCCGGGGCGGAGGCATGCGCATCTCGGTGGCGCTGAACCTGTCCGCCGAGTAGCCGGACGGACGCCGCCGGCGCTCGGGCCACGTAGAGGCCGCGCGCGCCCGGTTGCCCCCAGGTCGCCCTCTGGGTAAGCGGCCCGGCATCCATTGCACTTGATGAGGACCACCATGAATTTCGAAGATATGCGACAGCGCATCGCCACCGGCGAAGGTTTTATCGCCGCGCTCGACCAGTCGGGCGGTTCGACGCCCAAGGCGCTCAAGGGCTATGGGATCGACGAGAGCGCCTGGAACGGTGAGGACCAGATGTTCGCGCTTATCCACCAGATGCGCCAGCGGATCATCGAAAGCCCCAGTTTTGGCAATGGCAAGGTGATCGGCGCGATCCTGTTCGAGAAGACCATGGATGGCGAGAGCGGCGGCAAGCCGGTGCCCGCGCGCCTCGCCGAGCGCGGCGTGGTGCCTTTCCTCAAGGTCGACAAGGGGTTCGAGGACGAGACCGACGGCGTCCAGCTGATGAAGCCGATGCCCGAGCTCGAAGCGCTGTGCGCGCGCGCGCTCTCTCTCGGCGTGTTCGGCACCAAGATGCGCTCCGTGATCAAGAGCAACAACCCGGCTGGCATCCGCCGGATCGTCGAGCAGCAATTCGACGAAGGGCGGCGAATTCTCGCTACGGGGCTCGTGCCCATGCTCGAGCCCGAATACGAAATTTACGCGCCGGACCGGACCGAAGGCGAGAGGGCGCTGCTCGCGGCCATTCTCGAGGGGCTCGAAACGCTGCCGGAAGGCGAGCAGGTGATCCTCAAGCTTTCGATTCCTGTCGAGGCGAATCTCTACAGCCCGCTGATCGGACATCCCAGGGTGCTCCGGGTTGTGGCGCTCTCGGGCGGGTATTCGACCGAGGAGGCCTGCGCCAAGCTGGCGGAGAACGAGGGCATGATCGCGAGTTTCAGCCGCGGGCTGCTCCAGGACCTGCGCCACCAGCAGAGCAATGAGGAATTCGATTCCACGCTCGCCGCTGCGATCGACCGGATTTACCTGGCGAGCGTACGCTAACGGGCGCAGCGAGTCCGAGTTGCCACGCGAGGTGACTCCGGCACAGCGCAGCACGATGGGATGCCGGGAGGCTCGATCTTCAATCGGACCGTGAGCGGTACCGATAAACCACGCGCGGTCTGGGCAAAGGAACCTACCATGTGCGGCACGAAGCGCCGCACCCGCTTGCAGTTGCCTGAGCGGACGCTAGGTCGAGGCCATGACCGAGTGCCAGCTCTACTTGATTTCGCCGCTCGAAGTGTCGGGCGCCTTCCCCGACCGGGTCGAGCGCGCGTTGGCGGCGGGTCCGGTGGCGGCGTTCCAGTTTCGCGTCAAAGGCGTGGATGAGCATGAGGCGGCGCGGCTTGCCGGACCGTTGCAGGAGATCTGCGCCGCGCGCGACTGCGCCTTCATCGTCAACGACAGCGTCGCGCTGGCGAGGCGCCTCGGGGCCGATGGCGTTCACCTGGGACAAGGCGACGGCGATGTACGCGAGGCACGCGAGGTGCTCGGTCGCGCGGCGCAGATCGGGGTTACCTGTCACGCCAGCCGGCACCTCGCGATGGAAGCCGGCGAGGCGGGGGCCGACTATGTTGCGTTCGGCGCGTTCTTTCCGAGCGGCACCAAACCCAGCGAGCATCGTGCGGATCTCGACACGCTGACCTGGTGGCAGCGGATATTCGAGATCCCCTGCGTTGCGATCGGCGGCATCACACCCGAAAACTGCGCGCCGCTGGTGCGCGCGGGGGCCGATTTCCTGGCCGTATCGGGATCGGTCTGGAACCGCGCTGCCGGCGCCCCCGCCGAAGCCGGCGAGGCCGAGGCGATCGCGGCTTTCCACCGTGCGATCGCCAGCGCCAATTCCCAAGCCGCCGCCGATATGTAATTCGCCTGTCTCCAGCCGGGGAGAGCAAGCATGGCGAAATTGCACCACGAGGCCGCAAGCAGGCGCGAGCTGACGCTGCGGGCGTTGCTGCTCGGCGCGCTGCTCACCGTGGTGTTCACCGCCGCCAATGTCTACTTCGGGCTGCGCGTCGGGCTGACCTTCTCGACAGCGCTTCCCGCGGCGGTGATATCGATGGCGGTGCTGCGGCATTTCGCCGACAATTCGCTGGTCGAGAACAACATCACCCAGACCCTCGCCAGTGCGGCGGGCGCGGTGGCGACGATGATCTTCATCCTGCCCGGGCTGGTGATGGTCGGCTGGTGGACCGCATTTCCTTACTGGACGACTGCCGCGGTGTGCTTTGTGGGCGGGACTTTGGGCGTGATGATGAGCGTTCCGCTGCGCCGCGCGCTGGTGGTCAATTCGGACCTCCCCTATCCCGAGGGCATCGCGGGCGCGGAGGTGCTGCGCGTAGGCGCCCGCGGCGCGGAAGGCGCCGAAGAGAGCCGCTTCGGGCTCAACACCATGCTCATGGGCGGGCTCCTCAGCGTGATCATGTCCGGGCTCATCGCGCTGCGACTCGCGGCCGAGGAAGTGGGGCGCAATTTCCGCGTTGGCGACGGCGCGAGCGGCATATCGGCGACGATGTCGCTCGGACTGCTGGCGATCGGGCATCTGATCGGCCTCTCCGCGGGCATCGCGCTGCTGGTGGGGGCGGCGATCTCCTGGGGCGCGCTGCTGCCATGGCAGACCTCGCTCGCCGATCCGGCGTTGCCGCTCGACGATCTGGTCGGCACGGTGTTCTCGCGCCAGGTGCGTTTCATCGGCGCCGGCGCGATCGCGGTGGCGGCGATCTGGACGCTGCTCAAGCTGGTCAAGCCGATCGCCGTCGGGCTTTCGGGTATCGCCGCCACGAGCCGCGCGCGCAGGGGTGGCGCAATCGTCGACATCACCGAGCGCGACTTGCCCGCAAGCGTCGTCATCGGCACCACGATCGTCGCGCTGTTGCCGATTGCCTGGCTGCTGTGGCGCTTCGTGCAGGGAGGGCCGGTGGCGGAGATCTTCCCCGTCGCGCTCGCCGCGACGCTGGCCTTCATCCTCGTGATCGGCGCGGTGGTTTCGGCGGTCACTGGCTATATGGCGGGGCTCGTGGGGACTTCAAACAGCCCGGTCTCGGGCGTGGGCATACTTTCGATCCTGGTCGCTGCGCTGATGGTCGCCGTGCTGGTGCCCGATGCGCAATCGGCGGCCGACACGCGGGCGCTTGTCGCCTATGCGCTGTTCGCCACCGCGTTCGTGTTCGGCATCGCCATCGTCGCCAACGACAATCTCCAGGATTTGAAAACCGGGCAGCTGGTTGGCTCGACGCCCTGGAAGCAGCAGCTCGCGCTGGTGCTCGGCGTGGGGGCGGGGAGCCTCGTGATCCCGCCGGTTCTCGACCTGCTCAACCAGACAATGGGGTTTGCCGGCGCGCCGGGCGCGGGGCCGGATGCGCTCGCCGCGCCGCAGGCCTCGCTTATTTCGAGCCTCGCGCAGGGTGTGCTCGGCGGCACCTTGCGCTGGGATTTGATCGCCACCGGCGGCGCGATCGTGGCGGTGGTCATCGCCATCGACGAGTGGCTTGGCGTCCGCGCGCGGCGCGCTGGCAGCCCGGGTTTGCGCCTGCCGCCGCTGGGGGTTGCGATGGGAATGTACCTGCCGATCTCGCTGATTCTGCCGACAGCCATCGGCGCGCTGATCGGGCATCGCTGGGACCGGGCCGCCGAGCGCACCGCGCGGCCCGAGTTCATGAAGCGCAGTGGCGTGCTGCTCGCCACCGGGATCATCGTTGGCGACAGCCTGTTCGGCCTTGGCATCGCGGCTTCGGTCGCGGGTCTGGGCGAGCACCCCTATGCGATCGTCGGAGACGAGTTCGCGGGACCGGCCCAGATCGTGGCGCTGGCGGCGGCGGGGGCCCTCCTGTGGCTGGGTTACAGCCGAACTCGATCGGCGGCCCTGCGGATTCCGTGATCGCGAGCGCAGGAAAGAAACCGCGGGCGCTGCGTTCCCTGACCAGATCCAGGGAGAACTGTATGCACCGCCTCATCGCCGCCGCCCCCTGTCTCGCACTTGCGGCGTGCGGTTTGAATGGAACCGACCGTTATGCGGAGGAAGACCGCGCTAGCGAGAGCGTGAGCGCGGCACCGGCGGCCTATCCGACGATGGCTCCGGACAATCTTGCCGACGCAATGGCCTCGCGCGATGGTCAGCAACTCGCCGACGATATTCCCGATCCCGAGCAACGCCCCGTGATGCAGGCGCAGGTGGTGCTCGACCGCGCGGGCTTCATGCCGGGCGTCGTCGACGGCAGGATGGGGATTTCGACAGTCAACGCCCTGAAGGGCTTTCAGGAAGCGAATGGCCTGACTGTGACTGGCAAGATGGATGCGCCCACCACGCAGGCGCTGGCGCAGTGGAAGACCATTTCCGCCACCCGCGTTGTGACGATACCCGCCGACTGGGGCGCGGGGCCCTATTACGCCGTGCCCGACAAGCCCGAAGACCAGGCAAGGATGAAGCGCCTCGGCTATGCCTCGCTCGACGAGCGCCTTGCCGAACGGTTCCATACTACAGTCGAGACTCTGAAGGTGCTCAACCCCGGCGGCCGGCCCGCCGGTGCGCCCGCATCTGCGGGTGCCGCCAGCGCGGCGCCCAGTCAGGACGCCTCGCCGACAGCCGCGCCGGCTGCCACCCCCGGCGCGACCGGCAGCGTCGCGCCCTTTGCCCCCACCCTGGGCCCCGTGTCCTATTTCAAGGCGGGACAGCAGGTCCGTGTGCCCAATGTCGGGGCCGACCGGATCGAGCCGGGCAAGGTGCCGGATGCGACCTGGCGGCAGACGCTCGCCTCTCTGGGCGTCGGGACCGTGCAGCCCAAGGCTGACCGGCTGGTGGTGAGCAAATCGGGCAACACGCTCAAGACCTATGACGGCGCGGGCAAGCTCACCGCGATCTTCACCGTCAGCTCGGGATCGAGCAGTTTTCCCCTGCCGCTGGGCATTTGGGAAATCCGCGGCAAGTCGTTCAACCCCGACTTCGTCTATGACCCCGCGCTGCTTGTCGGCGCCGACAAGACCGGCGGCAAGCACCGGCTCCCCCCTGGCCCCAACAGCCCGGTCGGTGTGGTATGGATAGATCTCAGCAAGGAGCATTACGGCATTCATGGAACGCCCGAGCCGCAGGCGATCGGCCGGGCGCAGAGCAGCGGCTGCGTCCGGCTGACGAATTGGGACGCGGCGCGCCTGGCGCAGATGGTAAGCACCAATACCAAAGTCGAGTTCGTGAAATGAGCATGGTGGCGTTCGGGGAGCGACTGCGGATCGTGACGGTCACGGCGATCGTGACCGCCGTTGCCACCAGCGCCGCCTGGCTCGCCTTGGGAGGCGGCGGGTTGGACGGTGTCGGCAATCTCGCCGTCCTGCGCAAGGTCGAAACCGTCCCCGCGGGTTCCGCCGCGCCGGCATCTGCGGAGGGCGCGCCGCTCCGCGACCCGCGGGCCCGGGTGCCGGGAAGCGTGAAGGCGGGCGAATATCTGGTGCCCGTCGCGGGCGTACGTGGCGACCAGCTCAGCGATACGTTCACGCAGGCCCGCGACAGCGGGGCACGGGTGCACGACGCGATCGACATAATGGCTCCCCGCGGCACTCCGGTGATCGCCGCAGTCGCAGGAACGGTGGAGAAGCTGTTCAATTCCCGGGCCGGCGGCCTGACGGTCTATGTCCGCAGCCCCGATCGGCGCACGATCACCTATTACGCGCACCTGGATGCCTATGCCCCGGGCCTGGCCGAAGGGCAGCAACTGCGCCAGGGCCAGGCGATCGGCACGGTGGGCTCGACCGGCAATGCCGACCCCGCCGCGCCGCATCTCCACTTCGCGATCATGCAGACCACGCCCGAAGCAGGCTGGTGGGAACCGGCCAATGCGGTCAATCCGTATCCGGCACTGACCGGGCGCTAGACGCGCGCGATCGTCACGCTGTCGGCGCGGTCCCCAATCGGCTGCATTTGAGGGCCCCAGGCTTGCCGTCGCGAGCGATGCGCTGCCAATAGCCGTCCCGGTTCCGCCGCAACCGCAGATCCTTGAGCGGGCCCCGCGTAAACACCAGCAGGTCGCCTGCGAGCAGATAAGTGCCGCCGCCGGCCGCGCTGGCGTAGCTCGAGCCGCGAACGATGGTGAAGCGATACGCCGGATCGTCGATCCGTGCCGGCCCCGTTGCCGAACCCGCGGTCCAGCACCCATAGCGCCCCTGCGGCAGCACGGCGAGGTCGCTTGCCGCCAGCGCCGCAGACGGACAGGCGAGGGTCAGCAGAACCAGGGTGTGCTTGATCATCGGGCGGCGCATACTACTCGCCAGTCTCCTAATCCAGCCACCTTGCCCCGCGCTGACCGAACCGCTAAGCGCCGCCGCGCAAAACGGTGCCAAAGCGCGCCACGCTCTTTCAAAATCGAACGCATCCGCCCCCAGCAGAGGTTGGCCCATGAAAATTTCCGGCGTGGACATTCGTCCCGGCAACATCCTTGAATATGAAGGCGGCATCTGGAAGGTCGCCAAGATTCAGCACACCCAGCCGGGCAAGGGCGGGGCCTACATGCAGGTCGAGATGAAGAACCTGCAGGATGGGCGCAAGACCAACGTCCGCTTTCGCAGCGCCGACACGGTCGAGCGCGTCCGCCTCGACACCAAGGACTACCAGTTCCTTTACGAGGACGGCAACATGCTCGTCTTCATGGATCAGGACACTTACGAACAGATCACCCTGCCTTCGGACCTCCTCGGCGACGCGCGCCCCTTCCTTCAGGACGGGATGCAGGTCAGCCTAGAGCTATGGGATGAAAAGCCGATCTCGGTCGAGCTGCCCGCTCAGGTCGAGGCGACAATCGTCGAGGCCGATGCCGTGGTGAAGGGCCAAACCGCTTCCTCCAGCTTCAAGCCCGCCATGCTCGACAATGGCGTGCGCATCATGGTGCCCCCGCACATCGCCAGCGGGACGCGCATCGTGGTCGACGTTTACGAGCAAGCCTACGTCGGCAAGGCCGGGTAACGGAGAGCTGGCATGGGCAAGAGCGTCGCCAGTCGTTTCGACCATATCGCCGTAGAGCGCTCGATGCTGCTCGGGGTAATCGTGGACGACGATCAGCTCACGCTCGAGCTCGATTTCTGCCTGGAGCCCGGACACCCCGCCTACGAAACCCCGGGGGAGGGTGAGCAATGTTGCTTTCACCCCGGCATGATCCGCTTCGGCGGAATCACCTCGTTGACGCTGAAGCGTTCCGAGCAATCGGAGAGCAGCAGGCGGCGCCATGCGATCCAGTCCTTCGCCATCGACGGGACCCGTTTCGAAATGGCGTGCGACTGGGGCGCCATACATCTCCAGGCGCGCTCGATCCGCGTCCTTACCGAGTAAGAACCAACATGGCCGCAGTTTCCGGGCTCATCCGCGTGATGGAAAAGGCCGCGCGCAAGGCGGGCGCGCGCCTGCGCCGCGATTTCGGCGAGATTGAACATCTCCAGGTCAGCCGCAAGGGCCCGGCCGATTTCGTCAGCAAGGCCGATCAGGTTTCCGAACGCACGATCTACGACGAACTGCTCGCAGCGCGCCCGGCCTGGGGCTTCGTGCTGGAGGAGGGCGGGATCATCGATGGCGCGGAGGGAAGCCCGCGCTGGATCATCGATCCGCTCGATGGCACCAGCAATTTTCTCCACGCCATTCCGCATTTCGCGATCTCGATCGCCGCGCAGGAGCCCAAGCTCGGCGGCCCAGGCCCCGACGGAAACCCCTGGGGCGATGTGATCGCCGGCGTGGTTTATCAGCCGATCACCGACGAGACGTTCTGGGCCGAAAAGACGCGCGGCGCCTGGCTTCAGGACAAGCGGCTGCGGGTTTCCGGCCGGCGCGACCTTTCCGAAGCATTGATCGCCACCGGCATTCCCTACGGCGGACACGGCGATTTCGGCGAGTGGGCACGCATCTTCGGCGCGATCGGGCCACAGGTGGCCGGAATTCGCCGCTTCGGCGCCGCTTCGCTCGATCTCGCCTGGGTCGCGGCAGGGCGCTTCGACGGGTTCTGGGAAAGCGGCCTCGCCGATTGGGATACCGCGGCCGGCTGCCTGATCGTGCGCGAGGCGGGGGGATTCGTGTCCGATTATCGCGGGCGCTCGGCTCCCATCCTGCAAAACCAGGTTCTGGCTGCCAACGATGCGCTGCATTCGCGGCTTCACAAGATCCTCGCAGGGGCGCTCAAGTAGCTGCCGCGAACGCCGGTGACGTGCTCGAATGGCGCTTCAATGCCCGCATTCGGCTTCTGACGCTCCGAAGGGCACTCTGCTAAAAGCTACTGAATAAGAAAGCCTTGGCCGCGAGTTAACCCTCGGGCGAGACCCTGACGCAACCACGCGTAATCCATTATCGGGGCATCGGGCCTTTCGGAGTCGCGTCCCATGATCCTGCCAATTGTCGCCGCATCCGCCAGCGCCGCCATGGTGCCCGCCTTCGATATCGCTCGGCCGGCGACGCGCAGCATATCGCGCGAACAGGCGGCGCCCGCGCTGGGGCACGTCGCGCTGGGCTGGCGCTTCTGACCCTTGGCCGCGCCGCACGCGCTTGATGAGGCGCGGGCAAGCCGCTAAGCGCGCCGCTCGCCCGCATCCGGAAAACCGGGGCCCCTGTGGTGGAATTGGTAGACGCGCTCGACTCAAAATCGAGTTCCGAAAGGAGTGCCCGTTCGAGCCGGGCCAGGGGCACCAGCGGGCAAGGGCGTCAGGCGATCCCGAGCTGGTAATCCGGTCGCACCCCGCGCTGCCGCCAGTATTGCGCGATCCCCATGCCCTCCATCAGCTCATCGAAGCGCGGGTCCGAGCGCATGGGCGCCGTCGGCGGCACGAACAGCGCCATGCTCCGCCGCCAGCGCAGCGCGCTGACGGGCAGCTCCCCGGCGCCTCCCCAAAGTGTTGTCACAAGTGGGCCTCGACGCAGGAAATAGCCGACAGCGACTGCGAACGCTGCGTCCAGCTCGCCGAGCATGGACAGCGTCATCAGGGCGTTATTGGCGAACCCCGGGCTGCGCGATGCTGCGGCGATGTTGGCGGCCTTGGCCACAGCCACGTCGCGGACCGATCGTGATCGCAAGGCGCGCAGCGATACGCGCCACAGATCAACGCCGGGCGCACGCAAAAAGGCGGGGCGGCTCTTGACCTCGTCAAGCAGCGCCAGCGCGGCGTCGGGCCGGCCGGTGAAAGCGAACATCATCATACGGGCGTTCCAGACACTGGGATGGCGCGGCCAGAGCTGAATGGCCCGATCCATGGCCTGGTCGGCCGCCGCGAGCTGGCCCAAGCTCCACAGCTTGAGCGCGCGGCGATAGGCCGCGGGGGGTGAAATCGGGTCGAGCCGGATGAGCCGCTCGTTCCATTCGGCAGACAGTCGGACGCGGCCGACACCTTGTAACAGCGGGACGAGTTGATTGATGGCAAGGACATTGGCGGAATCGACCCTGAGCACTTGCATCAGGCGATCTTCTCCTGCCGCGAATTCGCCGAAATAGGGCTTGAGCGCCGCGCGCGCGGCCAGCGCATCGCTCTGCCGCGGATCGAGATCGAGCGCGCGCCTGGCGGCCTCGTCACTGTCCTCGATCGCGCGCGAGACAGCTTGCGGCGGTGCACTTTCGGCCATGTCGCGATATGCGAAGGCGAGCAGGCCCCAGGCGCGCGCATCGCCGGGCGACGCCGCACGGCCTGCCTCAGATAGCCGGCGGCCACCGTTCCGCTATCGGGATAGCCATCGTAGAGCACCCGGCGGCTTCGCTGGATCAAGGCGTCCTGCGCCGCGGACATTTGCGCCGCCCGCCGCCACACCACCAAGCCGCCGGCGCCCGCCACCGCGGCGCCGGCAAGGCTGGCGGCGAACAGCCTTCGCGTGGGCTTCGCCGCGTCATGGCGGGGGGCATCGCCGCCGACGCCGCGGTCGAGCCGATAGCCGATCCGGGGTATGGTCTCGATGGAGAAATCCGCTCCAGTCTGGCGGGCGACCCGGCGCAGCTCCGCGATCGTCCGATTGACGGCATCGTCCCCGACAATCCGGCCGCCCCAGCAGGCGCGGATCAAATCCTCACGCGTTATCACCGAGCGGTCCGCGTCGGCCAAGACGAGAAGCACCTGCATGATCTTGGGCTCTACCGTGAGGCTGCCACCGGGTCCCTCGACGGTGCGGGTCGAGGGCCGGATGGTCGCGTTCGCGAGCGTAAAATCCCCGCGATGGGCGAGCGCGACCGCCGGCGCGCCTTCCTTGCCAACCGTCACTGCGTAGCCTCCTCGTCCCACCGGTAGCCGCCGAGCCCACGGCTTCCCCGCAGGCGCGCCGAAGAACAATATGGCCGCATTTTCGGGACTTTGCCAATCCAGAGCGCGTCGCAAGTCAGGCCGTTCCGCGCCAAAAAATCGGCAATTCCTCCACTTTCCATCATGGTCTTGCGGGCGGAAAGGCGCGAACAATCGGCACCGGCCAACGTTCTGCGGCCGCGTTTACGAAAGGGGGAGCCCATGACACAGTTTCAAAATTTGCGCGCCTGTGCCGCCGCATCCGCAATAGCTCTGGCCGCGTCCTCTCCGGCAAGCGGAGCGGTGCTGACTTTCACCGGTACGCTCGCCGCGCGCGCCACCGTGGGAGTCCACCCCGATTGCGCGCCGCTGTTTCGCGGGGTGATCGCGCCGGCCGATACCTCCGGCAGTTCGTCACTGGGCGCCTTCACCTACGGCCACACCGCCTGCACCTCGGGCGCGGCCGGGGGGCCGGTCACGGGTACTTATCAGTTCTTTTTCGGAGCCGACAGCTTCCAGGGAACCTTCGCCGGCACCGCCACCCCCACGGCCACGCCTCCGGTCTCCGACCTGAGCTTCGTCTATACAGTGCTTGGCGGAACAGGCCGATTTGCTGGCGCCACGGGGACCTTCACGGGTATCGGCACGGCCGATCCACGGGTTCGGCCTTCGCGCATCGCCCTGGCCTTCAACGGCCTCATCGATGCGCCCGCGGTACCTGAGCCGGCAAGCTGGGCATTGCTGATCATCGGCTTCGGAACGATCGGGGCATCGATGAGGCGGCGCAACCCGCGCCTGGCTCGCGCCTAGCCGCGGCGCTTCCCTACAGCGGGGTTTTCTGCCAGCTTCCTGCCGGTCGGCAGGCTTGTGCAGCGAGCCGATTCCTTTCCCTGGACCGTGTAACACGCGGTCCATGTCTCAGGAGTTGCCGTGTTGAAGCCCCTTAAGACGCTGTCAGCGGCCGGCGCGCTCGTGGTCGCCCTGTCGGCGCCAGCCTATGCTCGGCCCGATGATCTGCGCCAGACCATCGCCGCGGACCTGCCGGGGCTGATGGCGATCTACCGCGACCTGCACCAGCACCCCGAGCTGGCTTTCCAGGAAGTCAGAAGCGCCAAAATCATGGCCGATGCCGCGCGGGCGGCGGGCTTTACCGTCACCGAGAAGATCGGGCGGACCGGCGTGGTCGCGATGCTCAAAAACGGGCCCGGCCCAACGGTCATGATTCGCGCCGACATGGACGCGCTGCCGGTCACCGAGCAGACAAACCTGCCCTTCGCCAGCAAAGCGCGCGGCATGGCCGCCGGGGGAGAGACGGGGATCATGCACGCCTGCGGGCATGACACGCACATGACCGCGTGGATTGCGACCGCGCGGCTGCTTGCGGCACGCAAAGGCCAGTGGTCTGGCACGCTGGTCATGATCGGCCAGCCTGCCGAGGAGACGGGGCAGGGCGCAAGGGCCATGCTCGACGACGGGCTCTACACCCGCTTTCCCAAGCCGGACTATGCGCTTGCGTTCCACGACATGGCCGGGGTTCCAGCCGGCAAGATCACCTACGCCAGCGGCCCGGCCATGGCCAATGTCGACAGCGTGGACATCGAGGTGAAGGGCGTGGGCGGCCACGGCGCCGCGCCGCACACCACCAAGGACCCGATCGTGCTGGCGAGCGCGATCGTGATGCGCCTCCAGATGCTGGTCAGCCGCGAGAACAACCCGGTCGAGCCCGCGGTGATCACCGTCGGCAGCTTCCACGCCGGTTCGGGCTACAACATCATCGGAGACAGCGCGAAGCTCCAGCTGACGGTGCGCAGTTTCACCGACGAGCAGCGCGCGCGGCTGAACACGGGTATCGAGCGGATCGTGGCGGGCGAGGCGATGGCTTCGGGTATCCCCGAAAAACTGATGCCGGTGGTCAGCTTGCGCGAGGGCGCCCCTTCTCTCATCAACGAACCCGGCTTCACCGCGCAGGTGATGGAGCCGCTCAAGGAACGTTTCGGGGCCGAGCGCGTCGCCACCGCGCCGCCGATCATGCCCGGCGAGGATTTCGCCCGCTACCGCCGGGCCGATCCCGCGCATGTCCAGTCGGTGATGTTCTGGGTTGGCGGCGAACTGCCTGACAATATCGCCAGGGCGGCGAAGGACGGAACTACGCTGCCCTCTCTCCACTCGCCGTATTGGGCGCCCGATGCGGAGAAGGTGATCGCCACCGCAGCGGAGGCGTTGGCAGCCTCGGCGATGCGGCTGATGCCGGAGAGAAACTAATCCAAGCCGCTCCTCAGGACGAACGGATATAAGTCACTCGGAGCGAAACAACGGCCGCCGGGACAAAGGGACTCTCGCCCGGCGGCCGTATCTCCTCCCCAGGAGATTCTAATCGCCGCTCACATAGGTGCCGAGGCGGTGGTGGAGGGCGTTAATCCGAGCGAGGTCCTCGCGGTCTTCGGTCACCTTGGCATGGCTCGCCAGCGCGGCGCGGAGCAGGCGGAAGTCGGCGGTAGAGAACAGCGCGCGGGCGCGGCCGGGCTCGGCGGTGGGGGGCATGTCCGGCGTGTCCGTCATGATGGTCATGGTCCTTCTCCTCGGTGAAGCAGCTTCGGGCGAATCCGGGAGATTTGCTCAGGCGGCCGCGAACTGGTTCATGGTGTTGTGCGCCCCCCCGGCCTTGAGCGCAGCCTCGCCGGCGAAATACTCCTTGTGGTCGTCGCCGATATCGCTGCCCGACATGTTCTGGTGCTTCACGCAGGCGATCCCCTGACGGATCTCCTCGCGCTGAACCTGCTTGACGTAACCCAGCATACCCTCGTCGCCGAAGTAGCGCCTGGCGAGATTGTCGGTGCTGAGCGCCGCGGTGTGGTAGGTGGGCAGCGTGATGAGGTGGTGGAAGATGCCCGCCTCGCGCGCGGCGTCGCTCTGGAAGGTACGAATGCGCTCGTCGGCCTCCCGGCCAAGCTCGGTTGAATCATAGTCCGCGCTCATCAGTTTCGCGCGGTCGTAAGCGGAGACATCGCGACCCGCTTCGCTCCAGGCATCGTAGACCTGCTGGCGGAAGTTCAGCGTCCAGTTGAAGCTTGGCGAGTTGTTGTAGACGAGCTTTGCGTTGGGGATGACCTCGCGGATGCGGCTAACCATTGCGCCGATCTGGCCGATGTGCGGCTTCTCGGTCTCGATCCACAACAGGTCTGCGCCGTTCTGGAGGCTGGTGATGCAGTCAAGCACGCAGCGGTCCTCGCCGGTGCCGGCGCGGAACTGGAACAGGTTCGAGGGCAGCCGCTTGGGGCTGACCAGTTTTCCGCCGCGACTCAGGAAAACCTGGCCGTCGGGGACACTGGCAGGATCGACTTCCCTACAGTCGAGGAAAGAATTGTACTGATCGCCCAGGTCTCCGGGCTCTTTGGAGAACGCGATCTGCTTGGTCAGCCCGGCGCCGAGCGAATCGGTGCGTGCGACGATGATTCCCTCGGGCACGCCGAGCTCGAGGAAGGCATAGCGGATGGCGCGGATCTTTTGCAGGAAGTCCTCGTGCGGGACCGTGACCTTTCCGTCCTGGTGACCGCACTGCTTCTCGTCCGACACCTGATTTTCGATCTGGATCGCGCAGGCGCCCGCCTCGATCATTTTTCTGGCGAGGAGATAGGTCGCCTCGGCATTGCCGAAGCCCGCGTCGATATCGGCGATGATCGGGACGACGTGGCTCTCATAATTGTCGATCGCATGCTCGATCCGCCGGGCCTCGACCTCGTCGCGCGCATCGCGGGCTGCGTCGAGGCTGCGGAACATGCCGCCGAGCTCGCGCGCGTCGGCCTGCTTGAGGAAGGTGTAGATTTCTTCGATCAGCGCCGGGACCGATGTCTTTTCGTGCATCGACTGGTCGGGCAGCGGCCCGAACTCGCTGCGCAGCGCAGCGATCATCCACCCCGAGAGATAGACGTAGCGGCCCGCCGTGGAACCGAAATGCTTCTTGATGCTGATCACTTCCTGCTGGGCGATGAAGCCGTGCCAGGCGCCGAGCGACTGGGTGTAGGCCGCCGGGTCCGCGTCATAAGCGGCCATGTCGGCGCGCATAATCGCGGCGGTATGCCGCGCGATGTCGAGGCCGCAGCGAAAGCGGTTCTGAACCTGCATGCGCGCCGCCGATTCGGGGTCGATCCCGGCCCAGGGAGCGCCGCCGCTCTGGATGATCCGGCTAAGCTCGCCGATCCGGCGTTGGTAGGTCATCGAAGCGCTCCTCACTTTATTCGGTGTTGTCGGGCATTAAGCCTCGCGCATGGCCGTGGGATTTTGGAGATAAAGTTACATTTAATTATGTCATGTTAGCGTGATATGAGCTAAAACGCATGTCAGCTTGTGAGGAAATCGACAAAATGGTCGAAGCCGCGCTGTTTGCCGGTCCGGCGCTGCGCCGCCTCCGCCGGCGCCATGGCCTGACCCAGGCCAGCATGGCCGCACGCCTGGAAATCTCGCCGAGCTACCTCAATCTCATCGAGCGCAACCAGCGGCCGGTCACTTTGCGTGTGATGATGCAGCTCATGAGCGAGTTCGCGTTCGATCCGCGTGAACTGGGCGCGGCCGAGGCGATCGGTGGGACCGACGGCCTCGCGCGGCGCTTCGCCGACGAACGGTTTGCCGATCTGGGGATCGACCGCGAAGAGGTTGACGAGTTCCTTTCCGCCAGCCCGCAAGCCGCGGCCGCGTTCGCCCGGCTTTACGACGCAGGGCGGATCGAAGCTGCCGGGGAGGACGATCCGCTCACGGCCGCGCGCCGGGAGGTGGAGCGCTGGCGCAATCACTTCGCCGATCTCGACCACGCAGCCGAAGCCTTGGCGGATGACATGCGGCTGTCGCGCGGCGACACCGCTGTCGCGCTGGCCGAGCGGCTGCGCGAGAAGCATCAACTCTCGGTGCGGATACTCCCGCGAGAGGCGATGCCCGAGGCGCGCCGCCGGCTCGACCTGCATGCGCGCCAGATCCAGCTTGCCGAGATGCTCGGACCCGAGGCGCGTGCGTTCGAGCTGGCGTCGCAGATCGTTGCGCTGGAGCGGCGCGAAGACATCGCGCAGCTTGTCGCCGGAACTTCGCTCAAGGATACTGCACGCGAATTGTTCGCCCGCCATCTCGAAAGCTATGTCGCCGCCGCCTTGCTGATGCCCTACGGACGCTTCCTGCGGGCCTGCGAGGCGACGGGTTACGATGCCGCCGTCCTCCAGCGCCGCTTCGGGGTCAGCTTCGAGCAGCTCGCGCACCGTTTGACCACGTTGCAGCGGGTTGGCCAGCGTGGGCTGCCATTCTTCATGGCGCGAGTGGATCGGGCGGGGCAGATGTCGAAGCGGTTCGTCGGCGCGAGCGGCGCGACCTTTCTCGAAGCCGATCATCCTTGCCCGTTGTGGTGCGCCTCGCGGGCGCTCGAGCGGGTGGGCGAGACGCTTGTTCAGACCGTGACCTCGCCTCGGTCCGGCAGCGGCACCTCGCTGTGGTTCTGTCTCGCCCAGGCCACCATTCGGGCAAGCGGCGCGCGGTTCGCGGTGGTCCTCGGGCTCGATGCGGCGCTGGCGGGCGAGCTTGCCCAGTCCCGCGGAATCGCTCTTACGCGCGAGGCCGCGGTTGCGATCGGTCCAGGGTGCCGCCTCTGCCACGTGGAAGGTTGCCCACAGCGCGCCTTCCCGCCTGCGGGCAGGCGCCTCAGCTTCGACCGCACCATGCGGCCGCTCAGCCCCTTTGTGTTCAAAGACGGGCAGGGCTGACAAGGGGAACAACCATCACGATACCGCGTTCTGAGCCCCGATACGCCGCGGAGGAACCGTCGTGACCGAAGAACGCATCACCGAGACCGAGACCCCAACGGGGAACGTTCATACCACCCACACCGTGGTCACCGACGATGGGCCGCGCGCGCGGAGCGGTTCGGGCTGGCTTATCGCACTCGTTCTCCTCCTCGTCGCGGTTGCCGGGATCTGGCTGTTTACGCAGCAGAGCCAATCGGAGGTCGCCAAGGATAACGCCGTTGCACAAGCTGCCGATGGTGTCGCCGATGCGGCCGGCAAGGTCGGAGACGCGGCACAAGAGGTCGTCGACGGCGAATAGGCCTGGCGATCTGATTGGACCTTGCGGCGGCCACGGGCCGCCGCAGTGGTTTTCAGGTGTCAAGTTTACCGACATTTCACGACCTCGCGCTATGGCGGGGTCATGGTGCGGTCGAGGCGTTCACGCAGGTGATGACATTCGCCCTTTACGGCGTCGCCGCGATCGTGTGCGTGCTCGTCGCCGGTCTCGTGGCGCGTGCCGGCCGAACGACGCGGCGTGATCGCGCTGCGACCGTTGCCGCGCTCGCAGTTACGGCCCTTTGGTGCGGTGCTAACGCAGCTCTTGGCAGCGCATCGGAGATTGTGGCGGCGCTCGCCGCGGTTCGTAACATCGTCTGGATTTTCGCGCTTTTCCGGCATTTCGCCAATGACGGGCGCGACGAGGCGCTGCGGGTGGTGCGCCAGGTTGTCACTGCGCTGGTGGCGGTCGAAGCGCTCCAGTTCGTGCTCCTCATAACCGAATGGGGTGATGCCGAGGTCGCGGTTTCGGCGCTGCTGCGCATGCTGGTGTCGGTGGGAGCTCTGGTGCTGGTCCACAACCTCTACGGGGGCGCATCGGCTGCCTCGCGCCGCCTGCTGGCATGGAACAGCGGTGGCTTTGCCCTGTTCTGGCTGTTCGAGCTCAACCTGTTCACCATCGAATACCTCACCGGGAGCGCGGCGACAGGCCTTGCAGTCCCGAGGGCAGCGGTGATCGTAACGGTGGCTGCCGCCTTCGGGGTCGGCACGATGCATCAGGCCGGCGGTCCCGCTTTCCGTCCGTCGCGCGCGGTGACCTTCAGTACGCTCTCGCTGGCGATCCTTGCGGTCTACTTCATTGCCATGGTCGGATTGTCACAGGGCGTGGCACGGCTGTCGGGCGATCTCGCGCGCATCACCCAGGTCGGTTTTCTGCTGATGGCGGCCATTGCGGCGCTGGTCTGGCTGCCGTCTCCCCGCTTGCGGGGCATGGCCCGGGTCATGGCGCTCAAGCACCTGTTCAAGCATCGCTACGATTACCGCGAGGAATGGCTTCGCTTCACCCGCACGATAGGCAGCGCCGCGGGGCAGGGGGCCACGCTGCACGAACGTGCGATCCAGTCGCTCGCCGATATAACCGACAGCAGCGCGGGCCTGCTGCTCACTCCGCGAGAGGATGGCGAGCTGGCCCTGGCGGCGCGCTGGCGGTGGCCCACAATCGAGGTGCCCGCCCAGGCCGTCCCGCTCTCGCTGGTGCGCAAGATCGAACGCGAAGGCATGATTCTCGATCTCGACGAGGTGCGTGCCGGAACAGACCGATTCGGTGAGGCGTCGCTGGTGCCGGCCTGGCTGCGCGACGATCCGGGTGCCTGGGCCGTGGTCCCGCTGCTACACGGCGAACGGCTGGTAGGACTGGTCGTCCTCGCCCGGCCAGTCGTCACGCGTCGGCTCGATTGGGAAGATTTCGATCTGCTGTCCACCGCCGGGCAGCAGGTGGCCAGCTATCTCTCCGAGCAGGCCGGAACCGAAGCGCTTCAGGACGCGGCCCGGTTCGAGGAGTTCAACCGCCGCATGGCATTCGTGATGCACGACATCAAGAACCTCTCCAGCCAGATGGGCTTGCTGGCGCGCAATGCCGCCAAGCACGCCGACAACCCCGAGTTCCGAGAGGACATGCTGGTCACCCTGCGCAACAGTGCGGACAAGCTCGATGCGCTCGTGGCCCGCCTCGGTCGATACGGAGGAAAGGGTGCGGTGGCGATCGGTCCCGTCGATCTGCCCCTGCTGGCAAGGCGCCTGACAGCCCGCTTTGCCCCGCTTCATCCGTTCGAATGCCGCGGTGAGGCCTCCTGCGTCGTTCTGGGCAACGAGGAGATGCTCGAACAGGCGCTGGTGCATCTGGCGCAAAACGCGATCGAAGCGAGCGAAGGTCGCTCGCCTGTTGCTTTCGAAGTGACAAGCTCCGGCCTGCGCGGTGAAATCGCCGTGGTCGACATGGGCAAGGGCATGAGCGCCGAGTTCATGCGAACCGCTCTGTTCCGGCCCTTCGTCTCGACCAAGGAAACCGGCTTCGGGATTGGCGTGTGCGAAGCGCGCGATCAGGCGCGGGGAATGGGCGGCCGGCTGGACGTCGAATCGCGTGAAGGACTGGGCTCGCGCTTCACCATCAGCCTGCCTTTGGCGGAAGCCTCGCGCCTGATCGCCGGGCGCCGCGAACCCCAATCCCTCTCGCCCCGTGAAAAGGCTGCCTGATGCCCGACAAGAAGCCCACGCTCCTGGTGATCGAAGACGATCTGGGCCTTCAGGCTCAGCTCAAATGGGCGTATGAGGGTCTCGACGTCGTTGTCGCCGCAGACCGCCAGGCGGCGCTGGCCGCATTCCGCGCGGAAGCGCCCGCGGTGGTGACGCTCGACCTCGGTCTCCCGCCAGACCCTGACGGAACCAGCGAGGGATTCGCCGTCCTCGACGCGATCATGGCCTTGAAGCCAGACACTAAGGTAATCGTCGCCACCGGGCACGGTGCGCGGGAAAGCGCGCTCGAGGCGATCAAGCGCGGCGCCTACGACTTTTATCAGAAACCGGTCGATATCGACACCCTCGGCCTGATCGTCCAGCGCGCCTGCCGCCTGCACGAAATCGAAGCGGAAAACCGCCGGCTGGCGGAGCGGGCTGGCGAGGACAAGACCGTGTTGGGCCGGATGATCACCGGCGCGCCCGAGATGATGAAGGTCGCGCGGACGATCGAGCGCGTCGCTGTCGCCGATGTCTCGGTGATGCTGCTCGGCGCGAGCGGGACGGGCAAGGAACTGCTGGCGCGCGGGGTGCATGAGTCAAGCGCCCGCCGCGAGGGGGCGTTCGTCGCGATCAATTGCGCCGCGATTCCCGAAAACCTTCTCGAAAGCGAGCTCTTCGGACACGAGAAGGGTGCCTTCACCGGGGCCGTCCGAACCACGGAAGGCAAGATCGAGCTCGCTGACCGGGGGACCCTGTTCCTCGACGAAGTGGGCGACATTCCGCTTCCCTTGCAGGTCAAGCTGCTGCGCTTTCTCCAGGAGCGCACCATCGAGCGCATCGGCGGGCGTAAACCGATTGCCGTCGACACGCGGATCGTGTGCGCCACGCACCAGAATCTCGAGGCGATGATCGGCGCGGGAACCTTCCGCGAGGATCTGTTCTACCGCCTGGCCGAGATCGTCGTCAAAATCCCCACGCTTGCGGAGCGGCCCGGCGATGCAGTGCTTCTGGCCAAGCATTTCCTCGCCCGCTTCACGCGTGAGATGAATCCGAAGGTAAAAGGCTTTGCGCCGGACGCGCTGGCTGCGATCGACAACTGGAGCTGGCCGGGCAACGTCCGCGAGCTGGAAAACCGCATCAAGCGCGCGGTGATCATGGCCGATGGCAAGCTTGTCGGCGCCAACGATTTGGACCTCGCTGGCACTGGCGAAGGCTGTGAGGACATGCTCAACCTCAAGGCCGCGCGCGAACAGGCTGACCGGCGCCTGATCCGCCAGGCCCTGGCGCGCAGCGAAGGGAACATCTCGAATACGGCGAAGCTGCTCGGGATCAGCCGGCCGACGCTGTACGACCTGCTCAAGCAGTACGACATGCAGCCCTAGGTTGATTCGACATTCAGCACCAGAAGCTGAGCGAGGCGAGGTAGAGCGTTGCGAGGTAGTTTTCGGGCAGGCGGTCATATCGTGTTGCGATGCGCCTGATCTGCTTGAGGTGGCCGATGGTTCGCTCGATCCTATTGCGTTCCTTGTAGATTTTGGGGTCGAAGGCGCGGCTCCGCTTCATGCAGGAGCGCTGCGGGATGATCGGGACGGCGCCGATCGCCTCGATCTGGTCGAGGATGGCGTGGGCGTCATAGGCCTTGTCGGCGATGACGTGGCTGGGCTGCAGGCCGGCGATGRGGGGGAGGGCATAAGCGGCGTCGTTCGCCTGGCCGCCGGTGDGGRGGRRGCGCMACGGCCGGCCSAGRGCGTCGRCGGCGACATCGCGCTTGCCGGTAA